>ENA-ORMN01000084-ORMN01000084.1-human-gut-metagenome-genome-assembly--contig:-NODE-84-length-110664-cov-6.548355_pt1 | contig 110664 bp, 84 predicted proteins | sample MGYA00242102_ERZ508993 | MGnify/ENA primary metagenome ERZ508993 (study PRJEB26280, sample SAMEA2338770) | human gut metagenome | biome: human gut; feature: human-associated habitat; material: faeces...
TCCATCTGCTCACCGGATTTATAGGTGAGATTCGGGATCAGATATCCATTTACATTTGTATACGTTAATTTCATTTTATTAGCACTCTCCATTTCTCATCATTTTTTGACCACAAATTTACGACATTTACGACAAATCTGACACTGCTTTACAATACCAGACAAAATGGCTGATGCCCCGGAAAGCCTGTAAAACAGGCACTTCCGGGATACACAAGACAGGACAAAAATCGACTTCCATTATCAAGAGGTGAGTGCTAATTTTTTTTGTGTTTCTTTTGTGAACACTACCCATTCTATAGATTAATTCACGATCTTCCAGACTGTATAACTGTTTTATCTTCGTTGCTGTTATGCCCTAATCTTTTAAATGCTTCTTCTGCCAGTTCAACATCAATCCCGACATAATCACCATTTTCATCTACATAGCTAAATGGCGGGTAATCATCACTTCCAACCACAATTTCTGTAAAATGCTCTGTATCCGGCTGTTCCCTGCTGCCCGTCTTTTCACAGCCTGCAAAAATGGTACTGCTGATATACAAAATTAAAACTGCTAACACATATCTTTTCAAACGCATTCTCATCTCTTCCTCTTAAATCCATTAAAACTACAAAAAACCCCGTCATCTGACGGAGTTCTCCAGCCGATACTATATTTAGTATAATCTCTGATATTTTCTGTGTCAATCTTTTTGCAGATATCTGCGGTCAGATTGCTCTTGTATACTTCTTAAGCCATTCCTTTTCTTCTTCCTCCAGGTATTCTGCCACAACCGCATAAACATTCCTGTGATACTGATTGAGCATATCCTTCTGTGCCTGCGTCATCTGTGCAGGATCGATTCCATCCAGATCAACCGGTACATACGTCAGATTTTCAAATTCCATAAACTGGCCATACTCATTTTTTCCTGCTTTCCGGCAGAGCAGTTCATTTTCTATACGGATGCCGTATCTGCCTTCTTCATAGATTCCGGGTTCATCCGTGGTAACCATGCCTTCTTCCAGCGGAATCTCTGCCAGTCCCGGCAATGCCCTCCAGCGGAATGCATTCGGCCCTTCATGCACATTCAGCATATAACCGACACCATGACCAGTTCCGCACCGGTAATCCTTCTCTTTCTTCCACAACGGCTGTCTGGCAAGGATATCGAGATTTCTTCCGGAGCAGCCATAAAGAAACTTTGCATTTGCCAGTTCCAGATTTGCAATGACTACTGCAGTGAACATTTCTCTTTCTTCCTCTGAAATCTTACCCAGAACAAATGTTCTTGTGATATCCGTCGTGCCTTCTTTATAATGTCCGCCGGAATCCACCAGCAACATTCCTTCCGGCAGTAACTCAACCTCGTCCTCTGCTGATGGTTCATAATGCATCATGGCAGCATTTCCCTTATATGCAGAGATTGTATCAAAACTGATATCAATATAATTTTCCAGACCTGCCCGGAGTCCGTCGATATACCGTGCCGCCTGATATTCCGTAATTTTCTCTTTTCCTGCCGTATTTTTCAGCCAGTACATGAATTTCACCATTGCCACGGCATCTTTGATATGTGCCTTACGGATATTTTCTGCTTCCACCGGATTCTTTACCGCCTTTAACAAAGTTTCCGGATTGTAACCGGTAGTAATCTCTGCCTTCAGGCTGCATTTTGTTTTATAATTAATTGCTTGCATATCTGCCAGCACATGACCCTCTGTAATATCCCCCAGTTCATCATAGAACCGATCATATTCTTTCACCTGGATTCCATTGTCTTTCAGATATTCTTCAATCTGAAGATTTATGCTTTTCCTGTTGACATACAGCATTGCTTCTTTGTCTGTAACCAGCATATGTGCCAGCAGAACCGGTACATGGTCGATATCCGCCCCTCTTAAATTGGTTAGCCATGCAATATCACACAGGTCTGACAGGACATGAACCTTTGTACCCTTCTCTTCCATGATTCTACGGACTTCTTCAAGTTTCTGTGCCGGTGTTTTTCCTGCATATTCCGTGGTCAGGATAAATGCCTGGCTCTCCGGAAATGCTGGCCGATCGGTCCAGATCCGGTCTGTCAGATCCGAATCCACACATAGCTTCGCATTCTTCTCCTCTGCTTTTTTACTGTAATAAGTGCCTTCCCCGGCACTCACTATCCTTGCATCAAATCCCAGACAGCCGCCCGATTTTAAATGATTGTCTATATATTCATGCACAGTCGGAACACCTTCCATTCCACTGCGGAACAATACTACTCCGGTTCCTTCCAGTTCCTTCTCCGCCTGGACAAAATATCTTCCATCCGTCCACAGGCATGCCTCCTCTTCTGTTATCACCGCTGTTCCCGCAGAGCCTGTAAATCCTGTTATATACTCTCTTTCTTTAAAATAATCACTGATATACTCAGACTGATGATAGTCTCCCGTCGGAATAATATAGATCTCTATCCCGCTCTCCTTCATTATTTTCCGCAATTCACAGATTCGTGTCCTGATTAAATTTTCCACTGTGCAGCCACTTCCTTTCCTACGATATCATGCGAGTTTTTTCAAAGCTCTGAGAACTTCTTTTAACTCGTCAGAACGATTATCGTATATTTCCAGTGTTTTGTCCAGTCTTTGCACTAATAATTTGATATATTCCAGATATTCGCTTCCATCTCCGGCTTCACTGGCATCTTCATAATGGATCTTATCCAGTCCGTAGATCCGGTCAAGTTCCTGGATATTTTCCTCTCTTTTCATCTCGCTCTCCTCGATTGCGGAATTAAGATAAAATACCTGTGCCGTAATGCCTGTAATAATCATCTGCAGCTGTTCTGCATCTTTCAGCTTTACAAATGTTTCATATACTTCCAGCTCTTCGTTGTAACGGAAAAAATAAGCTTCCCCTTCCATGGTAAATGCCACTTTTCCCTTGATGGCTTTGAGAAGGGCTGCATTCTTTCTGGCACATTCCCTTACCTTCTGCTCCCAGCCGATATCCTCGGATGCTTCATAGGAAAACTCCCTCGGATCTTTCCGCAGATAACCGCAAATCTTTAAAAACTGATCGCTTCTCATAACCTTAATATTTGCAATATTTACTCCTGTATCCTGATATATCTGTTCCGGGGAGATCTTCTCCTGCGCAATATATCTCATAATATTTTCCTGTATTTTCTTTGAATCTTCTTTCATCTGTTTCCCTCCTGAGTATTCAAAATGAAGAACTTCATTTTATTATTTTTTATTATATTCTTCTATCTGAAGAATTTCAACAAGATATTTTATTTTTCCATATTTCGCTAATTGACAGCCTGCTTTTCGTAGCTTATGATAAATAATATTATATTACAGAAAGGATACTCCGATGACACCGAAAAGTATAGGCTCAGTTCTAAAATATTACAGAAAACTGCGTAATCTGTCCGTAAATGATGTTTCCCTATATCTAAGTGAAAACAATTCCTCCGCATCGCCAAAAACAATCTACGGATGGGAAAACGATCATACAGAGCCAAATCTTCATACTCTGGTCCTGTTGTGCCACCTTTATGAAATCGATGACATATCTTCTGCCTTCGGTTTTACATCGGCAGATTCCGGCTTAAACATTAATCCTACCGAGTTTGAACTGGAGCTTATCCGCAGGTACAGAGAGTACCCTTCCCTCCAGCCTGCCATAAATAAGCTTCTTGATTTACCATGATTGACAAATAAAGAAGTTTTCTGTTATACTACTAAAGTATTCTCAGGAAAGGTATGGTTATTAGCATGGAAGAAACAAAAAATGACAATATTTTAAAAGATAACACCCAGGAAATTGTTGAGCTCATACGAAGTAACCTGTCTGTTCCCGAAAAGAAAGAACGGCTGAATGATTATCACGAAAATGATATTGCCGACGTTCTGAACATTCTGACCGTAGATGAACGTAAGAAATTATACCAGTTACTTGGTCTTGATAAAACTTCCGAGATCTTTTCCTACCTGGAAGAGGACGTTGGTACATATCTGGAAGAACTTGACGCGGAACGTGCTGCCGATATCATTGAGAGCATGGACTCCGATGATGCCATAGATGCACTGGAAGAACTTGAGGACGATCACAGGGAAGAAATTATTGCCCTGATTAACAGCGAAGCAAAAGAAGATATTGATCTGATCCAGTCATTTGAAGATGATGAGATCGGAAGCCGCATGACCACGAACTTTATCGTAATCAATAAGAATCTTACGATCCGTCAGGCGATGAAGGAGCTTGTATCACAGGCTGCCAAAAATGATAATATCTCCACACTTTATGTCGTGGATGCACATGGACTTTTCTACGGTGCGATTGCACTTCAGGATCTTATCATTGCAAGGGATTATGTTGATCTGGAATCACTGATTATTACTTCCTATCCTTATGTATATGCCGATGAACAGATTGAAGACTGCATTGAATACCTAAAGGATTATTCCGAAGATTCCATTCCTGTCCTTGACCGAAAAAAAACACTGCTTGGAATCATTACCTCACAGGACATCGTCGAAGTCGTAGATGAGGAAATGAGTGAAGATTACGCAAAACTCGCCGGTCTGAGCGAGGAAGAAGATTTAAACGAGCCTCTGCGTGAAAGCATCCGCAAGCGTATGCCGTGGCTGGTTATTCTACTCTTCCTTGCACTGGGTGTTTCCACCGTAGTCGGAATGTTTGAACCGGTTATTGCCCAGCTGACCATGGTGGTATCCTTCCAGTCACTGATTCTTGGTATGTCCGGGAACGTCGGTACACAGTCCTTAGGTGTTACCATCCGTGTCCTGACCAATGAATCCATCCGTCCGAAGGATAAACGCAGACTGATTTTTAAAGAAGTACGTGTTGGATTATCCAATGGATTTCTGCTCGGAACCCTGACCTTCGTTTTTATCGGACTATATATTTTATTTTTCAAATCCCAGACGCCATTATTTGCATTTTCCGTATCCGGATGCATCGGTCTCGCCCTGATGGTGGCGATGGGTATTTCAAGCCTTATGGGAACTACAATTCCTATCAGCCTGAAGAAATTGGGCATGGATCCTGCCGTTGCATCCGGTCCCCTGATTACCACCATGAATGACCTCGCCGCTGTTATTACCTATTACGGCATGGCATGGTTACTGTTAATTAATACATTACACCTTGCAGGCTGATTTTATCAAACCGGAGGAGAAATTTATCTAAATTTTAATGGTAAATTTCTCCTTTTTATGTTATGATAATTTATGATTGATGTAACTGGCAGATTTATATATTTTTTACCTGACGTAATAACGGAACAGAATTTTTCTCTACTCCGCTATTCCTATATAAATCATGAAAGGACGAACGAAAATGGAATACAATGAAAAGGATTTTAAAATCAGTGCGAACCGTAAGACTCAGAAAGTGTGGATCATATTATGTGTCATTCTGACCATGTCTTATGCAAGTGATACTGCCAACGGGCTTTACCCCAAAACAGCATATGTAGCATTTCTGCTGTTCTGCTGGATTCCAATTATAATTGGACGCATTATATTAAGACTTCAGGGGTATGCCACCCCCATTTATAAGGATGTTATTGCAATAGGTTATGGGATCTTTTATGCCTATATCGTATTTACAACCGATTCACAGCTTGCATTTATTTACATCCTGCCCGTAACAAGTATGCTTATATTATACAAGAACCGTGGATTTATTGTGCGGTGCGGTATATTTAATACAATTATCGTTGTCGCAGGTGCCGTTTACCACTACAATGCCGGTATTAATTCCTCAGCTGATTTCAAAAATTACCAGCTGCAGTTTTCCTGTATTATATTATGCTACATTTGCTACGTTTTATCTATCAATCATTTAAACTGGTCTGACGGTACGATGTTAGACTCCATTAAGAATAATCTGAGCCGTGTCATAACTACCATCGGTCAGGTTAAAACAGCCAGCAATACAATTGTTGACGGCATTACCGTTGTCCGCGAATTATCGGACGAAAATATGCAGGGGGCTTCAGCCGTTGTCGACAACATGACAGAATTGAGCAAAAAAAATGAGGTATTACATGACCGCACCATGTCATCCATGGATATGACAGAAGATATCAATACTCAGGTCAGGAATGTCGCGGATCTGATTGACGAAATGGTCGGTCTGATCAACGAATCCGTAAGACATTCCGATGCCAGTTCTTCCGAGCTTGAAGATGTTGTAAAAACAACAAATACCATGGCAGAACTTTCTTCCGAGCTTGAAAAGATTCTAACTGAATTTCTCCATGAATTTGAACTGGTAAAAGAGGAAACAGGAACGATCACTAGCATTTCTTCCCAGACGAATCTGCTTGCTTTGAATGCCAGCATTGAAGCCGCCAGAGCCGGAGATGCCGGCAGGGGATTTGCCGTAGTCGCAGACGAGATCCGCAACCTCAGTACAGGTACGCAGACTTCTTCCGGAAGAATTATGGAAGCATTAGGAAATCTGGAAGATACTTCCAGAAAAATGACTTCTTCCATTAAACAGACACTTGACCTGATTCAGTCCACGAAAAGCAAGATTACACAGGTCAGCACAAGTGTTACTAATATCGCCTCTGATTCTCAGCAGCTGGGTAATAACATCCAGGTTATTGATACTGCTATGAAAGATGTGGAACAGGCTAACCAGAAGATGGTCAATAATATGCAGGAAATCTGTGATGTCATGGACGTCATGACATCTTCCGTGAAGCAGGCGGATGACACAACCAAAACCATGTTAAGCAAATACTCAGAATCCTCAAAGAATGTAAACAATATCGAAAGTGTAGTCGGACAGCTGATGGAAGAACTTGGTGCCGGAGGTTTCATGGGAATCCAGGACATTCTGCCTGGCATGAAGATATCCGTTGTGACCAATACCAGCGAAGAAAATGGTACTTCCGGTTTTGTTTCCGAAGGTGAAGTTGTAGAACGCATAGATGATGAACTCTTTGTTACACTTATTCCTGAGAATGGAACGGTTATGAGTGGTTCTTCCAAAACAGAAAACTGTAATCTGCGGATTATTGTGAATAATACACTTTATAACTGGAAAGATGCAAAGATTACGGCAGTGCCTCAGCGTGGTACAGACTGCTATAAACTGGTAACAGAGTCCAATCCTGCCGTTATGAACCGCAGAAAATACACCCGTATGTCCATCAGCAATACCTGTACCGTTACGTTTAAAGACAACAAGAAATCCTACAACGGTCATATGGTCAATATAAGTGCAAATGGTTTCGCATTCTCCTGTACGGATGAAGTATTTGCCGATGCCAAAGGAAAGGAAATTGCTATCTCCATTCCTGATTTTTCCATTGTTTCCGCACGAAACCTTACAGGTGTTATTATCCGTAGTTCGGATAATGACGGAGAATACATCGTCGGATGCCGGATGCCGGAAGATCATTTACAGATTAAAGAATATATTGAACACAGATAGTCTAAAGGGAAACAAAAAGATGGGCAGAAATGCCCATCTTTTTGTTTCCCCGGCTTTATTTATAAATGGAAATGCCGGATGGTCTGGGACAGCTCATCCGCTATCTCTTTTAATTTAACCGCATTCCCCTCAATCCGCTCGAAGGTATCTGCCACCTGCATAGTCTGTTCACAGGTTTTCTGCGTATTCTCTGCATTTTCTGCCGCAATCCTGCTCAGATCCTCAACCGTCTGTACAATTTCATTTCTGGAAGTTTCCAGCCGTACCGCACCTTTTTCTATGCTATCGATACTTCCAAGTGACGTACGGATTCCTCCCATTACTTCATTTACGATATGCTCGGTTTCTTCCATATTTCGGCTCTGTGTATCAACAATTTCTTTTACCCGCAGCATGGTTTCTACGGCAATGCCGGAATCTGAAATCAGTTCCCCTGTAATCTCTTCTATCGTACCGCTTGAGGTATTGGACTGTTCTGCCAGTTTCTGTATCTGGGATGCTACCACCGCAAATCCTTTTCCGGCATCCCCTGCCCTGGCTGCCTCAATGCTTGCATTCAGACTCAGCAGATTCGTTTCATCTGCAATAGAGGTAATAATCGCTGTCGCCTCACGGATTTTCTGGGCGGATTCATTCGTCTGGTTTGTCTGTCTGGTAATATCTGCTATGGACTGCTCCACTTCATCATTGATTTTTCTCAGACTCTGAATGGTTACTGCCGCCTGCTCTCCAAACTTACGCATTACATCCGCATTTTCATTCAGGACACCAGTCTGTTCTGCGGTTTCACTAATCTGCTCTCCCATTCTCATCACATGGTCGGATGCATTCTTTGTATTTTCTGCCTGCTTTATGCTGCTCTCCGTAATATGTCCTACCGCCTGTTCCACCTGCTGCATGGTCCGGTTCGTTGTACGTGCCGTAATACCCAGTTCCTCGGAAGCCTCTGTCAGTTTCTCCGTTCCCTCGGCAATCTGCTTTAATATATGTTTCAGCTCTTTCTGCAGGGTGTAAATCGACTGTGACAAATCTCCCACCTCGTCTTTTCTTGCCAGCAGCTTTTTGCTGATTTCAACTCCCAGCTCGCCTTTTGCAACCGTCTGCACGATACCAATTCCTTCCCGCAGGGATCTGCTGATGGAGATGGAAACCAGTACGGATGCCAACACACAGAGTACCATGACCAGAATAACGGAAATAATAATCATCCAGATGATTTTATTTATGGCAGCATCCTTCCTGGATTTATCCGTACCAACAAATATCATTCCGATGATTTCACTGGTACTTCCCTTCTGGTAAACCGGCATATAATATCCGTAATTCAGGTTTCCGTCCAACGAAACCGCTTTGCTGAAATATTCTTCCCCACCTTCTAAAACCGTCTTTATAATCTTATCTCCGGCCTCTGAAGCCAGAATACGGTTTCCGTCATCGTCCATGGCAGAAGTCATGATTCTAGTCTTTCCATAAAAGAAGGTTACATCCATTCCCGATTTGGATTTAATATTGTCTACCAGATTTTCTGATTTGGAAATATTATAGCTTCCTTTCCAGACGTCCCCATTCTCTACCATCATATATTCACCGGAATTCTGGTCATATGCCGCCAGTGCCGCAGCCGCCGTTCCCTGTAAGGAATCCTGTATCTCATCTATCAGGGAATCCTTCACCGTGGTCAGTGCAATGACAATTGACGCAATTCCAAGTATCAGTGCAGGCAATACTGCCAGTGCAATAATTTTCTTCTTCAGATTCATTTTCATCTCATCATCTCCTATTCCTGTCCGGTTTATCCGACAACTGTAACATTTTTGTAATACCAGTCGATTCCACCCCGGATCGTGGCATCATCGAGTGTTTTTCCCTCTTCACCTACAGTTCTTCCGTCATTTGTTTCCATGACTCCATCGAATACATTGAATTCCCCGGACAAAATCTTTGCCGTAGCCTCATCCACCTTCTGCTGTGTTCCCTCTGCACAGAAATCCGCCAGATCCGTAATCGCTACCAGTCCGTCCGCCATTCCTCCATAGTAATCCGAACAATCCCAGGTTCCGTCCATCAAGCTCTGAACCGCCGAAGTATAATACGCACTCCAGTTCCAGATTACACTGCACAGGCAGGAATCCGGTGTTTCCTTACTCATATCGGAATTATATCCTATGCCATACACACCTCTTTCCTGTGCCAGAGTCTGCGGATAAGGTGTATCACAATGTTGTGCCATCACATCACAGCCCATGTCCAGAAGCAGCTCTGATGCCTCTTTTTCTGCGGTTTCGTCATACCAGCTGTTTGTTACCTTCACATAAATCTGTGCCTGAGAATTTACGGAATATACACCCAGTGCGAACGCATCGATTCCGCCGGTCACCTCGGAATTGGAAGAATCCTGTGCCGCCACATAGCCGATCTTATTTGTCTGCGTCTTCATTCCTGCCACAATACCGCTTAAATATCTCGCCTGATAAATACGTCCGAAATAATTATTATAATTTTTTCCGTTATTCAGATACCCTGTTCCACTGGAAAAATATACATCCGGATATTCCTCCGCCATTTCTGCAGCAGGCTCCATATATCCCCAGCTTGTCGCAAAGATGACATTGCAGCCCTCATCTACACATTCCTGCAATGCCTTCTTTACTGCTTCGCTGTCCGTGTCATCCACATTTAACTTCCGCACAATCTGGTCATCGGACAGACCGAGATTTTCCTGCATTCCCTGTATTCCCAGGTCATGCGTATACGAATATCCGCTTCCTTCTGCCGGGTCGGACAAATGCAGCACACCTACTTTGATATCCTGCTTTGCAATCCCCTGATCCACCGTACTATCCTGCGTACTTTTGCTTCTGGCCGCTCCCGTCACATGGTTTGTTGCATAATCATCAATCTCCGTCTGTGCTTTGCACCCGGAGAATATTACCATGATAAATGTAAGCAGTAAGAATAATACTCCCGTTGTTCTCATTCTTTCCATCTTCGTTTCCTCCTTTTCCTATTTGATTCTTTTAGTTAATTGCGAAACTCATAATTTATCTTTATTGTATATGCAAATCAAACAATTACTAAGAAGGTACTATGAGGCGGTCGGCACTTAGATGCTGTATTTTAGCATCTTAGTACCGCTACCAGCCGAATGTAGCGAGAGCGTGCCTTCGTGTAATGTTTCATTTGCATATGCATTTACAAAAATTTAAGCGTTTCGCAATTACCTATTTGATTCTTTCTACATTTTTTCACAATTTTTTTTTCATGTCAACTATATTTTTGTAAAAAGAAAAACTGCCACTCTGATACTTTTCATACCAGAATGACAGTTCTGTATTATACTTTTTCTTCCGTACAGGTATTTGAAATAATATTCCGTACTTCTTTTCCATGCATATATCCGCAGGCAATCAGCCCTTTCTGAATTACCTGATTCCACTTACACCCGGATAATTCCAGTGTTGTGTCATCATCAAATTCGATGGTACATGCATTTTCTTTCCGGCACTGCGGGCTGCAGTCAATCTTATACATATTCTTCCTGCTGATCGCTCCGATTTCCTCAAGCATATTTACCATACGATATACGGTCGCCGAGCCGATCCCCGCATCCTTCTTCGATGCCTTATAATAAATCTCTTTGCAGCAGGAACAATCTTCTTCCAGGATAATATCCAGAAGCATAAGGCGCTGCCTGGTAATCCGGCATCCCTGTTCCTTTAATTTCTGGAGAATGAGTTCCTTTTGCATCTTTGTTCTCTGGTAACTTTCATTCTGCATCTTTCAATTCCTCCAAAGACTGTTCTCTGTGCCAGGAATATCTATATCCATTCCCATATATTTATCAGTGGCAGCCTTTGCAGTGGCTGCAATCGCCACCGCATAAGGATTTACCGCTTTTCTTACCATGCACCAGACTACGGATAATCAGTGCTACGATCCCCAATAATATGATTCCTACTATAAGAGTTGCCATAATTATCACCTCCATCAGAATCCTGTGATACTGCTATTTTGCAGTTGCTGTGTTTTTCATATCTACCTTCAGGGTCGTGCTTTCCTTATACGGTCTGAATAACAGATAGATAAATCCTGCTACCAGTGCAATGGCTACGATTACCCACAGCCAGCCGATACCTGTTACCTTGCCTGCAAACAGGCTTCCGATATTGTAGATGCATAAGGATACAATATAAGCAAATCCACACTGATATCCGATTGCTGTCCAGGTCCATTTTGCGCTGTTCATCTCTCTCTTAATCGCACCGATTGCTGCAAAGCAAGGAGCACAGAGAAGGTTGAATGTCAGGAATGAGAAGCCTGCAAGTGCGGTAAACTGTTTTGCCAGTTCCGCATATGTTGAAAGTTCTCCGCCACCGTAGAGAATTCCCATTGTACCAACGATGTTTTCCTTTGCAACAAGTCCTGTAATAGAAGCCACCGTTGCCTGCCAGTTACCCCAGCCAAGCGGGATAAAGATCCATGCAATCGCATTGCCGATATATGCAAGAATACTATGGTCAATTTCATCCTCGGATAACATATGGAATCCGCCGTCGATAAATCCAAAGTATGTTGTAAACCATACAACGATTGTGGAAAGAAGGATGATTGTTCCTGCTTTCTTGATAAAGGACCAGCCACGCTCCCACATGCTTCTGAGTACATTTCCTACGGTTGGAATATGGTAAGGCGGAAGTTCCATAACGAATGGTGCCGGATCTCCTGCAAATAATTTTGTTTTCTTTAAGATAATACCGGAGCAGATGATTGCTGCCATACCGATAAAGTAAGCTGATGTAGCAACCCATGCTGAGCCTCCGAAGATAGCACCTGCGATCATTGCGATAAACGGTGTCTTAGCTCCACAAGGGATAAATGTTGTTGTCATAATGGTCATACGACGGTCTCTTTCATTCTCGATTGTACGGGATGCCATAATACCAGGAACACCACATCCTGTACCTACAAGAATTGGAATAAAGGACTTTCCGGAAAGACCAAATTTTCTGAAGATACGGTCCATGATAAATGCGATACGGGCCATGTATCCGCAAGCTTCAAGAATAGCAAGTAATAAGAATAATACTAACATCTGTGGTACGAAACCAAGTACTGCACCGACACCGGCTACAATACCGTCGAGAATCAGTCCCTGTAACCAGTCTGCACAGTGGATTGCTTCCAGTCCGTTTCCGATGATAACCGGAATACCAGGAACCCATACACCATAATCCGCAGGATCCGGTGCAGCTCCGTTATATTCAATAGCCAGATCAATGGCTGCTGTAATATCTTCTGAATTTGCTTCTTCATCCGTTGTTTCCAGTGTTTCTTCATCTTCTATTGTATACTCTACAGAATCCGAAGGAGTTACCATTGTCTTTAACTCTTCCAGTGCCTTTACTGCATTGTCCGAGTCATAATCATCTGCCTCTGTGTCAATGGCATCTGCAATAGTTTCGCCATCATCGCCCAGGCTCTCTACATATGCTGCAATGATTGCATCGGAATCACCATATTCCTCTGCCACTTCTTCATATGCGGAAGTACCGATTCCAAAGAGGTGGAAACCATCTCCGAACAATCCGTCATTTGCCCAGTCTGTTGCCGCTGTACCTACCGTTACCATGGAAATGTAATAAACAAGGAACATGACAACCGCAAAAATCGGAAGTGCCAGGATTCTGTTTGTTACAATCTTATCAATCTTATCTGATGTTGTGAGCTTTTCTTTTTTGTTCTTCTTTACACAATCATCAATGATGGATGAGATATATACATATCTTTCATTTGTAATAATACTTTCTGTATCATCATCGAAATCTTTCTCTAACTTATCAATCTCTGCGGATACATCCGGTACATTCTTCATCAGCTGACCGATCTTGTCATCGCGTTCAAGTAATTTGATTGCAAAGAAACGTTTCTGCTCTTCTGCAACATCGGAACCAATCTTTGCCTTAACAGCATCGATAACTGTTTCCACGCCATCATCAAACTTATGTACGGACTGATTTACCTTTCCTGCCTTTGCAAGCTTAACAGCCTTATCTGCTGCTTCCCTGATTCCGGTTCCCTTCAGTGCTGATATCTCAACCACTTCACAGCCGAGCTTTTCGGAAAGCTTGGATGCATTTAAGGTAATTCCGTTTCTCTCAAGCAGGTCAACCATGTTGACAGCCATAATAACCGGAATACCCAGCTCCATGATCTGTGTGGACAGATATAAGTTTCTTTCAATATTCGTACCATCAATGATATTAATGATGGCATCCGGTTTTTCATTGATCAGATAATTTCTTGCTACAACTTCTTCCAATGTATACGGGGATAAAGAATAGATACCCGGTAAATCCGTGATGGTAACATCTTTATTTCCCTTTAACTTACCTTCTTTTTTTTCAACCGTAACACCCGGCCAGTTACCTACGAACTGGTTAGAACCTGTCAGGGCATTAAATAATGTTGTCTTACCACAGTTGGGATTTCCTGCTAATGCAATTTTTACTGACATTTCAAATCTCCTTTATTTTTATTTTTTCCAAGTTTGTCTTGGCTATTTCCCATTTGTTATATCTCCCCGTAATTAGTTATTTCTAACCTATGACTAAAAAAATTACTCGACTTCTATCATTGCTGCATCCGCTTTTCTCAATGACAGTTCATAGTCTCTGACAGTTACTTCGACAGGATCTCCAAGCGGTGCAACTTTTCTTACATAGATATCAACACCTTTTGTAATTCCCATATCCATAATTCTTCTTTTGACAGGTCCGGCTCCGGATAATTTCTTTACCTTAACCGTCTGACCTACGGTAACATCCTTTAATGTCATCTTCTCTTTCTCCTTTTCTTTGTCTATACCATGATTTTATTTGCCATATCTTTTCCAATGGCTACTCTGGAATCTTTCACATTGACAATCATATTTCCGCCAATCTGGGAAACCACCGTCACTGTTCCGCCTACTACGAAGCCAAGATTCTCCAGAAATCTTCTGGTCTCTTCTTTTCCTCCGACTTTCTTGATTATATTCGGTTCTCCTGTACTTATCATCGTTAATGGCATCATATCATCCTCTTTTCTATAGTGATAATTATTATCATCCCAACGCAGTTAGTATATGCTAACATTTATTAGATGTCAAGAACTTTATTGATATTTTTTTTCAATAACGTTGTACAAAATCAGGAACATTTTCTCTTTTTTTATAATCTATTGAAAATTTTCCGATTAGATGATATGATGTTACGAAGTAAGACAGAATCTAAGAAATGCAGGTTATATATTATGAAAAAAGAGGTTCGGATTCACATTACCGGAATCCAGAGAAACGAAGAGGCGGAGGAACTTGTTGAATCTGCTGCATTCGGTGATTTTGATACGATTGCCGGAAAATATTATTTAAAATATGAAGAACTTTCCGAGGAAGGCGGCATCACGAAAACGATTATCCGGATTTCCGACCATTCCATCGAAGTGATGAAACACGGAGATGCAGAATCTAAAATGATTTTCTGTCCCGGCAAACTTACAGAAACGGATTATGCAACTCCTTACGGCAATCTTTCCATGTCTTTAAACACTTCCCTTGCTTCTTATGAGCTTACGGAAGAAGGCATCTGTGCAAGGATTGAGTATACACTTTCTTTGAACGGATCATTTGTATCAGTAAATCAGTTGAATATTGAAGCATTATTCTGCTGACACTATTAACAGCACTGACAGATTGGAGGAATGAATATGGCAGTAATAAATATAACAAAAGACAATTTTGAAACTGAAGTTATAAAATCCGACAAACCGGTCATCATTGATTTCTGGGCAGCATGGTGCGGGCCATGCCAGATGATGGGACCTGTAATCGAGGAGTTATCCGAAGAATTTACAGATATTAAATTTGTAAAGCTGAATGTTGATATGGAACCGGAACTTGCCGCACAGTTTAACGTAATGTCCATTCCAACTTTTATACGGATGGAAAACGGCAAAGAAGTGAAGAAAACCCTGGGTGCTATGCCAAAGGATGAACTCGCTGACTTTTTTGGACTCTATTAATTAAAGGTGAATATTATGTACGATATTATTATTGTAGGTGCAGGACCGGCAGGACTTTCCGCCGCCATCTATGGTGTGCGTTCCGGAAAAACGGTTCTGGTACTGGAAAAGTCCAGTTACGGAGGGCAGATTATTAATACTCCGGAGATTGAGAATTATCCGGGAATCAAAAATGTGTCTGGCTATGATTTTGCCACAAATCTCTATGAGCAGGCAAAAGACCTCGGTGCAAAAGTGGTTTATGAGGAAGTTACCGGAATCGAATGTCTGGATAATAAGAAAGTTGTAAAGACAAATAAAAATTCCTATGACTGTCATACCGTCATCCTTGCTACCGGTGCAAGCAACCGGAAGCTCGGACTGGATCGTGAAGAAGAACTCCTCGGAGCAGGTGTTTCCTACTGTGCAACCTGTGACGGAATGTTTTTCCGCGGAAAAGATGTCGCCGTTTCCGGCGGCGGAAATACCGCACTTGAGGACGCACTCTTCCTCTCTAACTATTGCAGCCACGTTTATCTGATTCACCGCCGGGATACTTTCCGCGGTGAGAAGAAGCTGTTGGAAGCTCTGGAAGAGAAGGAAAATGTAACTTTTGTTACCAACAGCAATGTCATTCGTCTGAACGGGGATGGCAGACTTACTTCCATTACCGTGAAAAATAAAATCACCGGCGAAGAATCCGAACTTGCTGTCAGCGGACTTTTTGTTGCGATTGGTCAGGAGCCTGCAAATCATCCGTTTGAAGATATGATTCATACCGACGAAAAGGGATATTTTATCTCAGGTGAGGAATGTAACACAAATGTTGCCGGAATCTTTACGGCAGGTGACTGCCGCACAAAACCGGTACGACAGCTTACAACCGCTGCATCCGATGGTGCAGTCGCCGCATTACAGGCATGCAATTATATTGCAGAAAAACAATAACAGCCCCCAAAGGTACAAAGGAGGAATTTATTATGGCAAATGTATATAAAAAACCGGAAGTCATCATTGCATCCGAAGCTTTTGAAGGTGTATTCGCAGCCAGTGGTTCCGGAAGTCTTACCGTGAATTATCTCGGTGTCTGGGACAGATGGACCGGAGGTGGAAAAGGGTTCTGTTCTGCGGAATGGAACGGAATAAATGGTACCATTACCCTTACACTGAATTTTAATATTGCGATTGATCAGGTAGAAACCGATAACAGTGGAACTGTTTCCACATCCGTTTCCGGTCAGACTGCAACCCTTACTTTCCCATCATCCCTGAAAGCTCCGCTGACGATTGGCGTCCATGTTAATAATGGCAGTAGTATTGACAGTCTTTCTTTATCCGATTATTCTTATTCTGTAAATTAAACGACAGGCAGCCTGAGCTGCCTGTTTTTATTTTTGATACATTTTCTGTATACAATGTACAATATTCGGATCAATCCAGTTTCTCTCCGCCATATCATTCATAATGCTGCAGGCTTTCTCATGATCCATTCCTTTTTTGTATGGTCTGTCCTCTACCAGTGCCTGATAGATGTCCGCACATGCCATGATTCTCTCCGGTTCGCTCAGTTCTTCTGCCGTCTTTCCAAACGGATAACCGCTGCCGTCCAGCTTTTCATGATGAAATGCTGCCCAGTCACGAATCTCTTCCATTCCCTCGATTCCTGACAACAGCATATAAGTACATGCCGCATGATCCTTCATATGGGCAAATTCCTCTTCCGTAAGCCTTGCCGGTTTTTCCAGAATATCATTTCCGACGATAATTTTTCCGATATCATGCAATGCTCCTGCGAAATACATTTTCTCCACCGTTTCCCTGTCATACCCCATATATTCTGTAATCTCTGCTGCTTTTGCTGCTACACCGAGAGAATGTCTGCCGGTAAATTCAGATTTGTAATCAATGATTCCGGCAAATAAATCCGCCAGCTTCCGTAGTGCTTCGTAACTGTAGTATTCTTTTCTGTGTGGGACATCCTTCCAGAGATATTCCTCCAGCTCCTCTGAGGCCAGACGGAAAAACCTCTCTTTCCCAAAAGACTGTAAGAAGCATTCCGCACATTCCTCATCGAACTTCCGTCCCCTGTATTTTAAAATATAATTCTTTGTCTTTTCCCATATTTCTTCTGTAAGTGCGTCCGTTTTACAAAAAGTATCCACCTTATCCGCCAAATGAATCATCCGGGCAAATAATGGTGTTTCTTCCCATGTTTTCCGGAACGGTCCGGATCCGTCCGCATTTTCATGATGGTAGAGTATGACATTGGTAACGTCCGTGTGGAATGGATAATTCTTCAGATTCTTTTCTCCATAAACGCAGTGCATCGCCACCTGTTTTGGTGTCATACTTTTATCCGTCTGTTCCTCTGCACCTTTCCGGAATTCTTCCTGTATGTACTGCAGCAGGGCATTGTCATGCAGCAGGGCGCATGCCGCAAGGTCAGTCAGTTCATCGCCTGTAATACCCATATTTTCTGCCATACACACACTGATATAGGCAACTCTTTTTCCATGCCTTGTCGTAACATGGACAAGCTCTGCTTCCACGCAGTCTAATGCATAAGAAAATGCATTTAATAATCCTATGATATCTATTTCCATCTCTTCTGTTCTCTCTTTCCAAAAAACAAGGGGCATACACTGCCCCTTGCCTCATATCTTTCTAAACATATTTTACATGTGTCTTGATCGCTTCAAAGCTTTCTTTACTGATAACATGCTCTATCTTGCAGGCATCTTCCGTCGCTATCTCTTTTGGCACACCCATGCTTTCCAGCCATGTCGACAGATATTCATGTCTTTCATATATCATCTCCGCAATCTCTTTTCCTGTCTCCGTCAAATATATATAGCCTGCATCCGTTACGGTAATATGCTGTTTCTCTCTCAGATTCTTCATCGCAATACTAACACTTGATTTTTTAAATCCCAATTCATTCGCAATATCTACTGAACGGACTACAGGCAGCCGTTTGCTTAACATTAAAATAGTTTCCAGGTAATTTTCTGCTGATTCATTCGTTGCCATAGTCACATCACTCCTCCTAAAAATAACACTCTCATTGCGTATTATTTTTAGTATACCATGTTTTACCATAATTTTCAAACATTATTAGAAGATTTTTTTAATTGTATCCCATATTTTGGAACGTACCTCGACTTTTCCTTTGGCAACTCCCCCGTCCGTAATGGTCTGGTAGGCATCTGCGTCAAGCATTTTCTCCAGCTTCTGTTTGGAAGCATCCGGAACATATCCATAGGAAGCATCCACAAAGCAGAGCGGCGGATATAAAATGCACCACCAGTTTTTCCCCTCTGCTTCCCCGATTTTTATCCGGAATGCCTCGTATTCACCCGCCGGCAGTGTTACATCCCCATAGGATTTTACCGGAAAATAGTCGGTGGTCAGTTCTGCCGTTACACTGTAATCATATCCGTTTTCCCGGATAATCTCCTGTGCAAGCACAATAACATCTTCCTTCTTATCCTCCACAATCTCTTTTGTTTCATCAAGTGTCATGCCATCCTCGTTCAGATATTGATCCAGATAGCCGGTCACACCTTCTTTTACCTTTAATTTCAATGCCTGATCTTCCTCTGAGTCGCTGTTTGCCAGTACATGGAAACGTAGAATCTTCTGTGCTATTTCCTGCTGTATCTCCACCGTATCTCTTTCCACGGTGTTCTCATTCAAGATATATGTACCTGCTGTCCCGATTAAAACTGCTGCTGCAATAATTGCTAATTTTCCCTTCATAACCTCTTTCTCCTGACTCTTAGATTGGCGCCTGTATGAAGTATTGCCCGCTACTGGAAATTTATACCGGGGAAATTATAATTTTCAGGACTTGATTTTTCTTTCATGGCATATTATAATATCTGTAAGTGCAAAACGTGCCAAAACGAATACAATTATGCATAACTCACAGAAAGAGCATCCAAGACCGGTGAAGTATTGGATGCCTTTTTTTCAGGAAAGGATTTAGCATGAATATAAATACAGAAAAGAATTTATCACCGATCGGTGTTTTTGACTCCGGAGTGGGCGGTCTTACGGTTGCCCGCGAGATTATGCGGCAGCTTCCGAATGAGTCGATTGTTTATTTTGGGGATACTGCCAGAGTTCCATACGGCAGCAAATCAAAAGGAACGATTATCAAATATTCCAAACAGATTGTACGGTTTCTTCTCACGAAAAATGTAAAGGCCATCGTAATTGCCTGCAATACTGCAAGTGCGCTGGCTTTGGATGAATTACAGAAGGAATTTGACCTGCCAATTATCGGAGTCGTAAAACCCGGTGCAAAGACTGCCGTTTCCAATACTACAACCAAGCGGATTGGTGTTATTGGAACGGAAGGAACGGTGCACAGCCAGATTTATACCAAGGTCATTCATGAATATGACCCGGAGGCTGTCGTGATCAGCAAACCATGTCCTCTCTTTGTTCCGCTTGTGGAAGAAGGCTGGCTGCATGATACGGTGACGGATGAAGTGGCGAGAAGATATCTGTCAGAATTTGACGATAAGAATATTGATGCACTGATACTGGGCTGTACCCATTACCCGCTTCTCAGAAGTACCATTAAGAAAATTATGGGGGACCGTGTAAATCTGATAAATCCGGCATATGAAACTGCACTTAGTCTGCGTGAACTCTTAACTGCCCACAATCTCTCCTCCCCATCGGAAACGATTGCAGACAGCAGAATGCACCAGTTCTATGTCAGTGATACACCGGAAAAATTCAAGGCTTTTGGAAATTCCATTGACCTGCCTTTCTATATTGAAAAAGTGGAACAGATTAATATCGAGTCTTTTTAAGCAGAAATACAGTGATTGCGGCGGTAAACGGAACTGTCAGAATGATTCCCATACTGCCCGCAACACCATTCATAATCTCAATCCCTATAGAATACAGATTGAGAATCTGATGCATCTGATAAGAATATGCATACACAATCATGAGAAGATTGATGCTGCCGCCTACATAGGCAAGAATCAGTGTATTCGACATGGTACTAATCATATCCCTGCCTATCACGATTCCTGTATGAAACAGTTCTCTGCCGGAAATCTCCGGATTTTTCTGATAAATTTCATTTAAAGAAGAAGAAATTGACATTCCTACGTCCATGACTGCTCCCAGTGAAGAAATAATAATTCCCGAAAACAACATTCCGCTGATACTTAATTTTGAATTTTGTGCCACATAGACCAGGTTTTCGATGTCATCCACATTATATCCTGTGATATGCGCTGCTTTTCCAAATACCAGTGCAATCAGTCCTGCCACAACGACTCCGCCGATTGTTCCAAGCATGGCGCTGATAGATTTTACCTTAAAATCAGCAATCAGCACATGAGTTACGACGGTAATCAGTATCACAGAAATAACCGCAGCAAGAAATGGAGACCATCCAAGATACATCATCGGAATGTAGAGCATCATAATTACAACAACCGTAAATACAAGTGCTATGACTGCATTAAATCCGCGTTTTCCTCCGACAAACCACATCAGTCCCAGAAACAGTGCCAATAATATCGCAATTTCATTTTCCCGGTCATAATTGTATACGCTGGCTGATACAGAATCCCCATATTCGCTTAATTTCACAATTACTTTTGTACCTTTTTTGCAGTCTGCACCATAAAGATAGCCATTCAGACTATATCCTTCCACGGATTCGCCCTTATGCCTGCCTGACTTTATAAGCAGAGTAACCTCCTGGCTGTCGCCCTCTCCATCGACAGCCGGAAGGTTTTCTCCTGATGTTTCGGTCACTACCGCCCTGTCAAATTCCGTATTGTCATCTGCCAGAAGCGGGGTTCTCTCCACGCTCTTATAAAAGAGGATAATTGCGATTGTAAGTCCTAATACTACAAGGTACTTCCCCATACCATGAATTATTTTGTTTCGCAATTTTCTTCTCTCTTTCCTGTTACTAATAATACTGCACCGAGTGCAATGGTCATGCCTGCCACTGCGGCGGCTGCTGTTCTGCTGGTGTTATCACCTGTTTTTACAATTTCCGCATTCTTTGCAGCTGTTGTTGTCTGCTGTTTGTCTGCTGCTGTTTCGGATGATTTTGCACTTGTTGTTTCCTGTACTCCTTCTGTACTCTGATTTTCCTTATTTCCGGTACTTTCTTTTGTACTTTCTTCTCTGCTTTCATCTCCGGTAGTTGTTTCTTCCGTTTTGTCGTTCTTCTCTTCCACTTTTTCTAAAGAATCCACGGCTGTATTTACGGCTGATTTTGCTGCAAGAATTTCTGCTGCCTGTACAACCGGCACTTCGGTCTTATCATCCCCGTCTAACTGAAGGTAGATGGTTTTATCAAGAAGTGTGGAATATCCTTTTCTCAAACGGTTTGCGTGTTTGCCGTTTTCCTTTGTGTTACCATAAGTGTCATAGGTATCATCTTTATTTTCTTCATTCTTTACTGAACCATATCCCTTAATCGGATCTTCCTCTGTGCCATATGCCTGGGAAATAACTGAGATAGCCGTATCTTCTGCGGTAGCATATTTTGCCTTTACTTCTTTCAATGCTGCTAATGCATTTTTCAGTCTGGTTACACTGTCGGCTGTATACACGGAAGTATCCATTCCTGCCAGGGTCTTCTCTGCATTTGCAATGGTTTCATCTACCGAAAGGACTCCTGCACTTTTCTTAATGGTAAAGCTGTCCGCATAAGTATTTCCATTATAATCAAAGGTCTGAATCGTAAAGGAATCTGCAGTAAAGTCGATGGTTGAAAATGCCGGCAGACAGTCATTTGTTCTCTCTGCGATATAATATGGTGTATAATTTAATAAATTATAATACTTTGAACCTGAGCCGGAACCGGTTGTAATATAAAGTGTTCCTTCCGGATCTGTCACACTGCCGTCTGAAATATCATAATCAATAACATTTCCATCCTGAATCTGATAACTTCTGGAATAAGTATGGTCATGTCCTGTCAGACAGACATCAATGTCAAATTCATCCATCAGCGGTGCAAATATAATTCTACTTGTAGCCGCATCGGTGTCCGCATGAGGCTGACCGGAACCATAGATATCACTGTGGAAAATAACTACCTTCCATTTTGCATCCGGATTACTCTCTACTGCTTTTGTCATCAGTGCCCGGTGTTCTTCCTGATTTCTGTTATTACTGTTTAAACTGATAAATAATACATCCCCATAGGAAAAGTAGTAATCACTTCCCGCTTCTGTTGCTCCGAGATTATCCTCTGCATTCGGGTTATTAAAATGTACGCTGTAATCTGCACCTGCTGTATCATGGTTTCCGATTGTGGATGCTACCGGAAGGCTTCGCAGAACAGACGGATAGAGATATCCGGCATATTCACTTTCCCTTGTTTTCTTATCATCATCCTTTGCTGCCCCGGACTGGTTAATCTGATCCCCGGCTGACAGAAGAAATACCGCATCACTGTCTGTCTTTAATGCCTGCTGCATGGTTAAATTCCAATTATAAGTATCTCTGGCCGCACTGGAATCATCCGGTGTATAATCATCCGAACTTCCGGAAGCACCGATCTGTGGGTCACCGGTCAGAATAACCGAGAAATCATCCGTATTTCCTGTCTTATAGCTGTATGCCTCGGACCATACTGCATCATCGCCTGTATCATTGTCCGTATACTGATAATAATACGTTGTATTTTCTTCAAAATAATCTGTTATGGAAACTTTATTTCCTGCGGTATAGACATTTCCCTGCCAGTTTTTTGCACTGATATCTTCTGCAGTTCCCTCAAATACTTTTGCACTGCTCTTCTGTCCATCTTTCCACACCTTTACTGCCGGTGTACCTTTTACCTGTGAATACCACGCAAAGTTTAAATCTTTCTCCGTACTTCCCGGTGTCAGTGCCACTTTTCCGGAATCTGATTTTTCATTCTGCCAGATGGTATCTCTCCATGTCTGGAATGAAGTGCTGCTATCCGTATCTGATTTGAAAGTTGAACTGCTTACATCCATTTCCCCATACGCAAATGCGGTTGTCGAAAAACAAGCTGCGGTTAATGCGGTTACCGCAGCTATGGCGGTTACCCTTCCGGTAAATTTTTTCATAGTCTGAAACTCCTTTTATAAATATAATAATGTCTTATGTCTCAAACAGCATACCATTTCCCATGTAAAGTAACCACCAATATTCTGTTAAATGCTTGTTAGATATAATTATTCGCAAACCATGATTTTCATATTCCAGTAATCATCTGTTTTCAGTTTAATATCCTTTTCTTCGATACTTCCATCGTTATATTTCACCTGGACGGTAATTACCGTATTATTAAAATCATCCATATACGGAAGCCATGTACTTACCCAATTATTATCTTCGTCTAATACAAAGGTTTCCTCTGCCGGCGCGGTAAAACCCAGTGCATACAGATTATCCGCCGTTCCCTGCTGGTCATATGCCACAGTATAGCGGTTCCCTGCGTCCACGAAATACCACATTATAGTATCATCAGCCCCTGTATTCTCCGGTGTCAGATCCTTATATGCGGATTCCTTTAAAGCAATTCCATATCCATACGGATACTGTGCAAAAAATTCCTTCATCTCTTCTTCGTATTCCGGAAGGACTTCTCTGTAATAATAATCAATTTTCTTTAAGAAGAAACCATTCTTGTTGATAAAAGTAATTTCCGAGATATCCTCTCCTTCCACCCTGATATTAAAGCCATATCCTGCCACTTTCATTCCGGAGTCCGAAAGTTCATCTTCATTCGGCATATAATGTTGTGGATATATATTATAAAATTTATTGTATACTTTGGTGTTGTCACTGCTCAATACATACTCTTTTCCCGGCTCTATGCTGACCGGCTTCGATGTCCCATCTACCTCATCCGATGCATACACTGTCAACGAAAATGTTTTCTGTGCCACATTCCTGACCGCATCTATCACCGGATTCCCGGAAGATGCCTGCTGCCCATTATCTGCCTGCTGCTGCAGATTCATCGTACACAATATTGCCGCTGCTGCCACTCCCGCCGCAACCGCCGAAATAACATACCTTTTCTTTCCCCTTTTCTTATTCTGTGTTCTGAATAACTCCCTGCTCATGTCCTGTTTTAACTCCTTTCTTAATGGAAATGCCTTTTCTATTGTTTTTCGATATTCCTCCTGCTTCATACAATCGCTCCTTTCTTCTGCCAGCTCCAATATCTCATTGTTCCAACTCCATCCTTAACATTTCCCTGCCGCGTTTTAAACGCATTTTAACTGCCGATTCACTGATTTTCAAAATCTGCGAAATCTCTGATACACTATAGTTTTCATAATAAAATAAATGAATCACCATCTTATATTTCTCCGGCAATTTTATAATTTCCTGTAATATTCCACTCTCCTCATGTGTGATTCCTTCCCGTTCTATTTCATCCATACAAATGATATTCTTTTTCCAGAACCCCTTAAAAAAATCTTTACAGGCATTGACAGTCACCCTGATGATCCAGTGTCTTTCATGATCCGGTGATTCAAATACAGGAGAGCGGTACAGATATTTCAGGAATATTTCCTGCATCAAATCCTCAGCATCCGCACAGTTCCCGGTATGTACCACGCACATTTTATAAACCATGTCGCTGTACAAATCATATTTCTCGCAGAATTGTGCTTCCGTATACTTTGGTTCTTTCATTCTATTTCTCCTTCCCGTTTATTTTTGCTCTCACTATAAATACGACTGAACTTTCACTCCGGTCACATATTTTTTACTCCCGCAAAAAAAGCACCTGAAACTGTGAGGTGCTTTTTCTGAAAAACTCACTATTTACTTCAATATATATATCAATCCAAAACATCCAATTCCACAATTACTTGTAATGGCCGCAGATGCTTCCTGCATATATATTTTCTCAAATTTCTGATATTTTCCGACTTCTTTCAGAATCATATCCTTTGTTTCCCTGGAACACCCTGCGGAAGTGATAAACAGAATGCCCGGATCAATTTCCCCGGAATGTTTCATTTTATCCCGGATATATTTCTTATATGCCGTCATGGTATCGCCAAAATAGACTGCAGATAACTTTATTTTATGCTTTTTCATGGACAATACCGGATGACATTCCAGAAGCTTCGTTAATTCCCAGACATTTTTCCCCAGCCTGCCGCTGCGGTATAACTGCTCTGACTTGTCCAGAATAAATCCCGTCTGTACTTTTTTCTGCATTCCTTTCAGATAGGATATAATTTCTTCCGGCTCCGCCGCTTTTAATGCCATATTTGCCGCTGCCATAACCATAAGTCCTGTACCGCTGGAGAGATGTCCGGAATCAAAGACCTGGATATGTGCAAATCCTTTGGCTGCCATCTTTGCATATGCATAGCCCTTTCCGGAACCGGCCGCAATGCTGATATGCAGAATCTGTTCGGCTTCTTCCAGAAGATTTCCGAAAAATGCCTCATATTCTTCCACGGACGGCGGCTCGGATCTGATATATTCCCCCCGCTGGATATAGGACATCAGGCTGTCCGTATGGATTTCCACCATATCTTCATAATGTCCGTTCTTTGTATTTACATAATAATGCAGCACTGCAATTCCTAACTGGCTCACAACTTCTTTTGGCAGATCCGACACATTATCCGTACTGATGATGATACGCTGTTTTTTCTTCTCGCCCAGAACCCGGAAGCCTTCCATATTCTTTAACTCTTCCCTGTCAACGACGTAATTAACCCGTTCCTTCGGCAGGTAGCGCAGAAGCATAGCTTCCAGCAACATTCCGTTAATCGGTTTTGCCAGATAATCTGAAAATCCCATCTTGCGGTATTTTTCCTCCGCACCCGACATTGCATTTGCCGTGAGTGCAACAACCGGAGTATGCCGGCAGAATCCGTTTTCCTGATTTCTGATATTTTCAAGTGTCTGCTGACCGTCCATATCCGGCATGACATGATCCATAAAGATAACATCATATGCCGTTTTCGCCGTCATCTTCAGACACTCCCTTCCGCTATGTGCAAGGGAAAGCTGAACCTTTGTTTCACGAAGAAGCTTCTTTACAACAAGCAGATTCATGTCGTTATCATCGACAACTAGCACTTTTGCCGCCGGTGCTTCAAAGGTCTTTTTATATGTCTGGTGGTTTCGTCCCTGACTGCTGTTATAATCAAGTGTTCCGAGAGGATCTGCATTTACGATCTTCTGCGGAATCGTAACGGTAAAGGTCGAACCTTTCTGGTAAATACTGTCAACGGCAATATTTCCTCCCATCAGTTTAACCAACTGACTGCAGATAGACAAACCTAACCCTGTTCCTTCGATTCCTTTTGTATTTCCTTCATTAACTCGCTTAAAACTGTCAAACAGGTATTTCATATCATCCTGGCGGATTCCCATACCGGTATCGGTAACGGACATTTTTAAAATCACTTCATCCATTCCGCTCTGTTCGCCTTCTACAAAAAGTGTCACGGAACCGCTGGCGGTGTATTTTATGGCATTGCTTAGGATATTCGTAAGAATCTGTTTGATTCTCATCTCATCGCCATAGAGCATGGACGGCAGATCCGGTGAAATATTTACGGCAAATTCCAGATTCTTTTCATGTGCCCTTACCCAGGTGGTATTTACCATCTCACTAAACAGAGCTGCCGTTTCATATCGTGCAGGCACGACTTCCATCCTGCCTGCTTCAATCTTTGACAGATCCAGGATATCATTAATCAGTGCAAGCAGCATTTTTCCGGCACTCTGGATATTATTGGAATTCTCAATGATTTCTTCCGAAAGATTTTCTTCCCTTAAAGTCATTTCATTTAATCCGATAATGGTGTTGATCGGAGTACGGATTTCATGGCTCATATTGGCAAGGAAACGGCTCTGCGTGTTCATCGCCGCAATCAGCTCTGTTTTCTGCTTCTCATTTTCCCTGCGCTGATACTCATACAGATTGATCTGAATATACAGAAATACACAGACAAGTGCAGCTGTTATGGCTGTACTGATAATAATACCTACATAAGCCATCTGCTGTGATTCATTCCGCATAATTAATTCCGGATGTTCAAATGCAATATAGATACAGACCGCATCCGATATCACCGCTATAACGCAGCCGGCGAATAGCTTCCAGCCCCGGAGCAGAATAAACTGTGTCACAAATCCCAGCACAAACCACAGGGATATTCCACCGTCCAGCCCACCGGAACGCAGGAATGTCCACGGAAGAAATACTGCATTAAATCCTGCCGTAAGAATAAACGAACACATATCATAGTTTTTAAAATATTCCCCACTGCATAATAGTGCTCCCATGAATGCCGCCCCGCCTATCATGCCGGCAGCACTCAGGATGCCATCTCCTTGCAGAATGGCATATACAGCACCAAATGCCATGGACAGACATCCGCAGAATGACATAAAGCGGAACAGCTGTGTCTGTACGGAGATATCCTTTCGTATGAGAGTTTTTGCTATAGAATCACCAATTTTAATCATTTTCTTTTCCTCCCAGACTCTGTAATATTTCCGTGGCAGTTAGAAAGTCAAATAATTCAATGGCATCTTTCATCTTCTTCAATGCCTCTTTTTCTTCTCCTGACACAGTTTCTTCCATCTTATCAATTAATTCATTCGCACTTCCCTGATCAAACTGATCCAGTGCGGCAGCAAGCTCACTCCAGTTTTCCGCGGATTCCGGCTGGTTTTCCTGTCCCGGCTTTCCGCCCTGTTTCCACGATCCTGAGAAACCGGTTCTCTCCTCCAGCCCGTCCATAATTTCCTGATATTCTTCCATAAACGGTCCGTGATTTGCCGCAATATATGCTTCATCCTTCTTCTGTGCCGCCTCCTGCAGGTGTTTCGCCTTTTCCGACAGTGACTCTGCACCTATCGTCAGGCTCTGCCCCTTCAGGGAATGAACACTTATTTTGTAATTTTCCCAGTCTTTTTCCTCATAGAACCGTTCCAGCTTTGTTTTCTGTTCCCCATACTGTTCAATAAAACAGTGAATAATGTCCATGTAATCCGCTTCATTATGCTCAAAATAGGACAGCCCTTTTTCCCGGTCAATGCCTTTTACCCAGACATTTTCTGGTTTTTCCTCATTTCCGGATACTTCCACGACAAATTTATCCAGGAATTTACGAAGCACCCGCTCCATCGCAGATTTTTCAATCGGTTTTGCCACAAAATCATCAAAACCTTCGTCCATCAGCATCTCTCTTGCCCCGCCTATGGCATTTGCCGTCAGTGCTACAATCGGTGTATGACACTCTCTTACCACAGGCAGTTCATGCAGCCGCTGCATACATTCCACACCATCCATCTCCGGCATCATATGATCCATGAAAATAAGGTCATAATTCTTCCTGCTTACCTTCTCGATGGCTTCTTTTCCGCTCAAAGCCGTTTCAATCTCCACACCATAATGTCTGAGCATACTTGCCGCAACTTTGAGATTCATCGCACTGTCATCGACCACTAAAATATGGGCATTTTCCACGTGGAATCTGTCTTTATGCCATCTCTCCTCATAGATATCCTGCTGCAGCCGTTCCCCATTCAGAACGGTTGCTACCGAAAATACATGAAGCGGACGGTAAATCAGCTGAATCTTTCTTCCCACCATTTTCAAATCGAAATCACGGTTTACCATAAGTACCACCTTCAGCTGCTCCGACAGCCGGTCAAAATATTCCTTGTTTTCCAGATATTCCTCATCCGCCGTAAATACGAATCCGAACTGCTCCGTTTCCATGGAATGTTTTAATTCCTGCATGGTAGAACATTTTACGGCTTTTACCTGAAGCTGCTGTGACATTCTCTGTATACATTCCAGATAGCCTTCCCGGATCTGTCCGTACTGGTAGCGATCCACATTTACATAGAATGCTGCTTTCTTTTCCTCCGGATCTTTTACCGACACGATCGGTACATCGGTCAGTGATTTCTGCGGAATAATTACAGTTATCGTAGTTCCGACCTGCGGAACACTCTCAATGTGCATATGTCCGCCCATCTTTGCCACGAGTTTTCTGGATATGGCAAGTCCCAGACCAATTCCTCCATATTTTCTGTCCCGCCGGCTGTCCACCTGGTTATAGGTATTTTTCAATGCTTCGATATCTTCCGACCGCATACCGATTCCGGTATCCTGCACCCGGATCATCAGGTTCATGCCGTACTGTTCTTTTCTTCCACCGATAAACAGTATAACACCGCCACGTTCCGTGAATTTCACCGCATTATTCATCAGATGGAGAATCACACGGTAGATCTTGTGACTGTCGCCAAGCAGACTGTTCGGAAGATTTGCCTCGCAATCCACAATCAGCTCCAGATTCTTCTCTTTATTCCACGCAGAAGCCATGTTTACCACATCGTTAATCACAGATGTAATATTATAAGGCTCGGATTTCAGTTCGACCGTATCGGCTTCCAGTTCGGAAAAGTCCAGAATATCGGATACCAGTGACATCAGATTTTTTCCGGCAACCGTAATGTCATACAGCTGCTCTTTTGTCACATCATCCACCTTTGCATCCAGAAGTTCATTCCCGATTCCGATAATTGAATTTAACGGAGTACGGATTTCATGCGAAATATTTGCCATGAAATCATCTTTTGCACGTTTCGCTTCTTCCAGTTCTTTCATGGTAATTGCAAGCTCCCTGCTTTTTTTTATCCGGTCTTTTAGTAATTTAATTTCCATTAATTCCAGTATGAATATGGCAAGAAACTGCATGATACATTCAAGAACAGACAATGCTCCCGAAAATTCGACTTTATGTAATACAAATATATTAAGAATAACAAACAAAATTGTTGCAGCCATTGAAATATAATGTATCTCAATCACATCAAACAGAGAAAGCAGCACAACCACTGCGGCTACCGAACCCAGTACATCCAGCACCGAATCCGTATAAACGGAATACAGTATCACATTTACCCAGATTCCGACACCACAGAAGATTGCCGCCAGATAGCTCTGCCTTCCCAGTAATATCCGCAGACCAATGCCTGCTGCCAATATACACAATGCCACCGCCGTAACCCAGCTTGGCCAGCCGAGTCCTACCGCCATTACCGCCATATAAACAGTATACACGGCATAAATTAAATATGGAAAGATTCTCCTGCTTCCATTTTCCACTCTGTCATCCATCCTGTTTTCCCTGCCTTCATTCGCTTATTCTTCCAGTTCTGCCTCAATCCGTTCCCTTATGTCCAGAAACACCCGGACCAGATTCGGATCAAGCTGTGTCCCTGCATTTTCCTGCATGATCATAAATACTTTTATTGCCGGCCGGATCGCCGGCTTGTAACACCGTTTCTGGTACATGGCATCGAAAACATCTGCAATCGACATAATCCTTGCACACAGCGGGATATCCTCTCCTGCCAGGCCATCCGGATAGCCGGTCCCGTCCCAGCGTTCATGATGGTATCTCGCGATCTTTCTTGCAATATCCACATACTTCTTATGTTCTACGTTTCCGATGATTTTCTCCACAATCTCATCACCGTAGATCGCATGCTTCTTCATGATCTCGTATTCTTCTTCCGTTAAGCGCGCCGGCTTCTGCAGAATGGCATCCGGAATTTTAATTTTCCCGATGTCGTGCAGAACCGAAGCCTTGATGGTATTTACTTCATAATCATAGTCCAGAATATCCGCATACATTTTCCTTGCACGCAGCTCTTTCGTCAGAATCCGGACATATTTCTGGGTATTCTTAACATGCAGTCCCGTACTGTCATCACGGCTCTCGATCAGGTTCGCAATTCCCATGATAACCGCATCCTGCATCTGTGTAATGGTATCAACCTGCGTCGAAACCATATCCTCCAGATGCTCCTGATACTTCCTGTTCTCCAGTATCCTCCGGACGCGGCTGACCAGGACCTGCGGCACAAACGGCTTTGCAACGAAATCCATTGCACCCGCCTCAAAACAGCGGGTTTCCGTGGAGGCATCGCTGTCTGCGGTCAGAAATACTACCGGGATATTCGCCCCGCCTTCTTTTTCCCTGATAGCGGCAAGTGTCTGAAATCCATCCATTTCAGGCATATTCACATCCAGCAGTATTAAATCCGGTATTATCCTGTCAAGCAGTGATACTGCCATCTTCCCTGATGTTGTAGCAGATATGCGGAACTCTTCTCCCAGAATCGTCTGGGCATGTTTTAAATTACCCGGATCATCATCAACCAATAATATCAATTCTTCATTTTTCATCCGTATATCCCTTTCTTAACATTCAAACCATGCTTTAATAAGAGAGAATTTCATATCCGTCTTCCGTCACTAATACCTGTATTTCCCACTGTGCTGACGGCTTTCCGTCCTCTGTATATATTGTCCATCCATTTTCATCATCTTCATAAATATCTGCTTTTCCCATATTTACCATAGGTTCAATCGTAAATACCAGTCCAGGCACCATCATCATCTCCGTACCGCGCTTTGATACATAACTTACCCATGGTTCTTCGTGGAATTCAAGTCCGATGCCATGTCCACCGATCTCCCTTACGATCGTATAGCCATGCTCTTCTGCATAATCATTGATTGCCTGTCCCATATCCCCCAGGAATCCCCACGGTTTTACTTCTTTCAGACCTACATCCAGGCACTCTTTTGCAACCTGTACCAGCTTCTTCTTCTCCTCGGAAACGTCCCCGATCAGATACATACGGGATGAATCTGAAAAATATCCGTCCAGAATCGTGGAGCAGTCGACATTAATAATATCTCCATCCTTCAGCACAATATCCTTCGATGGAATACCGTGGCACACTTCGTCATTCAGTGACGTGCATACACTCTTTGGAAATCCTTCATAATTCAGTGGTGCAGGAATACCGCCACGCTTTACGGTCTCATCATAAACCCATTTATCAATCTCTTCCGTGGTAATGCCTGCCCGGATATGCTCTCCCACATAATCCAGCACCGCAATATTAATCGCCGCACTCTTCTTAATGCCTTCAATCTGTTCCGGTGTCTTAATCAGATCATGTCCCGGAACTTCATGTCCTTCCCGCTCTGCCTGCTCTAACTTACTGTCAAAATTATAATGGCACTTCTTATACTTCATACCGCTTCCACACCAGCATACATCATTTCTTCCTAATTTTATCATCTTATTTTCTTCCTTTTCTTCATAACTGTCTATTTATTGTGAAACACTTAATCTGTATGGGCAAATGAACAATTACGGATTCTTTTTGCACAGTGCAAATCCATGGTTCATCGGTCCGCTTCCTCTGCCCAGATCCAGCATATCTGCAAGTGCAGCCGAAATATACTCCTTTGCCGCACCTACCGCTTCACGAAGTGGCATATTATTTGCCAGATTGGATGCAATTGCAGATGACAGGGTGCATCCCGTTCCATGCGTATTCGGATTATCAATCCTCTTTCCGTTAAACCATACCTTGCCGGCTTCACTGCACAGAATATCATTCGCCGTATGTACCTGATGACCGCCCTTTAACAATACCGAACAATGATATGTTTCACAGATTTTTTCTGCCGCCTTTTCCATATCTTCTGCCGTCCGGATATCGAATCCTGTCAGAACCTCTGCTTCCGGAATATTCGGGGTAATCAGTTCTGCAAGCGGGAACAGTTCTTTCTTTAAGATTTCAACCGCTTCATCCTGAATCAGCCTTGTCCCGCTGGTGGAAACCATCACAGGGTCCACCACAATATGCCTTGCCTGATAATATCCCAACCGTTCTGCTATCACTTCTATCAGGGATGCTTCCGATACCATTCCTATCTTCACGGCATCCGGAAAAATATCGGTAAAAACAGCATCTATCTGCTGCTTTAAAAATTCCGGTGTCACATTCATAATCCCATATACACCCGTTGTATTCTGTGCTGTCAGTGCCGTAACCGCACTCATCGCATACACACGGTTTGCCATCATTGTTTTAATATCCGCCTGAATACCGGCTCCACCGCTTGAATCACTTCCTGCAATCGTCAATGCTGTTTTCATTGCTATTTTCCTCCTCCATATACTCTCCCTACCATTTTGAATCATTTTTCCTAAATTGTCAAGCAGGTTATGGCTCTTCCATATATTTTATCAATTAAAACAGGGCATAAAATAAGACGGTCCGGGACCGCCTTACTTTACCTGTATTTATGATTATCTTTCTTTTCTTACTCTGCTGTTTGTAACAACCGCTGCAAATCCTGCTGCTGCCATGATTACTGCAAGCATTGCAACCCCTGCTGTATCTCCGGTGGCCGGTGCCTGCTGCACGACATTTTCTGATTTTGGCTCTACAGCTGCTGTGACACTCTGGCTTTCTTTCTCCGGCTGAGTTACCTGCTGTACCGGTTCTGCTGCCTGTGGTGTCTCTGACTCCTGTGGTGTTTCCGGCTTCTGTGGTACTTCCGGATTCTGTGGTGTTTCCGGCTCCTGTGGTACTTCCGGTTCCTGCGGTGTCTCTGTCAGTTTCTTTGTCACATAATCTGCCACTGCATTTTCTCCGTACAGTGATTCATATCCTTCCCTGTAGAGAAGAGCAAGTTTATCATACATCTTTGAAAATAATGCTGCATTGAAATTCACAATGCGGAATCCGCAGCCGGATAAATCCATGTCTGCAATCTCCAGTCCCATCGGACTTGTTCCTCTTTCCGCAAATCCCTGTGATTCGGAACCTGTTCCATTTAAATCAATGGCATATCCTGTTTCCGGATTTACTCCTGTTCTTCCTGTTTCCGGATCATGATATTTTGTAATAATCAGACTGGTGCTGTTAAATACGCCGCCCGTCCAGTTTTCCTGTTTCCAGTATTCTTCATCCGTAATATCCGGTATGGAATCTGCTGCTCTTGTCACCTGTGGTCCGATGTATGTGCCGTCGCCACCCAGAAGGTTGCAGGTAATGGCTGCCATACCGTCCCTGTCAGTGTAAGAACCGATTCTTGTTTCACGATACCATGGATTTCCTGTAGTTGCTGTCGGGTGAATGAACAGTGTGCATCCCGATGCCGCATAATATCTTCCCAGTTCCGGATAAAAATGACCGTCCCTGCAGATATCAATACCTGCTTTTCCCCATTCTGTATCAATGATATATGGTTCATCCCCACATACTGACCACATTACTTCATATCCTGCACGATGAATTTTACGATAGGAATCAATGCTGCCGTCCGGATAAAGAATGGCTGCCGCATTGTAAACCTTTTCCACACCCTCATCATAAATCGGTGTTTCTTCTTTTTCTGTCATTCCAAAAATAATGTACATACCATACTGTTTTGCATATTCGGAAAGCTCGTTTGTAGTGTCACCCGGAATGGTTTCTGCCAGTGCCACCTGCATGGCTACTCCGTATTCTGCATAAAACGGATCATCTTCCGGCTGCTTCCACTCATATCCGGTCAGTACGGTCTCCGGAAATACCAGAATATCCACACCCTGTTCCCCGGCTTCTTTGATATATTCTATCATTGCTTCTTTATTGGCTTCCTTATCGCCCCAGATTCCCGGCATATTCACTACTGCTGCCTTTGGTCCGTCCGTCACATCGGAATAATAGGATAATTCTTCTCCATTTGCCTGTTTTTCAGCAAGTTCTGCATACAATTCTGCGTATAACTCCGGATTAAAATCCTGATTTCTGCAGGTAGAACCGGTAGATGCTGTCAGTTCTGTGCTGTTTGTAAGAAGTCCTTCTTCTCCTGTAATAATATCCGCATCTGTATTAATTGTTCCGTCCGCATCTTCTGCACCCGCATAATACTTTGGTCCGTTAAATGCACCCTGCATAATCACACTGCCGCCTGGGAAGTTGTAATCATCTTCCGGTCCGTCATATCCTTCCAGATTCGCACTTAAAATCGTCATGCCATCTCTGGATGCAATGCTTTCAAGCCTGTCTTTATAATACCATTCCCATCCTTCGTCTTCTACTTCTCCGTCTCCGTCAATATCTCCGTAGCTCCTTGATGTAGCCGTAGGATTCAAAAGAATATTACATCCCAGTGCTGCATAATACCGCTCTAATTCCGGTGTTGCATAGGTATCATAGCAGATGCTTAAACCTATCAGTCCGTATTCAGTATCCAGAAGTACCGGTGTTTCACCTGGTGTACACCAGTCACCCTCTACCGGGGTAATCTTCTGATATGCGGTTACTTCTCCATCCGGGGAACACGCAAATGCTGAGTTATAAGCATGTTCCGTATCTCCTTCCACGGTCTGGGTTGCACCGTAGATAATCCACATATCATATTCATCGGAAAGTTCTGCAAATTCCTGTGCTGTAGGACCGTCCAGCGGTTCTGCATTCTGTACCGCCATCTGGTATACTTCCGAATTCGGATCATTGGAATACGCATATCCCGTTACACACATTTCCGGGAACAGAAGAATTTTAACCCCTTTCTCATGTGCTTCTTCCACATAAGAAATCATACTTTCTATGTTCGCTTCTTTATTTCCCCATTCCGGAGCAAAGTTTACCACTCCCAGCTCATCCTGTGCAAATTCATAACTGACTTTCGGCTGTTCTTTTCTTGTCAGTCTTGTCCATTGTGTCCCTGTCCCATCTTCGGCAAATGCCATTACAGATACAGATACGGTCATCACTGCGGTCATGCTGAACGCTATTGCTCTTTTCAAAAAACGATTTTTTAAAACATTCATGTATGTATCCTCCTTAAACTGTATTCCGACAAACTAAGACGATTTTGTGCACAATGGTATGAAAAAAAGGAGCCACATATCATCTCTGATACATGACTCCTTCGTCTGTCTTTTTCATGTCAGAAATCATAACACCAGACCTACGAAATGTCAAGCACTTTTTTTGTATATTCTGATTCATTTTTTCACATACTCTATGTATATGATGTTAAGGTCAAAAGATGCCTTACGGATTGTTCCGTACTTCGTACTCCCACAACCCTGGCATCTGTATATATAACCCAAAAAGAAAGGTGGAAAAAAATGAACCAGAATCTATCCCTCTCTTTTGCCCGGAATTCCCAGACTCTGGATCGTCTGTTCCAGGGCTGCGATGACATAAAGAAACACACTATGAAGCTTGGCAGCGAAACCGTCGATGCCTGCATTTACTATGTGGAAGTGGCGGTCGATAATATGTCCGTTGAGGAATCGGTGATCGGAAAACTGCTCGGCAGACTGATGAATCTTCCAAAAAATGAAATCTATGGTTTTCTCGCCGCAAATGCCCTCGGAATTACGGATGTAAATGAATTAAGCACCTACGACGAGGTTCTGATGGGTGTTATGGTCGGAGATGCCGTTCTAATCATTGACGGATATGACAAAGCGATCAAGATAAAGAGCAAAGGCTATCCCATGATGGGCGTATCCTCGTCAGAACGGGAAGAGGTCATGCGCGGCTCACGGGAAGGATTTGCCGATGCATTAAAATGCAATACCGCACTGATGAGAAAACGAATCCGCAGCAATCATCTGAAAGTCAGAGAATTTATCGTGGGGAAAGAGTCCAACACAACCGTTGCACTGGTCTACCTGGACAATACCGTAAGAACGCAGGTATTACAGGAAATAACCTCCAGAATTAACCAGTTAGATATCTCTAACCTCACAGACAGCGGTATCATAGAACAGCTTACGGAAGAAAATGTCTACTCCCCGTTTCCGCAGTACCAGACCACGGAACGTCCGGACACCGCCGTCCATGCCATCATGAAAGGGCGCATTACCTTATTCGTGGACAACACTCCGGTTGCCCTGCTTCTGCCTGCAAACTTTAATGATTTCCTGAAAACACCGGATGATTATTACGAACGCTATACCATTGTCACACTTGCAAGAATTATCCGCTATCTGGCGGCGTTTTTCTCCCTGTGTCTGCCCGCGGTATACCTTGCCGTCATGAATTACCACCCAGACATTCTTCCGGCAAACCTGCTCTTCTCCTTTGCCGGCGGCAGAGCGAGTGTGCCCTTTCCCAGCGTGGTGGAAGTCTTTATCATGGAATTTGCCTTTGAACTTCTGCGGGAAGCCGGAATCCGCATTCCGGGACCGATGGGCAGTACCATCGGCATTGTCGGAGGTCTTATCATCGGACAGGCAGCAGTGTCCGCCGGCATTGTCAGCCCGGTAATCGTTGTAGTTGTCGCTTTCACGGCACTGTCTTCTTTTGCCATTCCGAATAATGAATTATCCTCGGCTTTCCGTATTTTAAAATATGCCCTTTTACTCCTGTCCTATTTCCTCGGCTTTTTCGGAATCGTACTGGGTGTATTAATGATCGGGCTGCATCTTGCTTCGCTGAAAAGCTTTTCCCTGCCGTATCTTATGCCGATTGCCGCAGGAGATGTGAACAAACGCAGGGATATGAAAGACCTTATTCTGCGCTTTCCATTAAAAAAATTGTAGAGGAGTTATTATGTTTGCTGACAACCACAAATTATCCACAAACGGCATCTGGAAGCTGCTGCTTACGGAAGAAACCGGGCTTGCTCTTCTCTTTTCCGTGTATTTTGCAAAAAGACTGGACATCCTGACCGGTGTCACTATTCTGACCGGCATCTTCGTCCTTTCCCTGCTGTACTTAAAACTGGTATTCTATCTGCTCGAACAGAAAAAAGTCTCTGGAAAGCTCCATCTCTATATCCATTTTAAGAGATATGTCAAATCCTTTCTACTGGCGGTTTTCGGTGTGCTGATGCTGATTAAATATGTCCATGAAAATCTGCTTCCCGGAACGATGGTATTATTCATTGCCCTGTGCGTATTTCTCTGCTGCTTCCTGATTGCCCGCAAATCCATCGAAATCCGCAGCCGTTTAAGTGAATTCCTGTACCTTTTTATCATTGTCCCAATTACCATTACCGTTATTTATGAATTTTTCTGTATTGACTACCGCAGTTTCTTTTCCCTGTTCCGTGAATCCTTTTTTCCGGACTGGGAATTATCCTTTTTTAATATATTAAAAATACTTCTTGTAATATTTTTTTCCTTTGTGATTCTGTCCCCCTGGAGTCATCTGCTGACGAAAGAGAATTTTTTTCATGATGCGTACACTGCCAGGCACTGTATGAAACGGACCACCGTTTTCCTGTATTTCCTGTGCCTGACCCAGTTCTTCCTGACAGAAATGACCTACACTGTAGAACCGGTGCTTTCCATTACCCTCAGCCTGCTGATGTATATTTCCGCCCAGCTGTACTACGGACTTCCATTAAAAAAGCTTCCTGCGCTGACGTTTACCGGTGCTGCATTTATTTTCAGCATAATCCTGCTGATACTTCCATCCGTCCTTCATGTCACACATCTGTACACCTACTTATCCGGGTTTGAATTTCACACACTCTACGACAGATCTGCCAGAATCATTGATGCAAGGGAACTGGAAAACCGCAGCTTTGTACTGTCCCTTATTATTTCCGAGGAAAATGGGGAAATGCTCTATACCTGTGAACTGGCGGATTACTCGCAGGGTGCGGGGGAATTGTCCTCCCACTATATCAAAGTAAGTACTTTAGATGCTTATCCACTTTCCGGCGGAAAACCGCTGGACTTTTCCCACATCCGTGCAATTCTTATCGACAATCCGGTGGATGACTTTACACAGGGTGATTTTTATGCACTAATCGATGCCTACCGTATCCCCGGAAAAACACTGATTTTCCAGAAAAAGGACTTCCCCCGTACCTGTGAGCATCTGCTGTCCGGTTTAGAGCAGATTCATCTGGGAGAAGTCCTCGACACCCTTGCACAGAATCAGGGCATCCGCAAGCAGATTATGCTGCGTAACCTTAATTAGTACAGGTTTTCAATATTAATATTTGTATAAAAGAACTGCAGAATATCCTGACAGGAATAACCGTCACCAGCCATGGTATTTGCACCATTCTGGCTCATGCCGGCTCCATGTCCGTAGCCGCCGCCCTGTATCAGATAGCCGGTCAGGTTATTATCCCCGTCCCGCACTTCATCCAGTACAAAGAACGCACTCGGAAGTCCTGTGAATGTATTTACGGTACTGCCATCATTCTTATTGATATCCAGTCCGTATGGATTAAATATCTTACGGATATAGGACTCGGTACGCACCATTACCGTAGCAGCATCCCCGTGGATAATCACATAATCAAGGACACCTCCGGTATTTCTTGTTCCCGTTTCCACGGACTGCACATTTCCGACACTGCTTATCTCCCTGCTCACATACTGACCGCCTTCGAGTGTCAGTACCTTCTCCGGACCGGAGCTATACAATGAGCCGATGAGCTGATTTACTCCCTGGGAAATCTCTGCCAGCGGCATGGTTACATTCCATCTGTACCATGCATAATTCTTATCCCAGGTGTCATAATTGTTCGTAATAAACATACGGAACTGGCTTTCGTCCTTCAGATCAAGGGATGGGTTTTCCTGGCTTAACAACTTTCCACGGATATATTCATAACCGCTTCCACCCCAGATCGTGGCATCCGTACTGCTGCCGCAGGAAGTCGAATAAAAGAACGCACTGATTGGCCCGCCGTTACAGGTCATAATCTGTCCGTATGTGTCATCCACCGCCTGCGATGTCGTGGTCTGCTCTTCGGAATTGTTGTATACCTGATATGCGGTACTGTCGTCTACATGAGCACCCAGCCATGCATAATCGTTCGATACCATGTGTTTATACGCATATGTTCTGGCACAGACCGCCTGTGCCTTTAATGCCTCTGTCTGATAGGTATACGGCATTTCGCTCGGCACAACGGCATATAAATACTGCTCTAACGGAAGTTCGTTGACCAGAACCAGACCATGTTCCGTCTTAATGACCTCGATTGAACCACGGTAGGACGGACTGCCGTAACCACGCTCCAAAGATGCCAGTGTTATCTTCCCATCCGCTGTCATCGGACGGATCGTCAGACTGCCCGCTTCCAGATATTTACTGTCCTGTGTAATGGTAAATTCCTCTCCGGCAGTGAATTTCTTCGTCTCCGTTCCATAGGTAAACTGATATTCCCCTGCGGACGTAATCCGTACACTGTCATGATAAATATCCTGAAATCCGTTCGTTTTTAATACCACACGGATATTCTGTGCCACAAAATTCCGGTCAATCAGCACCGCACATAATTTCCCGTCTTCAATCAGGAACTTCTGCACATCATAACCGACCACCATATCATACAAGGTCTTTGACTCAATATTTCCATAGGTTTTATATGCCCGGAATCCATCCGCTATTTCATAGCTACCCTGTCCTTCGATTTCCACCATATGGTCCGTATACTTTAACAGTTTTCCACTGACGTACCCCTGCTTTATCTTATAATCCGTGACTTTTCCACTCTTCAGGGACAAATCGGCGATCGCATTCGTGGCAGACAGATCCTTGTCATCCACCTCAAACGTCCGGACGATGCCGTTAATAAAGACGTTGAGCTGGCCGCTCTGCACACTGGTAACAAGTACATTCGGATAGGTAATATTGGAAGATACCAGTTCCGTCACGCAGAGAATCTCATCCGACTTCACCAGTGCCTTAATATGTTTATCCATGTAATAATCCAGTTCCAGACCGGTAAATTTATAATTTCCCGCAGACGTTACCGCCGTCCATTTCTCCATGGAAGTGACATTTGTCTGGCTGGCAATCACGGTCAGGTCGATTTCCTTTGTGCTGTCCCCCGCCAGCTTCTCTGCCATCGCAGAAACAATCTCCGCCCATTTCTCATTTGTAATGCCCTGGGAAGATTTGTTATTCTTCACGAAAGACAGCAGTTTCTTATCCGTAATGCCCATATTTTCATACAGATTTTCCAGTTTCTTATATGTAAATACCGATTCTGCCTCTTTTTTGGAAGGAATAAACTGTTTCTCGGTAAAATATTCCCGCTCATACAGCAGATTCATGTACGGCACATACCATTCCTCGTTCTTTGAAAAATGCCCTGCCGCACTCTCGCAGTCATCCCGGGTTGCGACCAGAAGTGCCACGGCACGCGCCGCCTGACCGGTGGTCACGAAATTTCCATCCGGACTTTTCTCCTTTCCTCCCATTCCCCTGTACACCAGCACCAGTATAAGCACCGCAATACAGACAAATAACGCAGTGATCAATTTCTTATTCCGCACACAGTTCCTCCTTTAAAATAAAAGTTTTCAAATGCAAAAACAGACTGTCTTACGACAGTCTATCTCTTCTCTTATTGCACAAATCCCAAGATGCCGGTCCCGCACTTTTGAGTCCTAGCGAAGCTAGGTGGGCAACCGCAGCCAAACATTCTGAAGTCCACTCGCAGGAGGCTTTCCATCCTGTCAGCAATATAGGAATCCCGTTTAAACAAATGTAGGTTCAAAATATACGGGGTTATCGAACACCCCAGGAATCGTATCTCTTTATCATCTACTGATAGTATATCCTATTTTTAATATATTATCAAGATGTTTTTTTAGAACTGATAATTTTTAATAGAATTTCTTTTTCGTTCAATCCAGCATCGGTCAGAACCAGGTCAAATAATTCATTCAGAATCCTGCCCATCTCTGCACCGGGTGCGACTCCGCACTCCGCCAGAAGCTTTCCATTGACTGCCAGTTCTTTCAGACTGAGTGCATCTCCATCGTCCACGATCTCCTGATACAGTCTCCGTACCTGCTCAAGCACCTGCGGATCTTCATTCCCGACTGCCTGGCGGAAATCCAGATAATCGAAGAAAATATCACTGCCTATGCTTACCGCCAGATGACGGATCGCTGATTTGTCCGCACGCAGCTTTTCCTGCCGGTATGCATGGTATTTTTCGCAGATCCGTATCGTCTTATTGTCGAATTTCAGACTTTTTAATACACCTTCATATGCAAGACCGCCGAGAAACAGACTCCAGCGGATATAATGCTGCTTTGGCGATCGGCATAACTGTACGAGCATATCCGCAAGGCTCTCCTGTGCCGTTACCTGCAGACATCCGTCAAAGATCTCCGGAATAATTCCGGTGAAAAACAGAAGCTCTGCACGTTCCGGATGGTCGGACATAAGCAGTTTCTCCAGCTCTGCCTGTATTCTCTCACGGCTGATTTTCCGCAGATTCGGTGCTAATTCCGTCAGTGCCTGCAGGGTTTCCTCTTCGATGGAGAAATCCAGAGCGGCACTGAACCGCACCGCTCTTAAGATCCGCAGGGCATCTTCCGTAAACCGCTCTTTTGCCACACCCACACAGCGGATAATGTGTGACTGCAGATCCTCTACTCCGTGAAATTTATCGACAATTCCGGTACGGTCGCTGTATGCCATGGCATTGATCGTAAAATCCCGGCGCTTCAGGTCTTCTTCCAGACTCGGTGTGAAAATCACTTCTTTCGGGTGTCTGCCATCCTCGTACTTTCCGTCAATCCGGTATGTCGTTACCTCATACCCTTCATGATGCATCATGACCGTAACCGTGCCATGTTCAATGCCCGTGTCAATGGTTCTGTGGAACAGTGCCTTGACCTGCTCCGGCTTTGCAGATGTGGTAATATCCCAGTCCTTTGGCTGTTTTCCAAGAAGGCTGTCACGCACACATCCGCCCACCGCATAAGCTTCGTAACCGTTTTCTTCCAGAATCCCGATGATTCTCTTTACACTGTCCGGTAATATAATCTTCATTTTAGTATGCCTTGCCCCAGTAAACCATCTTCTTTGCAGGTTTTCCGCAGCATACGCATACATCAGATAACTGTTCCTGTGCAAATGGCATACATCTGGAAGTGGCAGTGGTTTCTTCTTTAATCTTGTCCTCACATGCCTGATCCCCGCACCACATAGCCTTGATAAATCCAGGCTTATTTGCTACGGCATCCTTGAACTCGTCATATGTGACAGCAACGCTGGTATGTGCATCTCTGTGCTTTCTTGCTCTCTCTAACATCTCATGCTGGATGGTTTCGAGTAATTCGCCAACCTTAGCCTGAAGTTCATCAAGGGAAACCGTTACCTTCTCTCCGGTATCTCTTCTTGCGATAATTGCCTGATTTGCTTCGATATCCTTTGGTCCAATCTCGACACGGAGCGGAATTCCTCTCATTTCCTGCTCTGCGAACTTGAATCCCGGACTCTTGTCCGTATCATCTACTTTTACCCTGAATCCTGACAATACTTCCTTCAATTCGTATGCCTTGTCTAACACGCCTTCTTTTTTCTGCATAATTGGCACGATCATTACCTGTACCGGTGCAAGCTTCGGCGGTAATACCAGTCCATTGTCATCACCATGAACCATGATAACTGCACCGATCAGTCTGGTGGTCATACCCCAGGATGTCTGATGTACATATTTTAACTTATTGTCTTTGTCTGTATACTGTATACCAAATGCCTTTGCAAATCCGTCGCCGAAATTGTGGCTGGTACCAGACTGCAGTGCCTTACCGTCATGCATTAAAGCTTCGATGGTATAAGTAGCTTCTGCACCTGCGAATTTTTCCTTATCTGTCTTACGTCCGCGGATAACCGGAATAGCAAGGAAATCTTCACAGAAATCTGCATAGAGGTTTAACATCTGCTGTGTTCTTGCCTCTGCTTCTTCTGCTGTTGCATGAGCGGTATGTCCTTCCTGCCATAAGAACTCTCTCGAACGCAGGAACGGTCTTGTCTCTTTCTCCCATCTTACTACGGAACACCACTGGTTGTATACCTTCGGCAGGTCTCTGTAAGACTGGATATCGTCTTTATAAAAATCACAGAATAATGTTTCAGATGTAGGTCTTACACACATTCTCTCCTGTAATGGCTGTAAACCTCCGTGTGTTACCCATGCAACTTCCGGAGCGAAACCTTCTACATGATCCTTCTCTCTCTGTAAAAGACTTTCCGGGATAAACATTGGCATATACACATTCTGTACGCCTGTTTCCTTAAATCTTTTATCTAATTCATGCTGAATATTTTCCCAGAGTGCATATCCTGCGGGTTTGAAAATCATACATCCCTTTACACTGGAATAATCCATCAGTTCTGCTTTTTTTACCACATCGGTATACCACTGGGCAAAATCAACATCCATGGACGTAATTGCTTCGACTTTCTTATCTGATGCCATTTTAAAATCCTCCTAAATCTATATTGCCGGGGAAATATACCCCGGATGGTTGTCTTTCCGATCAATGACTGTTAAATTTTAGCATAATCCCGTGAAGTTGACAAGGTGTTGTGCGGAAAAGAAATAAAAAATTACCCTGCCATATTCGACAGGGTAATAATTTCACCGAAAAATATTTCTGAATTGATTATTTGGCATTTTTCTTTCTTGAAAATGCTACAGCACCTGCTGCTGATATCCTTCCAGTTCCTGATATCCCTGTGATACAGTATCCTGTACATCCAGTCTGCTTCCGCATACCACACAGAATGCGGAACCATTTTCATTCTCAGCTCCACAATTCGGACATGTCATACCCATACCTTTTCTCCTTTCGTACTGCTCCGTGTCTTAGTTAATTGCGAAACTCATAATTTATCTTTATTGTATATGCAAATTAAACAATTACTAAGAAGGTACTATGAGGCGGTCGGCACTTAGATGCTGTATTTTAGCATCTTAGTACCGCTACCAGCCGAATGTAGCGGGAGCGTGCCTTCGTGTAATGTTTCATTTGCATATGCATTTACAAAAATTTAAGTGTTTCGCAATTACCTATGCTCCGTGTCTACTGACACAGTTTGACCATATCGTCATGATACTGGTTGATTAACTCGGTTAAACCACTTACATAATCATCCGGATCTTCCCCGCCTGTTATTACTGCATCCTGAATATTGCCATAACCCTGATAATTCAGCTTCGATTCGTCTGACAGATATACTTCCTCCAGGAAATCATATACACCTAAAAGCTGTTGACTTGCAAAACACGTCCATTCTGCATCCTTTACCTTTTCAAAGAACGCATCAAAATATGAACTTCTGTCGATTCCATAAGCACTCTGTCCTTCAATGTCACCGCCGGCGAGTGTGGTCGGATACTGCTTCTCATAGAATTTCCATACACTTTCATCCAGTGTAATCGGGCAGTTATCAACTACGGTCGGAGCTAAACCTGATACGGAAGATTTATCAGAATCCTTTCCGATTGCTTCTATCTCATCCTTATTCGCCAGTTTATACTTCCAGCCGTCCGCACTCCATGTAAAATATTTCAAAGCTTCATATGCTTCTCTCGGATGCTTTGTATCCGCATAGATTCCGCCGAAATCCATAACCGCAAGATTCGTTTCTGACTCGTAATTCATTTCTGTATGCGGCAGTATGTACGGTACATAATATACATGTTTTGTATACATATCATTCCGATCCCAGTACCGTTCCCAGCTCCACCAGTTATCCAGTCTTACAGCCACGGCACCTTCATCCTGCGGATAGACATTATCCGTTCCGTTCATTACTGCCGGAGCTATATATCCTTTATCTGTCCAGTCTTTCTTAATCTTCATTCCGTCTGCCCAGTTTGTCAGGTCGAATTCTTTTCCATTCCAGCCGAACTGACCGGTTGCCTCATTATCCGAAGCGATTGGATACCAGTCTACCACTGATAGTGCTTCTGAAACTCCCCATGCCTGTCCGTCCCCTGACGTACATTTTTCCACACATTCTTCCATATCCTCAAATGTCCAGTCCGCAGACGGCATATTTATATTATACTTAAGAAATGCATTCATATTCAGCCATGCTGTACATGGATAGAATTTGATCGGAAATGCCCATCTCTTATCTGTTCCAAAATATCCTAACTCATATTCATTGATTCCGCCAATCACATTCGCCGTATCTTCGTCCGCATCCCACATACCTGTCATATCCGCAAGCATCTCTTTTGTCAGGGCAAAATCCGGCGAACCAAGTATCCAGAACATATCCGGCATATTGCTGGTTCCCATATAACTGACCAGAATCTGATTATTATCGCTTACCAATACTTCTCTCGGTTTTACGGTAATATTCGGATGTTTCTCGGACCAGTCCTCTAACATGGTATCTACAATCGGTCCATCTTCCCAGAACTGATACGTCAATGTCATATTCGTACTTTCATCCAGCTGTGCCATTGTGGTTTCATAAGTTATCTCAACAGCCAGTTCCACATCTTTTCCATCGACTTTTACGGTCTGGGAAGCCGTTGCTGTATTGGTCTTTGTCCTGCCTGTCGTTTCTTTCTCAACTGCTGACATTGCCTGAACGGAGAAGGATGGTATCGCAGCTCCCAGCAATGCAAAGATTAAGAGATAAGAAATGAACTGATTATTATTTCTCTTCTTTTTATTATGTTTCTTAATGATAATCAGAATAATAACTGCAATGATGACAACTATTGCAATGCCGCCGCCAATCAGAAGAATAACCGGAAATGTATTTTCCGTGTCCTCATCTGTCTTTGAGTCTTCATCGGAATACACCTTTATCTTCGTCGTCAGGGTTTCTCCCTTATCCAGACGGGAATACTCTGCATCATCCTGATACTTTACAGTCATATTGGATGGTACAACTGCCTTCCATGCAAGATTCTTTATATCACTGTCAGAAATATTCTTAATAGATACTTCCATCCGAATCGTATCGTCCGCATCATATTCTTCCCTGTTTGTTGTCAAACTGACGGACAGATTCTTATCTGCTGATGATGTACTTTTATCAGAATCTTTTGTATCAGACTTCTTCGTGGTTGTTTCTTCCTTTGATGCTGATTTCTTAGTCGTTGCTTCTTCTTTTTTCTTTGTTGTTTCTTCCTTCTTTGTCGTAGTCTCTTTTGTGGTTGTTTCCTTTGTCGTTGTTTCTTTCGTGGTTGCCTGTGCAGTATTTCCGCTGTACTTTACGTTATACAAAGTCATACTTCCATGATCTACACCCAGCTGGATATACAAATCACCCTGAACTGCATTTTGAAACGTAGCAGTTACCTTCTGGGTATAAATTCTGCCGTCATTGCTCTGGGTAACAGAGTCAAAAATAATCTGCTTCCCTGCACGCGTTACTTCCAGATCTACTGTGCTATACTCCACTGCAATGGCATACTCCGATTCCTCTCTGTCAGACCAGCTCTTCTGAATATCCCATGAGTTTTTTCCGTTATCATATCCTTTTTTCCAGTCCGTTCCTTCCGGTGCGAACCAGCAGGTTGCTCCCTGTGTGATTGTGAAATAATTCTCATTATCCGTAACTTCTGCTACCCAGCCAAATACTGCAACCGAAGTATCTAAACTATGAGAGGCAAAATGAAAGCTTACCGTCTGTCCTTCCTGAATCAGGAACTGACCATTCAGATTAGAACCCCATCCAGCTGTCTCGGAAACTGTCTGCCCGTTCATTCCATAGTCTTTATCTCCTGTTACCAGATCTGCAGCCATAATCCGGCTGCCTGTACTGACCGCAAGGATTCCCGCCATGAGGAATCCTGCCGCCCAAAATCTGCTTTTCTTCATTCGCATCTCCTTATCCCAGCTGACTGCCGCATTTTCTGCAGAATTTATTTTCAGGATTATTTGCCGTTCCACAATTCGGACATATCTTCTGGACTTCTTCGCCTGCTGCAGCCGTCGTCTGTTCGGCATACTGCTGTTGTGCATATGCATCCGGGTTCTGCACCGTTTCATTGTAGCCGTCATTATTTTCATAGTTCATACCAGCATTTACATTATTATTTCCATAATTCATTCCCGGATTTACATTATTATTTCCATAATTCATTCCTGGATTTACATTATTGTTTCCGTAATTCATTCCCAGATTTACATTATTATTTCCGTAATTCATTCCCGGGTTCATATTATTTCCGGCATTATTGTAATAACCGTAGTTCTGCCCGATTTCCGGCTGTGGTACATTCTGCTTTGCCATGCCAAGCAGGATATTCTGAAGAACCGCACCGATTACATAGGCAACCTGCAGAACGATCATCAGAATAAATCCAAACTTCATGGTAATATCAAAGGATAAATCGGCCTCATAAGTACTATCATATTTTTCCTTTGCTGATGTACAGAATTTAGAAACGGTATCTTCCAGTCCGCTATACGCATGATTTAACAGAATATAAACTGCGACCAGTATAATCACGGATAACACACTGACCACTATCTGCTTTATCATATGGGATCTGTCCGCACAGATGCCTGCTGCAAAAGTTCTGACACTGCCAATATTTAAGAAGAGCAGTACAATTACCAGTACCAGAATAATCAATGCACATACACCGAAATTAACCACACCACCTGTATATTTCGTCAGGACATTGGTTTTTGCCACACTGGAATTATTTGCAACCTTAGTGCCTATATTAACCGCATCATTTGTAATCGTAAATATCGTATTCTTTGTAACATTGGCAAGTGACACATCTTCGTCTTCCCTGTCATCATAATTATTATCTTCATATCCCCGGCTATCGTAATATGTAACTTCCATCTTCTGCTCAATATTAAACGCATCCATTCGCATTACAAAACATCCTGCAACTGCTATGGCAAGGAAAACCAGGGATGCAATGTGTGCCGGGAATAATTTCTTATTCTGTCCTGTCAATGCCCGTATTAATGCATTTCCCACAAATAAAATCACTGCAATCATAAGAATAACCGCAATTGCCTTATGCGTTCCAGTATAATTCATTTTCCAGACATCTGATTTATCCCAGATATCCACTATAAAACATTCCAGCAGCCAGAATCCGAGTAACACACAGCAGTTCTGACAGAAACTGTTCTCCGTTTCATCTCTTTTAATGACTGCCACGATTGCCTGTATCAGAAATACTGCACTGCAGAGTACCAGCAGACATTCTGCAAACAGCAGTAATGCCAGGAATACAAATATGAGCATAAACGATGATACTCCTGATTCATACAGACTATCACTGTACTGCACATAATACTTGCATATTTTAACCAGTGATACTATGCTGGCATCATCCACATCTGCAATATCATCTTCCAAATCCTCCCTCAGATCGTCATAATCATCCTCATCCAGATCTGCAGTATTCAATAATATCCTGCCACTTATAATTCCAAGTTTCTGAGTGCCACGGGTTGTAATAACCGGTGTAAATGCCAGTATGAAAACGAGCAGGTACACAATCGCTGCGATTATAGCCACACCCAATGCGTGCATCTTTTTATTCATTTAAAATCTCCTCCTTCGGATTAATAGAAATAATTATCAAAGGAATCTGCAAAGTATTCAATTAAATCTTCATCTGCTTCCTTCATTGCTTTTGCTGCCAGCTTCATCTGCGCATTTATGGTCTTTAATTCCATTTGATCTACTGCTTCATCCACTTCATCCAGATCATAGTCCGAATCATTGATCAGATAGGTTGACAGATAGTCAATGGTCCAGTCTCCGTCCACTTTGATAACCACTATATCAACCTTCTCGCTGTCATCATCGTCCTTTCCCTTTGTTATCACATCCACCGTCATAAGATATCCGTCCGTGACTTTTATCTTCTCCAGTTTCTTTTCCAGTTTCTCGACAATTTTAACAAGTTTGTTTATTTCCTTATCACTTAATTCCGTACATTTGTCCAGATTTTCAATGCAGTCAGTTACTCCGGAAGATAAATCCGCAAAAGCAGCATATCCTTCCGAAATAGACTTCTTCTCATCCTTTGTCAGTTTTTCTTTCTTTTTAACCTTATAAGAAATCTTTACATTTTTTCCGTACTCATCTTCATAATAGTCAAACATATTAGCCCATAAATCATCCAGCTGATCTTCGCTGTTCTCTAAAATCTCTTTTATCGTTTTCTTATACTCCTTATTTCCCTCTAATACCTTGAGCATATCCTTGTAAGCATCCGATACAAAGCCCGGTGTAGTGGCATCTACAATCTTTGTGATATCCGTTTCCTGCTTATTGATAATCTTCTGTATATTGTTCAGCGGAGTTGTCGGTTTTCCGCCAAAACATGCTCGCAAAATCACGATAATCACAACTGCTGCCAGCAGGCATGCAATTATTCCTATCATTTTTCCACTGTTCCTCTTTGGCTCTGTGCCATACACAGGCTGATTTCCATATCCCTGTGTATCATAATTCACAGGCGGTTCTCCATACGGTCCATATCCCTGCTGTTCTCCTGTTCCCTGCCCGTCATACACCTGCTGCGGCTGTCCGCAATAATCACAGAAACGGCTATCGTCAGGTATCTCCTGACCACAATTCTGACAAAACATATCTCTCTTCTCTCCTTTGTTATATTATTTACTGGTAGTTAATTGCGAAACTCATAACTTATCTTTATTGTATATGCAAATTGAACAATTACTAAGAAGGTACTATGAGGCAGTCGGTACTTGGATGCTGTATTTTAGCATCTTAGTACCGCTACTAGCCGAATGTAGCGAGAGCGTGCCTTCGTGTAATGTTTCATTTGCATATGCATTTACAAAAATTTAAGTGTTTCGCAATTACCTAATTATTTACTGGTTCACTCTGGAGATAATATCAATATCTCCTATGAATTCCGTCATCTTCCAGCTTCCATTTTCCCTTATCACACGGTAGGTACACTGCTGCGTCATTAACTCAAGCGGCTCACCTGCTTTCTGTACATAGTAGGTTTCCCTCGTGGTGATGGCACATTCATCGCTGCCATTATAGACGGTTGAAACAATTTCATATGTATCAAGTAATTCCGTGATATTCCTCTTTACATATTCAATCTGTTCATTATAAATCGGACTGTCCACTTTCAGATAATTTGATATATAAGAGAAATCCGAATATGTCATGGCATCGTCAAATCCTCTCATGTATCCCTCCACAACTGCTTCCGGTCCATCATTGTACAGACCACTTCCCGAAACACTCATTAATACATTCGGTGTGTAGCTGTAAGTGTTTTCTCCTCCGTATAATGCAGAATGATATCCAACCAGAATATTGGCGGTATCCATAATACTTCCCGTAGTATCCTCAAATTCCACGAGATACAGTTCCTTCTCCTGCTTGTAAATCTCTTTATAAATATCTGACATGGATGTAACGGTATTAATGTTATAATATGCCCCACCGGTCTGCTTTGCGATATTGCTGGCTTCGGAGTAATTCGATGTTCCAATGCCGATAATGAAGATCGGTACATGGTATCTCTGTGCCGTACTGATTACATCCGAACTGCTGCAGGAGCTGTAGTTGTCCAGTCCGTCAGTAAATGCAATGACACATTTTGCACCTGACTGTGCAGCCACTCTGTTGACAGAAGCATATAATGCATCATACAGACTGGTCATATTTCCGGTCTGCAATCCGTTTATCTTGCTAATCAGTGTCGTGGAAGAAGTGCTGAAGGTTTCTTCGATTGCAACACCTGTACTGAAGGAAATCAGTTCCACCTTGTCACCGGCTGCAAACTGTACACTGGATACGAAATTCGACATGATATTCTTTGCTTCCATCAAAGGCTGTCCCTTCATACTTCCGCTTACATCGGCAACCATCTCGATATTCAGTGCTTCCGTTTCATTTAACTGCGATACTTTCTTTACTTCCTGTTTGATATAATTTGCACTGGCATCCTGTTTCCGGATAAAAAACAGTGTATTATCAAGGGATGCCGGTACTTCTCCCGACTTCTGATCTTCCACCTGCAGATATAGTCTGATATTCGGATACTGGGACGCATCCACCTGCTGAATCTGCACATTTAATGACTTTTTCGGTTTCAGATACTGATATGCCACCTCGTCTAAATTATCAAAAAGAGATTTCATATCCTTGTAATTTTCCTTCTGCTGCAGCTCTTTGATTTTCTTTATTCCATCCGTAATTACGGACTTATCATCTGCATCCGCAAGGGTAAGATCCGCTCCATTGTATTCGTCCAGCTTCTCATCCACATAATCTTTCGTTTCCTTTTTCAGGGATTCAAATTCACTGTCCACATCTGCCAGCAGTTCCTTTCCTTTTTCGATATTCTTTGCTTCCAATGCTGCCTTGCACTCATCTAAAATAGATTCATAATCTTTATAGTCTTCCAGCAGGTTATAATCTTCCTTTGCATCAATGGCATTTTTTATCTGCTTCTGTGCATCCTCCAGCCACTGTGCGGACTCCTCTGCGGAATCACATACTTCCTGCAGGCTGTCCAGCAAATCCTGCTTGTCTTTAAAGCTTAATAAACCTGTTTTCTTCCAGTCTTTTGCGAGATCATTCATCTCATCTGTGCAGGCATCAATCGCATACTCCGTAATATTCTTCGTCAGTTTCTTATACTTTGACTGATACATATTTACACGTATGCCCAGGAATGCTCCCACACCGATGCAGACTGCCAGCACTGCAATTACCACTCCTGCCACAATCTTTCCGACCGGACTTTTCCGCGGTGTATTTTCTGTATTTTCCATATTCTGATCCGGCATTTCAACCGATTCTTCATTGTACGGATAGATCCCCTGTGTCAGTTTTGCACCGCAATTTCCACAGAACATACTTCCGTCTTCCAGTTCTTTTCCACAATTTCTACAGAACATAACCTTTCTTCTCCTCTCATTTATTTTTCTCCGGCAAATCCAAATCCATATGCAATGCCATATGCATCCGCATCCGCCCACTGCTCTGCCAGATCGCCCAGTGCAGCCTTACGCACCTCCGGTATGGTATGCATTCCGTGTTCTACTATCAGTCCCGGAATTCCTACCGATGATGCACCTCTTAATACCCCATAATAATCTTCCTTCCCGTCTGTGCGGCATACCACAGTTCCACCCGTATTCAGGCTGTCATTGTATGCCTTTGTCCATTCCAGAACCGTATCCGCTGTCGCAGTCCGGAATTCTCCAACGGTGCTTAACCCCATGTCATAATTCACTCTGGTAAGTCCTGTACCAATCGCATTGCTGACACTCAGTATGGTATTCGACTTCTTCGCCACCATATTTACAAATACCAGTGACTTATTGATGGAAACCGGCTGCAGGCAGGTATCATAGCCATTTGCATTTTCCTCATTTGCATTCGTATGAATCGAAAGGAAAAGTGTACTGTCCCGCTCTGCGCCATATTCTCCCCTTAATGAAATATGCGCCCGATCCAGACTGAGGTTCGTATAACCGCCCAGTGTAATCGTTCCGGTTGTCCTTGTCATATAAGAATCAATCCCATATATTTCTTTGAGATCCGACTTCAAAGCCGTAGCAACTTTCAATGTAAAATCGCCTTCCGCATATCCGTAGGATTCACTTCCCGTCACTTCATTCTTTCCGGCATAATGTCCCGGATCAATGCAAATCATGATATTGGATGCCAGCACACTTCCACCGTCCTGCGGTTCATACTGTTTCTCATCCTTCACTTCCACCTGTACGCGGTATTCATATCTGACCGGCTGATCCGAGTCAAGAACATCCGTAATCATGTACTGACCATCTGTCTGTTCTGCCAAGCCGGCATCTACCCGGGCAACCTCCGTCCATTCCACAGCATTTTCATTCCGCATTGCCTTTCTTTTCTGAACCACATACCGGCTGACACAGCCATCCATTTCATTCGTCCAGCTGACATTGATACTGTCTGCGGTATTCCGCTGTGCCTGTACCTCTGCCACACTGACCGGTGTCCGGTTCGCCGGCTGTGTCTTTCGTTCAGAGACTTTCTCCGTCCGTTCTTCCGTTACCGGTTCCGTTGTTTTCTGCAGTTCTCCCGGTTCTTCCGTCACTTCTGCTTCTGTTTCTTCCGATTTATCTTCCGAAACCTGACTTATCCCTGTTTCACTCTCCCTGCTTTCTTCCTTATCTTCCGTTGTTATTTTCTCAGCCTTTTTCGTGTCCTGCTCCCCGCTGCTGCGATCAATATCTGTCTGATTCTGCAGTAATAATCCTGCAATCACCAGCACCGCCACACATACGAAAAATGCCGCTATGTATTTCTTCATTTTTCTCCTTTTCTCAAAAAAATTATTCTTTGTTCACTAAATTATCACACTTTTTTTACTTTTTCAATTTGTGACAAATATGATTTTTATCTGCATCCAGTTCGTCACATAGCATAAAAATGGCAGTGTTACATAACACTGCCCTGACTTTAATAATATGGATAATAATGGGTACTTGTAAATCCCGGTCCGCCACTTCCCAGTAATGCCGGTGCAAATAAGCCAAAAGAAAATGCGATAACCGCTAATACGGCAATAACAATCCATATACAAAACTGTGATCTTGCAAAATTCTTTAAATTCTTATTCGCTGTTCCACCAAATGAAAATATCAATACCATAATCAGACCGACGATAGGTATCATGAATAACAATTCATATCCAAAATACCCCCACATACCGATTGGGCGGTATTCTTCCGGCACCTGATTATTCATCGGCGGCTGGTTATAATACACCGGCGGCTGATTTCCATATATTGGTGGCTGGTTTCCATACACCGGCGGTTGATTTCCATACATCTGCTGCTGGCTTCCGTATGCCTGCTGTTGATTTCCATATGCCTGCTGCTGATTTCCATATACCTGCTGTTGATTCTCTGTCTGCAGTTCCTGTCCACAGGACTGGCAGACCTTTGCATCATTTTCATTTTCTGTTCCACAATTTGGACAAAACATACACATTTCCTCCTTTTTCTTCCATAAATACTATTTTTATAAAGCTATTGAAAAATTGCACTCTTCATCATCTGTATAAACAGATACGGACACACGATTTTTCTTGCTTATATCTCTATCTATCTGTATATGTACTGTGGCATCTTCATAAATAGACGGCATCTGTATTGTGTCACTTCCCACATATTCCGCTACCTGATCCAGAAAACTCTCCGGTCCTTCAAAATCAGCTGCTTCATATATATCAATCTCGCCATCTATTACACCATAATTTACGCTCCCCCATATGTCTTTATCACTGTTAAATTCCGGGCTGCTTAATACTACGACATATGCCTGATACAATGTGTCTATATTTACTTTAGCCTTTGATATTTCTGTTTTTTTCATATTGGCACTAAGTTTATTACTTTCTGTCCGGGAAGCTGATCTTCTGGATGTTCCCGACTGGCTAATGCCTGCAACACTTACAATCGCTATAATGGCTATAATTCCTATGATTCCCAGTACAATCGGTGCTGCCGGTATCCTGATCTTTGGCTTTTTGGCAACATAACCATTATTTACAGATCTCATAGCCGGCTGCATTTTTACTCCCTGCACAGGCTGCCCACAGAAAACACAAAAATCCGTTGCTTCTGGTATCTCTCCACCACATTTTGTACAATACATATAAAATCCTCCTATTTTCTAATCATTGTAAATATATCAAAATAACATCCTACGATGTCCTTCTGCTTTTCCTTTCCTTAATTTTTATAAACTTTATTTTATTTTTATAATTTATCATACATTGCCAGGTTCGACAATTTGTGACAAATATGATTTTTATCTGCACCCAGGCTGTCACAGGATCGGAAAATGGCAGAACAGGAGATACGGGACTATCTTACATAGATAATCATAACAAAAAGAAATAGACATCCTCTACCGTCCAAAGTTTAGGATATCTATTTCTCAAATAATCTTAATTTGTTTTAATTACCTTATTTGTCGTCCTGAGTCTTTGTTCCTGCAGATAATTTTCTTCTTCTTAATATAATTACTGCACTTCCTCCACCGACTACGGCTACTACACCGCCTACTGTTCCATAGAATAATGGTTTATTAGCAAGGAAGATGGTCAATCCACTGGTAGATACAACGATATTCGTGTATTTCAGTTCTTTCATCTCATTTCCTGCCACATCGGAACAATGAATAACAACACTCATTCCTGTTCCTTCCGGAATCGCAAAGGTAATATTTCCATTGTTTTTATCCAGCTCATCTGTCAGTGTGCTGCCCTTATAGGCAACCGGATATCCTTCCACCGGATTTCCATTGTTGTCAAGTACAGAAATATCAAGTGTTTCCAGTTTACCACCATCATCTGTAGGAATAACTGTTACCGTCTGGCTTTCTACCTGATATCTTCCATTGTTTTCCACACCGGAAACTGTGATTTCCGGCGCTGTCTTATCGACTACGAAGGACAATTCTGCACCCTTAATATCACTGTATGCTTCATTTTCTGCTGAGTCTTTTGTATGGATTACAATCTTGTATTCGCCCTCTTCTTCAAATAAATCTTTGTTAATGATATATTTCTTTACATACCATTCTCCATTTCCACCGGACTTTTCTACCGTGTAATCCTTACTTTCTTCCAGCACTTTTCCATTCAGTTCTACCACATACTCGGTTAAATCATCTACATTGGTTTCATAGATAACGATATTGTCACCTATTTCTCTGATATAGTAAGAACCAAGCATTGCCACGGTTGCATCATCTAATTTATATGCGGAACCGTCACGGTTTACGGAGAAGTCTAACAGACTTACGGACGCATCTGTAACATTCATTTCTGAAACTTCCTGACCATTATCATCCAGATAAATGATCTTGTTGAATGCATTTCCTGCCTTATCATATACGGTGCATACCAGTGAATAGATACCATCGGTCGGAAGGTTATCTATGACATACTGGATACCATTTGCAACACTTACTGTCCGGTCAAAGCTGTAAGTTTCTACCTTATTCTGTCCATCTACCAGACGTGCCACTGTTAATACAGGTGCAAATACATCGAAGTTTGTATCCGTACAGGTTAATATAAATCCAATGGTTTCACCATTATTTGCAGAGTTATTTCTGATTCCCTGTAATGTTACATATGGCATGGTTTTATCTACATAGAAGTTCTGCTCTGTAAATGCTGCTGCCTGATTTCCTGCCATATCGGTATATGACATTCCGATGGTATAATATGCATCATCGGTAAATGATACGGTTGCCGTATGTATATCGCCATTTGATGTCCATCCGCTGATGCCCGGTGCAGTCTTTGATACACCATTATCTGTTGCTGTGGTTGTGATGGTAAATCTGCCTGTTTCAAAATTATGCTCTGTAATGCTGATGGTTGCTGTTCTTGCCGCACTGTAATAATTACCGTTTGTTGCTGCATTATTATCATAACTTACATTGATTACCGGTAATGTCTTATCCACGGTAAATACCTGTGGTGCCAGTGAGCTGCCATAATCTGTGGCTGTATTCTGGTTTCCTGCCATATCTGCATATGTAATATCAAAGTTATAATCGCCATCTGCGGAATAGGTCAGTGTTGTGGTATATACGTTTTCATCACCATTTGCTGCTGAACCGGTGCTGCTACTCCATCCTGTAATAGAAGGAACTGCACCGTCTGCATTTGTCAGTGTAATCTGCACATCATCCGGATTGAAGTTCCTTTCCGTAATTTCAATCGTTGCCGTTCTGTCTTCTTTGAAATAAGTTGCCTCGCCAAATGAAGTGTCACCATTATTATTATCATAAGTAATGTTTATCTGCGGCTGTGTTACGTCAATTTTAACAGAATTTGATGCAGATGCATAATTTCCTGAATTATCCTGTGCACTGATTACTATCTGTACGTCATTGCTGTTGTTTAAGTTTCTGTCTACAATAATCTGATCTGTCCACTGCTGTACTAACTGTGACTGAAGCGGGCTTCCTCCTGTATAACTGAAGTTATACAGATCTCCTTCCTGTGTTACATTACCCATGTTCAATACCTGATAATGCACATTCTTCAGACCGGAATAAGTACCATTTGTGATCGGATCACTTACTTTAATATCTACTGTTACATCGGTATTATAAATACCATTTACCGGCTGCTGAACCGGTGCTACCGTAATTTCCGGTTCAATACTTTCTACATCCGGTGCGGTAATATCGAGAATTACTCCATCTGAGCTTACATAAGTTACATTTCCGGAACGGTCTTCGATTCTTAAATAAATCGTAAACTGATCATCCGGACGAATGGTAAACGGACTGTATGCTGTCCATTCTGAACTGCCCAGTGCATTTAATTCTGATACGGTCATTGCTGTTGTCCTGGCGGTCTTATAATATTCCACCGAATAAACAGAACTTGTTGCATCCTGGTATCCTGCACCGATATCAACTGCTGTTCTTGACCATAATCCAAAGGTTCTGTAAGAAACCAGCGTATTCCATGTACCAAGACCACTTACAGTAACGGAACCGGATGGACTGGTTGTATCTACGGTAAAGTGATATGGTGACATACTTGAACCGGTATCTACGGTATTCATCACATTGCCTGCTTTGTCCGTGTAGCTGATGCCAAAGTCATAATTTGCATCGCCCGGATAAGTGATTGTCAGGGTATGTGTGGTTGCACTTCCCGTATCTCTCTGCTGTCTGGTTGTCCAGCCGCTCATGGTTGTATGTGCTTCTACCGGATTTCCAGATGCATCTTTTGCTGTAATGCTAATATTTACTTTGCTGCTGTCAAAAGTACTGATACCTTCTGTGATAACAATCGTTGCTGTTCTTAAGCCCCTGAAATATCCTCTTCCGCCGATTTCTCTTGTCTGACTGTTATTATCATAACTGATCTGAGCCGTCGGATTCGTAAGATCAATCCAGAATTCTCCTGCATCCATATTACCATTATACGCAATGTCTGCTGTGTTTCCGCAACGATCCGTTCCTGCAATCGCAAAGGTATAATGAGCTTCCCCTGTGTAAAGAATGGTTCTTGTATACACATTTCCACTCAGGCTCCATGCAGAATCCGTATAATAAGCATTTCCGGCATTATTCAAATCCGATGCTGCATCATCATTTCTCAAACGAATGGTTGTCTTCACAGAATCAGATTTCGTGCCATCTGTCTGTGCATCATTCAGATATAAGGATGTACCTGACAATATTCTGTCATTATAGATCATACTTAAATCTGTCATTGTCAGTACCGCCTGTCTGCTGCCCTTGTAATATGTCCTATTGCTATCGCTGTATGCCAGTGACACCTGAGGTCCTGTCTTATCTACTACGAAAGAATGATTATCTGCAGTCGTATTATAACCTACTGCTTCATCCAATGTTGTATGAGCAAAGATATCGGATCCTGATATTGCAAAATCATAGATTGCTTCATTTGCAAATGTAATTGTCCTGGTATACTTGCCATTTGCAAAACTCCAGTTGCTTTCACTCTGCGCCTTTTCACCGGTTAATGCATTTAACAGACTGTCTCTTGCCGTAATTTTCAGGCTGATTCTTTCCTGTGGTGTTAATACATCTTTCGCTGTACGTCTCTGATCTTCATAAGCATAACTTAAGTCATCAACGGTAATCACTGCCGTCCTGTCCGCATTGTAAAAATGATCCTTTGATTTACCGGTGTCCGTATAAGTAACGGTAATTACCGGTGCTTTCCTGTCGATAACGAAAGAAGCACTATCTTCTACGTTCTTTTCTTCGCTGTCCTGATAGCTTATCGAAATTCTCCTGCCATAAATATCAGTTCCGCTAAATGTACTTGTAAAGATTGCATCTACTTTGTTTCCGCCTGCTTCCCCATAGGTAATCACATAATGATATGCTCCATCTGCGAAATTCCATCCGCTCTCTGTAACGGCATCTATATCATTTCCGGCTGCATTCTTTGCCGTCAGTGTGATATTCATACGATTTCTTACCGTATATACATCTGATTCTGTTACCTTACCCTGTTTAGCCTGCTGATTCTCATAGACATAACTTATATCTTTTACCGTTATAGCTGCTGTTCTGGTATCACTGTAGTAATGATCCTGTAATTTATTGCTGTCATCATATTCAATCGTTACGACCGGTGCTTCTCTGTCAATCACGAAAGATTCATAATCTGTTACAACAATTCCTTTGCTGTCCTGATAGCTTATTGAAGCTCTCCTTGTATAAATATCGTTTCCGCTAAATGCACTTGTAAAGATTGCATCTACTTTGTTTCCGCCTGCTTCCCCATAGGTAATGACATAACGGTATGTTCCATTTGCAAAGCTCCATCCGCTCTCTGTAACGGCATCTATATCATTTCCGGCTGCATCTTTTGCTGTCAACATGACATTCATGCGATTTCCTACCGTATCTACATCTGTCTTTGTTTCATCCGCCTGTTTTGCTAATTCATTTTCATAGACATAACTTAAATCATATACGGTTAAGGATGCTGTTCTGGTATCGCTGTAATAATGTTCCTGCTTCTTACTGCTGTTATTATACGCAATCGTTACCACCGGTGCTTCTCTGTCAATCACGAAAGATTCATAATCTGTTACATCTCCTTCGCTATTCTTATAACTTATCAAAGCATCATTGTTATAAATATCGTTTCCGCTAAATGCACTTGTAAAGATTGCATCTACTTTACTTCCGGCTGCTTCGCCATAAGTGATGACATATCTGTATGTTCCATCTGCAAAGCTCCATCCGCTCTGTGTCATGGCATTGATATCATTTCCAGCTGCATCTTTTGCTGTCAGAGTGATATTCATGCGCTTTGATACGGTTTCTACATCTGATTTTGCCGCATCATTCTGCTTTTCCATCCAGTTCTCATAAACATAACTTAAATCCTTTACGCTTATGGTCGCTGTTCTGGTATCACTATAATAATGATCCTGTAATTTACTGCTGTCATTATATTCAACAGTTACGACCGGTGCCTGTGTGTCAATCACGAAGGATGTTCCATCTGCTGCCTGGTACACAATATCTGATTTTTCATCTTTTAATTCTGATTTATTTCCGCAGATATCGGTGCCATTTACAGAAAATGTGTAAATCGCATCACCTGTAAATATAATATCTCTGGTGTACTGGCGTTTATCGCTGTCATATGACCAGTTACCATCGCTAACCCAGCCTGATTTATTATCTGATACTGCCGCGTCTTTTTCATCTTTTGCAGTTATGCTGTAACCAATCCCGGTAATACCTGTGTTATCTGCACCAACTGCAACATTCTGAATCGTATTTTCATAGATGCAGCTTAAATCTTTTACGGTTACGGTTGCTTTTCTGTCGCCCTTATAATAATGGTCTTTTTCTTTATTCTCACTATTATCGTTATATGTGACTTCTATAACCGGTGCCTGTCTGTCAATCACGAAAGATGTTCCGTCGTCCACGTTATATGATACATCTTTTGCATCTATCTGGTTTTTACAAATATCCCATCCGGACAGTCCAAACTCATAGATTGCATCATCTTCAAAAGTAACAACCCTTGTATACTTATTTGTATCAAATAACCATTCACCCTTTTGAATCTGAGCTGTTATGTCTGCACCATTCAAATCCACTGCCAGATTTAAATCATTTATTCCACTTGACATTTTATTTCTGGCTGGTGCAGGTATGCTTACCTTCTGTACTGTATTTTCATACAAATAACTCAAATCCTGTAATGTAATTTCAGCCTGTCTTTTGCCTTTGTAATAATGTGTTTTTCCTGTTTTTGAGGAATCTTCATCCTTATACTCTACAGAAATAACCGGCTTCTGTGTATCAATAACAAATGATGCTCCATCTTTCACTTCATTTGCAAATTTTACATCACTATTTGTATTACCTGACTTATCTGTATATTTTACTCCAACAGAATAAATAGCGTCTGCACTAAATGTTACAGTATATGTGTTCTGTAATTCATTCCATGTACTGATCGTATAATATACCTGTCCATCCTTAACACCCACTGCCTTAATTAATCCACTGTCATCCGTTATTTCTTTTAATGAAACATTTTCATTATTAATATCAGTTGCGTTAATTCCATCAATAATAGCCTGTCGGAATGCATCTTTATCAAGCGAATAAATTTCATCTACCTGAATTTCTGCCGAACGCGCCTTATTATAATAATGTAATTCTCCGGCATTTTCTGTCTGATCATAAGTCAATGTAATTACAGGTGCCTGTCTGTCGATAACTGCAGCTTCTTCATAAGCTGTTTCATTTCCTGCTGTATCTTTTGTCGATACTGATACTTTATACGATTCGGCTTTATTATCTCCTGCTGTTAAAGTAATACTGCTGGTCCACATTCTCTCATCTTCATCTGATGCTGTCCAAGTCAATCCACTCTTTACGGCATCATTGATTTTTACTACGGTATTTTCACTTACAAAATGATTCTCCGTAATTTTCATGGTCAGCACAATTTCAGCTGCATTAAATGTTTTTGTATGTGTGCTGTTATCTGCAAATTTCTCTGTTATATCATATGAAAACTCTATTTCCGGTGCTATATCATCCAGAATAATACCCTGCGAATTAATATATGTTACATTTCCGGCGTTATCCTCAATTCTCAGATAAATCGTAAAATCCTGATTTGGGGCTTCTGTAATAGCTTCTTTGTACTTCGTCCACGTCCAGCTTTCAAGTTCATCTGCGGTATAAGAATTCTTATCCAATACTTTCAGAACTTTTTTATATTTTACGGAATCGACTACAAAATTATCAGCACTTTCAGCAGTAAATTCTATTTTTTCTTTATAACTTAAAATCGCTTCCGGATTTTTAATTAATTCCGTCCATTTATAAGTTTTCATTTGCAATGTTCCAGTTGGAGCAACTTTGTCCACACAGAACGCTGCACCAGCCTGTACCTCATCTGCAAACTGAATGTCCTTTGCTGTACTTCCAGCCTCATTTTCATATGTTACATTAAACGTATAATATGCTGATGTATTAAACGTAATCCGGTTACGATGTACAGTTTTATCAGCATTGCTTGTAGTCTCCCATTCAGATGAGCTTATAGTATATGCATCTTTTACATCATGGCCATCTTTATCCCTTGCTGTAATATTAATTTTTACCTTAGTTGCATTAAACGAACTGGCACTATCCTGTATTTCAATCGTTGCTATTCGATTTTTATTGAAATATGATTCATTTTTTACATCATTATTATCATAACTAACTCTAATTTCCGGTATTGCCTTATCAATCCAGAAATCAGCCGTATAACGCTTTTCATCATCAACAGCATTTCCACATATATCCTTCATAGAACTAAAGCTAAAATGATAATGTGCATTACCCGTATATGTAATAGTTTTTTTATAGCTATGACTATCCTTTTTCTCCGCCCATTTCTGGTCAGTATAATAGCCTTCAGCCTTCAGCTCTGCATCTGTATTACCTATATCTGTATTATCTACATTTTTAACTATTACCTGTGTTTTTAATGCAGCATCCTGGCGATTTAAATATATCTCACCATCTTTCTTTGATTCATCATAATAGATATAACTTAAATCTTTTACTTCTATTGTCGCAGTTCTGTTTTCCTTATAATGTGGATTAGAGTTATTCGGACTATATGTAACTGTTACCTGAGGAGCTGTTCTGTCAATTACAAAGGAACTTCCATTTGTTATTGTTGTCTTTTCTTCCTGATTTTCTTCCTGAGCTTGATATACAACATTTTTTATCTCATTACCGAGCTTATCCGCTCCTGTAATTTCCAGAATATAGATACCATCCTTTTCGAAATCTACTGTACGGGTATACGTATTTTCCGCATAGCTCCATTCTCCTTCTGTGTGCATATCCTTCTTTCCATCAGCATCAGCTAACGGATTGCTTTCTGTTATCTTTGTTCCTATTTCACTTACTGCCAGCGGCTGTTCTTTCGACTTGTTCTGTTCATAATAGATATAGCTTAAGTCTTTTACTTCTATTGTCGCACTTCTGGCTTCCTTATAATAATGTGGTGTTTCACTATTATACTTATCATAGGTAACCGTTACTTCAGGAGCTGTTCTGTCAATTACAAAGGAACTTCCATCTGTTATTGTTGTCTTTTCTTCCTGATTTTCTTTCTTAGCTTGATATACAACATTTTTTATCTCATTACCGAGCTTATCCGCTCCTGTAATTTCCAGAATATAGATACCATCCTTTTCGAAATCTACTGTACGGGTATACGTATTTTCCGCATAGCTCCATTCTCCTTCTGTGTGCATATCCTTCTTTCCATCAGCATCAGCTAACGGATTGCTTTCTGTTATCTTTGTTCCTATTTCACTTACTGCCAGCGGCTGTTCTTTCGACTTGTTCTGTTCATAATAGATATAGCTTAAGTCTTTTACTTCTATTGTCGCACTTCTGGCTTCCTTATAATAATGTGGTGTTTCACTATTATACTTATCATAGGTAACCGTTACTTCAGGAGCTGTTCTGTCAATTACAAAAGTATTTTTAACCGATTCTTCTCCCTGAACATAGCTGACGTTTGCTGAATTTTTTGCTGCATCATTGTACTCCAGATTAATTGTATAAATAGCCTCATTTTTAAAAGTAACAATATACTGATTATCTTTTGTATTCCATTCCGAAATTTCAAATGCATCCGTTAGAGGTTCGCCAGCCATATTAACAGCTGTAATACCCTGCTTAATACTTTCTTTTAATGTGTCTGTATTCAGTGTCAGGTCATTTGCGCGAATCTTAATCTCTGTATTCTTTGAAAAATACAAACCATTTCTATTATTATCAGGATATTCTACCTTTATTTCCGGACATTTTCTATCAATATAAATCGTTGATGTCCATGTCGTTTTATTACCTGCTTTGTCCTTACAAGCAACTTCTATCTCATAAACATGTTCTTCCTTGTCCACTGATTTTAACTCTAATGAATTAGTCCATATATCATTATTATTATTCCATGGATCTTTCCATGTTACTCCAGTTTCCTTCACTCCATCTTTCTTTACAGACAGAGTAACATCATCAAAGTTTTTCTCTTTAATAGAAAAATTTAATGTTACATCATCAGACTTATATAATGTTGCTTCTGTAGCTACTTCTACTTTATCTAAATCTTGTTCTACTGTAATAACTGGTAATGTATTATCCCATGCCAGTCCCAGTCCATCATAATAGCTTACATTTCCTGCATCATCTTCAAGTTTGTAATAAATATAATAAGTATTATCTTTCCTCTCTTTATCCAAAGTAACATTGTAATTGCCATTACTATCTACAAATTCAGGTGTTATCGGCATCCAATTTAATTTTTCCCAATCATTATTACTTTTGCTTTCAATCAGAGTATTCTCTAATGCATATGATACAGTTACTTTTAATAAGTTATCCTGTACTCCCGTTAAACTAAAAGTTGCATTTCTATTATCTGATATAGTACCATTATTTAATATAGTAGCATACTGAAGTTCTGCCTTAAGTGCCTTAGTAGCGAAAAATTTTATAGATGATGTTTGGGCATTAACGTCCGTTGCCTGAAAATAACTTAAGTCCATTTGGTCTGCTGTTGGTTTTGTATTATCGATTACAAATTCCTTAATACTAACTGATGATTCAGATACATTTCCCGCCAAATCCTTATACTGGAAGTTGTCCATTTTATAATACGCATCGCCAGTAAATTCTATTTTATAAACTTTTTTATCAGGCTCTTTTGTGTCTGTAATAGTATAATATTGTTTACTGTCAGCATCAGTTGTTATGAACTTAAAATCTTCTCCTTTGATTTTAACCTGTATAGCCTTTTTTAATTGCTCACAGAAGTCTTCTTCATTAAATGAATTGTCCTCGGTTACTGTAATTAAAACGGTACGTTTTGCATAATGGTAAGAATCACCAGGCTTTTTATATTCGTTATCACCAGATTCCTCACTATCTTTTATTTCTAACACCGGCTTTATTTTATCCAATACAATCTTTCTGTCGCTTGATGACGAATTTCCTACCTTATCCGTAATTTCTACATGAATTGAAATTATTTTTTGTGTTTCATTTTCTGCTAACGCAAATGTTTCTGTCCACTTAAAGTCTGAATCCAGAGTTTTTCCCGTTTTCTTTCCATCTACACTTACCTCAATTGAAACTTTATCCTTATTTGATTCTTCTACTGACAGTTTTGCTTCAACAGACTCATTTGCATATACCGTATCAGCTTTCTTCAAGGGATCATCGAAGTTAATTATGGGATTCTTTGTATCAACTGTAATCTTTTCTGTTTTTTGATAAATTTTGTCATCTTTAGTCAGATAGAAAATGCATGTATATGTGGCTTCTGTGCCCCCCGGTACTGATATCTCCTTTTTGTTTTCATCATAAACTATATTATCTGCATCCGAAGATTTTTCAGCCGCAAAGGAAATACTTTTATATGTATAGCCAGCCGGTATCGTTACCTTTGGCTGATAACCATCATTATTAGAATATACTTCTGTATTTTTAACGTTGGATATTAATTTGTCAGTTATTTCACCATATTTAACATTTAATGTTAATGATGTATTATCAGGTATCTCATATATATCACTTGTAAGAGTATATTCTACTGTTATTTTGCCAGTATATTCTTCCGGTATTTTCAGTTCCGTTCCTTTTAAAGATATTTTCTCAGAATCTGGTGTTTTTTCTAATTTTATCTGCTTAATGCTATAACCAGCTTTTAAATAGCTTTCTAGCTTAATGCTCTGTTCATTTGTTGATGTAATAATATTATCTGATGATATATCATTATTAAAAACATTCCCACTATTTGCCTTTCCTGCTGTAAATGACTTTGTAATTTCGGCCGCTTTTGAATAAGGCGTTTCCTTATAACTTACAGTTATCTGATAAGTTCCAACATAATTTAATAAATAACCCCCATCTTCTGATGTAATGTCTTTCCAGTTTTCTGCTTCCGATTCCTTATATTGCAAAATAATCGTTGGGGTTAAGTTCTGTATTTCATTACTCTGCAGTTCATCATCTGTAAAAGTGTCTTTCGCAATAGCTGCTGATATCTTTATCTTATCTCCATATTTAAACTCTGATTTATTAACAGAAGATTCCTTATCTGTAATACTTATATCAACATTTCCATTGTCAGCATTTAACTCAACTTTCTTCTCTGCCTTAGCATTATCATTAATCATATAACTGCGGTTACCAGGAGTATCTTTCGCTGAAGTTATAGACTTTTTATCCAAAGTTCTGTCGAATATGATATATTCTTTTTCTTTATAAGAAGTGTTTTTCGTAACCTGAACTGTAACTTTATATGCAGCATCTTCATCCTGAACCGTACCCAGCTTTATGCTCCCAACTAATGATTGTTCCTGACTGGTATTTATTACGTCATACTCATCATTTTCATTTTTTTTCTTAATTGTGACTGTGCCTTTCACAGTTTCGTTTTCTTCTAAGTCTGACTCTCCGATACCAAAATCAGCATACAGATCTATCGCTTTTGCCTCTAATTTTTCCGGTGTATTTTCACTTCCCACCGTATATCCGGTATCATCCGTAAGGTTTGCTGTGACTAACTTTGTTTTAATATCATCACCTTCAAATTTTACCGCATAACCTTTTATATCGTCATTCTTTGTAACAGTTTTCTCAAATACCGTATTCGTTCTATCTATAGCAGATCCTACATTTATCGTTTCTGTATACAATACATCATCTGTAAGAATTACATTGTTTTCTCCGTTTTTAATTACAGGGACTACAGTATATGTAACACTTACCGGATCATTTGAAACATTCTGTGTTACCCAGCCTTTGACAGCTACAGTATCTGTGTTATTGGCATTAACAGTTATATCCGCCTCGCCCACAGTTGTATCCAGTGTTTTGCTTGCCAGCAGTACCGGTGTCTGATCGGTAGTCTTCTGATTCTGCAATGTGTAAACATAACTGTCATCCGGGCTTATGTTCATAAGTGTGACTGTATACTTATTATCTGCATCACTGCTTTTTTCTATTTTAGCTGTTATGCTGTCGTCACTCTGTGTCTCCGTATTATCCTTAACTGAATCCGGATATGTTGCTGACACTTTCTTTTCCAATCCGTTTTCAGTTGTTATCTGATACAGGGTAAAGATTATATGCTCACTTTCATCATTTAATAACTGCACATCTTCCGGTGTTGTATTTTCTTCCCCTGTGGAATCATTTTTCTCCTCGCTCTCATTGGTTGCGGAATTTTCATCGTTTCCGCCTAATGTAAAATTAAGTTTGATTGTTTTTCTGTCAGCTTCCTGACTCTCCCCGGTACTATCTTCCGCATATGCACGCACTACCGATATAAAACTATCCGGTATGCAGGTGGTAAACATCACCCATACAAGCACCAGTGAAATAATCCGTTTTAGCTTCTTACTTATTTCCATTTCGTCTGTTTCCTTTCTTTTTATTTTTTCTGCCCGCTTACAACGCGATTTCAGCAGTATGAATAAAAGTAATATTCTCTATTTCCTTTACAAATCCTTCTGCCTGTGCTGTTGTATCTGCTCCGGTCAGTGGAGCGGTTTCGTTTCCAAATACTTCCTGTCTCTGGCTCTCATCAAGCAGTGTTGTTTCTCCGCTGTACTGCGGACTGCTCTGACGATATGCCATGTGTGGTGCTTCCATCTGCGGACTGCTCTGATTCATCTGTGGCTGAAGAAGTGTTGTTTCTCCTGCCTGTGTATTATCAGACAACAGCGTAGTTTCTCCGCTTCCATCCTGTAATACCGTGGTTTCTGCACTTCCTGCCAGGGTATCTGTCTGTATTTTCTCTGTCACTACCGTATTGGCAGGATTCTCGTCCAGGATTCTTCCTGATTCCGATATTTTATCCGTTGCCGGCATACCCATACGATCCGTTTCCGCACCTGCGGTATCATGGGATAATTTTCCTGCCTCCCGCTGTTCGTTAATACTCTTAATCGCCTTTCTTTCTGTACGTCCGGTCAAATCGTTAAATGCCTTTGGAATCCTCAGCACGAAGAACAGCAGTATGGTAACCAGAAGTAATACTATGGTTGCTGCCAATGCAATATAATACATCAGCATATAATTGCTATACGTCATTCTCTTTTCCTCCCGCTTCTGCTTTCTTCTCATCGCTGCTCCGGATTGCCTCCACTCTCTTCATAGCCTTTTTCATGCTGTTTTCAAACGACTCATCCTGATAATCTGCTTCCGTACAGATCAAATCCTGTAATTCTCCCTTTACAGAGTCATATGCATCCGTCAGTTCTGCTTCCGCAGAATCACTGATTTTCTGTAAAAGATTCTGCATTTCATCTTTGTCTACTTCTATGAAATATGCCGCCTGATTGGTAATGGTATTTACAATCTCTTTCCATACCAGCCGCTTTGTATCCTCATCCTTACTGTCATTAATCTTTTCTACCAGTGATACAAGGCTTGGCCACATATTAGTATATTCTTTCGTAACATCCGTTGTTCTTGACTGGCCTTCATACTTGCTGATATTCTGCCTGCACTGACCAATCTCTACAAAGATGGCTGCGGTATCGGAATATCCCGTCGCATTCTGGAACCATTCCACTGCATTCTTATAACGATCACTTTCTACCTGATAATCATACCAGTATGCCATACCTATTTCATAGCAGACTCTTGCATATCCATCCGGATTTTTTGCCTGCAATTCCTGTAAAGGCTTTTGTGTACTGGAATATCCCTTATTACTCTTACTGTCGATTCCTGCTTTTAACTGTGTAATCTGTGAAGATTCTTCCCTTGTAAAACTTCCGGTCTCCTCGTCTTTATCCGAATCCAGATACATCTCCACAAGATTCAGATATGCCTCCGTTCTGGTAGCATCGGTCTGAATTGCTTCTATATATAATTCCTGCTTCTGATCCTGCGTCAATGTCGCATCATCGGCCTGCTGAATCAGATAATCATAGTTTTCACTTAATACTTTCTTTGCTCCCTGCGAAGCCGCCACTGTCGTAATCGCCGAGGCAATGGTCAGTACTGCGGATAATCCGAATACAACCATTTTTCTCTTCTGTTTTTTACGGTAAATATCATCTATCTCCGTATAATGCTCCAGTGCATACAGAAGTTCCGCACACGACTGGTAACGATTCGCCGGTTCTTTCTGCGTACATTTCAATATGATTTTTTCCAGACCACTTGATAATGCCGGATTAATCTGCTTAATCGGACGAATCTCATACGGCGGTGCAGATGGATCCATTCCCGTTACCAGATGGTACATGGTAGCTCCCAGACAGTAAATATCCGTTCTTGCGTCGGTCTTTCCGCCGAACTGCTCCGGTGCGGCATATCCAATCGTACCAAAACTAATGGTATCCTTGACATTAAACTCTTTAAATTCTTTCGCCGTACCAAAGTCAATCAATGCGATATGTCCATCCGGTCGAAGCATTACATTGGCTGGTTTCATATCACGATAGATAATCGGCGGATTCTGGGAATGAAGATATCCCAGTACATCACATAATTCCTTCGCCCACCGGATTACATTCTCCTGCGGCTGTGCACCATACTGCTCCAGTCTGTTTCTCAGGGATTTACCCTCGATATAATCCATAACGATAATGAAAGTATCTTCCATGTCTATAACATCTACGATACTCGGCAGGAATTTATGTTTCAGTCGTTTCAGCATTTCTGTTTCCACGATCAATCCCTGCTTAACCGCTTTGAAGTCATTGACACCTTCCTTACGGACCTCTTTGATTGCCCATGTCTTATTCGCCTTTTCGTTGATCGCCATGTATACAATACTCATTCCGCCGCGCCCTATTTCACTTAATATCTTATATTTTCCATCTACCAGCGAACCTATTTGCAGCATATCTTCACCTCCTGTTCCCTTCTACGCAGTTCTTACCACTGCTGCCGTAATATTATCAGTTTCATTTCTTCGCATATTCAGCTGAATCAGATACTGGATATTCGCCTGCATAACAGATTCTTCCGTCATTACTTCCGGTGCAAGCATCCGGTAAATCTCTTCCTGTGTGATTTCATGCCGGAACCCGTCAGAGCAGAACATATATACTGCATCTTTCCGTACATCTCCGCAGAACATATCCGGATATACCCTGTCCGATGCTCCCACGCACTGCAGCAATACATTCTTTCTCGGATCTGTCAGTGCCTGCTCCGGTGTCATACGTCCGGCTTCCACTTCCCTTGCCACAAAGGTCTGATCCTTTGTCAGCTGTGTCACCATCTGATTTCCCAGTTCATACGCTCTGGAGTCTCCTACATTCATCAGGTAATATTTCTTCTGTGTAAGCAGCATAACCACTGCCGTTGTTCCCAGCTTGATTCCCTGTGATTTTCCGTACCGCATAATCCGTTCATTTAACTCTGAGATCAGGTCGAACCACTGTTTCTGAAGCACATAAAAATATTCTTCACTCTCGTTATAATATGCCAGCTGCTCATCTGCCCATTTTTCAAATGTCTTTACTACGGTAGCGCTGGCTACCTCGCCTTTATCAAATCCCCCCATGCCGTCACACAGTACCGCAAGTACCATATTTCCCGCATGGGTTTCAAAATGTCTGACCATCAGGCTGTCCTGATTTGTTTTCTTTTTTATTCCTACGTCCGTAGCCGCCGCTATCTTAAATTCCATAAGCCGTTTCTCCCTTCTGTCCGTTCTTACCGGCCCTGACAGGAACTGTATACAGTCCTCTGCCACATTTAATACATTCTGAATTCAAATTCTTCATTTGCCAGTTTTACCATACTTCCATGTGTCAATGGTGTTTCCACATTGCTCGGTATCATCTGGCCATTTACATATGTATGATTTTTTGAATTTGTATCCACAATAAAGTAATCATTTCCCTTTACCACAATATTGGCATGACTGCGGCTGATTGCTGAATTATCCGCAATGAAATAATCTACATAATTATGCTCTTTTCCGATTTTAAATACCGGTCCTTCTATCGTAACCTTCTGACCTGTCTTTTTACGCACAAGATACGGCTTTACTTCCTGTGAAACACTTAATACAGAAGTTTCTCCTGTTACTGTATCGCCGCCTAATACCGTTGTTTCACCAAAATTCATATAGCGGTATACCGTTGTTGTCTGTGTCTGTGGTGGCTGCGGCGGTGTATACACTCCCTGATTTCCGGACTGATTCATTCCTCCAGTCGGTGAATTTCCCGGCTGTGGTGGATTATTTCCAGGCATCGGTGGAACTCCTCCCGGTATCGGCGGATTATTTCCCGGCATCGTCGGCTGTCCCGATGTTGGTGGTGGTATTATTCCTTCTCGCATCGGCGGCATTCCTCCCGGTATCGGTGGTCTTCCTCCCGGTATCGGTGGATCTCCTCCCGGTATCGGTGGTCTTCCTCCCGGTATCGGTGGAACTCCTCCCGGCATCGGCGGTCTTCCCTGCATTGGCGGCTGCTGTTCCTGTTTCTTTCCAAAAAGCTTACTGAAAAATCCCTGTTTCTTTTCCTTTGGAGGCTTTACATTCATTGGCGGCTGCTGCCCATATACAGTCGGCTGTGGCGGATTTTTTCCCGGTATCGGCGGCTGCGGCGGTCTTCCTCCCGGTACCGGTGGCTGCGGCGGTCTTTCTCCCGATATCGGCGGCATTCCTCCCGGTCCTATTGGTGGTGCTCCAGGCACACGCCAATTCTGTGGCGGTGGAGCTACTCTGTCTTTTTTGACTTCCTTTTTACCCGGTTTCGGCGGCTTTTCTTTGCCTGGTTTTACTTTTTTTCCCGTCGGCGGCACTTCAGGCTGCACTATATTCATACCATCCACAGGTATCTGTCCTGATGGCATACCACCGCCTACTTGTCCATATTCCGGCGTTATACTCTGATTCATACCCGAATTCCCTGCCGGAATGTTTTTCACTGGCGGAACACCCGGCTGATTGTCCATAATATTTACCTGCTGTGTCCGTCCTGTTTCTGATGTTTCCCTTCCATCAGGCAATATCTCCGTATTAACAATCTGACTCTGTATCGGCGGAAGCTGCTGGGAATTCTGAAGTTCCTGCAGATTAATACGTTTTCCGTTCAGTTCATCAATGGTCTGCATAAAATTCGACAGCGAAAAGCTGGAATGATTATTCAGACAGCTGATAATCTTTGCAACATAATCTGAATTTTCTGTCTGATCATAGGTAGCCGAGAATACAATGTTCTTAAAAAATGTTACTACATCATTATTTCTCTCCATCTGAACCGGCAGACAGATAAGCTCTGCCTCACAGTTGCTGACATCCACAAAGATATAGTCCAAATCCAGCAGAATGGAGTTTGCATCCAGCATATATTCTTCTGCTGACAGCAAAGCCTTCGATACCCCGGAAAATACACCGAGCATACGGTTCTTGGTTACTGTTCCCCCTAAAAACGTCGATGCCGGTACTTTTGCGGTAATGTTGTACTTCAGGAACTTATGGTCATCCAGCTGGGTGTAAATCACGGATGCAAGTCCCGGAATCCGGTTATTGTTAATCATGCCCAGGCTTAAATTATCAATTACATCATTTTCTGCTATCTCATAGACGAGATAGGTATTATTTCCCTGATTTTCATATGTGATTCTATTCATATGCTTGTCCTTTCTTTCTGTTGTTATTTAATAATTATTTGAGTAAAGGCAGAGCAGATACCACTTTTCCTCTTTCTTTACAAAACTTCTCATTAAGGAATTAAAGCCTCTTGCATCTTCAAATTCCGGTTCAATTACCATCTCGTTATCCGAATTGATAAATCCCCACTTTCCGTCTTTTTGTACTGCCGCATAACCATTGGAGAACGATCTTGCATCATCGTACTGAGGTTCGATTACCACTTTTCCTTCCGCATCAATAAATCCCCATTTTCCATCTTTCTGTACTGCTGCATATGTTCCATCTATCATCAGCCTTGCGTCTTCATAGTATTCTTCCGATACCGTTTCCCCGTCCGTATTTGTCAACTGATATCCTTTTCCTTCATAATTTGCAAATAACAGTCCTTTGCGGATTGCATAACCATTATCATCGATAATAATGTTTGCATATTCCTTATCTCCGATCTGCTCAAATTTACTGTTGACCAGTGTCCATCTGTCATTCTGCTGCACCATTGCAAAATCTCCATTGAAATTCACTGCCCGCTGATAATTGTCGCTTAACTTTTCACCCTTCTCATTATAATAAGCATACACATCCCCTATTTTTGCCCAGTAACGATTCGCTGTAAAAAGACCTAATTCCTGTGCTGCCTCTTCTCCTTTATAATTCATTGTTCTGTTTCCGGAAGCATCTACAAAATAAATTTCATCCTCTGCAGTCGTAACCGCACTGCAATCCATATCAAAATCTGTAACCGTCTTATACTTTATGCCTCCCAGCGCAACTCCTCCGTTCTCACTTACCAGACCTTTTTCTCCTGTTTTGCTTTCCACGATACAGTATCCGTTGAAATACTCACCGACATTGACTGCCATACTCTCATCCAGATAATATGCATACTGTATCTGCTTTAATATATCAGTGATTTTTTCTGAAGCAAGTCCTCTTTTCTGCATAGCAGCATTCGCACTGTATATAGCCGCATACTTGTTATTTTTCAGGTAATATTCCATGACATACTCATATGCTTTTACATTCTTCGGATAATTCTCCAGCATATTTTCATACAGCCGCTGTGTATCTGATACCAGTCCCTGTGCTTCAAAACAGTCCGCGACTTTCTTATCAACATCCACAGAATCTTTCATTGCCTGGGCTTTTGCATATGCTGCAACTGCTTTTACATACAGCTGTTCTTCATAATAATTATCTCCCTGTGTAATATATCCCTGATATTCTTTGTTTTCACTGCTTATATTATTAAAATAATAATATACAGAAATTGCCATCAGAAATATCATTACGACCGGAACTAATGCTCTATAGTGTTTCATATTGTCTCCTTCCGTTTAAATTCCCAGCAGGATAACCGCTAAATATGTCCCTGCCAGGATATATGGTGCAAATGGCATAATATCCTTTTTGGTTTTCTTTCCTGATGCGACAAAGTATATCGCTGCAAAAAATGCCAGAATCAGAACAACCAGAATTGCCAGAATAAATTTTGCACTTCCAAGATACAGCCCCATCACCAGAAGGAGCTTCACATCTCCCATTCCCATTGCACCTCTGATGATAAGATTGCACACCATGCAGATGAGAAACAGGACTGCCAGTGTGATTCCCATATCGATCAGAACTCCTGCCATTTCCTTTCTGTAAATCAATGCCTCCGGAATCAGCTCCGCTGCCCTGACTATGACCGCATATTTTAAAATCTTATTTGGTATTTTATAAAATATGTAATCAAAGTATGCGACAGGAAAAAGGACTGCCAATAATGTCAGGGTTTTTACTGTCTGCATGGCATCATTCTGTTTATACAGAAAAATATAAAATAATGATGCAATCACACTCAGAACAATAGAAATGATACTGTACTTTTTTACCTGACCTGCATCTGCCGCGGACGTTTTTTCCGGAACCTCTCCTTTCTCTTCTTCGACTTCGCCAGCTTCTTCACTCTCTATTTTTTTCTCTTCTTTTTTTTCTGCTTCGTATTCCGGTATCAGACGGTAAAAACAGCTTCCGACTGCCGTAAATCCGGCTGCCGCCAGAAATGTAATCACATATGCCAGTTTCATTCTTTCTTTCCTCCGTCTATTCCATTTCCCCATGCTTTTGTCAAAGCACACTGCTGTATGGTAAAGTTAAAATCAATATTCAGAAGTTTTACGACATGAATCTTGTACGTTACAACTAACTGGATCCGTTCCGTCTGACCATTTGCAAATATTTTGGTTTTATCAAAATCAAGTCCTGCCAGATAGGATGTTCCTTTCGGTTCAACATGGTTAAGCCGTAAAAATTTCTCTGCCGCGGCATTATTTCCGCTCTCTCCTTTCGAGCCGGTCTGAAGATTTTTTACCATGAAAGCCTTTCCCAGTACTTCTCCTATCAGAACTGACTTCGCGCCTTCCATTGCTTCGTTTCCTGCAAGTGCAACAAAACTTTTAATAAACTTCTTCGGATCCGCTAATTCCTCGCTCCATTTATCATAAATCTTGCCCGCATCCGCACCCACTGATTTAACATCCGCTATCAGTGCATCCATGTCGATTTCATCTTCTCCAAGTCCCTCTTTTGCATCAAGTAATGTCTCGGACATACTGTCCAGCCCGTCCAGTGTTACATCAATGGTTGTCCTGCTTCCTTCGCTTGCATTGTAAATGGTACTCTGCATATCATTTGCCCCAGTCAGAATATACAGGTAGGAATATTGTGAAATCTCTTTTGCCGCAAGATTCAGAGCAGTTCCTATTTTTGCCTGCGTAACACATATATCTATCAGTGACAGAAACATTATGATGGCAAAAATGAAGAACGGGAAACTTACACAAGCTTCAACAATAATCGCACCATCCTCTTTTTTCTTTTTTCTCATATGAACCTCTGCTTTCCTGATACTGAATATCAATAACCTCTGACCATATTACCCTGTATTGTTCTCCATTTCTTATCACTAAGTAATGCTTCCACACCATAGCCGTTATATATGCCCAGATTAAATACCAGCGGTTTTACAACGGCAGAATAATTAAGTGAAAACTGCGTAATACAATTCGACAATTTGAATTTTTCACTGCTGTCCTTATAGACTTTTTCCGCCATGTTCGACTGGATAACATCACCAATTCGTTTATAAACTGTATTTGCCTCTCCGCTCTCACTTTCATCGCTTATTTTAAAATATAATAACAATGTAAGATAATCGCTGTATTGAAGTCGGAAAGGATTCGTTTCTTCATCGCCTGTTATACTTGTATTTCCAGATCCGGTTACACTTAATTCTGTCGCATCAGTTGAAAACTTCTTTCCGACATCCATAACCCATTCGGCATTGTCTACACTATTTCCCAACTTCAGTAAACGTACAGGAACTCCTTCTAATAAAAGTTTTACATCATTATCACTCTCTAGCCCTATTAAAATAAGAATCATCACTACCTTTACCAGTGGCACCGGAACAATACCATGCGTCAATCCTGAAACCGCCGTTGATATTCCTTCAATTACCTTGTCATCCCAAAAAAGCATATATCCAGGTACAATATTCATTGCATAGCGCAGCTTAAATAATTCCCATTTTACATTTTTTATATTTGTATCATTGTCATTGCCATACAATAAATACTCTATTTCCCTTTGGTATGCATAATTATTATCCTTACTGATAACCTGATTTGTCAGTGTCTTATTTGCTGTTATAGTTGTATTTTTGTTATCATTCGTTTCTGCCAAAAGTCCATCTATAGTTGCTTTTGTTTCCGTTGGCATAACATCATCTATCAACTGACCATTTGATACACACTTTGGCAATTTCTCTAGATTCTCCTTTAACGAAGTGTCGTTTGTAATCATATACTTATACTTCATTTCATTTTCATAAGAAGCATAACTAAACATATTCATACAATATTCCACCACATACAGGGAATCCCTTGCATCCTTAAGTGTGCCAACAGAATCTGCTTTTAATCTTTGTGCAAAATCAATTATAGATGAGAATATCCCAACTTTATCAGATGTATTCGTCAATCCCGATGGATAAGTATTTGCTACATCCTTAAATGATTTATAAATATCCTCTCCAATATTTTTGTTTGGTGTTTCATTATCTTCTTCTCTGTCATCCTTTTTTGCCGACTCATTTTTATAAGATTTATACCTGTTATTCCCTTTCTCTACTTTTTCTTTTTCTGTCTGATTAATTTCCCCAAATTTTTTCTTCATATAATCATAAAGATTATTACCTACAGCATCAAAATCCGGACTTGAATCACTCTCATAATACAGCTTTGAATCATCTATTTCCATTTTAAATGTGTCAGTTGCCTTCTTATCTAAAAAATCGTACGTTACATCATTAATATCTTCTGATGATATACATTTTTTTTCTACGTCAACAAAATCTGCAAAATATACGAACCAAAGGGGGGTTTCTTCTTTATTATTATTTATTTTGCATTTAATTCCCGTTGTATAATCAACAAGTCCATCTAAATAACTATTTATTTCATTTATCCGCTTTTGAAATGCTGTCACATCTTCCTCTTTTAATATATCTTCTGTTCTATTCTCCTCCGCTCTTGCTTTTGATTTTGCACAATAACTTCCTGCTGTATCACAATAATTTGCCTCATCCTCCCATTTCTGCTGTTTTATTGAATACTTCTTCACTAACTCAGACAAACCTGGTTTATATTCTCCACGTCCATCTATCATTTCTCTTATCTTATCTAAATGGGCATCCTGTGCATCTCTTACTGCAGTATTTATATCATTCATAAAATCCAGCAATTTCTCGATGTCTTCTCCATAATTATCATCCTTACCTAATCGTTCCGCCTCTAATGTTTCACTATTGCTGACAGAATACATAAACTTTATTAAATTCTCAGCGGTATCATCACTTCCCCTATTAATACTATCAACATTTTGATAGTATTCTCCTCTATTATCCAGTGTTCTTAAATCATTCCAAACAAAATTGTCATATTTTTCCATATACGAACATAGCTTATGTAAAAGGTCTGCTTCATCTTCTATCGAAGAACCATCTTTCGCTAATATACTTTTTACCGTATCCGGAATATTTATTTTTCCTTGTAATTGACTCTTTAATGCTTCATCTTTTGTCACACAGTAATACATTCTACTTATTTGTGGATAAGCATTCCACATACTTGTTAAATTTTCAACATATCCATTAATAGCAATTCCATTAATATTGCCATCACCATTAGGAGCTTTATTATATAACTGATAACAATATTGCAATGGATCATCTTTCGTCTTAGTGTATCCGTCAAATTTATTCATATCATTTCTAGCTTTCTCAAAATTTCCTATGATTGGAAAAATACCTTCTATCTGTCCACAGATTTTGTTAATATCTTCTTCGCTATCCGTATATATATACTCGTCTGATGTTCTAACTGAATTTAAAAAACTATCCATTTTAGATTTAAATACTGTATAAAATCCATTTTCACCATCAATATTAATGTATCGTCGGATCGCATTTTTATGTGCCTGTTGGTACACTCTGGTTACTTTTAAGCCACACATATTAACTTGCATATTCTCCAGATTATCAGCCTTTGTGACCTTTTCTATTTTCTGGTCATTCTTGTATGAATCTATTTCTACATATATATCATATAACCTTTGCAAAAGTTCGTTCTCTGCTTCATATGTTTGCTGTTCATATTCCTGCAATTTTTTGTCTTTTTCCAAATTTTCCAATGCATCTGCATTGTTCTTTAACTCCTCGAACAACCCTGTAACAATCTCTACCGGTGCGCGGTATTTCATAAATTCCACGATCTGGGATTTTAAGAATACCGGATTGGATAAATTCGCATTATCCACACCCTTCACTGTTAATTCCGGAATCTCTAAAAGCAGCAGATTTGAGATAGTCTCTGCTTCTGTTGTAATAATGCTGTCCCTTCCGATTAATTCCGCACCATTATTCACAATAGTGCTGACTTTTTCCCAACACTGATCCAGATAATCCTCATCTACAATCTGGGAATTAATACAATTTTTAAAATATTCCTGTGCAACATCTAAGGTATCACTTGTATTTTGTGCCGATCCCATTAATCCATAATAATCTTTCAATTTGCTGTCATAATTGGTCAATGCCGTATTCAATGCCAGATCCGCAGATGATGTAATCAGCGGTTTTGCCAGTTCCACACGGCTGATTTCTACAAATATGCCTGAAAGTGCCAGTACCGGAACCAATATTAAAATAAGGAAAATGGTAACTGCACCATTATTTTTATAAAAGATCTTCATCCTTGTCCAATTCCTCCTGTCTATTCTTTATCCAAAAAAGCTGCTTACTTTTCCAAGCATATTATCATAGTTCTTTTTAAAGTCATTATATGCTTTCCACCGTTCCAGATAATCGATTACCATATCTACATTTCTTATAAACTCCGGCGAATCGGATACCGGAACTTCGATATGGGAAGAACACTGCATTTTAAAGTTTATGCCAAACAGGCTGATAGGAAGATTAATGTCATATGTTACATCCGCTTTTACTGACTGCGTAATGAAATAATTCTTATAATCAAATGTAACATTTAGATTTTTTACTTCCATTCCCTTAAAATATCCTGTTCCTAACTTTTGTATTTTTTTCCTTGTCGCATCTGCAGCTCCTCCCACCAGACTTGTGGTTTCCCTCGCAAACAGATATTTATATGGTGTAAATTCCGGTGCATCCTGTACCTGCTGCGGAACAGCATTATGCTCCACCGTATATCTTAATAATTCATCCGCACTTGTCGCACATGCGTTTATGACGTCCGTCTGCACAATCGCTTCCACCCGGCTTCTCTGATAATAACCATTTCCCACTGTTAAAAGTAATATTATCGTTAATATAACCATCGGAAATATCATGACCGCTTCCATGATAACCGTTCCACTTTCTTCTCTTTTTTTCATCACAAACTCCTTTCCCAATCTATTTACATAAGTATTTAAGCCTGTAAATGTTTAGGTAAATATACTGTTTTTTACAGAGTGGCAGTGCCTGATTTCACAGGCACAACCACTACACACTCTACTATGCAGGAGCATTTACAGTGTTTGTTGCATTTGTTGTTACATTTGCCATAACACTTTCAATCAGAGATTTTAACTGTTCTCTGAAAATAACCGCAAGTGCTATTACAATTCCGCAAAGTACCACGATGGAAACGATATTTACATCACCGCGTTCTTCTTTTCTGAATTTATTCCATTTTGCCTGTGCTGCGATGTACATTCTGTCTACTACATTTAACATTGTGCATTCCTCCTTTTTTCTTTTTTATGTATCTATGACTAAGCTCCGAGATTGGAAAAGATCGGAACAATAATCATCAAAAGTACTCCCATGAACATAATCATCATAGGTATTAATAATTTTGCAGATGCTTTCTCCCCTTCTCTTCTTGCCATCTGCTGTTTCAGTTCCCAGACATCGCTGCTCTGCTCCTGCAGCATCATCGCCAGTTCACTGTTTCCCTTGATTAACCCCTGTATAATTGTTGATGAAAACTTTCTGATTTCCGGCAGCATACTTCGTGCCGCAAAACTGCTGATTGCATCGATTTCTGACATTCCATTATTCATTTCCACCACGGATGTCTGCATTTCCTGATAGATTTCGCTGTCCCCGTTATATGCTACCAGTTCCCATGCTTCTTTCAGAATAAGTCCGGCATTAGTCAGCAGTGCCAGCTTTGATACAATTTCCGAAAATTCACTTAACATACTGTCAGAACGTTTCTTAATCTTTGTATCAAGAAGTGTTCCGTAATAATACCAGCCAGCCCAGGTAAACATGGCAAAAATGAGTTCTATCGTCACATCTCCTGCCAGTCCGTAGATTGCAAGTCCCACCGTCAATATGGTCGCTGCTATGGTTATCTGCTGACTTCGGATTACTCTGAGATAATAATCTTCATATTTTTTATCATAGAAAATATCGATTTCCTGTCTCAGTTTTCTGTCTTTTTTGCCTGTAAACGGATAATGCACCAGTTCCAGTGCCGCATATCCGATTCCATAGATTTCTTTTAAAGGATATTCTTTTTCATCTAACACATCGAAATAGGAATTATACTTCAGTCCCATAAAATATAAGATTAAATACAAAAGCAGTACGATTCCTCCCAATGCAAACATAACGATATCTGTTGTTGAAAGCATTCTTTTTTCTCCTTCCCGGTCTATATCTTTATCTTCATAATGGATCTTCCTACAAACCATGCTATGATAAACATAATGACTCCGATTACCGTTGATATGATTCCGGGTATTGTTGCGAAATTAGCTGCAAATTCCACACTTGTTCCTTTCATCATACCTACAAGTACAACCGGCATAATCAGCATAATATTTATCTCTGACCGGTTTGCTGTCATCATGGTTTCAATATCCTGCTCTATCGTCATCTTATCTCCGAGAATAGACTGCGTATTTCGTATGATATCCTTGATATTTCCGCCTTTACGGTAACATACTTCAAATACCTGTGCGAAACTCTTAATATCATCAATACCGCTTCTGACTCCCAGATCCATTAACATATCTTCGATTGCAAAGTTATTCATGACACCACTCAATATTACTTCCAGTTCATATACAATATCCGCTGATTCCCCATACTGCAGCTGCAGGTCGTTATGTGCACTCTGAAAAGAATCCTGTACATTATTTCCTGCATTTAATGAAGTGTTCAGGGAATCCAGCAAATCACGGAACTGCAGTTTTAAGCCTGCTTTTCTTTTTAACAATATCTGCTGGGTACGCATTGGGAGATAAATTCTTCCGGCAATTACACCAGTAATAACCATTACAACTGCGTCTGATATTCTGGTTTTCATCGTTGCTTCATAAAATTCATTCTTAAATAACCCGCCAAAGAATACATATCCTACAACTGCTCCGACGAGAAATGCCAGAAGAAAATATAATACCTTTTCTTTTTTTGTCATATAATACACATTGTAATTCCATGTTGTCATATTCGTAACAGATGTATACCACTGCGGTTCCGGCGGCAGTTTCACCTTTTTCTTTTTCGCCATATTCTCCTCCTATATTGTCTCCTTGATTCCTGTAAGCTGCAGTTTAAATGTATGCTTCATCGGATTCTGTGTTCTTTTCAGACTGCCATGTACTTTTTCCAGGGTACTCTTCTCATCCTCTTCAAATACATACAGCGGATTCAATACAATCTCTCCATTTTCATAGCCCACTACTTCTGTGATTTCCATGGTTTTTCTGGAATGATCCCTCAGTCTTGACAGATGGATGATAATATCCACTGCCGAAGCGATCTGCTGCCGGATTGCTTCTAACGGAAGCCCCGCCGCTCCCTGAAGTACCATGGTTTCCAGACGGCTGAGCATATCTCTTGTGGAGTTTGCATGACCGGTTGACAGAGAGCCATCATGTCCTGTATTCATCGCCTGCAGCATATCCAGTGCTTCTCCGCCTCTGACCTCGCCGACTACGATACGTTCGGGTCTCATTCGGAGAGAGGATTTGATCAGGTCACGGATGGTTATCTGACCGGCACCGCTGGCATTTGCATTTCTCGTTTCCAGACTGACCAGATTTTCTACTCCCGTAATCTGCAGCTCCGCCGAATCTTCTATTGTGATGACACGTTCATCCTTTGGAATATAGTTTGATAATGCATTCAGGAAAGTTGTCTTTCCGGAACCTGTTCCTCCGCAGATAAATATGTTATATTTTGCCCTGACCAGAAGTTCCAGCTTGTCCGCTATTTCCTGCGTCAGTGAACCGTACTGTATCAGACGTTCTATGGTCATAGGTGTCTTTGAGAACTTACGGATCGTCATGGTAGGTCCACACAGAGCAATAGGCGGCAGAACCACATTCACACGCGAACCATCCGGCAGTCTGGTATCAACAATCGGATTTGCCTGATTTACCTCTCGTCCTGCCAGACCGACGATTCTCTGAATGATATCCTCCAGCCGCCTTTGACTTTCAAACTGTTTATCCAGTTTCTGTAATTTACCGCTTTTTTCGATAAAAATATTGTCAGCACCATTAATCATGACTTCTGTAATACTATCATCACTGATAATGCTGTCCAACAGACCAAAGCCACGGATGGAGCTGTATACCTGCTTTACGATTGATACTTTCTGCTCCACCGGGCAATATCTGTTTCTTAACTTTTCCGTAACAATTTCTTCTACTCTGTCTTCCAAATCCTCATCCGACATTTTACTGAGCGGAAGATTTTCCGTAACATAGTTTCGTACTTCTTTTACTAATTCCTGTTCTTCTATCGCATCCATAAATACTCTTTCCTTTTGTTTCCATTAGACTAACAGTTTCTCAAAAATATTTAATTTCAGGAACTGTTCTATTATCTGATTAACCGAAGCATGTTCATAGCGCGGTGCTCCGCCTAACTCCTTTATTTCCCCGATAGATACTCCCTTTCCGGTCTTGTTGCTGAATTTGTTATATAATACCCACATCTTTGCAGAAATATCGATTTTCCCCTGTTTTTCCAATACTTCCACTGACTCATACATTCTTTTGAACTTAAGATTGCTTGTTTCAGAACCATCGCTTATCATGATGATATCTGATACGAGCTGCATCAGATCGCTTTGCAGTGACTTAAACCGGAAGTCCATATCCCAGATAATCACATCAAATATTCCTGACATTTTCAAATCCACAATCAGCTGTCTTACTTCATCCTCTGATAAATCTATGACATCCAATGCCTTACTTCCCGCCGAGAAGAAATATACTCCGCTGATATCCTGTTTTACCGTACTTTCAAACTTCAATGTCATATTGGTCTTTTTGCTTTTCACTGCATAGATTACATCATCGAAGGTAAACTGACCTTCCCCCATGAAAAACAAATCGCTGACACCCAGTTCCTCAGACGAGAAATATAATGTCTTTTTTCCACACTTTGCAAAGTATTTGGCACAGGCTACTGCCATGCTGCTTGCACCCGTACCGCCTGATGGTGATGTAAAGGCAAGGATTCTCGCACTTCCTTCGTCATAGTTCTTCACTTTATCCAGTGCATTTTCCGAATACAGGCTGACAATCTCTTTATAGATGAGGTCTATCTTCTGGAACTTGCAAATTGCCTTTGCCCCGCTCTCTACTTCCGCATCCGGGGTATTGACCAGATAGGCGAATCCACATCTTTCCGGAATTGCATTACGGTTGACCACGAAATCATCGCTGACCAGCAAAATATTTATCTTATTGCTCCGGACTGCCTCAAGTGCAAGTTTCTCATCCGTAAAGGAATACATCTCTACCTTGTCCTCATATTTTATTTCAAATGCGGAAATCAGTCTCTGCAAATAATTCTTATCCTGCTCCAGGATTGCTATCTTTATCTTCATAGAATTCACTCCAATTTTATAATTTTTATAAACAACTTATCTTATTCACTAAATTATCACATTTTCACCTTTTCGACAATTTGTGACAGGGGTGTTTTTTTATTTCAGCCACCCTGTCACATATTGCATAATTTGAAATTAAATAATACAATCTGTAATGTTCGAATATTCATATATTGTTCACGAAAATCTTTCGTTACTTTTTGCCGGATTTTCATATGTGACAGCACGTTCCGGAAATGAATCATGTCTGTCACATATTGCATGAAATGGCAAAAAATTGTAAAATGATGGAAATTTGTTACCAGGAATATTTTAGATGATTTTCACAAAAGAACAAAAATTTACGCTACAAGTACAAGAGGAGAGTATGTTATGTCAGAATTTAGTACACTATTAAAATCTGCTTTATCTATGAATGATGTGAGTAACCGGAGCCTGTCACAGACTCTTAATATTGACCGCAGCCGTTTCCAGAAGATTCTGTCCGGCGAGCGGCATATGGACTATGATACATTTGAATCTATCTGCTCCCGTCTTACAGTCCCCGAAAAATTAAACGAAGATTTGCGTGTGGCATATGCTGTAGAACATTTTGGGAAAGATAATTATGATGTGATACAGCACATTATCGACCGCCTCTGCAAAATGGCAAAGGCTGAAAATAAGTTCTGCCCCCCCCCCTAGAGATCTGGGCATTAGCGGGTTTTCCCCGACCGAAAGCCTCATCCCCCTGAATCGGAAACAGCATATGCTGATGGATGAGCTTACGGCAATTATCAACCTGGAACTGGAGGAAAAAGTTCCTCTGGTTTACACGAATTTTTCGTTCCGTCAGAAGGCTATGAAGTCATATTTTCTGAATATCATCCAGAACCGAAAGTGCTACATCGATTTCCGTCATATTCATCTGACACCAATGGATGTCAACAGCCTTATCCAGATCAATAATTTCCTGGATGCGTTTGAATTTGCCGGAAGCGGATATAACACATGGCATTACACGATGAACAGCAATCTGCCTATGGCCCTGCTGTCACCGCTGCCATACTTTGTTCTGACCAGCCGAGTGGTTCTGTTCTTCTCGGAGGATATGAATTTTTACATTTCAAATATGAATGCTGATACAGTTAATTCGATGCATAATTACTTCCATGATATTTACAATGTCTGCTCTTCCTTTGCTAAGCATATTGATGCACCCGCAGATTTTGTAAAATTTGAAGGATTGCTTATTCCGAACGAACAGGCAGCCGACCGGACGGAAAACTGCCTGTTTGATACATCAAACAACATCTGTGCAGCTGCGTTTCTCACGAATGACACACTGAATGAGCTGCTTCCGGATACCCTTCCATACAAGGCTTATTTCACGAGCGGCATCAGCCGCTTCTATGAAGCCATGCGGGAAAAATATCTGGTATTTACATTTGAACATAATTCACTTCTGGACTTCATTAACAATGAACCTCCCATCAGTGATTACCATCATGTTACATTTGACGGGCTTGCCCTGAAGCCGAAACACAAGCTGAAGATTCTTCAGTCATATTACAATTTTGTTACATCCAACCGTGGAGAGGCTCATCTGCTGAACACTTCAAAGATACGTCTGCCGAAGTATTTCCACATCAATGCACTGCCAAACGGCATGACACTTGGATTTAACTTCAAGACATATCATCCGGATACCAGAGAACTGAACGTGTCCATTGCCGCTACCATGAATCCTGTGATTCATAAGCATTTTGCAAATTTCAGCAGTTTTCTCGTCCATTCGCCGTTTACCTATTCGGCAGAACACACGGAGATGGTACTGAAAAATGCACTGGAATACTATGCCTCGATTCACTCTGAGGCATCTTCCATCTGATTATACTGCTCTGTGACAAGTCAGTTTTTACTGGACACACCCGCAGTTTCGTAGTATAATATGACAAATGCTATAAGTTATTGCTCTGCTATGGAGCTATTGACGAGTAAGAATGAAAGGGAGAAGACGAATGAGATTAGTAACACGTTCTGATTTTGACGGACTTGCATGTGGTGCTCTTTTGAAAGAGGCCGGTGTAATTGACCATTGGAAATTCGCCCACCCAAAGGATTTGCAGGATGGGCTTGTAGAAGTAAATGAAGATGACTGTTTAGCCAATGTTCCTTATGTGGAAGGCTGCGGACTATGGTTCGACCACCACTCCAGCGAGCATGAGCGATTAGAACTTGCTGGAAAATATAAAGGGGAAAGCCGTACCGCTCCTTCCTGTGCCAGAATTATCTATGAATATTATGGTGGAAAAGAAAGATTCCCTCAGTTTGACGATATGATGGAAGCAGTTGACAAGGTTGACTCCGGTCATCTGACCATTGACGAAGTAATGAATCCGAAGGGCTGGATTCTGATCGGTTTCCTGATGGATCCGAGAACCGGTCTTGGAAGATGGAGAGAATTCACCATTTCCAACTATCAGCTCATGGAGAAGCTGATCGATGCCTGCCGTACCATGACTACCGCTGAGATTCTCGCACTTCCTGATGTGAAGGAAAGAATCGAAGTGTACAATGAGCAGACCGAGAAGTTCAAGGAGATGGTATCCCAGTATACCAGAACAGAAGGCAATGTTATTATCACTGATTTGAGAGGTGTAAATCCGATCTATACCGGTAACCGTTTCATGATTTACAGTATGTATCCGGAACAGAATATTTCTGCATGGATTGTCAGCGGCCGTGGCGGCATGGGCTGTTCCGCAGCAGTTGGTTACAGTATCTTAAACAGAACCTGTGATATTAATGTCGGAAGCCTGATGTTAAAATACAACGGCGGCGGTCACAAAGCCGTAGGTACCTGCCAGTTCTCCGATGAGAATATGGAAACAGAGCTTCCTAAGATGTTGGAAGAACTTTGCGAACTGGCGAATAAATAAGATTTATACATAGAATGTATGGGGCTGTCACACTAAACTGGTTAGTGTGACAGCCCCTTGTTTTGTCTTCATTTTATATATCTTCCTTCTTCCGGTTTTCAAAATACACAAACCGGTCTATGGCATTTAAAATATCCGCAAAGACTTCTTTCGGTGCGGCATCCACATATTTACGAAGAATTTCCTCTTCCTCGCTGCGGTATTTTCCATAGAAAATATCGTACAGATTATGGCCGCGGACATAGATCTTTATCATCTCTATATTCTTCTTTACATCTTCTTTGTTGTTGATCCGGACATTTTTCGTGCGGATCAGCCGCTTCATGGATGGCAGTTTATACAGATATTCCTTGTATTTTTTGTACAATATGTCATAAAACTGATCTTCAGATTTAATGACTCCGATTTTTACCATGGTTGCGGGATCGAGAAAATAATTTTCAAATGAGTAATATTTTAAAATGAGAATATTTTTCGGTGTTACATTCGGCAGATCCGCACCTTCTTCATTGGATCTCGCCTTGTAGTAACTGCACAGCTGGCGGATAAGGTAGTTTGGATTCTTTCCGTCGCTATCACGAATCATGAGGAACTGATCTTTCAGATACAGCTTGTTGATGTATTTCAGATTCGCATAAGTCTTGATATTCGTACAGCTGTTTGTCGTAACGATGGTAATTCTTTTAAGATTTCCATCATTATCCCTGATCTCAGAATAGTATTTCTCCAGTAAGAGCGGCAGCCTGTTTCTGTCCTGTTTTCCTTCGACAATAAAGACAAAACTGACATTCATCAGATCATTTGCAGAATATCCCAGATCGTCCAGGATGATGTCTATGTCGATATTTTCCTGAATGAAAGTGCTGCAGTTCCCATCTAATACGACCTGCTTGATCTGCTTTGAAGAAAAATTAAATATCATGTTCGGAGAGTAGGTTGAGAATATGATCTGGTTCTTCTTTGACAGACGGTAAAGAATCTCACTCGCGGTTTTCTGAAGCTGCGGATGCAGGAAGATCTCAGGATCTTCGATCATGATGATTCCTCCGTCCTGGCTGTTTTCTTCCACATAGGCTTCCAGCAGGGACAGCAGGTATATGCTCTTGCTTCCGGCTCCCATCATGGACAGCGTCCCTTTCACTTCCCGGTCTCTCTGATAGACAACCGTATCAAAATTCAACATACTGTCGATATCCAAATCCACCTCGTACCGGATCTGATAGCCTACCATGCCGTTTTTCTTCAGATATTTGTTGACACTGTCGGAGAATTTATCGAGATTCATCTTATACATCCGGTATTCCATCAGCTTTGCAGTCTCAAATACGGTCAGCTCCGCACCTGTTTTTTTCTCTATCTCAGGAATACACTGGAAACATTCATCACAGGTCTTGTCGTTCTGATACGGACATTTCTTCTCTTTTAACATGGTAATGGATGCATCCCCCTGCAAATCGAGCAATGCACTCTGGAATTCACGCAGATTTCTTCTGTGATCTATGTAATAGAGTCTTGGCAGATATTCCGGCATTTTCTCACTCATTCCGTCCTCGTCCTCATAATAATATCTGCCATCCGGTGTAACTACATAAGTAACCTGCCGGATCAGGACATGGTCACTCGCATCAAGTTCTTCGGACAATGTCATGCGAATCACGACATCTCTGGTATTATCACGGAAATTGTCCCGACGGATCGTATATTCCCCGAGTACCGCCCTTACAGCATCTATAACGGAACTTTTACCGGTATTATTCTTTCCCACAAGGATAAATGCATTGTCGATTTCCTTGATCTGTGCGCTCTCTATGGATTTAAAATTTTCTATATACAGGGAATCTATCTTCATATGCATTACCCCCGCTTCTTCTTTTTCCTGCCGGGCTTCTGCACAGAATATCCAAATTTTCCGATTTTTTTGCCTAATTCAAAATATTCACCATGCGAATATGCAATCAGTCCGGAACGGTTTAAATTGAATTTTCCTTTTTCGTCCATATATTTATCGTCCACGGTGACACCCACGACTTCGGCAAGGAACATATCATGGCTGCCAAGCGGCATAATCTTTTTGACCCGGCACTCGATATTTACCGGACTTTCTGCGATTCCAGGTGCTTTGATATTCTTTGACGGAAGCTCAGTCAGCTTCATCTCGGCAAATTTATCCACATCTCTTCCGGATCTGACTCCGCAGAAATCAGCCGCATAGGTTAAGTCCTTATTTACCAGATTGACCACGAATTCTCTTGTTTCCCTGAGAATATCATAGGAATAGCGTGATTTACGGACGGATATATATAACATCGGCACATCCGTGTTTACGGTTCCGCTCCATGCTACGGTGATAATATTCGGCCGTTCTCCCTGCCGCCTGCAGCTTACCATCACTGCCGGAAGCGGATATAACATATTTCCCGGTTTCCAATATTGTTTTCCCATAGTTACCTCCTGTTCTGTTCTACAATGCCTTCTACACTCTGAAGCGGTATCCCACGCCCCAGATGGTTTCTATATACTGCGGCTTTGACGTGTCGTATTCTATCTTTTCCCTGATTTTTTTGATATGAACAGTAACCGTGGCGATATCACCGATAGATTCCATATCCCAGATTTCACGGAAAAGTTCATCCTTTGTATACACATGATTTGGATGTGATGCAAGAAAGGTGAGCAGGTCAAATTCTTTTGTCGTAAGAGTTTTCTCATCTCCATTTACATATACTCTTCTTGCCGTCTTATCAATCCGGATTCCACGGATTTCGATAATGTCGTTTTCTTCCTGGTTCTTTCCAATCAGACGTTCATATCGTGCCATATGTGCTTTTACCCTGGCTACGAGTTCACTCGGACTGAACGGCTTTGTGATATAGTCATCCGCTCCCAGTCCCAGTCCGCGAATCTTATCGATATCATCTTTTTTGGCTGACACCATCAGCACCGGCTTGTCAAAACGTTCCCGGATGCTTTTGCAAATCTCAAAACCGTCCGTTCCCGGCAGCATCAGATCGAGAATATACAGATCAAAATTCTCTGAGAATGTCCGTTCCAGTCCGGCAGTTCCATCTGTCTCAATGGCAACACTGAAGCCGTTTATTTCGAGATAATCTTTTTCCAGTTCTGCGATGCTTTCTTCGTCCTCTACGATTAATATTTTCTTTGCTTCCATTCTTGCTTATCCTCCAGTCTTATGCATGGGCTTCTTTTCTTAATAATATATGCATGGTCAGTCCCACATTTTTATTGCTGACTGCCCAGATCGTGCCTCCATGTGCCTCGACAATCTTCTTGACAATGGACAGACCGATTCCGCTTCCTCCGGTTCTGGAATTTCTCGATGCGTCCGTCCGGTAAAAACGTTCAAAAATACGGCCAGCTTCTTCCGGTGATACTCCCTGTCCGTTATCCTCTATCTCGAGATGGATATATTCCTTTTCTTCCCGGACACGGATATTGATGACACCGCGCGCTTTGTTATTGTATTTAATAGAATTACTGATAATGTTATTAATGACCCGGTAAAGCTGCTCCGGATCGGCGATCAGACAGACATCATCCGGAACATAATTCAGATAGGTCAGTACGAAGTTCCGGCTCTCCAGCTCCGTCCGGATCTCTTCCGCACAGTCATCAAAATATGCCTTCACATTGATTTTAATAAAATTATACGGAATCTCATTCGTATCTATCTTGGAATACAAGGTCAGTTCGCCTATCAGACGTTCCATATCGTTTGCCTTATTATAGACAGTTTTTAAATATCTGTCCATTTTATCCGGTGAATCCGCTACTCCGTCCAGAATTCCTTCCACATATCCTTTGATCGTGGTCAGCGGCGTCTTTAAATCATGGGAAATATTGCTGATCAGCTCTTTCGTATCCCTGTCATACCGCATCTTATCATCAATGGCTTCTTTCAGATGGATACGCATATTTTCAAAATCCCTGCACAGACCACCGAGTTCTTCCTCGTAGTCCTCTTTTACCTCACACGCAAGATTTCCTTCCGTGATGGTTTTCATGGCTTTACGCAGCTTCCGCATTGGTGCAAAGAAGCATTTATCCGCCCAGATAATCAGACATACAACCATAAGTGCAATGATAACCAGGCTCATGATTCTGAAACTTACCAGATAATCCTGTACTTCCGGAAGCATACGGTTCGTCTCGGCTAACAGGTAGACAATTCCCCACGTTCCATCTTTATGTGCAACGTAATTCGGATAGACCAGATATTTCTCCGTATCTCCGGACAGAATACCGTTGTTCCACAGTTCGTCTTCTTCGGATATGACGGGCAGTCCTACCAGAATATTGGACGACATGCTGTCGGGTATTCCGATGTAAGTGAATTTATCCCTGTCATATACCACCAGATAGGAATAAATCTTCGACTGTTTTTCATTCAGTTGATCCACATAGTCCAGATAGTCCTCTTCAAATTTTCCATTCTGAATTGCCTGCTGGATCTCTTCCTGTGTCTTTTTGGATATCTTATCCATAACCATGGTCGTATCGAACCAGTTCTTGTAACCGTCCATATCGATGCCATAGTTTTTCTCAATCGTTTCCAACTGGGATTTTCCAAACATTCCATAACTCATAATGAGCAATATAATAGGAAAAACCAGAATAATAACAAATGCAATCTTTAATCTTGTATGATATTTCATATTCTCCACCAAAATCCTGTTAATAATGTCTTATCTGAATTTTAACACATACAATCAGCTCTGCATAGTTAAGTTTTTATAAATCTTTCTGCCCCAGTCTTTTCATAATATCGAACAATACCATGACCGTAAAGATTCCGGCAAACATTCCGATAAATCCAAACAGCCTGTATCCAACATAGATTCCGGCGAGTGCCGGCAATGCCCCGACACCGGTCTTTTCTCCCATGAGTTTCGGTTCTAAAAACTCCCTTGCAAAATAGCAGGCGATAAATGCCGTAAATAGAATCGCAGCTTTGGTCAGTTTACCCTGAATGACTGCTACAATGGTTAAGGGAATCAGGATCAGACCCGCCCCGAACAGCGGAAGTGCATCCAATACCCCGACACTGATTCCGACAATCCACGCATATTTATTCCCGGCTAACATCAGTCCTGCCACACTAACCGCCGCCACAACTACCATAATAATGATCTGTGCACGGATATATGCCCTGCATATCAGACAGAATCTCCGGTAGAAAAAGCGGAGTTCTTTTCCAATCACAGACTCCGCCGCCCATCTCTTTATTTTTTCCATATCTTTGACAAACAGAAAGAAAGTAACAATCATCACCGCCGCCGCAATCACGGCATCTATCATACTTCTTACTGCAGGTATGGAGATTCCAAGCACGAACTTCATCACCGTCCGGTTTATCTTTCCGAAGAAATCATTGATTCCGTCATTTAACATGTTAACGACAGAACCATCCTGTATCCCGAAGGTTTCTTCTACCTTGCAGCATACCTGTGTTACTGCCGTACTCATGCAGTCCTCATAATATTCATAATTATCCGCAAGCATCTGTACTTGCTGCAGCAGTTTCTGCAGGACAAAGACCAGTCCCGCCCCGATCAGGAACACAAACAGGAGCAGTAACAGAATCGTGCTGATCATGCGGTTAATCCGTATTTTTTTCTCAAAGAAATTTACCAGCGGATATACCATAAGTGCCAGCAGCATGCTTACCACAAGCGGCCAGACCAGAGGAAAAAGGTAGCGGAAGAAAAGATAGGAGACTAGTATAATTCCTGCCGGAATAAGAAGATATTTCAGTTTTTTTCTGTTTTGCTGCCCAATATGTCCTTCCATACTTACACTCCTCTCTCCTGAACTGTTATTGTAAGTATAGGCATATCCGCAAAATATTATTCTATCATTTCCAAAAAGATTCCACTCTCCGGAGAAGCCTGATATTCCATCCATTTTCCTGTGACCGGATGCGCAAAACCAAGCAGATGCGAGTACAACCCGATGTTCCGGTATGCCGGCAGTAGTTTTCCGTCTGGATTGTACTTTCTGTCCCCGTACAGCGGAAGTCCCCGTGATGCCATCTGCACCCGGATCTGATGATGTCTGCCGGTGAACAGTTCCACCTCCAGCAGGGAACAGGTAATGTCTGTCCCACCGGAAGTTATTTCTTTTGTTTTCAAAACACGATATTCCAGTTTTGCCGGCTTTGCATCTTTTTCATTTTTACCGGCTATTCCTGAAGTATTTGTCCTGCCGTCACGCACCAGATAATCTTCCATCACACCATTCTGTGTTTCCGGGATTCCCATGACTACAGCATAATATTTTTTCTTAACTTTATGTTGTGCGATCTGTTTCGATAAATTTGCCGCCGCCGATTTATTTTTTGCATACACCATCACACCGCCGACCATTTTATCCAGCCGGTGGACAACACCGATATACGGCTGTTTCACTCCACTTTCTTTTTCATGTGTCATAAGCAGGCTTACCATATCGGCTGTAAATCCGCGTTCATTCTGCGATGCAGTTCCTGCCGGTTTCTCACATACAATTATTTCTTTGTCTTCATATAATAGCTTCATTCCGGTCCTCTCTTATCCGTCGATAATCTCATCTGTCCCCATCTCAATGCTTAATATTCCATCCGCACATGGCCAAAAAGCAGTTCTTCTTATTTTCCATTTACAACTATTCTGCTCCCTTTTACCTTTTGTATTTTGTGATATATTTCCTGCATCCTTCGATCTGTCTGATTGATAATATTGGCACAATCCGTCAGTTCCACAACCAGACTGTCAATTCCATCGATGCCTTTTTTATAATTTGCCTGATGTTCCAGTGCCGCCCAGAAATCCATCGCCATCGTCCGGATCTGGACTTCTACTTTCATGTTCAGTGTCCTGTCCGATAAAAATACCGGCACTTCTATAATCAGATGCAGCGAACGATAACCGTTGCTCTTCGGATTCTGAATGTAATCTTTCTTTTCGATTAACGTAATGTCGTCCTGACTCAGAAACATCTCTGCCACATCATAAATATCATCAATAAAGGAACAAATTACCCTTACTCCGGCAACGTCGTGCAGATTCTCAAATACTGATTCCACGGACACCGGAAAATTTCTTCTTCGCAGTTTCTCTATAATACTTGCCGGCTTTTTTACCCTGGATTCGATGGATTCGATCGGATTCCTCTTTGTCTTAAATGCCAGCTCCTCGTTTAATATCTCAAGTTTTGTCCTTACTTCCTTAATCGCATAACTGTAATACAATAACAACCCCTGTATCTGTTCTGCCTGTTCCAAAAATTCTGCCGGTATGGTAACATCACCGACCTGGCTGCTAATCTCACTTAACATCCTTTTCTCTACATCCTGCATATTGATTTCCTCTCCGAATATCTTTCCCACAAACCGGCATATTCTGCCCGGTAAATCCTAATCATGAATAACAAAAGGGGATGGAAAAATCCAACCCCTTAATGCCTGAAAACACTATCTTTATTTCATGACCATCTGTTTTCCTGTTGCCTATACAAATGCTTTTACTTTTGTATAAATTCCTTCTGCATCCAGACCATATTTGTGGATGAGCTGGACTGCAGGACCGGATTCGCCAAATGTATCATTGACACCGACCTTTAATACCTTTGTCGGACATTTTTCGCTTAAGCAATCGCAGACTGCACTTCCAAGTCCGCCGATTACAGAATGTTCTTCTACTGTAACGACCTTTCCTGTTTCTTTTGCTGCTGCAATTACCAGTTCTTCATCAAGAGGCTTGATCGTGTGGATATTAATTACTTTTGCACTGATTCCGTCCTTTTCAAGCATATCTGCCGCTGCAAGGCTTTCTGCCACACAAAGTCCGGTTGCAATAATGGTTACGTCTTTACCTTCTCTTAATACAACACCTTTTCCAAGTTCAAACTTATAATCCGATCTGTCATTGATGACTGGAGTCGCAAGTCTTCCGAATCTTAAGTATACTGGTCCCTGATGTTCAATAGCTGCTTTCACTGCTGCTCTTGCCTCCACATCGTCGGAAGGATTGATTACTACCATTCCAGGAATGGTTCTCATCAGTGCAATATCTTCATTACACTGGTGGGTTGCTCCATCTTCGCCGACTGATATTCCGGCATGGGTTGCTCCGATCTTTACATTTAACTTCGGATATCCTACAGAGTTACGAACCTGCTCAAATGCACGTCCTGCCGCAAACATGGCGAAAGAGCTGACAAATGGAATCTTGCCCGTTGCTGCAAGTCCTGCTGCGACACCTACCATATTACATTCTGCAATACCGCAGTCGATATGTCTTTCAGGATATGCTTTCTTAAAGATTCCGGTCTTTGTAGCTGCAGCAAGGTCAGCGTCAAGAACGACTAAATTATCATATATTGCACCCATCTCTACAAGTGCGTTTCCGTAACTTTCTCTGGTTGCAATCTTCTTTACTTCTGACATAATGCTTCACCTGCCTTCTCTAATTCTGCCATTGCGGTTTCATATTCTTCATCATTCGGAGCTTTTCCATGCCATCCGGCATTATTCTCCATGAAGGATACACCCTTGCCTTTTACGCTCTTAAAGATAATAGCAGTTGGCATACCTTTTGTTGCCTTTGCTTCTTCAAATGCTGCTCTGATGGCATCAAAATCATGTGCGTCCACGTTTTCAATCACATGGAAATTAAATGCTTTGAATTTATCGCCAATTGGGTACGGAGAGCATACATCTTCAATCTTTCCATCAATCTGGAGTCCGTTGTTATCTACCATAACAACCAGATTGTCTAACTTTCTGTGTCCTGCAAACATTGAGGCTTCCCATACCTGGCCTTCCTGAATCTCACCATCTCCAAGCAGGGTATATACTCTGTAGCTGTCACCGCTTAATTTTGCAGAAAGTGCCATGCCGGCTGCTGCAGAAATTCCCTGTCCGAGAGAACCTGATGACATGTCCACACCCGGAATATGTTTCATATCAGGGTGACCCTGCAGATAAGATCCGAGATGACGAAGTGTTTTTAAATCTTCTACCGGGAAATATCCTCTCTGGGCCAGTGTGGAATACAGACCAGGTGCGGTATGTCCCTTTGATAAAACAAATCTGTCACGGTCTTCTTTCTTCGGGTTTTTCGGGTCAATGTTCATCTCTTCAAAATAGAGGTATGTAAATATATCTGCTGCGGAAAGCGAACCACCCGGATGTCCTGCCTTCGCACTATGAACAGCCGTTACGATGCCTTTTCTGACTTCATTGGCTGTTTTCTGAAGTTCTAAATTATTCATGATATGCTGATTCCTTCCTGATTTTACTGAAAACTATGGCCTATTCGCCAAATACTGCCTTGTAATCCTTCTGGAACTTCTCAATTCCCTGGTCAGTAAGCGGATGCTTTGTCATCTGCTCAATTACCTTGTATGGTACAGTTGCGATATCAGCACCTGCTAATGCACAGTCTGTAACATGAATTGGATTTCTGATGGATGCTGCAATGATCTGTGTATCAAGACCTGCTACTTCAAAAATCTCTGCAATCTGTCTGATTAAATCGATACCCGGCTGTGAAATGTCATCCAGTCTGCCTAAGAATGGTGATACATAAGTTGCGCCGGCTCTTGCTGCCAGAAGTGCCTGATTTGCTGAAAATACAAGTGTTACGTTTGTCTTGATGCCTTCTGAATTCAGAACCTTTACTGCTTTCAGTCCTTCTACAGTCATAGGAATCTTTACTACCATGTTCGGATGAATCTTTGCAATCTCCCTGCCTTCTGCGATCATTCCCTCCGCATCAACAGTTGTTGCCTTTACTTCCCCGCTGATTGGGCCATCTACGATAGATGCAATTTCTGCAATAACTTCATTGAAGTTTCTTCCTTCCTTTGCAATCAGGGATGGATTTGTAGTAACACCACAAATAACTCCCATATCATTTGCCTTCTTAATATCCTCTACGTTTGCTGTGTCTACAAAAAATCTCATTTTCTTAAATTCCTCCTGTTTCTTACTCTTATTTTAACAAGTTCGTCTTGCGACCAATCCAGTTAAATACATTATAGCACTTTTTCTTCAAATTGTCTATTTATATATTTAATTTGTATAGTTTTTTCACAATTTTTACATGTTTTTTATGAATGTTTTCATAAGAATCCATGAAACAAAGCAAAAAAATTCCCGAAACACTGTGATTTCTCATTTGTTCCGGGAATTCCTGAGAGTACTTTCTTATTTCATGTACTCTTGTTTTGTGCTATTGTGATTGAACCGGTAAATCCTAGTTCTGACCATAGTAAGCATTTGCACCATGCTTTCTATAATAATGCTTGTCCTGTAATTCCTGTGGAGCAGGCTGGATTCTCGGATTGATTGTCTCAGCTCTGTAAGCCATCTTTGCAACTTCTTCCAGAACTACTGCATTGTGAACTGCTTCGTGAGCATCTTTGCCCCATGCAAAAGGACCATGGTTCTTGCAGAGTACTGCCGGAACAGCCATAGGATCTTTACCCATTCTGTTGAATTCGTTTACGATTAAGTGTCCTGTGTTTTCTTCGTAAGCGCCTTCGATTTCTTCCTTTGTAAGACATCTGACACAAGGAATTTCACCATACATATAATCTGCGTGAGTTGTGCCGTAGCAAGGAATGCTTCTTCCTGCCTGAGCCCAGCTTGTCGCATAAGAGGAATGTGTATGAACCACACCACCTACGGATGGAAATGCTTTATAGATCTCAAGATGGGTAGGAGTATCTGAAGATGGTTTGTATCTTCCTTCTACTCTGTTGCCATTTAAGTCCATAACAACCATATCATCCGGTGTTAATTTGTCATAATCCACACCTGAAGGTTTGATAACAAAAAGACCTGATTCTCTGTCGATTCCACTGACATTTCCCCATGTAAAGGTAACAAGACCATATTTTGGGAGGTCCATGTTAGCTTCATATACGGCTTTCTTTAATTCTTCTAACATTTTAAATATCCTTTCATTCATAAAATGCCAGGGGGCAAAAGGTCTAAGCCCACATGAGCCTGCTCATAGCGGGTAAAAGACCTTCGGACCCGTCCATTCATTTTACTTATAGTATACTGAGTTTAATTTTAATTCTTTCTTGAAATCTCTGATATTTGTGTTTTCATCGATAACGATGCTTTCGATTCCCATGTAATCAGCCCATGCAACCATCTGATCTACCGTCAGGTCATATGTGAATGCTGTATGATGAGCACCGCCTGCAAGGATCCATGCTTCTGCACCAACTTCAAGGTTTGGCTGTGGTGTCCAGAATGCTGTACCAACCGGTAACTTAGGCATCGGCTTCTCTGTCTTCTTGCAGTCTACTGCATTGATGATGAGTCTGAATCTGTTTCCGAGATCTACTAATGATGTTGCAATAGCAGGACCTGTCTTTGATGTGAATACAAGACGTGCAGGATCTTCTCTGTTACCCATGGAAAGTGGGCAAACTCTGATAGCTACATCGCCGTCAGCACAGCTTGGGCAGACCTCTAACATATGAGCCTGAAGAATACCTTCTTTGCCTGGAACAAGATTATATGTATAGTCTTCCATTAATGAAGTTCCCTTTGCATCCTTCTTGTTTGCTGTCATTAACTTCATTAAACGAACCATAGCTGCAACTTTCCAGTCACCTTCTGCACCGAAGCCGTATCCTTTTTCCATTAATCTCTGGATAGCAAGACCTGGGAGCTGCTTTAATCCGCCTAACATACCGAAGTGTGTTACAACTGCCTGATAGTTATTGTCTACGAGGAATTTCTCGATACCGATTTCCTGCTGAGCCTGAACTGCAACATGTCTTCTGAATTCTGCAGCATCTCTTCCGTCATCAATGATCTTATATTTGCTGTAGTATTCTTCTACTAATGCATCTACATCGCCCTGAGCTACTGCATCTACATATTCTACTACATCATTTACACAGTAATGATCGATTTCCCAGCCAAATTTGATCTGAGCTTCTACCTTATCACCTTCTGTAACGGCAACGTTGTTCATGTTGTCACCAAAACGGCAGACTCTGATGTGGCTTGATTCGATAACACCGATAGCTGTTGTCATCCATGAACCGATTCTTTCCTGTACTTTTTCATTTGCCCAGTGTCCAACGATGATTTCTCTCTCGATGCCCATACGGCTTACAATGTGACCATATTCTCTGTCACCGTGAGCTGACTGGTTTTCGTTCATGAAGTCCATATCGATGGTATCGTAAGGAAGTTCTTCGTTGAACTGTGTATGTAAGTGGCACAGAGGTTTCTTGAATTCCTTTAAACCAAGGATCCACATCTTTGCCGGTGAGAAAGTATGACACCATGTGATAACACCAGCACACTCTGGATCATTGTTTGCATCATTTAATGTCTGTCTGATGGATGCCTGGCTGATTAATGTCGGCTTTAACACGATCTCGTACTCAATCTTGTCAGAAGCGTTTAATGCTTCTACCATCTTTGCAGAGTGCTCAGCAACCTTTCTTAAACATTCATCACCATAAAGATCCTGTGAACCTGTACAGAACCAGAACTTATAAGTCTTATTTGATAACATTTTATTAAAATCCTCCTTAATGTATTATGTGATTACATTATACTACTTATCCTGTGTTTCAGACAAGTCTTTTTTTATTTTTTTAACTGTTTTCCGGAAAAATATTCTTCGACTCCCTCTGCTACGGCTTTTGCAACTTTTTCCTGATACTTTTCCTGTTCCAGCAGCTCCGCTTCTTCATAATTTGACAAAAATCCGCACTCGGCTATGACTGCCGGGCATTTTACATTGAGCAGAATATAGTAGCTGTCATTGGCTTTGGCTTCCCTTCCGTTCTCCGGATCCAGATTCTGCTTAAAACTTGCCTGTATTGCCTCCGCCAGCTTCTTTCCATCCTCCGAAGCCTTATAATAGAATACCTGTGCCCCCTTGACTCCTTCGGACTGATAGCTGTTCTGGTGGATACTGACCAGGATATCCGCATTGTTTTCCTCTGCCATGCGGCAGCGTTTCTTCATATCTGCCGTTTTCTTATTACTATCAGAATCAGTATACAATCCGTTATCATCTTCCCTCGTCATCACAACCTGATATCCGCGTTCTTCCAACTCTTTTCTTACTTTTTGGGCAATTTCCAGATTTATTTTCTTCTCATTTGTGCCGGTCACGGATATTTTTCCGGGATCTGTTCCACCATGTGGAAAGAACGGGGACGGACCGGAAAAATACTTATAACTCTTTATAAGCCTGCAAATTTATACACAATCTCCACATGCTTATCCTGATAAACGTATATTTTATCTACCAGTCTGATAACGGTTTCTCTGTCCAGTTCGGTTATTTTCCCACATTTTAACAGATTTTCTACCCACAGGTTTTCTTCTGCTCCATCCGGTTGTTCTGCGGATTTCTGCAAATCCAGGATTTCGTTTTCATACCCGGAGATGCTTTCCTGATATTCTGCCTTTATATCCCTGTACTCCTCATCGGAAAACAGACCGTCCAGATATTTATCCCTTGCCGTCCGCATCCGGTTCTGCAATATCTCGACTGCTTTTTTCCGGTTGGAAATATCTTTCTCCAGAATTACCCGGCTGCTGTCCTCTTTTATCTCTGACCTCTGCTTCGCAATGAGCTGTGTCAGAGTCTTTCCATCCGGAAAGAGCCGGTTGATATCTTCCAGTATCATCTTTTGCAATACTTTATCAGAAATATAATGGCTGGTACATATGGGCAGACGTGCTTTTTCCTCATCCGGCAACCCCTTTGCTGCTTTTGCAAAATCCCGGAAAGTACTGCAGTTATAGTACAGATATCTGTGCGTTTCTCCTGTTTTTGTTGTATGCTTATCCCACCGCTTACGCATGGCATGGCTGCAGTCACCACATTTCAACAGCCCCTTAAATATGGAGATTTCATTGGGTTTTGTCGTATCATGACAAATATTTTTCATCATGGACTGTGCCAGCTCCCAGTCCTCTTTTGAAATAATTGCCTCATGGGTATTTTCCACCCTTACCCAGTCTTTTCTATCCACCGCCGTCGGTTTTTCATCTATTAACCGTTCTTTTCTTGTTTTCCCCTGTACCAGCGTTCCTGTATATACTTCATTCATTAATATCTGTTTGACCGCGTCCACGGTCCAGTGCATTTCTTTTTCTGAAATCTTACGGGAACAGATATAGTTTGACTGCTGCAATTTTTTATATGCCGCCCGGTTTACTACTCCTTCTCTGGTGAGGATAAGTGCTATTTCTTTCATAGAAATTCCACTGAGATACAGCCTGAAAATTCTCCTTACAATCTCTGCGGAATACACATCCGGAACAAGATGATGCTTATTTTCCAGGTCTTTCTGATACCCGTAAGGTGCAAATGCACCCACATATTTTCCGGCTTTCTGCATGGAATGCATGGCAATGCTGACGTTTTTATGCTGAATCTCGGAGTATTCCCTGTTTATCATCAGCAGCATTTTGATGTCCAGGCCAATCTCACGGTAAAGGCTGTCGTAATTATCACTGATTGCAATCAGCCGGACCTGTCTGCCGGACTGTTCAAATTCTTTTTCCAGATACTGTTGCATTTCTGTGTCGTATCTTCCAAACCTTGACAGATTTTTCACCATAATGCAGTCTATCACACCGTTCTTTACATCACGCATCATTTCCTGAAATGCTTTTCGTTTAAAGTCCATTCCGGTAAAATCATCATCTGTGTAAACTTTATAAATCTGAATCGGATACCTGGACTCTCCAGCCCGGTTGGCATACTCGGCACTGTCCCGGATAAAACAAATCTGGTTTTCCAGACTCTTGCTCAAATCCTCCCTGCTCAGTTTGTCCCTGTCCTCATCGGAAAGCCTGGCATATGCCGCCGTATTCCACACTTTATCATTCATCTTATTGTGGGGAGCAAAACGTTCTGTTCTATCGGTCATTCTGCTTTTCCCCCGTTTCCATATGTACTTTTATGATTTTTTCCACGGCCTCCTCACGGGAAAAAAGTCCAAGATACCGGTGTACCACCGTCCATCCGCTCTGTTTTGTTTCTGGTAACTGTTTTTCTGTTTTCAAAGCATGACACCTGTTTCTTCTTTTTTTTAATTTATTCCCGAATCAGAAGTTTCATGCCTTTAACTGCCAATTTCCATTGCACCGGAAATTCGTTACTTCCCACATTCTTCTGACAGTTCATCCACCAGTTCTATTGCTTCTTTTATCATATTATCACAGTGAATCTTATTTATTCCGCCTTTCTGTGCATTCGCTCTCAGCAAATCTGCACAATCCGTCATGCCATCATGCTTTGCCGCCATTTCCCTGCGGAACCGCCCCACCATATCCGGAGAGTCGATTCCTTTTGCTCCGAGAATCATCAGACCTGCCGTAATCGCTCCACAGGTACCGCCGCACTTCATTCCTCTGCCGAAATTACTTCCGATAGCAGCTGCCATATCTTCATTGATTCCCAGTTCATCCGCATATACACGCATAATCGCCTGTGTGCAGTTATTTACCATCGGTGTTTCACTTCTTAATTCCATTGCTTTTTCAATATGTGTATTCATAATTATCCATCCTGCTTTCTTAATTCAAATTCATATAAAAATTGTTCTCAGTTTATTTTTTCAAATGCAATTCGCGGTGTTCCGTCTGCAACATAAATCATCCCCAAAATACCTTTTATCTGTCCGTCCCGGGCAACCCTGTGTATCACACCATATTGCTCCTTCGAAAGCCATCTTCCCTGCTGAAATTCTTTCATCATCTAATCTCCTATTACCTAAAAATTCTCTGTGTAAAATTATACAATGCATTCTGCCATACCGTATTCTGATGTCCGCCATCCACGTCATAGAAAATATGTTCCACACCATTCTGATTAAAATAATCGTGAAGTTCATAGGTGACATCTCCGCAGACGTTATCAGAACGTCCAACACATAGCATGAGCAGTTTAAACTGCCCGGTACTTTCATCTATCGTAAGACCGTCTGTAAGCGCCGGTATGCTGTTCTGGTATTTTTCTGTATACAATGGCGAAACTGACGAAAATCCGCCCACATATCCAAACATATCCTGATGTTTAAAGCCGATGGCAAGTGCATTTCTTCCACCCATGGAATTTCCTGCAATGGCGGTATTATCCCTGCCTGTTTTTACAGAAAAATGTTCCTCTATATATGGCATCAGACTGCCAATCAGTTCTTCTTCTGTCTTATCGAAGTAAGGAATTACATCCCAGAAACTGATATCATCATCGACATTTTCTCCAACTACGCAGTCCGGGCAGACCACTATCATTTCTGCCGCATCCTTAAAATAATGTACATTCTGGACAATAATATCAGCCTTTTTATTTCTCCATGTTTTCTGGCTTCCGCCGTATCCATGCAGAAGATATAACACCGGATATTCTATTTCTTCATCATAATCAGCCGGAAGAAATACCATAGCTTTCCGCTTTGTTCCGGTCACTTTGGACTCATAGGTAATCGTCTTTGGACTCCTGTAATCATATCCCGGCTGTTGCTCCATAAAATATGGATTATTTTCGGTATCAATGGCAATCCCATCCTCATTTAATCTATCCTGATAGGCCTCGACCTTTTTCTCTGAATGTTTCTTTATCAATGGCCGGCTGATAATCAGGCCGGCTGCCACACACAGAATGCACAATAAAACTGTCAAAATAATCTTTTTCTTTGATTTTGCAATTTTTTCTTTAATATTCATTATGTGCTACCACCTCTGCCTTCATTATTTTCTGAGTATAACACATCCGGGAATAAATATGATTTGATAAATAATCCCACCAGAAATAACAGATATCTCTTTAATTTATTCATTCCTTTTTTCCTCAATGCAAAAATAGTTATAATTCAAACGATTTGAATTATAACTATTTTATAAAATCCTGTCAAGTTTTGCTGATTTTGCATATTAATTCAGGAAATTCTGAATAATTACTTTTTCTGCTTCTTCTTCTGTCAGACCAAGTGCCCGCAATTTTAAAAGCTGTTCATCATTGATTCTTCCAATCGCTGCCTCGTGAATAATGGCTGCATCCAGATTTTTTGCCCTGATTTCCGGAATAGAACCTACTTCAGCCTCATCCATAATAATAGAATCACACTGGACATGTGCCTGACATTTATTATTTCCCACTGCCTTTGGATGGAATGTCTGTACAGAATGACCCTTTCCTACTGACCTGGAAACAATCTGTGCGGAGCTATCCTTTCCGTTCAGCCTGACCTCCATATTAGATTCAGCATTCTGTTCACCCTCAGTCATAAGACGTTCCGTAACGTATAATTTTGCATTTTCTTCCAGTTCTACCGTTGTTTCACGAACCGTAGAATCAACACCTTTTATCTGTGCTGTATCCAGTGTAAATACAGAATTCTCACCTACAAAAATATTGGTGACAGGATTCAGGACCCTTGCCCCGCTTCCGCTTCCTTCGCCATAATGCTTTTCTTCATAGCGTACATTTGCATTTTTCCCTACATGAAAAGTATGTATACCATCATGACGACTTTCATTACATCCACTGTTATGGATTCCACATCCTGCAATAATGCATACATCCGCACCATCTTCAATATAAAAATCATTGTATACAAGATCCGTCATACCGGATACACTGACTACTACCGGAATATACACGGCTTCACCTTTTGTCTTCCCATCGATATAAATATCAATTCCCGGTTTGTCTGCTTTTTTCTTTATCTTAATATGCTCACTGTCACCATGGCAGATGGATGTACCATTCTGTCTCAGATTAAAAGCTCCGCTCTGACTGAATTTATTATCATTAATTACACCTAATACTTCTTCCGTAACATTATCCAGTTTTACCATCTGTTATCTCCTTTCCACACATTTGTGACATTTCTGTATGCCGTCAAGACATGGCAATATTTCATCTTTGTCACCTGTTTTACTGATTTTTCCATTATCAATAATCATGATTTTATCCGCCATATTGATAATCTTTTCCTGGTGGGAAATAACAATCAGACTTTGCTTTTTCTGTTTGTGAATTTCTTCAAATGTCTGTATCAGCATAGAAAAACTCCAAAGGTCAATTCCTGCCTCTGGTTCGTCAAAAATGCATAAGGAGTGTTCCTTTGCCAGAACTGAGGCGATCTCTATTCGCTTCATTTCTCCGCCGGAAAGTGTTCCGTCTATCTGACGGTTAATGTAATCCCTCGCACATAATCCGACATCTGTGAGCAATCGACAGACCTCTTTCTCCGGCAGCTTTTTCCCAGCTGCAAGTGTGAGCAGTCTGGAAACCGTCATTCCTTTAAATCTCGGTGGCTGCTGGAATGCATATCCGATTCCCGCATTGGCACGATGATTGATATCATATCCTGTAATATCCTCACCATTTAAAATAATTTTTCCGCTTTCCGGTGTTTCAATTCCCATTAAAGTCTTTGCGAGTGTAGATTTTCCACCTCCGTTTGGTCCTGTTATGACTAACATTTCTCCATCATCCACCTGGAATGAGATATGATCCAGCAGACATTTTCTGCTGCCATTCTCATCCACATAGAGTACTAAGTTTTCTGCTTTTAACATTTCTTTACCTCATGTTTCATTTTTTTGCTTATAGTTTCCGCCCGCCTGTATTTCTTTCCGGAACACTGTGGTGCTGTTCTATCACACAGCTGGTAATAACTATTATATCCCATTTTTCCAGGAAAATCAACTTACTATAAATTTTATAACTGCGAAAATACTGCTACCGTATGGATTAAATGTTATTAAATATCCACTAAAGTTTACCGCAAAAAAGGAATTTGTGTTATTTTATTTCTGTCAGATTCTGAAATGCCTTCAGCTCCTCAAAACATTTAATTTTTTCCGTTTTTTCAGAAATCCTGCCAAACCCATAAGAGGCATGAACAAATGCACTTCCCGCACTCCTGGCTGCTTCATAATCTCCCTGTGTGTCTCCCACATAAACAGCCTCTTCCAGATGGTTTCTCTGTATGACTTTTTTAATATTTTCCGCTTTATTTAATCCGGTATTACCAAAACATTCGAAATCATCAAAATAAGACGCAAAACCATAATGTTCCAGAAATGCCTCAATATATCCAGACTGGCAGTTACTTACAATATACAGGTGATACCCACCCTCTTTTAATGCTCCCCATGTCTCTTCGAGCTTTGGATATAATATTCCTCCCTGCTTCAGGATATACTCATTTTCCAGATAGCAGCAAATATCCAGAAGTTTTTTCTGTTCCCCTGTTTCATATTCACTGAACAAAACTGCCGCAAGCTTATCCATCGGCAATCCCATCACCCGTTTCATATCTTCCGGTGTTATTACTTTACCTGTATTGTCATAGGACTTTATCGCATCCGTCCATGATTTTGCCACAATTTCAGAAGAATCCCAGAGAGTGCCGTCCATATCAAAAATAATTCCTTTCTTCAAAACCAGGCATCTTCTCATCCGCATAAGAGTAAGGCGGTTTCTTACCAGATAGGAATATGCAAGCAGCAAATCTTTTTTTCCTTCATCAATACCAATATCAGAAAGCGAACTTTTAATCCCTGCTTTTTCATATAATTTCTTTAATTCATCCGCATCTTTTATCTCTTTTAGCACATCACATATTTCGGACCAATGTTCCTGCAATGCCTGTCCTGTGATAGAAACTGCAGTATCTTTTTCATTTTCTTTTATCATTTCTTCTGCTATGACATTCCCAAAAAGTTCTTTTATTTTCTGCTGTTTTTCCGGTATATAATCCCTGAATGCTATATTCTTTGCACACAAAATACTCTGGTATTCCTGTGCAGCCAATAATGTACCAACACCGACTTTTTCTCCATGCAGGGCTTCCGAAGATATACCAGATCCCTCTGGTGCCATTTCTATCATATGTGAAATGTGATGTTCAGCTCCCGAAGCCGGTCTGGAAGTTCCTGTCATCTGCATGGCAAGCCCGGATAAAATCAGTCCATAAGTCAGTCTGATAAATGCCTCCTCATCACGGTTTAATATCTTTGTAACAGAACACACCACTTCCTCTACTGCCTGTCTGGTCATCTGTACAATCCTGGAACAATAGTATTCGCCGGTAAGAATATTCGCTATTTTCCAGTCAGCCAGTGCAATATATTTTCCAACCATGTCACCAAATCCGGACTTTGCCAGATAGATCGGTGCTTCTTTGATAATATCAATATCTGCGACAACTAATTTCGGTGCAATGGCAGGCACTGTCTTTTTACAGCCGTGCAAAGTAAGGGCTGCAACAGACGAACAAAATCCATCCACACTGGCGGCAGTAGGGCAGGAAATAAACTCTGCATTTTTTACCGAAGCACAATATCTCGTCAAATCATGAACCGTACCGGATCCAATGGCAATCAGAACATCTGTATTTTCCGGAAGTTTTTCCATCAGCAGTTCTATTCCATGTTCATTTGCATGCAGATTTTCCGGGTTTAATACAATTTCGCAATCCACATCCGGATGCCTGTCCATGGTCGCCTGATAGGTATTCTCATCATAAACCGCTGCCGAAAAACCTGAAATACCGCTTTCTTCCATATATTTTTTTATATTTCTCAAACAACCGCTTTCTATCACAGAAAGCTCCGTTGTCATTATATGTGTATGTCCACAGGCACACACGCCATTATAATCTGTACCATGAATAATCATAAATAATCCTCCTGATAAATTGACCTTATGGGGATATTATAGTAAAATGATTTCATCTATGCAACAGGCGGCGGCAGACCTTGTATTTTTTTCTTCCCAGAGCCTTGATGCTAATGGTATTATTTCAGACACCACAGAGGAAGAAAATTATCTGCGTCAAAAAATGCTTTTAGCAGCGAAAAAAAGTGTCTTGATAACGACGACAGGTTTCAGAACGTCCACTTGACACCCTGTATTCCATGTGCTATTTTATTTTTATCAACGTAAAGATGCGAAAGGAATGATTTACACTATGAAACTAAAACAAAAGAAGCAAAAACATCACTTTATCAGCTGGTTTTTCTTTGTCTTTTTTCTTTTAGCCATGTTATCCATGCTTGTTGTTAAATGCATTTTATCTGCTGTATGTTGCTTGTTTATGGCACTTCTCTGTCATCCGAAAATATGGAATTTTATAACTGCGAAAATACCACTGAAACAACCTGTGCGTATTGTCTCTATCCTCATTCTTTATTTCATTGCCGGCAGCTTAATGCCTCAATCGATTTATTCAGAAAACACGAACCTGACAAATACACAAGAAACAGGCATTGAACAACTAGCCGATATGGAGCAAAGTGAACATATAATCTCCGAAACAACTGAACTTCCTGTTACCACGGAAGCTCAAACCACCACACAAACTCCTACCACCACAGAAGCACCGACCACGACTCAGGCTCCTACCACCACAGAAGCACCGACCACAACTCAGGCTTCTACCACCACGGAAGCACCGACCACAACTCAGGCTCCTACCACCACGGAAGCACCGACCACGGCTCAGACTCCTACCACAACCAAAGTTACACAGGCCGAAGAAGCATATGATGCGCAAGAAAATACTGCTACAGTGTGGATTGCTTCCAGCGGAAATGGTTACGCATATCATGCACGTTCAACCTGTGGAAATATGAAAAAATCAACCCCGATTTCACTTTCCGATGCACAGGCACGCGGATATACACCATGTAAAAAATGTTATTAAATATCCACTAAAGCTTATCGTAAAAAAGGAGCATCCAATATCCTGACCGGTTTGGATGCTCCTTCTGTGTTATAATGCAATATTACTTTCCTTGTCTGGCACGTTCTGCGCCTGACGATATTATAATATGCCATAACACAAAAATCAAATTTTCTTTCTTAATAATTCTCCTCATGTACCTCAAAGTAACTCTGCGGATGATTGCATACCGGACATACTTCCGGAGCTTTTGTTCCCACTACAATATGTCCGCAGTTTCTGCATTCCCATACTTTTACTTCTGATTTTTCAAATACCTGTGCAGTTTCGATATTTTTAAGCAGCTTACGGTATCTTTCCTCATGCTGTTTCTCTATCTCACCTACTGCACGAAACTTTGCGGCAAGCTCTGGAAATCCTTCTTCTTCTGCAGTCTTTGCAAAATCTTCGTACATATCTGTCCACTCATAGTTCTCGCCATTTGCTGCCGCATCCAGATTTTCTTTTGTATTTCCGATTCCTGCCAGTTCCTTAAACCACATTTTTGCATGTTCTTTTTCATTGTCCGCTGTTTTCAGAAAGATTGCTGCCATCTGCTCATAGCCTTCCTTCTTTGCCACCGATGCAAAATAAGTATATTTATTTCTTGCCTGTGATTCCCCGGCAAATGCCTCCTGCAAATTCTTCTCTGTCTGTGTTCCTGCATATTTATTCTGTGCCATAACTTTTCTCTCCTTTCCAAACACATCTGATTAGTTAATTGCGAAACTCATAACTTATCTCTATTGTATATGCAAATTGAACAATTACTAAGAAGGTACTATGAGGCAGGTACTAAGGAGGGACCCAATTTATT
>ENA-ORMN01000097-ORMN01000097.1-human-gut-metagenome-genome-assembly--contig:-NODE-97-length-103580-cov-13.093900_pt1 | contig 103580 bp, 88 predicted proteins | sample MGYA00242102_ERZ508993 | MGnify/ENA primary metagenome ERZ508993 (study PRJEB26280, sample SAMEA2338770) | human gut metagenome | biome: human gut; feature: human-associated habitat; material: faeces...
TCTTCATTACGTCATGCGTGGGAGCCGTTGCGTCACAGGTCGATTCGTGCCAGTGTCCCGACTCGTCTTTTGTCCATTCCGTGCCGTAAGTGTGCGTTGCGGTGCCGGAAATTGTCCTTTCGGTTTCGTATCCGCATTCACATACGCCCTTTTCGACTTTGTCCGTATGAAAGCCTGCGGGCGTTTTTTCTGTCCACGTGAACACGTGCGGGGTTTTCTCCGTCGTGTCGGTGTGTTTCTTCGTGGTGCATTCGTGCCAGTGGGTTTTTTCGTCAAACTTCCACTCGCTTGAATATTTGTGATTCTTGTTGCATGCCGAGAATATCGACAACGACAACGCCAACACTAATACCAACGCCAGCACTGTTATGATTGATTTTCTTTTCATAGTCTTGCTCCTTTTGATTTAAGTGATTTATTCCAAATCGCCGAAAATCGCGACTTAAAACCTTTATTATTTTTTATATGTAAATTTAATTATTTTCTTCTTTAAGTAAAATGTTTTTCGGACAAGCGGGTTTTACCCCGCTTATCCGATCTTTTGTTGTTGTTATTTTGTTGCTCTGCTTTCAATCAGGAAATTACAATCCCGCCGGGCGTCTGCTCTTTTGTTATGCTGAAATTAATTTTCAATTCGCTGTCGGTGGTGTTTGTGATAACGATGGTATAATCACTTACGGGCACTCTGGCCGGAATTGTGAAAGAATTGTCCGCCGACAAAGTCACCGCTGAACCGTCTGCTCTATAAACCTTTATGGTTGCGCCTTCGGGGATATTTGAAAACGTGTACTTCATTCCATTCCTTGGGTTGGCACCGGCACCGAAAACAAATCTCTTTTCTTCGCCTGCCGCATAGGTCAATTCTCCGGACGAAAGTTCATTTGCGCCATCGGAAAATGCAAGCCTTGTCGGGGTGCCTTCGTTCAAAGCGCACGTCAGCGTGACTTTAAGACTGACCTGGTTGTCGCCGCCAACGCCTTCAACGTAAACGTAGAACTTGGTATTGCCTGCAATCGCGTCGAATGTGTACTGCTTTTCATTGACCTTATTAATGTTAATCTCCGAGCCGGTCAACGCATTGTACACAACAACTTCACTGCCGGTGATTTTTTCACTTGTCCATTCAAGGTCAAGCGTGCAGACGCTGCCATACTCTCCGCTGTCAACGGTGGTTTCAAAAACCGCGGTGTAGTTTGCGCCGATAGCATCTATTGCGGAGGTGTTTTTGTCGAGTGTTGCGATGTCATAGAACCTGATTTTAATTCTTACGTTCAAAGTTGTCGTATCGGTATAAATCCAAGTGCCGTTTTCGTCAATATATTGAGTGTTATAGTTAAACAACGCAAACTCAATGAAGGTAGGTTGGTCACCGGAAACCTCAAAACTGCCGTAGTTGCATACGTAACGCAAATCGCTTTGAGTGTTCACGCCGACTCTGCTGAATGCCGCTATGGTTACGCTTCCGTCAATAACCTCCATTGTTACTTCAACGTTTTTGTTTTTGTTTTCGCCTTTCATCAGGTATTCGGCAAGATCGCCTTGGGCGGTTTGCGAAGAAATCCCTTTGTCATCAATGGTAACGCTGAAATTTCCTTCGATCCCCGAAATAGGATTGTCGTTCGCATCGACATACGTCGCGTTAAGCGTGACTTCTTTCCCGGAGATTGTCAACGTACAACCAACTGCCCCGACTACTTTATAGTTGCCTTTTCCATCGCCCGACAACACAAATCTGTCTTCAACAAATTCCATATTGTAAGGACCGCCTACGGCGTACGAAGCAACCGCTGTGTCCTTAATGCCGATTTTCAGTTCTGTTTCGCCCGCGACAAAGCCTTCTTCTTCTGTAAGAGCGAACCACGTAGAGCCTTCAAACTGACCTACGCCGACCTTTGTCTTTTTGAATTCCCTGTTCATCACAGTAATGCTACGTTGTAAAACCGTGACCGTGACGTCGCTTATTTCGGGTTTTTTATAGTTTTCCGCGTCGTTACTGTTGAGGCTGATGCTCTTTAATTGTGCCTGGGTGTCGCCTGCGTTTGCTTTTCCGTTGAATGTAAGACTCAGATTAACATGGTCGCCTGTGACAAAATTATATTTGGTTGCGTCTTCACTGCTCGCTTGTATATTTACCAAAATATACTTGCTCATTCCGTTGTATTCAACTTCAAGATCCTTTATTTTGATTTCCCTCGGAGCGATTGTCACGCTTACGTTTTCTATGTTAATCGTGTAGTTGTCTTTGTCCGCGCCTTCCAGCATAACGCTTTGGACGGTTGCGCCAACGTTTTTGCTGTCCATCGTGATTGTCGCGGTGACCGCATCGCCTGCGATTACGCCCGTAAGGGTTGCGGGCATGGTTGCGTTGCCGTCATACTCTTTGGTTCCGGTCGCGGTAAGTTCTTTCTTTGCGATTGCAAAGTCGAAAGTTTTTGTCGCGGATTTCCACTCCGCCGTGGCTCTTACGCTGACCTTGACGGTATATTCGCCGGCATCCTTCGGGGCGGTTGCGTCGTACGCGTCGTCTGCCGCGCCTTGTGCCTTGAACATTAACGTCACTTCGCCGTTGCCGCTGAACGAGAATTTGTCCGAAACGTCAACAGCACTTCCGTCGTACGTTTTATCAAGCGTTTTGCCTTCTGCAAGTTTGATTTCGTTGTCCTTCGCACCAAGTGCGTCGATGTCTTCGGTATAACTATATCCGCATTTCTCACACGTGAATTTCTTTTCGCCGACCACGCCGTAGTCCGCTGCTTTCACAATTTCTTCCTTAAACTCATGCGGGAGTTTCTCCGTCGTGTCGGTGTGTTTCTTCGTGGTGCATTCGTGCCAGTGAGTTTTTTCGTCAAACTTCCACTCGCTTGAATATTTGTGCTTCTTGTTGCATGCCGAGAATATCGACAACGACAACGCCAACACTAATACCAACGCCAGCACTGTTATGATTGATTTTCTTTTCATAGTCTTGCTCCTTTTAGATTTAAGTGATTTATTCCAAATCGCCGAATACTTGCGACTTAAAACCTTTATTATTTGTGTTTGTTCCTTTTACGCCGGTTTATTTTACCACAACGCTATACTTATATTTAATCGTTCCAATTCCCGGTTGGATATTGCTCTGTATAATGGTCGTTTTATCTGAGGACAACTCAAACGTTGAGCCTACAAACAAACCCATTTCGTGAGCGGGGATTTCTTTTTCCATATCTTCTTGGCTGTCGTAAAACACGATAGCAGAGCCTTTAATCCTGTACAACAGCGTTCTGACGCCTTTGCCTTTATCGTCTTCTTCGCCCGGGTGTTGATCAAAAGTCGCCGTCACGGAATCTTTATCCGCCGCAAAAACGAGCGTAACTTTTGATACCTTATGACTTTGTATAAACTGCTCCTCCGTCATTGCCATTTCTGCAAGAATCGCTTGCTTGACGGCTTCGGACTCCCACTCGATGGTTGCGTCAACTTTGTTGAATGTCTTGCCCTTAATGTCGGCAGTCGCCCATTTTGCGTAAAGCGTGAAAACTCTTGCCGGCATATATGAAAAACTGAATGCCGTGTCGGAAAGCGTCGTGCCGCCGTCCGTGCTTTCATACCAGCCTGCAAAAACAAAACCGTCTTTGGTGGGATCGGTCGGGGCTGTAATCGCCGCGCCTGCGCTTGCCTTGATGGGTTGCACCGCGCTGCCGCCTTTGCTGTCAAAGGTTATCGTATATTCTTTGTGTTTCCCGTCCTTGTTGCAAGCAGTAAGCACCGAGAGCGATAAAACAAGCATTAACGCTATCGCACAAAATGTGAAGATCGATTTTCTTTTCATGATTTTGTCTCCTTGTTTGATTCTTATGATTTATTCCAAATCGCCGAAAATCGCGACTTAAAACCGTTGTGAATTCCGCAAATTTCGCGTTTTATTGTCTCAAAGGCGGATTGACTTGCGCGCGCATGCTATGCTATAATACAAATAATCACCTTTGAGTGTATAGACAGTATATCAAAATCAGGACGGCTTTTCCCCCACCCAACCCGCCAAAAGGTGGGGAAAACCCAAAAATAATTTGATTTTTTTGAAAAATCGGGGCAATTTCCCCCGACTGATAATAACGGAAAAACACTATGAAACGTAATGCCAAAAGAATACTCACTTTGTTGATCGCCGCCACGGCGCTTCTTGCAATTCCGTTTACGTTTGTTGCTTGCAACAAAAATAAATCCTTGCTCGATCCCAAAAAACCCACGACTCTTACGATGTGGCACGTTTACGGCGAGCAAGCCAACTCCCCGATGAACGACTTTGTGGAGAAATTCAACGCAACCGTCGGCAAGGAAAAAGGAATCGTCATTGACGTCACACTGATGTCCAACGCTTCCCAGATCGGAAAGAAACTCAAAGACGCGCAGGCGGGGAAAGCGGGCTCCAAGGATATGCCCGACCTGTTCTTCTGTCACTCGGGCGACGCGCAAAGTCTTGGGGCGGACAACCTTCTGAACTGGAAAGATTATTTCACGCCGTCCGAACTGGACGCTTTCGTCCCCGATTTTCTGAGCGACGGCATGCTGGGCGACCGCCTTTCGGTTTTCCCCGTTTCCAAATCGACTTATATGCTGTTTATCGCGGGCGGAGTATTTGAAAGATTCGCCGCCGAAAAAGACGTTTCCGTGTCCGACCTTGAAACGTGGGACGGCTTCTTCACCGTCGCCGAAAAATATTACGATTGGTCGGGCGGAAAACCCTTCTGCGCCATCGATTATCTCATAAGACTTGCGGAACTTTGTGCAATATCCGACGGCGAAGGCGTTTCTTACAAGGACGGCTGGTACGACGAAAACAACCCGTCGTTTATAAAAGCCTACGAGGCGTTCGCGACGTCGATTGCCAAAGGCCATATCGTTGTGTCCGATATGTACTACAACACGCAGATTATGACCGCGCAAACGTGCGCCGGCATCGGCTCTTCGGCTTCCGTGCTTTACGCCAACGACAAAATCACGTACCCCAACAATACGTCGGAAGATATGAATCTGCAAGTTTTACCCCTGCCCCAACAGGCGGGAAAACAGAAATTCGCAACGCAGGCGGGCGTCGGGCTTTGCGCCTATAAAACGACCGACAAAAAAGCCGAGGCGGCAACCGTATTCGCGCGGTGGTTCACCGAGGAACAGCGCAACGTGGACTTCGTCCTGTCAACCGGATATATGCCCGTAAGAACGGGGGCTTTTGCGAAAATCGGCGAAAACTCCTTTAAGTCGGACGCCTTCAAAAACCTTTACGCCGCACTGACGAAAACCGTCGCGACCTGCACTTTCGTGAGAGAACCGAATTTCGACGGCTATTATTCCAAAGTACACACGCTGTACAAAGAAATCCGCGAAATCCAGAAAAACCTTGACGCGGCGGGCGACACCACGGAACAAATCGTCGCGAAAATAAAAGCCGCGCTTTATAAGGCGATAAATCCCGAAATATGTTAAAAATCGCCGATTTCAAAAACAGAAAAAAGTCAATGTGGCGCAAGCTTTTGTTGTATATGCTCGCGCTGGTTCTTGTCGTCGGCGTGTTTGTAAGCTGCGGATTATTTTTCGCCGGGCAGTTCTCGACGACGACCGAAAAATATTCCGACAACCTCACTTTCCAGAACGAGTTTTATACAAGACAAATCGAAAAATACTTTGACGATATCTCGATGATGGGCGAAATGCTTGCCGCCGACTCTTCGGCGATAATCGACGCGTATCTGTCCGAAAACGGGATTTCTTTCAACGCGCTGAACGACTCCCTGTCGCATACCGAAGGCATGCAGAAAGCCCTTTTGCCGAAACTCAGAGAAGAACTGCTGAAAGCCGACGCCTCGGGCGCGTTCATTGTGATGGACGCAACCGTAAACTCCGGTGCTACAAACGCCGACAAATCCAGAACCGGGCTGTACTTCCAGCGCAGTACCCTCGACCGCACGGACGAAACGTTGCTTATGTACAGAGGAAACTCGGATCTCGGCAGGCAAAACGGCATAATGCCGCATCGTAAATGGCGGTTGGAATTCAATACCGAATCGGTGGCAGAAATAAAAGACATCTTCGGCAAATCCGTAAAAGATAAAAGACCGCTGCTGTCCGACGTTTATGCGCTTGACGGCACAAGCGACAGTGCGATGGCTTATATCACCCCGATTTTCGGCGCGGACAACACTTTTTACGGAATCTGCGGCTTTGAAATCTCCAACACCTACTTCAAGGACTACTTCGCCCAGCCGACAAGGTTGGATCAACTGACCTGCACTTTTTCAAAAACTTCAAAAGACAGCAAAATCGACTGCGAAAATATCTTTTGGACGGGCGTTCTCGGCGGCTATTCCCTGAAACCGAGCGGCACTCTTTCCCCGAAAATAATTAAAAACAACCTTACCGAACTTAGCGGCGAAACAAATTTCGTCGCCGTCACGAAAACGATTTCGATATGCGATACGGCATACTCCCTTGTGGTAATGCAGCCGAAAAGCGGCTTTGACAAAACCATTGCGGTCAACGCAACGAGAATCGTTTTGGTATGCTTCTTGTTGGTGTTCGCCGCCGTCGTGCTTTCGGTTGTCTTCTCACGAAAATTCGTCGCGCCGGTGATAAAAAATCTGGAACAAATCCGCAAGCAGGAGCACGCCGAAAACAACTCCGACATTATCGAAATCGACGACTTGTTCGTCTACCTTGCCGAACAGGATAAACTGCGCGATCTCGAAACGGATAAGCTGAAACGCCAGAACGAGGAACTTGCAAGCGTCACCGAAAACCAGACCGCCGAAATCGACAAGCGACAAGCCGAAATCGAAAGGCTTGCGTATTCCCGCAAAAACGAAATCGATCCGGACAACTACGAGGCGTTCAAAGCCGGGCTGAAAGAACTCACGAAAACGGAAAGAAAGATTTTCGACTTGTATATTGACGGCAAGTCCGCAAACGAAATCGCCGACGTCCTTAATATCCGCGAAAGCACGCTTAAATTCCACAACCACAACATTCTGGAAAAACTTGGCGTGTCCTCTCGCAAACATATGCTGCGCTACGCAACCCTGCTCCGTCAGGAAACGCAGGAGCAGTAATTCGGAACCTTATTAAAAACAAATTGTTTTCTTGCATAAAAAAGGCAGCCCGCGGGCTGTCTTTTTTATTTTTGTTTTTTGTCCTGTTCTCGTGGTTATATGTTTTATCGCGCGATTTTGACCGATAAACTGCACGTTTCGCCGTTTAAGATTTTCATAAAACTATTGTGTTTTTTGTCGTACGGCAGTACTTTGCATGATGTTTTTCGGGCTTTATTACAGCAGCAGCGTTTTATCTTCGCCCATGCCGAGCATTCCGTCAAGGACGTATTTCTTGCCGTCTTCGTCACGGATATACCCTTCGAGTTCGCCGTATGCGACATAATAATCTATGTTTACGACAAGCGCGTGCATAATCATCGGATTCATATTGTATACCTTGAATTTAAGGTTTACCATATCGTGCTCGTCCTTGACAATCCATTCCGAATAATCCTTAAAGTCCTTGCTTTCGGGGTTTCTCGTGAACGTTATCGGCGGAAGAATGCTTGTTTTCCCTTCAAGCCAAAGTATGTTTTCGTTATACTTTTCCTGATCGATGGATTGATTTCTGGTGAGATTGAACGCAAGCCATTTTTCTGCGCCGTCGACGTTGCATTTACCCATCGTCGTTACCCAGTCGTAATGGGCGCGGCGGGGATAATAGCCCCTGTGATCGTCGACGATTGCCGCAGAATCTTCGTCCGTCAGCATTTCTTCGCCGTTAATGACAAGCCTGCCTTCCGCCTTAAAGAAGTCTTTCTGGCTGTACAGCGGGCGGTTTTTGCCAAAAGGAATGCTTGCTACGCAAGGTTTTGACAAACGCGTCAGCGTGAAGTCGTACTCGATTGTCGCTTCGCCGTAGTTTTCTTTGATTGCCGCGACGATCGTTTTGTCTTTTTGAGGAACGGTGATCAGACATTTGCCCGTATGTTGTCCTTTAAGATGGCATTTGCCGTCCTGGAAGTCGTTGACGTATCTGACGTGCGACACGGGTGTTTTCCCTTCTGCAACGGCACCGTTAATAAGGTTCGGCGCGATAACGGTGTCCTTTGATTTTAAGTTGGTATCCCAGCAATAAACCTTTTTCGTACGCTTGTCGTAAAACACGTTCAGCGTTTTTCCGAATATGCCCATATCGCAAACCACCGCAAGCAGCACACCGTTTTTCAGATGGACTTCCGTCGCTTCCCACAGCGTGAGTTTAAGCCTGTTGAAGCAATTTGGCAAACTTGTGGGTTTTTTCAGTTTCACAAGGTCCATTTTTTCAAATTCCTTGTCGAAAGTTCCGAACGCGCAAATGCCGTTTTCGTCAACCATGCTTTCGGGCGTCGGTACGGCGCGTCTTTTTTCGTCGATAAATTTTGAATAATCTCCCATAATTTTCTCCTTAATCTGTGTTTTGCAAACCGCGGACACTCCCGCGGGTTTTGCCTATATTATTATATCATTGAAAAATCGAGAATTCAACGAATATGAAAAAATTTCCCGACGAATATCGGGTTTTGTATGGTTTTTTCGTCGTGTTTTTAGAATAAGACAAGGCACGCGAGCGGCTTAATACTTTACCGTATAAGCCGTGAGCGTAACGCAGTATTAGTCAAAAACACGGCGCAAAAAAATGACTTGCTTTTGCAAGTCCCCTTTTCTCTTTTTATTACAGTTTGTTGCCGCAGTTATTGCAGTATGCGCTGTCGGCGGAATTATTTTCGCCACAGTTGTCGCAGGTTTTTGCAAGCGGCTTTCCGCACGCCTTGCAGAACTTCGCGTCAGCGTCGTTCAACGCGCCGCATTCGCACCTGACGCCGCTTTCGGTTTTTGCCGCTTTCACGACGTTTTGTATTGCCGGCGCGATTTCCGAACTTGCCTCGTTAATGACGGGCACACTTTCGTTTTTGGAATACGTGGCAATTTCGCGGCGGAACGCCAATGTGAGAAGCCCTGCCCCGATACCCAGCATGGGAAGCCCTATAAACGCCAGGAAGAAAAGTTTGGGCATTCCTTTGTCGGGATTACCGACCGTTATAAAAAAGTCGATAAACGCCGCCAATGCCAGCACAGCCCCGACAATCACCAGGACAAATCCCGCGATCTTCAACTTTTTTTTCAGTTTTTCGTGTTTTTCAAAATTGTTTTCGTTTTGCATAATGACTCCGAAAGTTGTTTTATTGATTATATAATATCATAAGTTTCTTGGTTTTACAATACTAATTTTTGAGATTATCCTGCGGTTGTTTTTTCTTTCAAAAAACCCGATAAAAAAACCTTCGGTTACCCGAAGGTTTTTGATTGTTTTGTCTTAGTCTTTTACGCCAAGCGATTTTTTGAGTTCTTTCACTGTCTTTTCCCAGACTTTCTTATTCCTTGAAATCGAGTTGTCTTTGTTTGCTGCGATTGCGTTCTGAGCGGCAATCTGATAACGTGCCTCGGTATTTTTGGATTTAAGATCTTGGACAATGACGTCACGGAGCGTTTTGTTTTTGTCGTTTTCGTCGTCTTCGCGGCCGTAGTAAACGATGTATTTAAGGGGAATAAGGTCGTCCGCTACGCCCGAAACGGTCGTGTCGTAAGGAATGTAACTTACAAACATGAAATGAATGCCGTAGTCGGTGACGCACCAGCCGTACGAACCGAGACCGTTATTTACAAGTTCTCTGCCCTTTTTCGAAAATTCTTCGACGTAAGTTTTATCGGTTTCGTGTGGCGAGATAAGGTATCCGTTGCCGCCCGCAGTGATGGCGTTATTATTGCTCGTATTATACATACCGGTGTCGTCGTTTACCATATAAACGTACTGCGCCGCGATTTCGCGTTTTGCCTCAAACGAAGTTGCCGCATCGAGTTTCGCCGTAAGTTCGTTGATTACGTCCATTACGTTGTACTTCTTGATATTGCCTTCGCTATCGACCTCGTAAGGACGGGCGTTGCATTTTTCTTTCGTGCAGTACTTGTTGGGGTCCTTGTTGTCTTTTTGTGCCTTTTCGCACTCTTCGCAGACTTCGTCGGGATCGTAATCGGGATTCGACTTCATAACCTCGATTTTGTTTGCAAGTTGTGCGCGATATTTTTCGACGATTGTTTTGTCGGGTTGTCCCGCCGTGAAGTTTTTAAGCTCGGTCGATTGCTCGTCGCTGAACTTGAACAAAATGTTGAAAACGTAGCCGTAGCCGTGTTCCGACGTCGGATGATAAACGGTGTTTGTCAAGGACGACGAGATTGCCGACTTGTAATTCGATTCCGTTTCGATGCTGAATTTTTCCTTGTTGAGAGAAACGTATCTGTCGTATTCGCTCTTAATTGCGGCGTCGTCGGGGTTGAAATCCTTGACGAGTTCTCTCTTATACTTCGAGATAAGCTGGGTTTCGTACGCGCTGTTAAGGTAATAATCGTAGGACTTGTAGTTGTCTGCAAGTTGTTTTTTGAGTTCGTTCAGAGCCTTGGGTATATAGTCGGCTTTGCCCTCGACCTTGTTAAGTTCGTCCCATTCTTTTTCGGTGTACAAATCTTTGTAGGGTTTCTCAAAGAACTTAATTTCGGCTTTTGCGGGATCTAAAGGTTTGTTATAATCGACCTCGGCTTCCTTTTTGGCGGGACGAGTGGGACGCGCGGCGATTTTGTCGGTTTCGTCGACTTTATCGTCGTCTTTCGTATCGTCTGTCGTGTCGTCGGTGGAGTTAGCCTCTTTCCAGAGTTCCTCAAAAACCTGTTTGTACCACTTTGCCATGGATTCGTTCGCGCTCTTGACGGCCTCGTTCTTTTCAACCTCTGTCAAAAGTTCGGAAACGTTGACGGTATTCGGCTTTGAATTGAGTTTTGCGATTTCGTCACGGACGTAAAGGATAAGCAACTTGCGCTGGGCAAGCGAATCCAAAATAGCATCAGCCGCTTCGTCGACGGTGTATCCGTAATAGTAAACGTAATAGTAGGCAAGTGAGTTGAACGACTCGTTAAACTCGCCCTTCGTGACGGTGGACGTAAGCCCTGCGTATTTCACGGTGGCAAGCGATTGATTGTAGTCGCGCTCCTCATTCTTCGTGATAACGTCGCAACCCGCAAACACGGTAATCGCGATAATCGTCACAAGTATAACTGCCAAGAATTTCTTAATATTCATCATAGACTCCTTGCGGAATTATATATAATAATAAAAACCGTACACCATATTATATAAGATTACCTTAAATTAGGCAAACGTTTTTATATATTTTCCTTTTTATCGTTTTTTTGTTTTTCACGCGGGAAATTTCACGATTTTTGCGTGATCAGCAAAAAGTTTATCATCTTTTCGACAACCTGTTCGACGGAAAGCCCCTTTGTGTTGAACAACAGTTGCGGGGGTATGGTCGCCGTCAGCACGACGTCTTCGGTAAGTTTTGCCACGGCTGAAAGCAGGTTTTGCTCCTTAAAAACGTTCGCGTCGCGGAACACGAATGCCGCGCCTTTTTTTGTCGCGACGATTTTTTCGACGTCGTATTCTCCCGCAAGACTTTTTAACAGTGCGATGTCGATAAGGTTTTTAAGCGGCGCGGACACAGGTCCGTATACGTCGGACAGCGCCGCGATAAGTTCGTCCCTTTCTTTCACGCTCGTAACTTCCGAAATGCGCTTGTATACCCTGATTTTGTCGCCGTCGCCCACGTAGTCTTCGGGGACGTATGCGTCGACGTCGATTTTGATCAGCACGTTGTTTTCTTTCTTTACGCCGCCGTTTTTGATTTCTTCCACGGTTTCTTTCAGAATCTTGCTGTACAGTTCATAGCCGACCTTTTCGATATGGCCGTGCTGTTCCGCGCCGAGGAAAGTCCCCGCGCCTCTTATTTCAAGGTCGCGCAGCGATATTTTGAATCCGCTGCCGAAGTCGCTGTATTCGGTAAGCGCGGTAAGGCGTTTTACTGCGTCGTCGGTCAGGACTTTGTTAAGCCGCGTCGTGAAATATGCGTGGGCAAGCGCGCCGCTTCTGCCGACTCTGCCCCTTAACTGATACAAAGTCGAAAGCCCGAATCTGTCGGCGTCGATGACGAAAAGAGTGTTCGCGTCGGGAAGGTCGATGCCGTTTTCGATAATCGTCGTTGCGATAAGCACGTCCGCTTCCCTTTGATAAAACGACGTCATTCGTTTGTCAAGTTCGCCCGCGCCCATCTGGCCGTGCGCCACCATCACCCTTGCTTTGCCGTCAACGAGTTTCCTGACCTTTTCGGCAAACGCCTCGATGGTTTCGACGTAGTTGTAAAGGATAAACACCTGTCCGCCGCGGCTCACTTCGCGCATGACGGCGTCTTTTAACAGCCCGTCGCTGTATTCGACGACGTAGTTTTGCACGGGCAAACGGTTTTTCGGCGGGGTTTCCAGAAGACTTATGTCGCGGACTCCGCTCAACGCAAGATTCAGCGTTCTCGGTATCGGCGTTGCGGTAAGCGTTAAAACGTTGACGTCCTTTTTCACCGTTTTCAGTTTTTCCTTGTGCTCCACGCCGAACCGCTGCTCTTCGTCAAGGATTAAAAGCCCGAGATCGTGGAACGCGACGTCTTTCGACAGTATGCGGTGCGTGCCGACGACGATACTTACCACGCCGTCTTCGATTTCTTTGAGCGAGCGGTCGATTTCCTTGTCCGATTGAAGCCTTGATAAAAGTACCGTCTTTATCCCGAATCCCTGCAACCTTGCGTTTAAGGTGTTGAAATGCTGTTTTGCAAGGATTGTCGTCGGGGCAAGAATCGCGACTTGCTTGTTGTCCATGACCGTTTTGAACGCCGCGCGGAACGACACTTCCGTTTTGCCGTAGCCGACGTCGCCGCAGACAAGCCTGTCCATCACGCGCCCTTTTTCCATATCGTCCTTGATTTCGCGGACGGCGCGATCCTGGTCGTCGGTCAGGTCGTATTCGAAATTTTCCTCGAATTCGCGCTGCCACGGCGTATCGGGGGAATATTTATATCCTTTTTGCTTTTCGCGTTCCTGATATAGTTTCAGCAAATCGAAGGCAAGTTTACGTATCGACGCCTTCGCTTTTTCTTTGGTTTTTTTGAATTCGTCGCCGCCGAGTTTATTGAGTTTCGGCGTTTCTCCGCCCGAAAACTTCGTCAGCATATCCATCTGGTCGATGGGCACGAAAAGTTTTCCGCCGTCGCGGTAACGAAGCACGACGTAATCGCGCGTTATCCCGTTGACAGTGATGCGGTCGGAGCCTTCGCAAACGCCGATTCCGTATTGCTCATGAACAACGTAATCTCCCGTTTTTAACTGGATAAACCCCGTTTTTGGTTTGCTTAACTCTGTTTTCTGTCCGATTTTGCCAAAAAGTTCGTCCATTCCGAGGACGACGAGTTTTGCCTGATGATATATAAATCCGACGCGTATCGGGGCTTTTGTCGCAATGATTTTACTGCGTGAAAAATCTTCGTCGTACTCTGCGTAAATATCGTTTTCTTTGAGCGATTTCGACACGTTTTTCGCGCGGTTTTCGTCGCCGCAGCAAAGCATGACTTTGTAGCCCGTCGCATTGAAATTTTTGACGTCGGTGTAAAGCACGTTGCGGTCAAGATAATACTTTGCGGGCTGCTGCGATTTGAGCGTATATACGGCGTTTGACTCGAACACGGGATTGAGCGCGGTCAACTGCTGGAACGCAAGCCGCTTCATCACCCTTATATACGTCAGCGCGTATGCGCGCGTTAAAATCGACTCCTTATGAATCGGCAGTACTTCGCCGCTTTCGACAAGGCTTTTTACCCTTGACGAGTGTTCCTTTTCGATAAGTTCCAACTTGTCGTACAAAAGTTTCGGCTCGTCCACGATAATCGTCGCGTCGCGCGGAAGATAATCGAAAATCACGCTTCTTTCGTCGATAAACGGCGTTATCCACACAAGGTTTCTGTCGGTCGGATTAAGTTCAAGCCTGCCGATGACGTCGTCGATTACGTCGTTCGCTTTGCCGTTCGTCGTGCGGTGTTTTTTGATTTTTCCGATGATTTTGTCGGCTTCGTCGCGGGTGATGAGTACGTCGGTTGCCGGCGACAGCGTGACGTGTCCGATTTCTTTCACGCTTTCCATCGTCTCCGGGCGGAAAAATTTTATGCTTTCGACAAGGTCGTCAAAATAACTTATCCTTATCGGGTATTCGCTTGCAAGAGGATATACGTCCAGAACGTCGCCGCGCAATGAAAACTCGCCGCGGTCGGACATGCTTTCGACGCGGGTATAACCCATCGACACAAGTTTGTTCGCGACTTTTTCGGGCGCGTACTCTTCTTCTTTCATAAGGGTAACGTGCGCCGCCCTGAACGCATCGACGTTGGGATAATACTGCAAAAGCGCCTCGGCGGGGATAACCGCGATTTCCGCTTTGTTTTGGATGAGGCGCGTCAACGCCTCGATTCTTCTTCCCGTGAGTCCGACCGAGCCCGCCTTTCTGTTCAAGAGTACGTCGTCCTTGTCGGGGATAAACACGACGCGGTCGTTCACGTACGCTTTCAGACGAGTGTATGCGGTTTCGGCGGCAAGTCTATCCGGCACAATCAGCAGTTTAACTCCCGGAATTGCACTTGTAACGTGGTTTTTTGCTCCTTGGACAAGCGAAAACGCCGTGGTGGCTTTGCCACCCCGTACTGCGTCGAGAAGGTTTTTGAAGTCGCCTTTTAAGTTTTCGAGTCTCAAAAAGTCGTACATTTCGTTTTTATATTTTTCGTCATTCGGGCTTAAATCCGTTGACGTTTCTCATAAGTTTGTCAAAGTCGCCGTCTTTCAAAAACGACAAAAGTTCGTTTGCGACAAAGTCGGTCGAGGCGTCGACAAGCGTTTTGTTTTCGCCCTTGACTTTCGACAACACGACGTTGTAAAGGGGCACGTTGCCGTGGTCGAATCCCGTGCCGATGCGGATACGCTTGAAAGCAGTGTTGCCGTTCAAGCATTCCACGATATTCCGCATGCCGTTGTGCGTGCCCGCGCTTCCTGCGTTCCTTGCGCGGATCGTGCCGATTGCGATGTCGATATCGTCGTAAATCACGATTATGCCGTCCGCCGTTTCCTTATATTTTCCCATAAGTTCCCTGACCGACTCGCCGGAAAGGTTCATATACGTTTCGGGTTTTGCAAGGACGACGCGTTTCCCGTTCACGTTCGTAACGGCGGTTTTTGCCTTGCACTCGGTATGCGAAAACCTGACGCCCAGCTCTTTCGCGAGTTTGCTCACGACATCGAAACCCATGTTGTGATATGTGTTTTTATAGGAAAGTCCTTTGTTGCCAAGACCGATAATAATCATTTTTCACCTTGTATGTCGCTGTCTTTTTTGCGTTTTTTTCTGAAATATTCCGTGAGGAGCGCGGCGCATTCGTCTTTTAATATGCCCCCTTCGACGTGGAGTCTGTGATTGAACCGCTTGTCCGTCGGAAGGTCGTAAAGAGTGCCGCAGCAGCCGGCTTTTTGGTCGTACGCGCCGAAGTAAACCGCTTTCAACCTGCTGTTTATAAGCGCGCCCGCGCACATCGCGCACGGTTCGAGCGTCACGTACATTTCGCAGTCCGAAAGATACCAGCCGAGTTTTTCGTTGGCGTTTTTGAGCGCGACGATTTCCGCGTGCGAAATTGCCGAATTGTCCCGTTCTTTTCTGTTGTTGCCTTCCGCGACGATCTCTCCGTTCAAGACGATGACCGCGCCGATGGGGACTTCGTCGAAAGTTTCCGCCTGTTTTGCGAGCTCGATTGCGCGGCGCATAAACTTTTCATCCATATTTCTTCACCGATTTTTGCAAGGATTTTCGGCGTGTTTTCAAGGATTTTCGCAAATTCCGCCGTGTAATCGCGTGAAATCGGGTGAAAAAGACAATCGTCGCCGAGTTCCGCCGTTATCGAAAATCCAAAGCCGTTTTTCAAAAACCAGTCCTTGTAGCCACCCGCGCTGCCGTCGCTTGTCACGGCGGGAAGTCCGGTTGCGGCTGCAATCATTTTAACATAATTTTTATAACATTTCAATTTTTTATAGCCATAATAGATAAGATTTCCCTTTGTATGCAGACACATCGACGCTTTGAAACCGAATTTTTCAGTCAATTTTTTCATGGCAAGCGTTTCGGGCTCGGAAAACGGACGCTCACCGACGTAATTTTCGGGCGCGGGATAAAATACGTTGCTTTCGCCTTTTCCAAAGTCCGCGTCGAAGTTTACGTTGAGGTCTACCGCCCGCCCGTTTGCTTTCCATTTTGAAAAATCCGTTGAATTATTATTCACCCGTTTCAAAAACTCGCGCGACGAAAACTCCGCCCCGTCAAGCGAATATTTCACAAGCATCGCGCCGTCCGGGTTTACAAGCGGCACGAAACATATCGCCGGCAAACTTTCGTCGTAATTATCGTAAAGCCGCATCACGACGTCGGCGGTAACGCACTCTCTTGCGTGAATCCCGCCGAATATGAGCGAGTGCGGATTCCCCCGTCCTTTAACAAATGCGAAAATTTCGCGCGAAAACACGCTTTGTCCGATTGAAAAATAATTTTTTCTTGTTTTAAGGTCGTTCAATAGATCGTCGTACGCGTAAATCATACGACATAATATGAAAAAACTTTTTCGTTTGACCTGATTTGAAGTAATAATAAAAGTTATTTATGGTACGGCAGATTGTTCATTATCGAAAACGCGCGGTAAATCTGCTCCGACAAAATCACGCGCATAAGCTGATGGGGATAAGTCGCTTTCCCGAAAGAAATTTTGAAATCGGCGCGGTTTTTCACTTTGTCGCTCACGCCGTTGCTGCCGCCGATGACGAAAGTTATCTCGGAAACGCCCTCTGTCATTTTGACACTCATTAACCGCGAAATCTCCACGGAATCCAGCATTTTCCCGTCAATCGCTGTCAATATGACATACCCTTTGACACATTCGAGTATTTTCTCGCCTTCCTTTTCGACAGACTGTAATACTTCCGCCGCGCTTTGGTTTTTCACGGGGAATTCCGCGCACTCAATAACCTTAAACTCCGCAAACCTTGAAATTCTTTTTGCGTATTCGTTTATCGCGTCCGTAAAATACTTTTCTTTTATCTTGCCCACGCACACGACGTTGATTTTCATCTTATAACCCCCCATACAAAGGTAAATATCGTAATAAGCGTATTCAGCGTTATTGCAAAATACAGCGGCGCATTGTCAAGCCGTGCGGTCGTTTCCTTGCAAAACGCGACTTCTTTGCCTTTTTCGATCCTTTTGTCGCTCTCAATAACCGACGTCTTCAAAAACAGTACAAACATCAAAAACGCAACGAGTATAAACAATATCGTGGCGATTATTCCGCCTTTGGTCGTGCCAAGCAGAAAACCGTACGCCTTGTTCAGAAAATCGAAGCCTTTTCCCGTTTGCCGTCCGTAATCGCGCATCACCGCAACAAAGTTGTTGACGAAATGGCAAAACATCGCGGGATATATGCTTTTCGTGACGTAAACGAGAGCGCCCGTGATAAGCCCGAAGAAGAACGTGTAAAACACCTGCGTGACGTTCGTATGCATCAGCGCGAACATCAATGCCGAAAGAATTATCGCAAAAGTCGGAAACCGCGCGTTTTCGTTTGCGCCGTAACAAAGTCCGCGATTCGTGAACTCTTCAAACGTCGCGGGAAGAATTGCCGTGAGCGCGATATCCGCAATGAGTACGCCGATGTTGTCGTAAACAAGCGGTTTTGAAACCGAGGGAGTGTAGCCGATAACCGAAATAAGATTGTACCAGACGTTTGACAAACACGTCACCATAAAGGTTGCGAAAATCGAAATCAGGAAAATATAAACCCAACTTTTCCCAGCGGGCAACGAATCGTACTTGAACTCCGCCGCGATCGTTTTCAAGGCGTGCTTGTCCCGGGATATTTTAAGATATATTACGTATAGTAAAAGCGGCACGACGCCCATAAATCCGACTTGCACGACGACGCTCCACACGGCGTCGGAACCGAGCACGGAAAACCCCGACAAAACCCCATCAGACACCATAATACGAAAGATTGCGATAAGGAGCATCGAGAACGCGTATATGCCGTTTTTTGCGAAACGTTTTGTCATCAATTCAAAAATCCGCTGACCAGCGAGATAATCCAGATTACCGCGAGAATGACGTAAACAAGCTTGATATTCGACGGGAAAAAGTCCTCGCGCGACATCTCGGTCATTTCGTCGTCTTCGGGCGTAATATCACGGATTATGGTGTTTATCTTATTATAAGCAGCCTTTAATCCGCCTTTTTTGAAAATACCGCACAAATCCCTAAATGCCGCCGCAAAGTCGTTTTTGCTTTCTTGTGCTTTAACGGACAAGGTCTTTTCGGTGGAATAAACGCCGTCCTTATTTTCGTAAACGTCGATGACTTCGGCGTTATCCGGCAAAATTTCAATGCGTTTCGGCGCGCTTACTTTCGTGAACTTTTTCAGAAGATATACGACAAGCGTGCCGCCTAAAAGTATCGCCACAATCCAGATGAGATAGCGATATCCGACGTGCATCGAGCCCAAGCTCGTATTTTTCATAATCGCTTCGTACGGGTATTCCAGCGTCAGGCTTAAAAAGTTGTTGAAGAAATGCAGGAAAATCCCCGCCCACAGCGACTTCGACACAAGCACGACGTAGGCAAGCACCGCGCCCAGCAAAAACTGATGCACCGTCTGTATCGGGTTGCCGTGCATGAGCGAGAACATACCCGCGGTGATAAGAATCGCATAGGAATAATCGCGCTTTCTCGACGCCGCGTTCAGGACGACGCCGCGCATCAGAAACTCTTCGGCAAACGCAGGAAGCACCGCAAGTAGCAACAGTCCCAAAAAGTATGCGCCGACCGATGCCGTCGTATCGACGATATTAAGGCTCATATCGAACCCGAGCCTTGAAAGTATGTCCAAAAATATGTTCGACACGGGCAAAAACGCCATAATGCAGCATACCGACAACAGCGAAAGTATGCCGATTTGTTTCAGCCCGATTTTTTTGTTGAGTTTCGTCGCGGACACGACGTCGACGTTTTTACGCTTTGCGTAAACGAGCATCGAGCCTATGAACGCAACGGGGTTGATAAGATACTGACACCACGCCGCCGCTCCGCTCATTCCGCTTGTGAAACGGAAAGAGAATTCGTAAATAAGGCTCAGGACGTAAAAGGTCGCAAACGCAACGAGAAACGCGTTGCCCGTATTTGAAAACTTGAAATTCTTATTTTTCATCGGCTTCGATAAGTTCTCCGCATTTATTCTGATATGCAAGTTCGACGCGGACTTTGTCCGAAAACCCGTTTGCGTCAAGGGCGGACAATACCGTCGAAAAAGCAAGTTCCGGGCAGTTGTTTTCCTCGGACATATGCCCGAGAATCAGCGTTTTCAGCCCGCTGTGTGCAAGGACGGTCGCGACGTTTGCGGCGCAATCGTTGGAAATATGCCCGTTTGCGCCCGAAATACGCGTTTTGAGCCGTTGCGTGTACGAGCCTTTCATCAGCATTTCCACGTCGTGATTCGATTCCAGCAATACTACCTGACTACCCTTCAAATTACTTAAAATTCCTTCGGTTATATGACCGATGTCGGTTGCGACGGAAACCCTTGCGCCGCCGGACACGAACGTATAAGCAAGCGGATATACCGTGTCGTGCGGTATCCTGAACGGATAAACCGCAATATCGCCGATTTCAAACCCCGCGTCGAAAAAATCTACGTTTTCAAACGGAATCGGCCCTATTCGGCGCGCGATATGCGGCATAATCCGCTCGTGCGCGTACACCTTGACGCCGGCGTTTGAAAGTGCGGAAAGCCCCGAAATATGGTCGTCGTGCTCGTGCGTGACGACAACTCCAGACAAATCCGTAATCCCCACGCCGATTGTCTTCAACGCGTCTGAAATTCTTTTCAAGTTTACCCCTGCGTCCACAAGGATATGCGTCGTTTCCGACGAGATATAAGTGCAGTTCCCGTGACTGCCGCTGGCGATCGACATTATTTTCAGTGACATATTAACCTCGTTTAATATTGTATCACGGTTTTTTTTGCTTTACAAGCGATATTATGTTATACTATATCGGTAAAAAGGTGAAGTATGATAATCGACACGATAAAAATCGAAAACGCGGTCAGGGAAATTTTTGAAAACATCGGAACGCACCTTGACGAAAATGTATATTGCCGTCTGAAAGCGGCAAAAGGCGCAAACGAACGCGAAAGCTTCGCGCTGAAAGTCCTGACCGAAAACGCCGAAATCGCGCGGGATACAAACTCGCCGGTATGTCAGGATACGGGGCTTGCCGTCGTATTCTTGGAAATCGGGCAGGACGTCGCGCTTTCCGGGAAATACGTCGAAGACGCCGTAAACGACGGCGTAAGACAAGCGTATGAAAACTTCCGCAAATCGTCCGTGCATCCGCTTTCCCGCAAAAACTCGGGCGACAACACCCCCGCGATTATCCACACGCGCGTCGTGAAAGGCGACAAAGTGAAAGTTTCCTGCATGATGAAAGGATTCGGCAGCGAGAATATGTCGCGGCTTTTTATGCTAACTCCTGCGGACGGCGTCGAGGGCGTGGTCGAAAAGGTTGTGGAAACTGTGAAAGACGCAGGCAGTTGCCCGTGTCCGCCCGTAATCCTGGGCGTCGGCGTCGGCGGCACAATGGAAAAGGCGGCGATTATGAGCAAGCACGCCCTTTTGAACGACTTGGACAAAGAAAACCCCGACGAATATCTTTCTTCCCTTGAAAAGGAAATGCTTGAAAAAATCAACGCTTTGGGCATCGGCGCGGAAGGCTTCCGCGGCGACGTTACCGCCCTTCGCGTGTTTATCGAAACAGAAAACACCCACATTGCGGGACTGCCCGTCGCGGTCACCGTACAATGCCATTGCTCGCGCCACGGCGAAAGAATAATCGAGGGATAAATGATTAAGGTCGATACGAAGGATATTGAAATACTGAAAACGCTGAATGCGGGCGATATCGTGTCGATAAGCGGCACGATTTACACGGCGCGCGACGCCGCTCACAAAAAGATTTTCGCCCTTATGAAAGACGATAAGCCCTTGCCTTTCCCCCTTCAAAATTCGTTTGTCTATTACACGGGCGCGACTCCCGCAAAAGACGGCGAACCATACGGCAGTTGCGGCCCCACTACGTCGAAACGCATGGACGTTTATACGCCCGATATGCTGGACGCGGGACTTAAAGGTATAATAGGTAAAGGCGCGCGCACGCGCGCGGTAGTCGACGCGATAAAACGAAACGGCGCGGTTTACTTCGTCGCAATCGGCGGAGCGGGCGCGTTTTATAAATCGGCGATAAAGTCGGCGGAAGTCATCGCTTTTCCGGAACTTTTGTCGGAAGCGGTAACGAAACTCGAAGTCGAAGGGTTCGAGTGCGTCGTCGGCGTGGACTCAAAAGGAAACGATATTTTTAATAAATAATTGTTCCAACAGATAATAATACGAAGGAGATAAAAGAATGAACGGAATTGAGAAAGATTACGTGGAAATTATAGGCGGAGATTTGGTGCCCTTATATATGGTAATGGGCAATTCGATTTTCGCTGAAAAATTCGGACAAAGTACGATTGCGTTGTATTCTTATTGCATCGACCACGGCAAGACGTGGGAAGAAGTCCTTGAATGGGAAGAAATCCCCGGCGTAGAATATTAAACGAACAAAACGAAAAAGCGCAAACAAAAATCCCGCGGGCTCCGCGGGATTTTTCTTTGTCTTTTGTTAAATCAGATCGCTTAAATCGTCGTCGTTATCGAACTTGGGCTTCCTTGGAATGAAGCAAAGCGCGAAAATCAAAAATACCACCGACACCATCGCAAGACGCCATACGAAGCTGCCCTTCGCAATCGGGTTCAAAGGAACGTTAAGCGCTTTGAATGCGGGAACGGTTGCACAGATAACTGCGCCCGCCACCGTCAATACGAACAGAATAAGCGCGGAAATCCAGATGTGGTATCCATGGCCGTTGCAAAGCCCCACGAATTCCACGATAAGCGTCGCAAGAGCAATCGCGCATACCACGGTGTAAAGGAACAGCGGAACTTGTGCGATAAGGTTGCTTGTATTGAAGTTCATCCAGCCGGCAATGATATCGGGCTCGCCGGGGGCAAGCGCAAGGCTTGTGATTTTAAGTTCTGCCGCGAAGTGGTTGAGAATGACAAACGCAAAGAATCCAAGGGTGATAACGAAAAGGATTGCCGCAAACGCGCGGTTTTTGGCTTTCGTTTTCTTGATTGCTTTTTCTGCAGACAGGTCATCCCCGACAAACTCGGGCTTTTTATCGCGGCGTTTCGCCGCGCGCGCCGCCTTTTTATCAAGGGGTTGATCCTTGACTTCGGGCAGCGGTTGTTGCTGTTTGGGTTTATTGTCGATTTGCAAAACGGGTTGGTTTTGCGTTGCGTACGGCACGAACGCCACAGGCACTACGACGGGGTTAAGCTGAACCTGACCGCGGGGTGCGATTATGGGTTGAAGACCGCCTGCCACGGGACGCATCACCGCATATTCGACGGGATTTGCAACCTCGGGCGGGACTTTTTGCGCGTTTTGCGGAGCGGGAGCAGCCGCCGCGGGTTTCCCTTGCGGAATGGGCGTTGCTTCGGACTTTTGAATTCTGAGTTCAGAAAAATCTTCGTCCTTCATTTCCGCGCGGGCGTTTTTAATGGTTTCTTCCGCGTTCACGGGCAAAGATTCGGCAACTACTTTTTTGTTTTTTCTTTTCATTATATAACCTCCGCTTAAAACTCGACAGTTTCCTGAATTCTGTGTTTAGGACAAATTATGTTGCAGACGAATGCGAACACAAGGTTTGCGCCGCCGATAATAATCAGCATTATCGAGGGCCAACCGCAATCGCGCGAAAGCAGATTGCCCAGATTTTTGATCTGAGAGAAGAATTTCATCTCATAAAACGCCGCGACGACAAAGCACAGGAACGCTATGACCGCGCAAAGGGTAAATCCTATTCTCTTTCCCGTGGAAATCGCGATTATCGACAAAATGAAGTTGACGATTATCGCAACGTAGGCGACGGCGATAAGATACGGCGCGAAAACAATGTCGAACTTTGCAAATTCGTGCGTTTTGAGCATCACGTCGAACATATCGGCAAAGTATTTAAGGCTGATGTATTTTTCCGCTCCCGCAATGGGATATTTCGCCGCGAACGACAACCCGAACAGAATTATCGACAGCGTGGCGATGATAAGCATAAGAACGCCCGACACACGTGCCGACGCGCGTTTTTCCGTCTTTCTTGCGGCAACGGTCTGTTGTTCCGCCGCGGACTGCGCGACGGTTTCTTCTTCCTCGCCCGCAGACAGGTAAGGAACGATCGCAACGGGATTTACCGTGGGTTGAAGTTGGATTTTTTCGCTGGGCCTTATGATAGGATACGGTTTGTTGACCGGCAACGGAGCGTAAAATACGACTTTTTCGTTTTTAACGTTTTCTGTTTTTTTATCCATAATTCCCCCGTTATTTTTTTGCGTTATTACGACGCATTCTTTCATAATCCGCCTTGGACGCATACTGCCACAAGGGCTGTTCCTGCGTGACGTACGGAACGATTGCAAGGGGCTGTACTATGGGCGAATTTTGCATAAATCCGTCGCCCGAATAAGCATAGCCGCCTGCGTAACCGGCTTGTCCGCCGCCCCTTACGGGTTTGCTGTCGGCAGACTTTTTACCGTTTATAAACTCAGGCTTTTTGTCCGCTTTCACCGGGAATACGGGCTCGACCACGGGAGTGTGCGGTACGTCGGGCACCTCGACGGCGTCTTCGAACGAAGGAATACGTTGCTTGCTTGCAAGGTACAGACTTCTGTTCTTATCTCTGCCGCAACGACGGCACTTTTCGTCGGAAATGCTGTTGCGCTTGCCGCATACCGGGCAAACGTACGTGGAATTTTTCAATTCTTCTTCGGAAAGTTTGTCAAATTCGCCGTTGAACTTTTCGGCATAAGAGTGGATGAGCGGCAAAACCGCTTGCAGTTTTTCGATGCTTTCCACCTCGAACTCTTTTTCGAAATCGCCGGGCATTTCGCTGCCGCAAGCCGTGCAATATAAGGCGTCTTCGGCGTTTTCGCTGCCGCATACGGGACATTGAACCGTCTTGGGCTTTCTCAGAAGCACCGCGCCGCAATGTTTGCAAAAGCGCGTCCCGGGCGCATTCGGCGTTTCGCAAGCCGAACAGATAAGCGCGTCTTCGGGATTGAACAGGCCTTGTCCGCAAACGGGGCAGAACGAGTCGCCCTGATGGACTACTGAACCGCAAGTTTTACATACTGCCATAATTTATCTCCTTAAACAATGGTCGAAATCACGAAAAAACCGTCGTGGTTTCAAGATACTTCTTAACTATTATAAACTAAAATAGTTTACATATCAACGCTTTTCATAAAAAAGTTGACGGCGTTTTTCTTTTTTTGTCTTATTTGTTGAAGCTGTCTTTCAGCCCCACGACTTCGTTGAACACGGGCGCGGATTTGTCGAAAGTGCTTACCGCCATATAATAGCCCTGTCTCATAAACTGGAAGCGGTCGTACGCCTTTGCATTTTCGACGATGAATTTTTCGGCTTTCGCGCGGACAACCGTCTTTGAATTTTTGTTGACGCGATCCATAAGGTCGCCTTCGACGTCGTTGATAAGATAATCGAAACGATTTACAGTTACGTCGACGCAGTCGTTTGCGTTCACCCAGTGTATTACGCCCTTGACCTTGATGCCCGCGTTTGCGCCGCCCGATTTGCTGTCTTCGATATACTTGCAGCGCACTTCTTTGACGTTGCCGTTGTCGTCGACGTCGCAACCGGCGTATTCGACGATGTACGAGCCTTTGAGCCTTACCATTCCGCCGGGTTTTAAGCGGAAATATTTTGCGGGGGGATTCAGCGAAAAGTCGCTTTCTTCGATGAAAAGTTCGCGACTAAAAGTCGCGGTGTGCGTGCCCGCGTCTTCTTTGTTGGGATTGTTTTCGATTTCGACGGTTTCCGTCGCCCCTTCGGGATAGTTTTCGATAACGAGTTTCAACGGTTTCAGAACCGCCATTGCGCGCGTTGCGTTTTCGTTAAGGTTTTCGCGGACGCAGTGTTCCAGAAGCGCGATATCGACGACGCTGTTTGCCTTTGCCACGCCGATGCGGGAGCAGAAATCGCGGATGGCTTCCGCGGGATATCCCCTTTCACGCATACCGCTTAATGTCGGCATACGGGGATCGTTCCACCCTTCGACCACGCCGTCTTCGACAAGTTGACGAAGATAACGCTTGCTCATAATCGTGTGGGTAAGGTTGAGCCTTGCAAACTCGATTTGCCTCGGGCGGGGGTTGAATCCGCAATTTTCGACAACCCAGTCGTACAAGGGACGGTGATCCTCAAATTCAAGACTGCAACAGCTGTGCGTGATACCCTCGATCGCGTCTTCCAAAGGATGCGCGAAGTCGTACATGGGATAAATCACCCATTTTGTGCCTTGTCTGTGGTGCGGCGCTTTCACGATACGGTAAATGACGGGATCGCGCATATTGATATTGTTCGCCGCCATGTCGATTTTCGCGCGGAGAACCTTTTCGCCGTCGTCGTATTTTCCCGCGCGCATTTCCCTGAAAAGACGCAGGTTTTCTTCCACGCTTCTGTCGCGGTACGGGCTGTTTACGCCGGGCTCGGTAAGCGTGCCGCGGGTTTTGCTGATTTCTTCCGCGGACAAATCGCAGACGTACGCAAGCCCTTTTTCGATAAGCCCTTCCGCAAGCGAATACATTTTTTCAAAGTAATCGGACGCATAATAAAGCGCGTCCCATTCAAAACCCAGCCACCTTATGTCTTCCTGAATGCTGTTGACGTATTCGACGTCTTCTTTCGACGGGTTGGTGTCGTCGAAACGCAGATTGCAGGTGCCGTGATATTTTTCCTTAATGCCGAAATTTATGCAGACGGCTTTTGCGTGGCCGATATGCAGATACCCGTTCGGTTCGGGCGGGAAACGCGTCGCTATGAACGTATGCTTGCCGCTTTTAAGGTCGGCGTCAATGATGTCTTCAATAAAGTTGGTTGGTTTTGCAAATTCTTCCATATATGCTCCTTAATGGAAAAATCGACGCTTTATACGCCGATTTTATTCGGTTAATTATCGATTTGGTGATTTCCGCCGCAAGACGACGGGAAAACTACGTCCCGCGCGGCAACAACCATCAGATCTCCTTGTTTTTTGAATCCGAATTTTTCAAGCCTGTCGTCGGGTGCGATAAGAATATTGACTTCGCTCATCGACAGTTTGAAAAGAATCGTCCTGAAAAAGAAGTCGGAAACCGACGGATCTTCCGCCTTGTCCTTTGCGACGTCGAAAGATACAATAAGGATTCCTTCGTCGCGAAGCACCATTTTGCATACGCCCACGCCCTCGTCGTCGTCGAAGAGCACCGCGTTGATACCGCTCGTGTTTGCGCCCGTCACCCCCGCGCGGTCGTAAATTCTCATCAATTCATCGTCGTCGTCAACGTAATTTACGGTCAGCATATCGACTTTTCTTCTCCCTTTTCCGATTTTTATTTATTATATAAATATTTTATATTAAAGTCAAACAATCTTGCGAGAAATTAACGCCCCGCGGCAATTTCGTTTTTCAAAACGCTTTTCATTTTTTCGGCATTGTGCTATTATGTTATTATTAAAATAATACGGAGCAAAATTATGATTACCGGTAAAAAAATCGTTCTGACCGGCGCAAACAGCGGTATCGGTCTCGAAACATTGAAACTTCTTGTGCAAGGCAACAACAAAATCCTTGCCGTCGACCTTAAAACGGACGTCATTTCCACGTTCGACCAAAGCAAGGTCTTCCCCATGCAATGCGACGTCGGCAACAAGGAAGGCGTCGACAAAATCTTTGAGGTCGCAAAAGAAAAACTCGGCACAATCGACATTTTTTATGCAAACGCAGGCTTCCCTTATTACGAACAGTACAACTACGCCGACTGGGATCGCGTCAACAGAATGTTTCAGGTCAATACGATTTCGCCGATGTACACCTATGGCAAATACCTTGATTTCTTAAAAGGCCGCGACGGACACTTCTGCATCACCGTTTCCGCAATCGGTCAGATGGCTATGCCCGGCTACTGCGTGTATTCGGCGTCGAAGTTCGGCACGCAAGGCTTCCAGCAAGGTCTGCGCCTGGAACTTCCCGAAAACGTGACGCTGACCTGCCTGTATCCCGTCGCGACGAATACGAACTTCTTCAAAACCGCAAATCCCAAGGAGTTCAAGAAACCCTTCCCCGTACAAAGCCCCGCTCACGTGGCAAAGAAAATGGTAAAGGGTATCGAACGCAAGAAGAAATACATTTACCCCTGCGGACTGTTCACCTTCGCAAGATTCCTGTTTGCGATCTGCCCGCCGATTAAGACGATTTACTGGAAGATGGAAACCAAAAAACTTAAAGATTTCATCAAAAACAACAAGTAATAAAAGTAATAAACCGTTAAAACCGCCCCGCTTTTGCGGGGCTTTTGTTTGCCTTGCGGCAAGTGATGTGCCTGCGGCGTGATGTGCCTTTCGGCGTTACGGATTTTTATAAACCCTTTTCACCCTTTCCGAAACGCCCGTCAGAATCTCATACGGCAGAGTATCCGCGCGGTTTGCGACGTCCGTGACCGTTATCTCGTCGCCGAAAACGACAACTTCGTCCATAATTTTCACGTCTGCGTCGCCCGCGTCGACGGCAACGCTGTCCATCGAAACTTTTCCGACGATTTTCAGAAATTGCCCGTTGCAGAAAATCATTCCCTTGTTCGACAACGCCCGCGGGAGTCCGTCGGCGTAACCTGTCGATATTATCGCGACGCGCATATCTTTTTTCGCCCGATACCCGCGCGAGTACCCGATAAAGTCGCCCTTTTTCACCGTGTTTATCGCAATTACCGCCGCGCGAAAAGTCATCACGGGCAAAAGCGGCGTTTTGTCGCCCGGGACGGGATTTACGCCGTACAGCGCGATTCCGATTCTCGCGCCGTCGAAAAATCTGCCGTACTTTATGAGCGCCGCGCTGTTTTCGGCATAAAAGGGGACGTCCTTTTCGTTTTTGACGACCAGTTCCGCTTCCATAAAGTTTTTTATCTGCGCCTCGGTAATACGGCGGTCGGTTGCGTCGTCGCCGTCTGCCGACGAAAGATGGGTGAACACCCCGAGCACCCGCAGGTTTTTCACGGCGGACGCCGTTTCTCCGATTGTCGAAAATCCGAGCCTGTTCATTCCCGTATTGATTTTTACGAAAACTTCCGCGTCGTACTTTTTTGCAAGACAAAGGGTGTGTTCGTCGTACACGAGCGGACGGGCGGCAATTTCGCGGGCAAGCCCGAAATCCTCGCAAAAGCCGAGTATCGCGATTTCGCCGTTTATCCCGTTTTTCCTTAAACTTTCCGCCTCGTACACCGACGCCACGGCAAATTTTTTGCAACCGCTTTCTTCAAGGGTTTTCGCGACTTCCGTCGCGCCGTGTCCGTACGCGTTCGCTTTCACGACGGCAAACACGTCGTCGCATTTTTCTTTTATCGTTTCAAAGTTTTTTTTCAGCCGAGATAAATCGACTTCCGCGCGGCATCTGTCCACCCTTTTCCCCCGACGATTTTTTTCAATATATGACGAGACTCGTTCAAACGTGATTTCGCGCCTTGACTACCGCCTCCAAAAAGGGTAAAATATCGGTATGATTAAAATCGTTGATAGCGGATACGGCGTAAGGCTTTCTTTTGACGAAACGGAAGTTTTCAATCATACGTCGCTCGTTCCGTTTATAAAATCGGTAAAGGCCGAAAAAAAGTTCGGCGTGAAAAACGGGAAACTGACCGCGCGGTTCGACGTCGACGGGGAATACACGCTTTCGGACGTAAAAACCAAGTCGTGTTCGGTAAAGTCCGCGCATATCGACTTTTCAGGATACGACGGGGATTTTGTGAAAATATCCGTCGTCGAAGAAGAAAACCGTCTTGCGCTGCATTTTTCAAACGCGACGTTTTCCGCCGCAAAACTCACCTTTCTCGTGCCGCCGACTTTCCCGGTGAAGTTTTTAGGGAAAGAGATTTCAAAAGGTACAACAGACAACCTTGTCGAAAAAAAGACGGGCGTTTTGTCGGCAATTTTTAAGAAACCGAAAGACACCTTAGAATACGAAAAATCGTGCGCGCTTTCCCTTTCGGACGGCAGAAGATACGAGTTTGAAACAACCTCTCTCGTGACGCTCGATTTCAACAAAAAAGCCGCTGTTTCGCTGTATTTCGAGCAACTGCCCGAAACTATATATTTTTACAAATTATGACAAAAAACGGGGTTTATTATGGAAATTAAAAACGTAAAGTTAATTTTTGACGGAAAAATCGCCGATAACGCCGTCGACATAACCGTTGAAAACGGAAAAATTTCAAAGGTTTCAAAGACGCGCGAAAAATCTGCGCCGCGATACGTTACGCTGCCCTACGTCGATATTCACACGCACGGCGCGGTGACTCACGACGTCACGGAACTTAGCGAAAACGCATTGTCTGAAATCGGAAATTACCTTCTTTCAAACGGTATCGGAGCATACCTTCCGACCTTTGTCGCAACCCCGCTTACCGCGCTTGACAAAGCCTTTGAAAAACTGAGAAAATTGTCGCCGTCGGGCGCGGAAATTCTGGGCGCGCATATCGAAGGTCCGTACATCAGCATTGCGAAAAAAGGCGCACAGCCCGTTGAAAACATAATGACTTCCTTTGACGAAAAGGACGCGGATTTTTTCAGCCGGAACGCGGACGTTCTTAAAATCGTAACGCTGTGTCCGGCAACGAAAAACGCGGTCGCACTCGTAAAAGCAATCGTCGGAAACGGCATAAAGGCGCAGGCGGGACACGACGACAGTATCGACGATCAGATTATCGCCTGCAAAAACGCCGGGCTTGACGGAGCGACTCATATTTACTGCGCGTCAAGCGGATTCCGCCGCGTCGGCGGCAAAATCACGAAACATCTCGGGCTGAACGAGTGCGCGATGTACTTTGACGATATTTATACGGAAGTCATCGCCGACGACGTGCATATCGGCGAAAACCTTTTCAAATTCATTTATAAGTGCAAAGGATATGAAAAAATCATACTTGTGTCCGACGCCCTTGCCCCGTGCGGCGCGCCTGTCGGCGAATATATCCTTGGCGAAAACACGCCCGTAATTGCCGACGGCACCGCGGCGTATCTCAAAGACAAATCCGCCCTTGCGGGAAGCACGACGAACATCGCGAAAATGGTTGAAATCATCGTCCGCTACGGCGTGCCGCTTGAAAAGGCGGTTTATTGCGCGACCGAATCGCCGAGAAAGTATTTGGGGCTTGAAATTCCCTCTCTTTCCGTTGGATATGACGCGTCGTTCAACGTCGTCGACGAGCGCGGAAAAGTCACGGAAGTTTATTCAAAAGGCAAAAAAGTCCTGTAACAGGACAATTTTTTCCTATAATTTTGCAAAAAAATCGTCCGTTTTTGTCGTTTTCTTGAAAAAGAGTATTTACACCGCCCGCTTTTTAATGTACAATTAAAATGCAATAATGTTTTTGCAAATTACGGCACTTCAGGCACTTTTTCAGGGAGGAACTTATGAAAATCGTTATTCTGGACGGTTTTACCGAAAACCCCGGCGACCTTTCGTGGGACGGGTTCAGAAATCTCGGCGAGCTTACCGTGTACGACAGAACGCCCGACGACTTCGACACCGTTGTCAAACGCATCGGCAATAATCAGGCGGTCATCGTGAACAAGGTGAAAATCACAAAGGAAATTCTGGACGCCTGCCCGAATATCGAATATATCGGCGTGCTTGCAACCGGCTTCAACGTCGTCGATACCGTCGCCGCAGCCGAGCGCGGTATCCCCGTCTGCAACGTTCCTACCTATGGCACGGCGGCAGTCGCGCAGTTCACTTTCGCGCTTATTCTGGAATGTTGCCACCACGTCGGACACCACAGCGACGCCGTAAAACAAGGCCGCTGGACAAATTCAAAAGACTTTTGTTTCTGGGACTATCCGCTTACCGAGCTGAAAGGAAAGACTCTGGGGCTTGTCGGATACGGCAGAATCGGGCGCACCGTCGGCACGATCGCAAACGCGTTCGGCATGCACGTCATCGTTTACGACAAAATAATGTCGTTGGACAGCGAAATCGCCGAATACGCCGACCTTGCGGAATTGTACTCCCGCGCGGATATCGTGTCGCTGCACTGCCCGCTCACGAAAGACAACGAAAAAATGCTTGATAAAAACGCCTTCGATATGATGAAAGACGGCGTAATCGTCATCAATACTTCGCGCGGCGGACTCATCGACGAACAAGCGCTTAAAGACGCGCTCGACTCGGGCAAAGTTTCGTTTGCCGCAGTCGACGTCGTGTCGGAAGAGCCGATAAAACCCGACAATCCGCTTCTTCGCGCGGACAACTGCATCATCACGCCGCATATCGCCTGGGCGTCGAAGGAATCCCGAAAACGCCTTATGGACACCGCGGTTATGAACCTTGTGTCCTATCTTGACGGAGAGCCGATAAACGTCGTGAATTTCAGATAACAAAAAATTCAGATAATAAAAATCCTTTTTGCCCCGCGCAAGCGGGGTTTTTAATTTTTTTATTGACAATTTTTAATGCGCGGCGTAAAATAAGTTATACAAATCATACTTTTCATACTTTTGAGGTAATTATGAAATCGCAAAAAGACGGCAAATTCGCCTGGACGGTCAAAGTCGGCGAGAAAGGACAAATCGTCATTCCAAAGGAAGCGCGCGACGTTTTCGGCATTGTGCCCGGCGACACGCTTATTCTTTTCGGAGATCCCGCGCGCGGTATCGCCATTCCGCCGAAACAATACGTTTCGGGTTACGTCGACAAGGTGTTTAATAACGACAATGAAAACTCTTGAAATTGAACACCTTACAAAGATTTATCCCGCATTTACCCTTGACGACGTGAGTTTTTCAGTCGAGAGCGGCCGCATTATGGGATTTATCGGCAGAAACGGCGCGGGAAAATCCACCACTCTCAAATGTCTTCTGGGGTTTGTCCATAAAGACGGCGGCACGGTAAAATTTTTCGGAAATGACTTTTCGGAAAACGAAAAGGAAATCAAAAGCCGCGTCGGCTACGTTTCGGGCGGCGCGGATTATTACGTCACGAAAAAACTGAAAACGATAACCGCCGTCACGAAAAGGTTTTACGAAAACTTTGACGACACGGCGTATCGCGGCTATCTTGAAAAATTCAACCTGGACGAAAACAAAACCGTAAAGGTGTTGTCGCAAGGAATGAAAGTCAAGTATTCGCTGGCGCTTGCCCTGTCGCACAACGCCGACCTTTTGATTCTGGACGAGCCGACGTCGGGGCTCGATCCCGTCTCGCGCGAGGACCTTCTGGACGTGTTTTTGTCGCTTAAAGACGACGGGAAAACCATACTCTTTTCAACGCACGTAACGTCCGATCTCGACAAGTGCGCCGACGACATTACCTACATCAGAAACGGCAAGATTTTCGCAAGCGAACCCACCGATACGTTCAAGGAAAAATACAAACTCGCATTCGTTAAAAAGGACGCTTTCACGGACGATATCGCAGCGTGCTCGCACGGCGTGAGACGAATTAAAGACGGGTTAAGCGTGTTAATTTCTGCCGATAAAGCCGATGTTTTGAACATTGAAACAACCGACGCATCGCTTGAAGACATTATGGTGCATCTTGAAAAGGAGGAATTATGAAAAATCTTGTTTACAAGGAATTCCGCCTTGCGGCGCACCCGACGAACTACATTTTTTTGTCGTTTGCCTTTATGCTGCTTATCCCGAATTATCCTTATCTTGTGTCGTTTTTTTACACCACGCTCGGCATATTCTTTATGTGTCTTTCGTCGCGTGAAAATCACGACCTGGAATACAGCCTTAATCTGCCCGTAAGAAAGCGCGACCTTGTCGGCGCAAGGATACTCACCGTCTGCATTTTCGAACTTTTGACGATTGTCGCGACGATTCCCTTTGCCGTCCTTCGCTGCACTGTTTTAAACACTTCCGCAAATCAGGCGGGCTCGATGCCATCGCTTGCTTTTTACGGAATCGCGTTTTTGTATTTCGGCATATTCAACCTGGCGTTTTTCACGGCGTATTATAAAAGTCCCGAAAAAATCGGCAGACATTTTGCCTTGTCGAGCGCACTCGGATTTTTAATCGTCGCAATCGACGTCGTGCTTGCACACGCGCCCGTTGTAAAAGACGTGTTTCTGACGACGGACGGCTCTCACCTTGCGGCAAAACTCGTAATTTTGTTTATTGGGATTATTTCGGGCGCAGGACTCACCGCGCTTTCATATAAAAATGGCGCGAAAAGTTTTGAAAAACACGACTTATAACGTTTTTTCGGACGCAAAAAAACCGCCGTTGTACGGCGGTTTTTCAATGCGCTTTTGTTTGTTTTTTATTATTTGATTACTTCAAGTCCGCCCATAAACGGCCTTAAAACCTCGGGCACCGTTACCGAGCCGTCGGCGTTCTGATATTGTTCCACAAGCGCGGGAAGGATGCGACTTGTCGCAAGTCCGCTGCCGTTTAAGGTATGCACGAAACGGGTTTTGCCGGTTGCGGCGTCGCGGAAACGGGTGTTGTTTCTTCTTGCCTGATAGTCGCGCGCGTTCGAAACGCTTGAAACTTCCTTGAAAATGCCCATCGACGGAATCCAGACTTCGATATCGGTCGTGCGCGCCATCGACGCCGAGCAATCGCCCGCGGCAAGTTTCGATATGCGGTGATAAAGCCCCAGCTTTTCGACGAGTCCGCTTGCCTTGTTCACAAGTTCTTCAAAGGCTTCGTCGCTGTGATCGGGGTGGGTATATTGCACCATTTCGACCTTGTTGAACTGATGTCCGCGGATCATGCCGCGTTCTTCGCTTCGATAACTGCCCGCTTCCTTTCTGAAACACGGGGTGTATGCGAACATTTTCATCGGGAGTTTGCTTTCGTCGATGATTTCGCCCGAGTAAATATTCACGAGAGCGGTTTCCGCAGTCGGCAGCATAAAGCGGTTTTTCTTTCGGTCTTCGTCGACGTCGAGCCAATACACTTCGTCCGAGAACTTGGGGAACTGTCCCGCGCCGAATCCGCAGTTATAGCCGAGTTGCAACGGCGGAAGAATAAATTCGTAACCGTCTTTCAGGTGCTCCGAAATAAAGAAATTCAGAAGCGCCCATTCCAGCCGTGCGCCGACGCCGCGGTACATCCAGAATCCGCCGCCCGACAGTTTCACGCCGCGTTCGTAGTCGATAAGATTAAGGCTTGTGCAAAGGTCGACGTGGTTTTTGGGCGCAAAGTCGAATTCGGGCATTTTGCCGATGACTTTTTGTACGGCGTTGTTTTCCTTGCCGCCCGCAACGAGGTCGTCGTCGGGAAGGTTGGGAAGACACGCGACAAAGTTAAAGATTTTCTCCTGCAAATCGTCGATTTTTTTGTCGTCTTCGGAGATTTCTTCGCCGATTTTTCTCATTTCGTCAAAGATTGCGTCAACGGGTTTGCCCTCTTTTTTCAAGCGGGGAATGTCCGCCGACACCTTGTTTTTTCTTGCTTTCAGACTTTCGACGTCGGAAATAAGCGCGCGTCTTTCGGCGTCCCACGAGAGAAGTTCCGAAAAGTCGACGTCGCATTCTTTCTTTTTCAAAGACGCTTTCACTGCGTCGGGATTGCTGCGAATCAGGTTAATGTCAATCATATCTTTCTCCTATATTACGAAGTTGATAAGGCGATGGGGAATTACGATAACTTTTTTCACGGTCGCGCCGTCGAGAAGGGCTTTGACCTCATCGGAATCCATCGCGATTTTTTGGATTTCGTCTTTGTCCGCGCCGGACGGTACGACGATTTTCGCTTTCACGCGGCTGTTGATCTGCACCGCGAGTTCGAGTTCGTCCTTAATAAGGGCTTTTTCGTTGACTTTCGGGAATTCGGTATTGAAAATCGTGGTTTTGTTGCCCAAAATTTCCCAAAGTTCTTCCGTGAAATGCGGCGCGAACGGCGCAAGCACTTTCACAAGGTCTTCGACGCACTCCTTAAAGACGGCGTTTTTGTCGGACACTTTGTTTTCGTAATCGGTAAGCGCGTTCGTGAATTCCATAATACGCGCGATCGCCGTGTTGAACGCAAAGTTTTCGGTGTCGGCGGTGACGCATTTTATCGTGTTGTTTCTGACGTATTCGATATTCTTTTCGGCAGCGGTCAAAGGATTATTGTTGTACGAGAACGTGCGGCTGTGGCACACGAGCCTTTCAACCCTGTCCATGAAACGCTGTATACTTTCAAGCCCTTTATCGTTCCACGGTCCGCCTTCGACATAGGAAAAACCGAACATAAGGTAAAGTCGGAAAGCATCGCTGCCGTACTTTTCGATGAGAGTGTCGGGCGAAATTACGTTGCCGCGGGACTTGCTCATTTTTTGTCCGTCGGGCCCTAAAATCGTGCCCTGATGCACAAGCGACTTGAACGGTTCGTCAAAGTCGAGATATCCCATGTCGCGCAACGCTTTTGTGAAAAATCTTGCGTACAAAAGATGCATGCACGCGTGTTCCGCGCCGCCGATGTATTTATCGACGGGAAGCATTTTGTCAACCTTTTCGCGGCTGAACGCTTCCTTGTCGTTTTTCGGATCGACGTATCTCAGATAATACCAGCTGCTGCATACGAAGGTGTCGAGCGTGTCGGGATCGCGCTTTGCGTCCGCGCCGCACACGGGGCATTTCACGTTCATAAATTCGTCGCACTTTTTCAGCGGGCTTTCGCCGTCGGGCGTGAAGTTGACGTTGTAAGGAAGTTCCACGGGCAAATCCTTTTCGGGGACGGGCACCGCGCCGCAATGCGGACAATGAATAACGGGAATGGGCGCGCCCCAATAACGCTGACGCGAGATAAGCCAGTCGCGCAGACGATAGTTGGTTTTGAGTTCCCCTTTCCCTTCTTTTTCAAGTTTTTCGATGACGGCGATGCGTCCTTCTTCGGTGGTCATACCGTCAAATTCGCCGCTGTTGCACATTATGCCGTAGTCGGTATAAGGCAGATCGTCGGGCGAGCCGTCCTTGCTCCTTATTACTCTTTCGATGGGCAAGCCGTGCTTTTTCGCGAAAACGTAGTCGCGGTCGTCGTGCGCCGCAACGCCCATAACCGCGCCCGTGCCGTAACTTGCAAGGACGTAATCGGCAACGAGAATGGGGACTTCCCTGCCGTTTATCGGGTTGATTGCGTAACTTCCCGTGAACACGCCCGTCTTTTCGCGCGAGGACGAAAGACGTTCAATCTCGTTAATTTTGCTGCACTGCAATTTATAGTCTTCGACAATCTGTTTGTTTTCTTCCGTGACGACCTTATCGACAAGCGGGCTTTCGGGCGCGAGAACGACGTACGTGATACCGAATATCGTGTCGGCGCGCGTCGTGAACACGCGGAAACTGACGTCCTTGTCTTTCACTTGGAACTCGATTTCGCCGCCCGTGGATTTACCGATCCAGTGTTTTTGCATAAGTTTGGTTTTTTCGGGCCAGTCGAGTTTGTCGATGTCGTTCAAAAGTTCTTCGGCGTATTTCGTGATGCGGAAGAACCATTGCGTCAGATTTTTACGGACAACCGTCGTGCCGCATCTTTCGCAGCAGCCGTCGACGACCTGCTCGTTCGCAAGAACGGTCTGGCAGGACGGGCACCAGTTGACCGGCGCTTCCTTTCTGTACGCCAGGTCATGCTTATACATTTGCAAAAACAGCCATTGCGTCCATTTATAATACTTCGGATCGCACGTGACGACCTCGTAATCCCAATCGTATGTCGCGCCGATGTTTTTAAGCTGTTTTTCCATCGTCGCGATGTTTTTCATGGTGCTGTCTTTGGGATGAATACCCGTTTTTATCGCGTAGTTTTCGGCAGGCAGACCGAACGCGTCGAATCCCATCGGCTGAAACACTTCGTAGCCCTGCATACGCTTAAAGCGCGCGAAACTGTCCGACGGTCCGTAGTTGAACCAGTGTCCGACGTGCAACTTTGCGCCCGACGGATACGAAAACATTTCAAGGACGTAATACTTCTTGTCGATTCTCGACGGATCGAACTTATAGGTTTTTTCCTCTTCCCATTTTTTATTCCATTTTGCTTCGACTTCGAGCATGTTCATATAGGAAATACCTCGTTTGAAAAAATATATAAAAGATTATAACAAAGTAAATATAATAAGTAAACAAAAATCGAAAGGATTTTTTCATTTTCAAAAAACAAACGCCCCCGAAATCTCGGGAGCGTCTTGATTTTCATTGTTTCGGATTTTGAAAAAATTATACGTTGAAGCGGAACAAAACCACGTCGTCGGGTTGCATTACGTAGTCCTTTCCTTCGCTCCTCACCTTACCTTTTTCTTTGGCGACGTTGAAACTGCCAAGTTCCAAAAGCGTAGGATAATCTACTATTTCCGCACGGATAAACCCCTTTTCAAAGTCGGAATGGATTTTTCCTGCCGCTTGCGGCGCTTTCGTTCCGCGCTCGATCGTCCACGCCCTGACTTCCTTTTCGCCGGCGGTCAGATAACTGATAAGACCAAGGAGTTTATAGCACGCCGTGATAAGTTTCGGAAGCGCGCCTTCTTCGATTCCCAAATCGTCAAGGAAGGCTTTTCTTTCGTCGTCGGAAAGGCTTGCAAGTTCTTCCTCGATCTTTGCGGAAATCACGACGACTTCGCTGCCTTCCGCCTTTGCGTATTCTTCGACGGCTTTCGTATATTCGTTTCCGCCAGTCTGGTCTTCGGACACGTTCGCGCAGTAAATGACGGGTTTGTCGGTGAGCAGGAAAAAGGATTTCACAAGTTCCTTTTCGTCGTCGGACAGTTCCATCGTCCTTACGGGTTTGCCGCTTTCAAGCCATTTATAAATGCGGGTTAAAAGATTTGCCTCTTCGATAAACTTTTTGTCGCCGCCCTTTGCCATAGATTGCGCTTTTGCGATGCGGCGTTCCACCGTTTCCATATCGGCGAAAATAAGTTCCAGATTTATGGTTTCGATATCGTCGACGGGATCGACCTTACCGGAAACGTGCGTTACGTTTTCGTCGTCGAAGCACCTTACGACGTGCACGATCGCGTCCACTTCCCTGATGTGCGACAGGAATTTATTGCCAAGACCTTCGCCTTTCGACGCGCCCTTGACAAGCCCCGCGATATCCACGAATTCCACGGTTGCGGGGGTGATTTTTTTGCTGTTGTAAAGCGCCGCGAGTTTTTCAAGCCTTTCATCCGGCACCGCGACGACGCCCACGTTCGGCTCTATCGTGCAAAAAGGATAATTCGCGCTCATCGCGCCTGCGTTTGTAATTGCGTTGAACAACGTGCTTTTCCCGACGTTGGGAAGCCCGACTACGCCTAATTTCATATCACACCTCTTGTTTTTGTCGAAAATATAATACAACATTTTTATTTTGTAGTAAAGAGAAAGGCGACACTTTGGTTTACAAAATATAATTGCTATGATAAAATAACTTAAACTATTTAAGCATAAAAGCAAATAAAAAGGCAACTTATGGATTACAAACACGAGATTTCGCAACTTATCAACATCGACGGCGTCGACCGGCAGGACGTCGAATCCCTTATTGCGGTGCCCAAAGAAAGCGGCAACGGCGACTATTCCTTGCCGTGCTTCCGTTTCGCAAGGGTGTTAAGGAAAGCCCCCGACAAAATCGCCGAAGACCTTGCAAGCGATATCGTCGCAAAACTCAAACGCATAAACCGCATTCACGAAAGGATTTCCGCCGTGCGAGAGTCGGTAAAAAGCAAATCTTCTTTGCCCGATCTTTTGCCCGAAAACGAAAAGGACGATTTCCGCGCGGAGTTTTCATCACTCGGAAAGCCTTTTGAAAAACTTTTTGACGACGTCAGTCAGTCCGAGCCGAAAAAACGCGCCGACGCTTTCTTTTATCTTGCGTCGCTTGCAAAATTTGTCGATAAGGTCGAGGCGAAAAACGGATATCTCAACTTTTACCTTAACAAAAGCGCGTACAACAAAATAATTTTGGACAAAGTCGCCGCGGAAGGCGACAGGTACGGCGCGTCCGACGTCGGCGCGGGCAAAACCGTCTGCATCGACTATTCGTCCATAAACATCGCAAAGCCTTTCCATATCGGCCATCTTATGACGACGGTCATCGGCGCGGCGCTTTATCGCACGTTCAACTTCTTGGGCTACCGCGCGGTCGGCATAAATCACCTTGGCGACTGGGGCACGCAGTTCGGCAAACTTATCGTCGCGTACAAACTCTGGGGCGACAAAGACGACATCGAAAAACGCGGTATCCGCGCCCTTCTCGATATTTACGTCCGCTTCCACAAAGAAGCCGAAAAGGACGACTCGCTGAACGACGAGGCAAGGCATTACTTCAAACTTATCGAGGACGGCGACAAAGACGCGCTTGCCCTGTTCAACTGGTTCAAAGACATCACGATGAAGGAAGTCAACAGGACGTACAAACGTCTGAAAGTCACCTTCGACAGTTACGCCGGCGAAAGCTTTTACAACGACAAAATGCAGCCCGTCATCGACGAGCTTAGCGCAAAAGGATTGCTCAAAGACAGCGAGGGCGCAAAGGTTGTGGATTTGTCCGCATACAATATGCCGCCGTGCTTGATCTTAAAGGCGGACGGCGCGACGCTTTACGCCACGCGCGACCTTGCCGCGGCGTTTTATCGCAAGAAAACTTACGACTTTTATAAATGCCTGTACGTTGTGGCTTATCAGCAGAATCTGCACTTTAAGCAGTGGTTTAAGGTCGTTGAACTTATGGGTTACGACTGGTACAAGGATTTGGAGCACGTCGCTTTCGGCATGGTTTCGATGGAAGACGGCGCAATGAGCACCCGCGAAGGAAAGGTCGTGTTCTTGGAAGACGTCCTCAACAAAACCGTGGAAAAAGCCCGCGCAATTCTGGACGAAAAATCGAAAGGTCTTGACGACAAAGCGACGGTTGCCGAAGATATCGGCGTTGGCGCGGTGGTGTTCTCCGCCCTTTACAACAACCGCATAAAAGACGTCGTTTTCAGTTACGACCGCGTGCTGTCGTTCGAGGGCGAAACGGGACCGTACGTACAATATACTCACGCGCGCTGCACAAGCGTTTTAAGCCGTGCGGAAATTACAAAGGACGTCGATTACTCCGCCCTTGACAATGCGGAAGCGAACGCCGTCGTGAAAGCGATCGCGGCATTCCCCGACGCAGTCAAAGACGCCGCCGAAAAGTACGAGCCGTGCTATATCTCGCGCGCGGTGATGGCGGTATGTCAGGCATACAACAAGTTCTACTTCGAGCACCGCATTATCGACGCGGCAGAACCGCAAAGAAACGCAATGCTCCTGCTCACAAAAGCGACGAAACAAGTCATCAAAACGGGCTTGACGCTTCTGGGCATCGCCGCCCCCGACAAGATGTAACGCGGGCGTTACAATGAAATAAATTCGCCGTCGCGAATTTGTGAAATCCGTTTTCCAACCGACTGAAATCGCCCCGACGATGAACTTTGCCCATCGGGCAAGTTATGGATTCCCCTTTTCTTTGGCGTCAACCAAAATCTAACTTGCATTGAAAAACAAAACCCTGCGGTGCAGGGTTTTGTTTTTGTTTTAGGGATAAATGATAAGGAAAATTATGTTTTATTAAATGACTTCGGAGTAGCCGTTGTTGTAGGTGAGTTTATAGCCGCCTTCAACCGCTTCAACGGTGATAAAGCCTTTTTCTTTGCCCTTTTCGTACTTGATTTTGAATTTTCCGTCCACGTCGCCTTTGATGATTTTATATTCGGTTTCTTCGGGGGCGTTTTCGATTTCCATTTTGAAGGATACTTCGGTTTTGCCGTTTTCGTCTTCGATTTCAAGCTTGAATTCGCGTGCCTTCTCGCCGTTTTCGTAGATTTCGTATTCGTATTCGACTTCCTGAGCGCCATTTTCAACTTCTACGGATTGTTTGATTTTGACGTAGTTCAAGGGATTCGTCGTGCTTTTGGTGGTGAATTCGATGGAAGTTTCTTTTTCGTTGCCTTCGGTTTCGATTTCTTTTTTGCCGCTTACTTCAAACTCTTTGTCGTCAAAGACCATCACGCCAGACAAAGTCGTGGACACTTCGGTTTCTTCCTCGCCGTCGTCGATTTCGGTTTCGGTGACGGTGTTTACTTCCTTATAATACATTTTTGCGGTGATACCGGTATTGCCGACGGTGACCGTCATGACGAAAGGATAATCTTTATAAAGCCCTTCGACGTCTTCGTTCTTTTCAACGGTTTGCGTGATGCCGCCACCCGAGATAATGTCGTCGAACATGTTAAGACAGTCTTTGATGCCGCTTACGTCCGCGTCGGTTATGACTCCGGGACGGGTTGTCTCCGCCGCGCCGGTTGCGCCGCTTTCGGTCTGACCAAGATATTCCGCACCGGTCAGCGCGGAAAGCGCGTATACGTCGTTTGCGTTGACTTTGACTTTCGCCGCGTTACCGCCGCCTTTGACGTCGCACGCCGTGAGCGCTGCCGTCATCGTTCCAATAAGAGCGAGCGCACATACAATTGATATTATTTTCTTTTTCATAAGGGGTTACCTCCTGTTTATTCTACTTAATATACGGACAAGCCCTTAAAAAATTCTAACGTTTTTGAAAAATTCTTAATCTTCTTGTTCAAAAAGTTCTTCCTTGACGATTTCCAGAAGGTCGGACAGGATCTCTCCGTAGGAGTCGTCGCCGTCGGGATTGTTGATGTCGTCGATGCACTCTTGAAGGTCTTTCTTTTTTTCGACAAGGTCCTCGTAAAATTCGGCGATTTCGTCGTTGGCGACCTCGTAGTAATTCACCTTATAGTCGGCGCAATAAACCTTGATTGCTTCAAGCGCGGCTTTTTCCGCGTCGTTTTGGTCAATCTTTTTCACCTTGCGCTCGTCTTTTTCCCACGGTTTCAATGTATTAAGAAGTTCGTCAATGCGCCCGATTTTTTTGTCGATTGCAAGAAGTAATTTCGCCTTGAACTCTTCAATCATCTGCTTTTCGTACTCGCCGACGTTGTTGTTGTCGTAATAATCCTCGATGGCGTCGATTTCATTATCGCTTAAAATCATTGCGGAAACGTCCTTGTTTTTGTTTTGGAACAAGTTGTTGACGACTTCTAAGGCGTGACGCTGTTTTTCGTCGATGCGCTTGCCCGTTTTTTTGTCGGCGACGGAAATTCTGACTTTGCCTTTATCCTTCACAAGCCCCGCCTCGTCCATTTTTTCAATGAGATAAGTTGCCGCTTCGTCGATATTTTTGCCGACAAGGTTTTCCTGATAAAGTAAAACCACTCCGTCTTTGTTCATGCCTTTTTGCGCGGTAACGACGTCCCCACCGGACACATCGAGCCTTACGGACGGGTTGACGTCGATAAACACGACGTAGTCCGAAGCGTACGAAACGCCGGGGGTTTTCCCGGATTTTCCGGGCTTGGACGTTTTTGCGATAATCGGTGCAAGCACCGCAATCATCGCGATAAGCGCGACAGACAAGACTGCCGTCGCCCACTTGAACCCGTTTGACGATTTTGCGGCGGACGCGTTCTTCTTTTCAAACTGCGAAAAATCGACGTCTTTTTTGATTCTCTCTCTGACGTCGGGGGACTTTTCGTATAATTCGTTTATAATCTTGTTTTTATTTTTCATTATAAACCTCGCCGTAAAACGTTTTGACTTTTTTGATTAACTTGTTATATTTCCAGTTTATCGTGGATATGGGTTCGCCAAGCATTTTTGCGACCTCAACGCGGCGGTATCCGTAAATCGTCGTGAGTTCCAGTATGCGGAATTCGTCATCGCTTAAATTCTGCCTTGCGTGTTCGAGAAGCGGAAGATCCGAAACGGTCACGTCGCTTGTCGCGATTTCGACGTCGTCGATATTCGCGCCCGCAGCCCTTGTCATTCGCCGCGCCTCGTCCAGCGCCTTGTTCTTTGCGATTTGCAAAAGGTACGAAAGCGGGTTTTGCTCATCGTCGATTTTCGCAATCGAGTTCAGAAAAGCGACGTACGTTTCCTGCATTGCGTCCTCGACAAGATAGCTGTCCTTCAATACGCCGCGTATCACGTAATACACCGACGCCCTTGTCAAATCGTAAATCTCGTCAAAATACTCGGTTTTGCCCTTTTTAAGTTGTTTGATAGCGCGCGCTACCTTTTCTTCTAACATGACTCTACTTTATATACGGATTATCTCCTGAAAATTTCCAACTTTTTTTCAAAATAATCTTAAAAATACAAACGGGGACTCCGAAAAGCCCCCTGTTTTTCGTTTTTTTGCCGTTTATCCGAAGATATACGTCCTTGCTTCCCACGGACGGGTAACAAAGCCGTTGTTTACCACTTTGTTGTCCTTGTAGTTTCCAATAAGTAACTTGCCCTTTTCAAGGTCGAAGCCTTCGGGCGCCTTGAATCTGACCGCTTTGTCCGAGAAATTCAGCACGACAAGCATACGTTTCCCTTCGTAATTCCTTTCGTAAACCCACAGGTTTTTGCTGTTTTTATAATGCAACTTGTAGTCGCCGTAGATTATAATCGGGTTTTCTTTTCTTATCCTGATAAGTTCGCGATAGTAGTTAAGGACGCTGTTTTCGTCGTCAATCTGGCTTTCTACGTTGATATCCTTATAGTTTTTGTTGATATGGAACCAGGCGCGGTCTGCCGTCGTGAACCCGGCGCACTTGCCGTCCGTCCATTGTACGGGGGTGCGGGCATTGTCGCGGCTGCCGTATGCAAGCATTTTCATCGCGAGCTTTTCGGGAAGACCGAGTTTTTTCATTATGTCGTGCGTGCAGAACGCCGCAACGTCCACGTAATCGCGCATGTTTTTAAGGTATATGCTGGTCATGCCGATTTCCTGTCCCTGATACACAAACGGCGTGCCCGACAGGAAGAAATACGAGTTTGCAAGCACTTTCGCCGACAAGTCGTGATATCTCTTTTCGTCGCCGAAACGGGAAACCGAACGGGGTTGGTCGTGGTTTTCCATATAGTTTGCGTTCCACGCGACGCCGTACATTTTGTCCTGCCACGTCGACATGACTTTTTTAAGTTTTTTGAGTTTGAATCCTGTGTGCACGCAAGCGTTGCCGATGCAGTCCGCTTCCATATGCTGGAAATGGAACATCATATTAAGGTCTTGTTTGTCGCCTTCTTTTATGAATTCGAGGGCGATATCGGGCGTCATTCCGGGCGCTTCTCCGACGGTCATGCAGTCGTATTTGCCCCAGCCTTCGTTTTTGAACTGTTGCAGATATTCGTGAAGGTGCGGTCCCCTGTTATAGTGCGTAACGCCGCGCATGACGGGTGAAAGCGGATTGCCGTTCGGCAGCCCCTTTTCCTTGCTGATATAAGTGATGACGTCTTCGCGGAAACCGTCCACGCCCATATCGAGCCAGTATTTGTAAATGTCGATGACTTCCTGTCTTACTTTCGGATTATCGTGATTCAGGTCGGGCTGTCCGACGGCGAACAGGTGCAAATAATATTCTTTCCTTTCGTCATCCCACGTCCAGGCAGGGCCGGGGAACGATGACGTCCAGTTGTTGGGATAACCTTTCCCGTCCTTTCCCGTGCCTTTGCGCCAGAAATAATAATCCTTATACGGGTTGTCGTCGCCGCCCATGCGGGACTTCTGGAACCATTCGTGTTCGGTCGACGTGTGGTTGACGACAAGGTCCATTATGACTTTTATGCCCCTTTCCTTGCATCCTTTCAGCACCGCCTTGAAGTCGTCAAGGGTGCCGTATTCGGGCGCGATGTTGCGATAATCGGCAATGTCGTATCCGAAGTCGCATTGCGGACTTTTGTAAACGGGCGAAAACCAGATGGCGTCAATACCCAGCCATTTCAGATAATCAAGCTTTTCCAGCACGCCTTTCAGGTCGCCGATACCGTCGCCGTTGCCGTCCTTGAAACTTCTGGGCCAGATCTGGTAAACGGTCATTTCCTTGTACCAACACTTTTTGATTTCCATAATTTTACCTCTTTTTAAGGATAATTTATTATGCCAACAGATAATAATATGAACGTTGCCAAAACGCCGATATTTCAACGCTTTTATGAAAAATGCTCGCTTGTAGTACGAAGAGTACAACCGCGTTCGCCTTTTCCAAAAATCATCTGAAATCTCGGCGTTTTCGGTTGTGAACAAGTTTTCCGTCGTGTTTTTAGAATAAGACAAGGCACGCGAGCGGCTTAATACTTTACCGTATAAGCCGTGAGCGTAACGCAGTATTAGTCAAAAACACGGCGTAAAACCTAAGTTCGTATTGTTATCTGTTGGCATAACTATATATTATCAAATAAAGCGGCGGCTTTCAACAGATTGCACAAAAAAAACCGCGTTCCCCGACAAAAAAGTTGTGTTTTTTTTATAGTATGATATAATCGTAATGGTTTTCTTAACGCTCCTTGGCGAGGTAGCCCGTCGGAGAAGGTAGAAAAGTGCAAAAGCGTAAAAACTTGTTTTTATATTTCTTGCTTGCTTTGGTCACCATCGTCTGGGGCTTGGGCTTTGTATTCACGAAACAGGTGTTGCCGTATGTTTCGCCGTCGCTTCTGAACGTGTTGCGTTTTTCCGTCGCCGCGCTCATAACTTTCATTATATTTTTCAAACAGGTAGTTAAACTTAATATAAAGCAGTGTTTAAGTGGCGTTTTGGCAGGAACGCTTATTGTTTTCAGCTTTGGCTGTCAGACTTATTCAATGGTTTACACGTCAGCGACAAACACATCTTTGATGACGGGGCTTTACGTCGTGATGGTGCCGTTTTTTATTTGGGCGGCGCACAAAAAACGTCCGCCGATCCGCGCATTCGTCGCGGGATTTCTGGGCTTCGCAAGCATTGCGTGTCTGGCTTTCGGCGGCTTGTCGAAACTGAACTTCGGCGACCTTCTCGCGTTTTTCTGCGCTTTGGGGTTTGCCGTCCATTATCTTGTCCTTGACAAAGCGACGAAGTCCACGCCCGCAGGCGCGCTGACCTTTGTACAAATGCTGACCGCCGCCGTTTTGTTTTTCGTCGTCGGATTTATCGTCGACGGCAAAGCAATGCTGAATTGCTCTTTCCCGAAATTCATTATCCTTCCGCTCTTCACCCTGTGCGTGTTGAATACGGCGTTTGCTTATATCGTTCAGACGCGCGCGCAAAAGACAATCGACGCGTCAAAAGTTTCACTTGTTTTGTCGTTTGAAAGCACGCTGGGCGCGGTGTTTGCGGTGATTCTGGGCGGCGACAAGTTCACCTGGTATCTCGCCCTTTCGATAATCGGAATGACGGCGGCTATCCTTATTGCCGAGTGGCCGACGAAAAAACAAAAGTCGTCTCTTCCCGACGTCGAAACGAATAATTACGACTTTTCTTCCATACAATCTTTAAGCGACGACGAAATTATTTTGCCGTAACCGTTGACTTTTAAGTATTACGGTGCTATTATTCCTTTCGTAAAAAATGTTTGGAGGTTTTTTATGCAAGACTTCGCAAAAAATTATATCAAATCATACGAAGGACTCGGTAGATGGGTCAAGTTCCTTCTCAATTTCCTTTGGGCAATCCCCACGAATCTTTATCGCCTTTCGAAAAGCATCGTGAAAAAAGATACGATCGGCGCGGTTCTTTCCGTCGTTCTTCTTATCTTCTGCGGCTGGTGGGTTATCGCGGTCATCGACTTCGTAACAATCGCCCTTAAAGACAAGATTTACTGGTTCGACTTCAAGGAAATGAAACTGTACGCCCTTGAAGACAGCACGGATTCGTCCGACGACAATTCTTCGTCCGACGACAACAACTCGAACGCCGACAAAATCGACTGAAAAAATCAAATCAAAAAGAAAAGACTTGCAGCAGACGGTTGCAAGTCTTTTTTTTATTGCGTTTTTTTATTTATTGCCCGCGGGCTTCCTGCGATTGTCTTTGCTGCGATTTCGTTTGTTCGATACTGATATTCGATACATTTACGTACGTTCTTTCGAAAGTCATAACGTTGTTGCCCGTCTCGTCCTTATATGTCAGCGTTACCTTTTTCGTGATATCGTGAACGAAAGTTACGTCCTGCGGCGCGCCGAAAGTCACCCCGCCCGTTTCGTCATACTCGGGAAGCCTGAACCCCGAAATCTTCACGTATTGCACGTAAATATCACCCGATGAATCTTCGCCGTATGTCATCGTGAACGTGACGTCGTACTTTTCTTCTTCCTTTCCGTCACGCTTGATTATGACCTGTCCGGTTTTGCCGTCGCTTTCGTTCAGCGCAATGATAAAGTATTCGAACTCGCCCGAAACGTTGTGTTTTTTGCCGTCTTTCGAAATATAATACATTTCGTTCACGCCGTACGTGCCGAAAGTTCTCTCCTCGTCAACCTCGTGCGAACGCGCTTCCCGCGTCCTTTGTTGCTGTTCTTTTGCGGACTTGATTTTCGCTTCGGTTGTCTTTTTTGCAATCTTGTGCAGCGCAAAGTAGTTTTTGTTGAATTTCACCCGGTTATCGTCGCCCATTTGTGAAAGCGTAAGGCTGAAAGTGAACGTTTCGTGCATCGGATAAAAACGGAACTCCCTTTGGGACGGATCGGAATAGCGCACCGCGCCCGTTTCGTCCTCGTATTCCGGCAGACGGAAATCGTTGACGGTAATGCTCCATATCGTTTTGCCGTCCGCGTTGAACTTCGGCGTGTAAGTGATGTCGTATGAAAATTCCGCGTCGCCGTCGCGCTTCATTATGACCTTGCCCGTTCTCCCTTCGTTGCCGTTCAAGACCAGCAGAAAATATTCGTATTGCCCGGACACGTTGTACTTCTTTCCTTCATACGACTTATAATACATCGTCGTTACGCCGTAAATGCCTTTGAGTTCGTCTTCCGAGCCGTCGTTCGTGATGTTGCAGCCCGAAAGCGCGAACACCGCCACGACAATTATCGACAATATAAGGATAATCGCAATCGTTCTTTTTACGTTCATAATTCTCCTTTATTAAAAAACCGCGGTTAAGCGGTTTTTGGTCAATCTGAGGTACTGCCGCGTTTTTCGCGGGAATTAGTTTGTTTACTCTTTGCGCGTTCGATTTTCTTGTCAGTCGTCCTCATAGAAATTTTGTTAAATTCCAAAAGGTTTTTGCTGAACTTCCATTTGCCGTCTTCGATTTTCGACGGAGTAATTCTATACGTCAGGTCTTCGCGCTTCGGATACAGCATGAAATTTGCTTCCGCAGGCTCTGCAAAAGACAGCGTGCCCGTCGAGACACCATACGTCGGCAGTCGGAAATCCTTGATGATTACCTTCTTCACGACCTTACTTTTTTCCGCGTCGAATTCCAGCGTGAAGTGAACGTCGTACGAGGTTTCTTCGCCGCCGACGGGTTTTAAGATTACCTTGCCCGTCTTTTCGCTTTCGCCACCCTTATACAATACAAGAAGATAGTAGTCGAATTTGTCGGCGTAATTATACGTTTTTCCGTCGTACGAATTGTAAAACATACGGTCGACTCCGTACACCCCGTAAACTTCTTTCTCTGCGCCGGTATTGAATATGCAGCCCGTAAAAGTCAGCGCGGTTGTTACAATAAGTATCGCGACAAGCGCGACAGAAATCACCTTTTTCATGCTTTTATTGTATATGTTTTGACCGTTTTTGGCAACTATTCTCCCCTTTTTGCACGTTTTTCGCCCCTTTGCACGGTCTTTCACGAATTTTTTATTCCTTTTTTCTTATTTTTGTTTGACAAACATTCAATTATAAGATAAACTAATTAAGCATTTGATTTTTATGCAAACGGCGCGGGGTAGAGCAGTCGGTAGCTCATCGGGCTCATAACCCGAAGGTCGTGTGGTTCAAGTCCCACCCCCGCAACCAACTTGGCGGCGTAGCTTAGATGGTTATAGCGGCCGGTTCATACCCGGCAGGTCGTTGGTTCGAATCCGACCGCCGCTACCAAATGTAAACACCGTAAATTGCAACACCGCAAGGTGTCGGGTTTATTGAAAACACGTTGAAAGTTCACTTTCAAAAGCGTTTTTAATAAATACGAGAAAATGCGAAGCATTTGCAATTTACGATATATACATCCCCATAGGCGGAAAGACGCATCGCGGCTTACCGACGACGGGAGAAATTAAAAAACACACGTTCCTTGAAAACTGAGCTATCCTTTAACGTTACGAAAGGTTTGTTTCTTTACGCCGTCTTCGCGTAAACGCAAAACGCCGAAACAAAACATTTGTTTTATTGTTTCCCCCTTGGTAATCGCCTTCGGCGCTTTCCAAGAAGCCGGTCAAAGCCTGCGCTTCGCCCGCCCTATGTTTTCTTTACGCCGTCTTTGCGTAAACGCAAAACGCCGAAACAAAACATTTGTGAAACAAATCGCCTAATTTCGTGGCCCCTTGGTCAAGTGGTTAAGACATCGCCCTTTCACGGCGGTAACATGGGTTCGAACCCCGTAGGGGTCACCACAAGTTGGGGGTATAGCTCAGCTGGGAGAGCACGTGCCTTACAAGCACGGGGTCACAGGTTCGAGCCCTGTTGTCCCCACCAACAAAAAAGCGCATCAAGATGATGTGCTGTTTTTGTTGTATGGGACAATTTATGGGCGAGAACCCAACCGAACGGTTGGCGTTCGGCGGTTGCTTGCAAACGCTTGCGTTATGCACCGTGTCTAACTTTGCAGACACTTTGCGTCGCTTTGCTGTCTATCCTCGATTTGCACTATGCCGAGCACGCCCTGTTGTCCCACGTCATAAACTGCGCTTTTGACCAAACAAACGCATTTTATTTGTTTGTTTGTCTTTTGCTTGTTTATTCCTTTTCCCCACGGGTACAAAGTATCCCGCGGGGTCCCTATATTTTAAAAAAAGCACATCAAGATGATGTGCTGTTTTTGTTGTATGGGACAATTTATGGGCGAGAACCCAACCGAATGGTTGGCGTTCGCACTTGAAATGCTTATTTAATTTATTTGAAAACTTTGATATCGGGTTTTGATGAATAGACGTTCCATTGCGATTTGCCGTCGACGTTAGGATTTTGCGATTTGGCAAAAGCGGAAAATCTGTCAACCATTTCGTCGGACAAGTCGTAATCGGCTTGCGTAAAAGGTCGCAAAGAATCCCCGAGCGAGCCGAGCGCATACCAAAGATCGCAGGAATGGAATGAGGCGTTATCGGGTGGCAACAGCCGCGTGAGCGAAAAAACGTAACACGGCGTATTTTTTCTTTTTTGTTTTCTTGCAAACGCTCTTGCCATATGATTGAGCACGGGCGGTAATAAGTCCTTTTTGACTGTTCCGAAGATTATCGGGACGTCTGTGTCGTACTTTGCGTTTTTGACCAATTCGTTGTCGATCACGGGCTTTGTACAAAGCGCTTTCCCGAGCGTATGTTTTGTTTTCCACGCCGTCCAGACCTGCTCTACGGGCAGTGTTTTGAACTCGTCAAAAGAGCTTGCTCCGCTTTCTTTCACGAGTTTTTTCCAATATCGCGCGTTCGGCTTTGACAACGGGAGTATCGCCGTGCGTTTTCCGCCGCCGGACAACATAATTGCGCCCTTGACTTTGCCTTTGAGATAGTCCGAGCAAATCAACGTTTGTATGCTCATCGCGCCTGCGCTTTGCCCCATAAGAGTAATGTTGTCGGGATCGCCGCCGAAAGCACTGACGTTGTGTCTGATCCACTCGATAGCGGTGTATTGATCGTACAATCCGAGATTGCCTTTGCAATGCACACCATCGGCAAAAAAGCCGAACACGTTGAGGCGATAGTTTATCGCAATGAAAATCACGCCACGCTTCGTGTACGCCGAGCCGTTGAACTGCATCTCATTTATGCTGCCGCCCGTGAAACTTCCGCCGTGAATAAACACGATCACGGGACAGTTTTTGGCGTTGTCGGGCGCATGAACGTCAAGGATAAGGCAATCTTCGCTGTAAGTAAACTCTTTTCCTTTCCTGAACTCCTGATAATAAAATCTGTGTTCTTCGTTCCAGAACGCGCGCATTTGCGGACAGCATACGCCTTGTTTTGTCGCGTCGAAATCACCGCCGAAAGACCTTACTTCGGCGGGCATTTCAAAGCGTCCGGCTGTTGCGTATTTTATACCTCTGAACCGCAATCCGTACGATGTAATTTCGCCGATAACGTTGCCGCAAGGCGTTGCTATCGTTTTAGTTTGCATTTGCAATCCTCTTTAACGTATTCATCGAAAACTCGACGCTCTTATACGGATTCGGCGAAAAATCAAGCTCTACGACGGCATTCTGAACCCCGCATTTTTCGGCTGTTTCGAGTATGCTCTTAAAATCAAGCGTGCCCTTCCCCACCGCTCTGAAAATTTTGTTTTTGTAGTCTTTGAGATGGAGCGTATTCACCCTGCCTTTCAACTTTTCAAGATACTCTTCAATGTCCTTTCCTGCAAATCTTATCCAGTACGTATCGGGAATAAACTCCACGCGCGGATCGGTATGCTCAATCATATAGTCGTATATAACCTTGCCGTCGATTTCGTCGAATTCAAACCAGTGATTATGATAAGCAATCGTCATACCCTCTCCCGCAAGCTTCTGCGCGGTGGAATTAAGAAAGGAGATAAATTTGTCCAGATCTTCAAGTTTTCCGGTGCGGAACTTTTTGGGCATCATGCCGACGCCCATACGATTGCAACCGTAAATCCTGTGCTCGGCGATAAGCGCGTCAAGGTCGTTTTCAAGCCTGGCGAAGTTATCGTGAGTTATGCAGACCGGCAGGTCGTACTTGTCCGAAAGCGACCTGATATATTCGGGTGCGACGGGTTTTCCGCCGGACAGCTGCACCACTTGCGCGCCCGTTTCTTTCGTGCGCTTAAACACTTGCTCGTATCCTTTTTCGTCTTTCAGATACTTTCTTAAAGAAAACAGTTGTATGCCGTATTTCATATTTTATCCCTCGCTATTATCATTGTAAATGCCGTTTTGTGCAATTTAATCTATTTTTGTATCAGTCGTTTCTTCGGCTTCTTCTTCAAGTTGCGCGCACGATTCTCCAAGGGTTTCTATGCCTCTTGTATTGTCGATTGCAATCGCGTTGCTTTCGAATGCGTTTTTGAGATGTTCTTCTTTTGCAATTTGAAGATCGGCAACTTTCTTTTTGGAAAGCGGATACCATACAAGCAACACGACAGCCATAATTCCAAAAAGCACCGCCGGGATAATGGTTGCCATATCGTACATTATTTCAAGGTTTTTCGTGGTTTGAACCGCGCCTTTCGTATAGTCGTAATGCATGCCGAGAAGCGCGCCGTTTACGGCGATTGCCGCGATGACCTGCCCGAGCTTTCTGAAAAACATAAAGAACGCATAGGCGGTGCCGTCGTCACGACGTCCCGTTTTGACCTCGATATCGTCGATTGCGTCGGTTGCCATTGACCAGACCTGTAAAATAATGAAAGCAAGTCCGCATCCGCTTGCAAAGCAAAGCACCAAGAACAGATACGCCAGAATGTTCGGGTTAACCGAGCGCAAAGCAAACATTCCGAGGTTTGCAACCGCCGCGATAATCATACCTATTCCGCAAAGTTCTTTTTTGCCGAATTTTCTGACGAGTTTCGGTGTGAAGAACATGAATATGACCATGGGTGCGTACGTGCAGGCAGTAGAAACAAGGTTCATCCAAGGCTTTCCGAAATAGTCGTCGAACAGGTACAAATAAAAACTTTGCGTGAACATTTGTCCTGCAAGCAACAGCATACTTGCCACGCTGACCGCCAGAAACGCCCTGTTTTTGAACAGGCCTGTTACGATTTGTTTCGTCTCGCCTTTTGCGACTTTTTCTTTGGGCTGAGCGATGACTCTTTCCTTGTTCATCATAAAAGCAAGGATAAGCATAACAAGCGCAACCAGCGACACGATTACGACGCCGATTATTACCGGCTTATACTGCATCTCGGAAATAACTCTGCCCGTCTGTTCGTTGACGCCGATTTTTTTGTAACAAAACGACGCGATAAGCACCGCAGGGATACTTCCGACGCCCGCCCCGATTGAACGGAACACCGAAAGTTTCGTGCGCTCTTTCTCGTCTGTCGTAACGACCGACGCAAGTCCGCCGTACGGAATCTGGAGCATCGTGTAACTCATGCCGAACATCACGTATGTAACCGTTGCATAAATGCAGGTGCCAACGTAGTTTTCTTCGCCCGTAAGCCCCGGCCATTTGATGAACATCAGCACCGTCGAAATAATCAACGGACCCGCTGCCCATAAGAACCACGGACGATATCTTCCCCATTTGGAAAGTTTGATTGTGTCGCACAATCTTCCCATAACGGGATCGTTGATTGCGTCCCAGACTCTCGCGCCGATGAACATAAGCATGATGAACAACGGGCTTAAACTGAAAATGTCGGTGTAAAATTTTTGCAAGAACGACGTGACCAGCCCGAAAACGAGACAACACGCCGTGTCGCCCATCGCGTACCCGATATAATCCTTGCTTTTGAGCCCGCTCGTGCGCGAAATGAAACTTTGTTCCGTCGCCTGTGCGACGTTTGAAATATCGCTCATAATAACTCCCTTTTTTGTGTATTTTGATTATTTTTTGCCGTTTTCTTTTTCGGCTTCCTTGCGTTTTTCAAGCTCGCTGATATACAGATCTTCATCAAACGGAATCTGTACTTCCTTATGCGTCCAGCTTGCAAGGTGGATTGCATTGGAGAAAGTAAGTCCGACGATGCCCTGTTCGCCGGGAGCCGTGAATTTGTCCGTCTTTTTGAGAAGATAATCGGTATAGTTTTTGATTATGCCGACGTGCTGAGGCGGATATTTCGTGACGGCAAGATAATGCCCGATTCCGCGATACTTGTATTTTTTTGTTTTCGGCTTGCCCATAAACACGGTGTTATGTTCCGAAAAAGCCGGCTCCATTTCTTCGTTTTCGGTGAAGACGAGTTTGCCCTTTTCAATGACGATTTTTCCGCCTTCCCCGGTGATTTCAAGGCGATTCGTGCCGGGCGCGTCGTGAGTTGAGGTAATAAACACACCCGTTGCGCCGTTTGCGAACTTGCAATAAGCCGTCACGTCGTTTTCAACGCTGATATCGCGACCGACGGTCGACGCCGTTGCCGTTACGCTGACGGGAAGCCCCGCAAGCCAGGTGAATAAATCGAGCTGGTGAGGACATTGATTGAGAAGTACGCCGCCGCCTTCACCCCACCACGTGCCGCGCCAGCCGCCTTGTGCATAATACGCACGCGGACGATACCAGTTTGTTATTATCCATACGATACGCGTGAGTTTTCCGAGACGTCCGCTGTCGATAATCTCTTTGGCTTTTATGTACAACGGATTCGTGCGCTGATTGAACATCATTCCAAAGAGCAGTTCCGGATGCTTTTTCGCTTCTTCGTTCATTTCTCTGACTTGTTTTGTGTAAACGCCCGCAGGCTTGTCGCAAAGCACGTTCAGCCCTGCTTTCATCGCGTCGATTGCGATTTGCGGGTGGAAATAGTGCGGGGTTTCGACCATAACGACGTCGATAAGTCCCGACGCAAACATATCCTGATAGTTATCAAAGACTTTAACGCCTTTGAGGTTTTCTTCGGCGTACTTGCGACGTTCAGGTAAAATGTCGCACACCGCCGTAAGCTTTGCACCTTTTACGAGTCCGCTGAGTTTGGTAAATATCTTTGTGTATAACGTGCCTTGTTTACCAATTCCTACAATGCCGTATCTGATTTCTTTCTTATCCATTATTCCACCTCTTTAAGTAGTTTTTTCAAATTATAGTATTGCCACAAGAAAACTTGTTTTCTTGTCGCGCACGCAAAATAGTTTCTGTGCATTTTCTTGTCGATAAGCCTGAACGCCTTGAAATAATCTTTCATCGCAAGTGCTGCAAACGGGACAAAATTGACAATCGGCTTGAATATCGCGTATTTGAAAGTATGCGGTTCAAGCGTCATAAAGCCGTGATAGCCCCGCTTTTTCAGTTCGCCCAGAATGTACGGATAGCACCCTTCGCCCGTGCCGACGGGGACTTCGACCTTGTATTTCGAGCAATCTTTGATATGATAATAAACGACGTAATCTTTCAGCATATCGAACGCCGTTTTCGGATTGACGTCGCACTGGACGTAGTTGCTTGCGTCAAAACACAAAACGAAATCTTCGTCGTTAATCGCGTTGTAAATTTCCAGAACTCTTTCGGGCACGTCGCCGTAAACTTTTTTCTCGTTTTCGTGCAGAAGTTTCACGCCGCTGCCTTTGACGATTTTCAGCATTTCTTTGAGGCGGGCAATAACTTTCTCCGTGCAATCTTTCGGATTTTTTTCGCCGTAAAAGAAGGAGAATACCCTGATGTATTCGCACCCCGTAAGTTTTGCGATTTTCACGAGTTCCGCAAGTTGTTTCTTTTGTTTCTCAAAGCCTTCTTCGTCGTCTATGCCGACTTTTCCTATCGGCGAACCGATGGACGAAAACTTCACGCCTTCCTTTTTCAACACGGGGAAAATCTTTTCCTTGAATTCTTCAAACGTATAGTCCGCAATGTTCTTGCCGTCCACGTTTCTCGGGCACATATAAGTTTCGCCGAGTTCGTGCAAAACGGCGATTTGAGTACTTAATGCACTGCTTATTTCATCATAAAACCCTGATATTGTAATTTCATTCATAATAGTATCCTTTTTATCTTTGCACTCTTCCGCTTGCGTTTCCGTTTGCGAGTGCTTCGACTTCTTCTTTTGAGACCATGTTGTAATCGCCCTCGATCGAGTGTTTCAGACAACTTGCGGCAACTGCAAATTCAATCGCGTCACTCGCGTTTTTGCCTGCCAGCAACGAATGAATGAGCCCTGCGCCAAAACTGTCTCCGCCGCCGACTCTGTCCACGATATGCATTGCGTATTTTCTGCTGAACACCGCTTTGCCGTCCGTGTACAGCATTCCCGACCAATTATTGTCGTTTGCGCTTATGCTTTCTCTTAACGTGATTGCAACCGCCTTAAAGCCGAACTTATCGACAAGTTGTCTCGCAACCGAAACGTAACCTTGTTCGTTGAGTTTTCCGCTTTCGATATCGGTGTTTTCCGCCTCGATTCCGAACACGTCTTTTGCGTCTTCTTCGTTTGCTATACACACGTCGACGTACTTGCAAATCTCGCTCATAACTTCTTTCGCTTTTTCCTTGCTCCAAAGTTTTTTACGGAAATTCAGGTCGCACGACACGGTTATTCCTTTTTCTTTTGCGATTCTGACAGCCTTCAAGACAATGCCTGCAAGCGTGTCGGAAAGCGCGGGCGTGATTCCCGTAAAGTGGAACCATTTTGCGCCGTCGAAAATTTTGTCCCAGTCGAAGTCGTCGTCGGTTGCGGTTGCGATTGCACTGCCCGCCCTGTCGTATATGACTTTGCTCGGGCGTTGGCTCGCGCCCTTTTCGCAGTAATAAATGCCGACTCGCTCGCCGCCCCTTGCGACAAACGACGTGCCGACGCCGAATTTGCGAAGGGAATTTATCGCGCTTTGTCCTATCTCGTGGGACGGAAGTTTGCTCACAAACGAAACGTCGTCGCCGAAATTTGCAAGCGACACGGCAACGTTCGCTTCCGCACCGCCGAAAGTCGCTTCAAGCCTGTCCGCCTGAACGAACCGCAAATAGTTTTCGGGTGCCAGACGAAGCATTATTTCTCCAAACGTCACAACTCGCATATCTTTACAATCTCCTTACAATTTTTTACGATATCGCCTTTCATCATAAAAGAGCCGCCGACGGCGTACACCTTATCGAAATCAAGGTATTCTTTCAAATTACCCAAATCCACACCGCCCGTCGGTATAAATCTGACCTGCGGGAACGGCGCCGACAATGCTTTCATCGCTTTCAGACCGCCATATACGCCCGCCGGGAAAAACTTAACGACGTTCAGCCCGTACGAGAGCGCGCGCATAATCTCGGTGGGAGTCACACACCCCGGATAATACGGAATCTTCTCGTCTGTACAATAGCGAGCCACTTCGTCGGAAAACCCCGGGGACACGATGAACTTTGCGCCCGCCTGTACCGCGCTTTTTGCCTGCTCGGCGTTGATAACCGTACCCGCGCCGATATTCATATCTTCAAAGGCTTTCGTGCCGATTGCGATTGCTTCTTTCGCGCACGCCGTACGGAAGGTGATTTCCGCACAGTTTATGCCGCCTTCTCTCAATTTCGAGAGAATTTCTATCGTTTCTTTTTCGTCGTTTATGACGACAACGGGAATTACTTGTTTCATATTACACTCCGCTGTATGCCGAGAATCCGCCGTCAACGGGGATAACCGCACCTGTTACGAATCCGCTTGCTTTGTCGTCGGCAAGCCACAACAGACACCCGATAAGGTCGCTTATTTCGCCGAATTTTTTCATCGGCGTTGCGTTCAGAATCTTGCCCGTTCTTGCCGTCGGTGTGCCGTCCGCATTGAACAAAAGCGCCCTGTTCTGATTTGTCACGAAAAATCCCGGCGCGATTGCGTTGCAACGAATATTACACGGCGCAAAATGCACGGAAAGCCATTCGGTAAAATTGGATACGCCCGCTTTCGCCGCGCTGTATGCAGGTATTTTGGTGAGCGGTCTGAACGCATTCATCGACGAAATATTGATGATATTCCCGCCTGTTTTGACCATGTCTTTTGCAAACACCTGCGTCACCAGAAACGCCGACGTAATATTAAGGTCAAACACGAATTTAAGCCCGCTTTCTTCAAGGGCGAAAAAGTCTTTCGCGCTTTCAAGATCCGCCGTCATAACTTCGTTGTCGGTGGTCGCTTTGGGATTATTTCCGCCTGCGCCGTTGATAAGGAAGTTGACTTGTCCGAACTTTTTGACAACTTCTTCTTTGGCTTTTCGGATTTCGTCTTTGTCAAGGCAGTTGCACCTGACGGCAAACGCGTTTTCGCCAATCTCGTCCGCGACTTTTTTCGCCGCCTCGAAGTTTACGTCCAGAAGCGCGACTTTTGCGCCGCACTCCGCAAGCGCACGGGCAAATTCCGAGCAAATCACGCCGCCCGCGCCCGTTATTGCAACAATTTTGTCACTTAAATCTACTTTGAAAGGAACTTTCATTTTTTCTCTCCTTTTATATCCTTTTCAACCGCCTCGAACAGTCCCGTGAGATAACACGCGCCCATCGCTCTGTCAAACAGTCCGTATCCGGGCTTTGCGTCTTCGCCCCACACGTTTCTGCCGTGGTCGGGACGAACGTATCCGTCAAACCCGTTTTCGACAAGCGCCTTGACTATCGCGTACACGTCGACGTTTCCGCAGTCGGTCTGATGTCCGTTTTCGTAAAAATTTATTTCTCCGTCGTATCTCAGCTGACGAAGGTGCGCAAAATAAATCCTGTTTGCATATTTTGCCGCCATTTTCGGAAGATCGTTGAACCTGCCCGCACCCAGACTTCCCGTGCAGAACGTTATTCCGTTGTGCTTATTCGGTACCGCCTTAAACAACTTATCGTAGTCTTCTTCTTTGCAAATAATTCTGGGCAAACCGAACATATCCCACGGCGGATCGTCGGGATGTATCGCCATATCGACGCCCGCTTCGTCGCAGGCAGGCATAATCGCATTCAGAAAATACACAAGGTTTTCAAACAGCTTTTCGTGCGTGATTCCCTTGTATTCGTCCAGAAGTTTATTGAGTTCTACCAATGAATAACTTTCGTCCCAGCCCGGCAAATGCAGGTTTTTGGGATCGAGCGCAAGCAATTTTTCGTGATCGTAAGCAAGCGACGTCGAGCCGTCTTTATGCTTGAAATAAAGGTCTGTCCTTAGCCAGTCGAACACGGGCATAAAATTATAACAAATGCACCTGACGCCGACTTTTCCGCAGTTGATGATATTTTGCTTGTACGCTTCGATATACTTGTCTCTCGTAGGTTTGCCGAGTTTTATGTCTTCGTGCACGGGGACGGACTCGATAACTTCCATATCAAGCCCCGCGTCGTTTGCAAGATTTTTGAGCCTTTCAAGTTTTTCTTCTTTCCAGACTTCTCCGACGGGCGTGTCGTAAACGGCGGTCACAACCCCGCTCATTCCCTGTATTTGTTTTATGTAATTCAGCGGTATGCAATCGTTTTCTCCATACCAGCGGAAGGTCATTTTCACAGTCCCAAAACCTCCTTTACGTTGTTGTATGCAATATCTTTTGCAAGCGCGAGCGCGGACTTTTCGTCATACTCGCCGTGGTCAACCTTATCTGCGATAAACGATGAAAGTATCCTTCTATAAAAGTCAAACCGCACGTACGAACTGAACGATCTGCTGTCGGTAAGCATGCCGAGATTCGTGCCGAGAACCGCATATTCCGACACGGTTTCAAGTTGTCTTTTTATGCCCGACACGGTGTCGTTAAACCACCACGCCGCACCGACAATAACGTTGGGAAATGCGCCAGAAATCGCACAAACAGCCCTTAAACATTCGTCATTTAGCGGATAAAGTATGATTTTTGGCAAACCCCCAAGTTTTGTGTACATTTTGTCAAGAAGTCGTGCAAGCGCGTCGGTGTCAACGCTTGCCCTGAAAACGTCAAACCCGCTGTCTTTCCCGATTTTGTTAAACGCCGCGGTATTGACGTTTCGGAAAGTGCCGAAATGCAGCTGCAAAACGACTCCCTTTTCAAAGCATTTTTCAATCAGCCATTCAATATTTTGCGTGTCGGAAAAATCATCGAATCCGTGGTCTGCGATTTTGCAGCCTTTGGAAACAAAATAATCCAATCTCTTTTCAAGTTGCACCTTGTCGACGCCTTCCGAAAAACATCTGTCGGGACGGAACGTCGGGCGCACCTTCACCCCGTTTATGTCGCCGTGGCAAGATAAATCGGAAAACGGATCGTCGGTGGTTGCGATATACTCCACCCTGAATTTTTCAAGCAGTTTTTGCACGCTGAGCCCTTGCAAAATTTCGTTTGCTTTTTCATAAATACGACTTGCGCTGTCTTCGTTCAAAGGCTCTGTAATGCCGAAAATTTGTTTAAGTTCCATATGCGTCCAGTAATAAAGCGGATTGCCGAAAAGTTTTGGCATAATCTTTGCATATTTCAAAAACTTTTCTTCGTAAGAGCGGTCGCCCGTGATATAACTTTCGTCAATGCCTGAAAGACGCATCGCGCGCCACTTGTAATGGTCGCCCGAAAGCCACAGTTCCCCTATGTCGGAAAACTTCTTGTCGTTTTTAATATCCGCTTCGTTGAGATGACAGTGATAGTCGATAATCGGCAAATCCGCAATGCTTTTGTAAATTCCGCGCGCGGTGTCGCCGGTCAGCAAAAGATTTTCATCAAAAAATCCCATTTTCCTTTCTCCTTATTAAAATTATTTTATCACACAACTTTTGCATAGTAAATTTTATTTTTTGCTTTTTTACTTGCATATCTTGCGGTTTTGGAGTATTGTTAAGATATGAGCGGAACAAAATACGAAAATCAACAAATGAGCAACTCGACTTACGAGGTGCATCACAAAAAAGACAAGGATTTCAAAACGGTGGAAATGCATTCTCACGATTTTTCGGAAATCTATTTCTTTTTGCAGGGTTCTGCGTCGTACATCGTGGAAGATTGCAAGTATTCCCTGCGCCCGGGCGACGTGCTGTTGATTCCGCCCAACAAACTTCATCAGCTTGACATCAAAGACTCCGCCATGACGTACGAACGCTTTGTTGTGTGGCTTAATCAACGATATTTGAAACGCATCTCAACCTCAAAAACCGACCTGAACACCTGTTTTTTGCAGGCGCACGAACACAACGCTTTTCTTATCCGCAACAGTGCGGTTTCGGACAAAATCCGCCATATTCTGGACGGTTTTTCCGTTTCACAAACCGGCGACTTCGGCGCGGACATAGAAAACGAGGAGCGCATAAAGACTTTGCTTGTGTTGCTGGGACAGTATTTCTTGCAAAACCGCGACGATTTCACCATATTGGGAAAAGCAAATCCCTGCGTGACAAAAGCCATTGATTATATTTCCGAACATATCTCGCAAGATCTTTCCCTTGACGCAATCGCGTCTGCGTTGTTCGTGGACAAATACTACTTCGCGCACATTTTCAAGGAATACACCAACACTTCCCCCCACCGATATATCCTTAAAAAACGGCTGGTCTTGTCAAAACAATTTATCGAAGAAGGCTTCCCGATAACCGAAGTGTTTGCAAAATGCGGTTTCTCGGATTATACACACTTTTTCCGCGCGTTCAAAAACGAGTTCGGCATAACGCCGAAGCAATTTTACGCATCGATAAGTTTACAACCTTAATTGCCAAAATTTGCAATAAAAAACAGCCCGCTCGGGCTGTTTTTACGGTTTTCCTGAATAACGATTTTTCTTTTATATTTCAACGAATTTTCCGTCGCTTTCATACGCGGAAAGGACTTCCTTCGCGCTTTTTGCCGCTTCGCTGCCGTCAATCGGAAATTTTTCTTTTTTCGCGACGCAATCGTAAAAATGACCGATAAGTTTCTCGTGTCCGTTGCCGTAGGAGCGTTTCCCGTTCCATTCGATTTCATTTTCGATATCGGCGACGTCGCCGTTGATAAGCACCTTGTCGGGATAAAGCGTAACGATATCGCCGCCTGCAATGAAACGTATTTCGACCGGTAAATCTGTTTTTGCGGTATTAGTGGCAAAAAACTCAAAATCCGTGTCGCCTTTGAACAGCGCGACGGCGGTGTCTTCCACCTCGATGACGTCTTTAAGCGAATAATTGTACGTGTTGGCGCAAACGCTCGTCGGCTCACCGCAAATCCATTGCATCAGATCAAGCGTATGTATTGCCTGATTGATAAGCACTCCGCCTCCTTCGGTTTCTTTCTTACCCCGCCATTCTCCCGACGCATAATACGCCTTGTCGCGATGCCACAACACGTTGCCGAAAGCGAAGTCGATTTTTTTGTCTTGAAAATACCTTTTGACAAATTGACTGGATTTATTATATCTGTTTTGCAGGCATACGCCGAGCATCGCCTCGGACTTATTTTCCGCGTCGATAATCCGCGCGACGTCTTCTTTCCTTATACACAGCGGTTTTTCGCATAAAACGTTCACGTTTCTTTCAAGCGCGTATATCGTCATATCGGCGTGCAGATAGTGCGGCGTGCAAATATGCACGACGTCGATTTTCTCTTCATCCAGCATCTTCTTGTAGTCGAAATATTTTTTGACGTTGTCGTAGCCGTTCAACTTCGCCGCATCTATGTCGCAAAGTGCAACTATGTCTTCACCCTGCCTTTTCAAAACGTCGTAATGAACCTTTCCGATAACGCCCAGTCCTATAATTGCCGCTTTCATATTTTCTCCTTTTTTGCAACGATATAATATCACCATTTCGCCCCAAAGTCAACAACCGAATACCAGAATACTTAGCCGGCGTCCGCGTCGCTTTGTTCGCTCACCGTGCACTCGTCGCCACGGCAAAACGTTTTACTTATCATTTTATCGTTTATGAACATCATAAGCCTGCCTATGCCGACAAACAGCAACATTCCCGCCATAAGCACGATGAACATCAGAAAATACGCAAGCGGATAATTGACGTCGCCTTTTGAGAATATCGACCATATAAATTCGGGACGATAAAACGGATAAGGATAAAAGTGCATTTTTCCCACCGCGCCCCGGATTATGGAAAAGAGCGAATACACAAACGGATATATCGCAAACGCCCAAACCGTCTTATGATTCGTGCGCCTGTCCGTGAACGGGAAAAACCACAGTATCAGCATAATCGGCGGGATAATCATATGGAAATACACCTGAATGAAACTGCTCATCGCGTGGTAGGAATCGCCCCACTTGAACGGCGGAGTAAATCCCATGGGAATGCCCGCGGTGTATACGAGCCCGGTAACAAGGATATACGTCGTTGCCATTGCGCCGACAAGCGGATTGTACGCAACCTTCTTTGCCCCCTTGACGCCGAGAGACGCAAGCCCCGCGCAAATAAGATACACGTATACGAACACGTTGGATTGAATTGTGAAGAAAGACAGGATATTAAATTTTCCGTAATCGACAGGGCTGAATTTTTCGTCATATTCGAACTTGTAACAGCACAGCCTGTGTATGATAATCAAAAAACCGAACACTCCGAGAATCATCAGAAAGATTCCGAACGCCTTGTTTTTTGCGAGTTTGCTTTCTTTATGCATAATACCCCCTTGCCTTTCCCAAAACGATGTCGCGAAAACACGCGACTTGTTATCAAACAATCCACGATCGTTTTTTCGTTTGTTAAAATATCGCCCCCGGACGAAAATCTTCGCGCGTATATTATAAATTATAAATCGGCACCCTTTCCGTTTGTCAACGAGCTTATGAAAAATTTTCTGTTTTTGTTGTATACCAGACAAAAACAAACGGTTTTATGACATCGGCACGCCGAACAACGCAATGAAAAAGGCTTGCCGCGTGGCAAGCCTTTTTGTAGTCTGGAATTGAGGAAAAAGTTATTTCTTCCTTTCGGGTTTTTCGGGAGTCACGTTGTAGTCCTTATAGTAGTTTTTGGGTGCGCATTCAAAGGAGTTATCGGCTTTCAGCAAGATTTGCGTGCAGCCGCGTTGTGCGTGATCCCTGACGCTGACGTAGGCGAGGTAGTCGATGGACATGCCGTACGTCAGACGTATCGAGCGTTCCGCGCCCTTCGGCGTGTAGTTTACGGAGAAATTGTTGTAGTGGTCGTGACCGCAGAAGACGCCCTGCATATCGTTTTCAAGCCCAGCCTCAAACAGTTCGTCCGTACGCATTCCGCAGAAGACGCCGTATGTGCGCTGACCGTTTTTGTTTTTGTCGGACTCGCCCATCGTGCCGTAGATAAACTCGGTCGTGCCGCGTTCGGACTCAAAAATATCGCCGGCTTTCGGTTTTTCGTCATCGCCGATTTTGTCGATTACGTTCGCCCAAGCGTCGCGGTATTCGCGCAGCGGAATGTGGAAGAACACAAGGTTGTTGACGGCTTTATTTCCGTTTGCTTTTCTCAACTTCGCCATTTCGCCGGTATACCAATCGACCTGGCACTGGTGGATATTGTCGTATTTCCACGCCGCGCCGAAGTAGTCGCCGTCGATGTAGCTGTGGCTGTCGAACGTTACGAGCGCCTGATTGATGCTGCCGTCCGAATTTTTGACCACGAACATATTGTTGCCAAATCCCATTGCGTCGTCGCCGATATAGTCCTTTTCGTCGCAAACGCCCGCGTCGAACAAGCAGTACTTAAAGTTTCTTTCCTTATAATAGTTGCAGATATCCACGCGCGAATAACGGCTGTAATACTCGGTGTCGTGGTTGCCGAACGCGAACGTCCAGTACACGCCGAGGGTTTCCATCATTTCCGCGAAAATCATCGTGGCGTTTTTGTTGTTGAACGTGCCCGACTGGAAAGGTACGGGGTACGCGATATCGCCCGTGACCACGACAAAGTCGGGTTTTTCCTTTTGTATCATCGTCGCGACGGCGTTCATTGCCCACGCGTCCTTTTTGTGCGAAAACGCGCCGCCGCCGATATGGACGTCGGTAAATTGCAACACCTTGAAATCGCGCCCGTCCTTTTTTTCAAACACGTAATAGCCGAGTTCCTTGTCGAAAGTAGGTACAATCTGCTTGTGCTCCTCGGTATATTCGACTTTGTCAAAACTCTGCCCTTGCTTAATAAGCGACTTCGTGCCGACAGCCGAACTTATCGCGCAACCGCCAAAGAATATCGCAAGGACAAGCACGACGCTTGCCGTGATAATCAGCGCTTTTATCGTACGCTTTTTCTTTTCTTCGGGCGAAAGGACCTTTTTCTCTTTCTTTCTCTTTTCACGCGTGCCGAATTCGGTTGTTTCCACGCTGAAAGAAACGTCGTTCGTTTCGTCGAATTTCTTCTTTCTCATATCTTCACCTCAGTTGTTTTGTTCTTCGGCGTTTTCGCCGTTTGTTTCAATGATAAATTTAATTTCCGCGCCTGTTTTTTCGCGAACTTTTCGGGAAATGTCGGAAAATACGTTTTCGTCGCCGTTTTTCACGATGACAACGCCGATTTTTGCGCCGTAACCGTAATCGTGAAGTTCGGTTTTCACAACGGTCACGCCGACCTTTTCGCACTCTTTGTATATCGCTTCTTTCTCGTCGTTTGCGCCGTCACCCGACACAACCGCCTTTATGTTGTCCCTGACTGCCTTCATCGCAAATACGATAACCGCAATGCTTATTACGATGCCGACAATCGCGTCCGCGGCGTAGTCGATGCGAGCAGATACCGCAAACGACACCACCGAAGTCACCGTTATGCCGACGTCCATAAAACTGTCAATCGCCAAGGCTTTGAGCGCAGGCGACTTCATCTTCTTGTCGGCAAAATAGTAGGTAAGCCCCAATCCGAGTTTTACCGGCACGGTCACCGATATCAATATGCAACTTTTTACACCGAACCATACCGGCTCGGGCATCGCCATGCGGTTAAGCGACCTTATCAGAAACAGCCCGCCGACCACGACCGAAGTCATCGCGACGATAAACCCCGCAAGATACTCCGTCCTGCCGTAGCCGTACGGCGCCTTTTCGCTGCGCGGGATAAGAAGCGTGCAAAACGCTACCCCTGCCACTATCGCCGTCAAAATGTCAAAAAAGTTGTTGATCGCGTCCAGCATTATGCAAAGACTGTTGCTTGAAAGCCCGACGTACATTTTGATGAGCGCAAGCGCGACGTTTACCACCACGCCGATTGCAACGATTATCAACGATTTCTTAACGCGCTGTTTCATTTTTTACGATATTTGCTCCGCCGCGACTTTGTGTTTTGCGGTGACTTTGTTCGTGATTTCGCTTACGATAAGCAGCGCCGCCGCAAACGCAAGCAGTAAGTACGGCATGAACAAAAAACCGACCTTTTGCGCGACGAATCCGAACGTGAGCTGCACCGCCCAGCCGATTGCGTAAGAGCCGCCCATCTGTATTCCCGTAATGTCCGCGGAATACTTCGTGCCGAACCTGAACGGTACTGCGTGTATCGTCGACGGAAACACCGGGCCAAAGCCCGTGCCGATGAGCAGAAGCCCCACAAGCGAGTATTTCCCGATGGGCAACGCAAACACGATCATTCCGATTGTCATGACGACAATTCCCAACCGAATAAGGACTTTATCGTCAAATTTATAAGAGATAAACCCGCTGATTACCCTTCCTGCCATAATTCCGCCAAAATACAGCGACACCCAGCGAGCGGCGTCTGCGGGCGATACGCCCTTTGTGTTGACGGCGTAACTTGCGCCCCACGTGCCGATCAGAAATTCCATCGAAGTGTACATGCCAAGCGACAAAACCGCCCACGCCACGCCCTTGATTTTCAATATTTCAAAAATTGCAGGCTTCTTCTTTTTCGGCTTTTCGCCGTCTTCTTCCGCCTGTTCTTTCGTCGTATTTTCGTTTTCTTCTTCGCTTTCGTCGGGCGCTGCCCCGTCAAGCGTTTCAACCGTCACGGAGTGTTCGTACTTCTTAAAAAGCGGCAACGAAAAAAGCGAAGCCGCGAATATCGCGAACTGTATGCACGACACGCATCTGTATCCGCCGCGCCAGTTGTTGTTCATATCCAGAAACGCGCCCATGATTATCGGACTTAACGTAACTCCCACGCCCCAGAACGCGTGCAACCAGTTCATATGCCGCGCCTTATAATGCGTCGAAACGTAGTTGTTGAGCCCCGTGTCGATTGCGCCCGCGCCAAACCCCATTAGTATGGAACCGCAAATCGCCATCGCGATATGCACCGAAAAACCGATGACAAGCATGCCGACGGCGGTAAGCAAAATCGACACCACCGTTACTTTGCCCGTACCGAATTTTCTGATGAGCGGCCCTGCAATAAAACTTACGCCGCCCGAGCCGACCGCGGTGATTATCATATATATGCTTGCGAAACTTTCGTTCACGTTGAAATCAACGTGCATGACCGGCCACGCCGCGCCGAAAAGCGAATCGGGAAGCCCCAGCGATATGAAAATAAGATAAATTAACGCAAGCAATAAAAACATATGGTCGATTTAGAATCCTCTTACATCTGTCTATTATAATATGCAATTACAAAAAAGGCAACTTTATTGCCCGCACGCCAAAAGAAAAAGAGCGTCCGCTTTGGACGCCCCTTCTCAATAATGGGAGAAAATTATGTTATGAAACTTTATGGCTTAATCATAACCGCGCAAGTTAAAGATTACTTTAATCCGAAGTTAAGATTTAGTTAAAAAACATCGCTTTTATAAGGTAGCCCTTCCGGGAGATTGCCACGTCGCTTTGCTCCTCGCAATGACATAAGTGTTCCCGTTGAAATATAATGCTTCTTAAAAAGTCAGAATTTTGATGAGATTTTGATGTTTCTTGGCAAGTTCTTACGAGGGCGCGTACTTTGGCGTACGTAACCGAGTAAGGTTTTGCCAAAAACTCAAAAGGTCGCAAAATTATGACTTTTTACCGGTAAGGGCGCGCATAGAATTGAGAGTAGCCAACACCGCCACACCCACGTCCGCAAACACCGCAAGCCACATACTCGCCAATCCCAGCGCGCCGAGAATAAGCACGACGGCTTTGACAAGCAATATGAACACGATGTTTTCGTATGCGAGTTTAAGGGTTTTTTTGCTGATTTTCCGCGCCGAAACAATCCCCGTAAGGTTGTCGTGCATAAGCACCATATCCGACGCTTCGACCGCGCTGTCGCTGCCTACGCCGCCCATCGAAACGCCGACGTCTGCGCGCATAAGTACGGGAGCGTCGTTGACGCCGTCGCCGACGTATACGACCTTGTCTTTTTTGCCCTTATTTTCCATGATTGCTTCCATTTCGACGACTTTGTCCGCGGGAAGAAGACCGAATTTGAAATCGTCGATGCCGACTTCTTCGGCGACCGCACGGGCGTATTTTTCGTTATCGCCTGTAAGCATGACGGTTTTTGCGCCCTGCGCTTTCAGTTCTTTTATGACTTCTTTCGCGTCGTCGCGGACGGTATCCGCAATCAGAATCGCGCCGAGATATTGACCGTCTTTTGCGACGTACACCACGCTTCCGACTTCTTCGACGGGGATAATCGCAACGCCGTTTTCGACAAGCAATCTGCCGCTGCCGCAAAGTATGCGCCCTTCGGGTCCCGTCGCTTCCATACCGCGTCCCGAGCGTTCCGTGATTTGATATTCGGAACTGTCGACGGACTTTCCGTACGCTTTGTAAATGCTTTTTGCGATGGGGTGCAGGCTGCCGCTTTCGGCGATGCACGCAACGCGCAGGATTTCGTCGCGGTTTTCCGCGGGGATAACCTTTTTGACGTCAAAAGTACCTTTCGTCAACGTGCCGGTTTTGTCAAACACGAATATATTTGCCTTGTCGATAAGTTCCAGATAACTCGTTCCCTTGAAAAGTATACCCTTTCTGGACGCGCAGCCGATACCGCCGAAAAACGACATCGGAACACTGATGACAAGCGCACACGGACAACTGATGACAAGGAACGTAAGCGCGCGATTGAGCCACGAGATCCAGACCGCGCCGCTTCTCATGTCGATGACGAGCGGGGGCAGAATCGCAAGTACAACCGCCGTGATAACGACCGCGGGAGTGTAATATCTTGCAAATCTTGTGATAAAGTTTTCGGCTTTCGCTTTCTTTGCGGAAGCGTTTTCCACCATGTCGAGAATTTTTGCGACGGTGCTGTCGTAAAACTCTTTCTCGGCGCGGATATACAAAACGCTGGAAAGGTTGATGGCGCCGCTTAAAACGATGCTGTTTTCAGACACGGTTTGCGGCACGCTTTCACCGGTGAGCGCGGACGTATCGAGACTTCCTTCGCCCTTTATCACCACACCGTCGACGGGGATTTTTTCGCCGGCTTTCACGACGATGACGTCGCCGATTTTAACTTCTTCGGGCGCGACTTCGGTTTCCTGTCCGTCCTTAAATATTACAGCCTTGTCGGGGCGGATATCCATAAGAGACGCAATGGATTTCCTGCTCTTTCCGACGGCGTAATCCTGAAACAGTTCGCCAAGCTGATAAAAAAGCATAACCGCCGCGGCTTCTGGATATTCGCCGGTTGCAAACGCGCCGACCGTCGCCACGCACATTAAAAAGTTTTCGTCGAAAACCTGCCCGTGCACGATGTTTCTCGCGGCGCGGTACAGTACGTCGTAGCCTATCGCGAAGTACACGACAAGATACGTCGCAAGTCCCACGTACCACGGCATACCGACGGTCTTGCCGACGGCGTAAAGCACGATAAACGCAGCAAGGCACACGCAAAAACGTATGAGCCTTATTTGGTTTTTTGTTAACTTTTTCTTATCTTTATCTTTCATTTTTGTATTATAAACCCAAGATTACGCAATCAGGTTCGACTTTCTTTGCACAATGCACAATTTCTTTTGCGATTCTTTCGTAATCTTCTTCGTCACATTCGAATTGCAGACGCTGTCCGAAGAAATTCAGGCTTGCGCTTTTAACGCCGTTGATTTTTTGCACGTCGCGTTCGATTTTTGCGGCGCAGTTTGCACAGTCGATGTCTTTAATGGTTACCGTCTTTTTCATATTTTTTACCTCTTTGATTTTTTACTCTTTTACGTGGTCGATTGCAAGTTCCAGAATCTTTACGACGTGGTTGTCCGCAAGCGAATAAAACACTTCTTTGCCGCTTCTTCTCGCCTTCACGAGTTTGTTGTGGCGAAGAATCCTGAGTTGATGCGATACCGCGCTGACCGTCATATTAAGTACCGCCGCGACGTCGCATACGCACAGTTCGTTTTTTGAAAGCGTCGCAAGGATATTGACGCGGGTGCTGTCGCCGAAGATTTTGAAAAGTTCCGCAACGTCAAACAATAAATCGGCGTCGGAAAGGCTTGCTTTGACCTTCTTCACCGTTTCGTCGTGCGCGTGCACTTCTTCGCAAAATTCGTTTTTTTCGATTTTTGTTTCTTTCATTTTTCTTTTTCCCTTTGTCAAACATTTGAATAACTGTTCAACTGTTTGTAATTATAAAACCCCTTTATACGTTTGTCAAGGGGTTTTCAAAAAGTTTTTACGATTTTTAGTTTTTTCGCCGTCTATGTATTTGTTATATTATATGTTTTATAAAACAAACGATATTTCTTTTTGCGTTTTCACGCGGTTTTCTTTTTGCCGATGTGTCTGAGTTTTTCTATAAACCTCTCTTCCGCGGTCATATCGAGCATTCCGTCCCATTTTTTGACGGCAAGGTATATGAAGTATATCGCGGCGGTCACAACCCAACTTATCGGGTAAATCATAAACAATACCGTGAGATTGTGCGTCATAAGCACCGCCGTGTAAAGCCAGATTATCCTTGTCAAGAGTATACCGACAAACGTTATTATAAACGCCGTCAGCGACTTTGAAAGCCCTTTCAGCGTGCCCGAGAAAACTTCGCACATGCCGAAAATCACGTAAAACGGGCAGATGTGCAGAATGATGTCCGAGCCTACGCTCACGACGTCCGCTTCCTTATTGAATATGCGAACGACGTCGCCCCTTAAAATCAGCACAGGGACAATGATTACGACCGCCGTAACGACACTCATAATAAGCGCGGTGTAAAAGCCTTTCTTCACGCGGTCCATGCGCTTTGCGCCGGCGTTTTGTCCGACGAAACTGTTCATCGCCATGCCGTAGGAACAAATGGGGGCATAGGTGAAATCGTCCACTTTCATCGCGGCAACCCAGCCCGCCATAACGACCGAGCCGAAGGTGTTCAGACTTGACTGGATAAGCAGGTTCCCGACGCTGTACATGCTTGACTGCAACCCTGCGGGAAGCCCGACTTTGAATATGTTTTTGAGAATCGGCTTGTCAATCTTAAAATGCCTAAACGACAGTTTATAGTTTTGTTTTGTCAGAAGAAGCCTTAATGTGACCAGAATCGCCGATACGTATTGCGAAATAAGAGTCGCCCACGCCGCGCCCGCAACGCCCATGCCGAGCGTCTTTACGAACACTACGTCCAGCGCGATATTCAAGCAGCACGCGAACAACAAGTACAAAAACGGCCGCTTGCTGTCGCCGACCGCGAGTATCACGCCCGACCCCATATTGTATACGAGCGTGCCGAGAACGCCCAAGAAATAAATCTGCAAATATTCGCAACTCAGCGCCATTACGTTTTCGGGGGTGTGAACGAGCTTTAATATGGGCTCCGCAAGGAAGTATCCGCCGATTGTCAGCACTATGCCCGAAACAATCGCCAGAAACGCACAGGTCTGCACGGATTTTTTGAGTTTTTCATCGTCCTTTGCGCCGTAGTATTGCGCGACGACAACGCCCGCGCCCACGGATATTCCCAAAAACAGCGACACGAAAACGTTGATTATACTGTTGTTGCTGCCGACCGCCGCAAGCGCTTCGTGCCCGACAAACCGCCCTACGACGATAGAGTCGACCGCGTTATACAACCGCTGTATGACGTTGGACAAAAGTATCGGCAGCGCAAACGCCAGAATTTGTTTCCAGATGACGCCTTCCGTCATATCGCGCTGACCTTTCTTTTTCGGCAAATCCTCCGCGTTGTCGGTCGCGGAAATCTTTGCGGCGATGCCTGACGTTTCTGCGTTTTCGACGCTTACTATTTCGTTTTCTTCGCTTGTCGTTTGCCCTTCTTCGGTTTTTTCCCGTTCGCTTTCGGGCGGCACGACATGTTGTTCGTTTTCGTTTTCCATAGCGACAAAAATATAATCTTAAACCATTATATTGTCAACCGTTTCGGGCGACGATTTTCAACATTTTATTAAAAATAAAAACGCACTTTCGCGCGCCTTATTTTTTGCGTTTCTTTTTTATCAGCGTCGCCCCGATAAATGCGACGAGTCCCCCTGCCGAAACGCTTCCTACGACAATCCCCGCGATATCCGATTTTGAAAGGATTTTTTCTTTTTGCGGTTCGGGGACGGCGGTCTTTTGCAAAATCGCCTGCTGCTTTACGTTGCACCTGACGCACGTTCGCTCTTTCAGCCCTTCTTCGTCGTTGGTGGCTTCTTTTACGACTGTCCATTCGCCGAAATAATGCCTCGGCGTGCGCTTTTCGCCGCAAAGATTGCATTCGTCGTCACAATCGTCGTCGTATTCGTGCGGACAAATTCCCGTTTCGGCGTACGAAACGGCGCGCGGCAGTTTCATTGAAAACATCGTCGCCGATATCAGCGCACACACGATTGCCGAGAACAATATTTTGATTGTTGTTTCTTTCGTTTTCACGGCGGATTTATCTCTTTTTCTTTCCTCTGACCTTTTTGTCGAGTTTTTCCGACCACTTTCTGACCTTGTCCGCGTCGTAGTTTTTGGGGATACGTTTTGCGACCGCCATCGCGTTAAGCCCGCGCGCCGCATATTTCACGGCGCGGCAGACAAGCGAAAAGTTTTTGAAAAGGATTCCGATTTTTTTAAGGATTGTCCAAAAAGACAAGCCTTTTGCGTTTTCATCGGTGCTGAGAAGCGCCATATCGTCGTCGGTAACAAGACCGCTTGAAAACGCCCAATTAACGTCTTTATCGGGCAGGTTGAGCGCCCAGCGTTTCAGAACGTCCACGAAAACGTACAAAAAACCGAACTGCTTATAAAATTTGAGTTGATACGGATACAGACTCTTTGCCGAAAAGTCGCAGTCCGTCCCGATTGTTTCGGCAAGCATTCTGCCTGCTTTCATCGCGCTTTCGATACCGCTGCCCATCATAGGCATCGTCATATACGCGCTGTCGCCGACGATTGCGTATCCGTCTGCGACAAGTACGCCCGAGGGATAACGCAACGAAATATCAACGCGCCGCTCCACGATCGGCTCCCCGGTGTTGAAATCGTGATTTTTAAGAAGGCTTGTTTTCGCCCTTTCGAGTTCTTCGTCGGAGAGGCTACCGATGCGCCCGACAAGCACGTCCGCAACGTTGTCCTGCGACAGATTGCACCAGCTGATGCCGACACCGCCAAGGTGTTTTATGTAAAGCGTGCACGGCGGATTCGGCAGATTTTTGTTGAGATCGGCGCGATAATATCCCCGAAACGCACAAAATTTGTCGTCGGATTCCGGCTCCGGAATACCGAACTTTTTCGGGACTTCCCGGCGGAATTTCGAGTTGTAACCCGACGCGTCGATGACCATATCCGCGCGGACGTCTTTGCCGTTTACCCTGACTCCCGCGACTTTATCGCCGTCCGTGATAAGGTTTTCGACAGGGCTGTTAAAATGCACTTCGACGCCTTCGCATTCTTTCAGAAGGTATTCAAGAAGATATCGTCTGTCGATTGCGATTTCTTCAAGCGGCGGCGTCATCGGCACTCTGAGCGTCGACTTTTCGTCGGGCGACACGAATTTCCATTTGTTTTTCTGGACGCAGTCGGAAACGGGAATCGGCGTTAAGCCCGCTTCTTCGAAAACGGCGCGCCTTATATCGTCGCGCCAGGGATGCGCCGCGTTTTCGCGGCTTTCCGCCTCGTACACAACCACGTCGTGCCCGAACTTTTTAAGATGCTTTGCCGCGACAAGTCCGCCTTGTCCCGCGCCGATTACGATAATTTTTCCCATTTTTTCCTTTTTCCCTTTTCTTTTTTTATTTGAAATCTTTCAGCATTTGCAGATAATCAAGCGTTTTGAACCCGAGATGTCGATAAAGTTTCGCCGCGCGTTCGTTTTCCGCCGTGTATTCAAGCCTTATTCTCTTGTACCCTTCCGAAACGTACTTGCCTTCAAGGTACATTAAAGCAAGCGTGCCGAGTCCTTTTCCGCGCGCCTTTTCCGAAAGATACAATTCTTCAAACCATGCAACCATGCCGCCCGCTTCCTGCGAAAACGTTTTCGCAACGAGAGCATATCCGACGTTTTCGCCGTCGCTTTCAATCATATAGCCGTCCGAAAACGGGTTGCCTTCGACAAGCGTTTCAAAGGTCAGCGTCAGGTATTCTTCGGGAACGTCGTGCGTGACGGCGTCCGACGTATAAAACTCTTTTGCGAACTTTATATAATCCGCCCTGTCCGCCGACTCGATTCTTCTTATCATTTTTTCAACATACCGCCTTATGTTATTTATAAATATCAATAATAATAATATAACCTTTGCGCCGTCCGTTGTCAAGGCGTGAATTTTGTGTTATTCTTGAATCAGGTCAAACGCGCGACAATCACGCCGTCGCGCCAAAAGGAGAAACTATGGGTATCGACGAATTCGATTATAAGGAGCCTGCCTGCGCGACGTGCGGCGGCAAAGAGTTTTATTATCCCGAAACCGAAACTCACGGGACGATTCCCGTCGAACGCATTATCGAAAAGGAAGACGAGTTTTTGTCACGAAACGATCTTGCGTCCGCCGAAAAACTTTTGAGATACTGGCTTGACGAGGCAAAAGCCTTGAACGATAAACGGGGCGAACTCGTCGTGACGAGCGAACTCACCGGGGTTTTCAGAAAAACGGGAAACAAGGAAGAAAGCGAGAAATATTGCGCCGAGATTTTGCGGCTGATTGACGAAACGGATATGGCGGAAACGACAAGCGGCGCAACGTTTTTACTGAACGTCGCAACCAATAAAAAAGCCTTCGGAGACGCGAAAGGCGCGCTTAAAATTTACGACGAAGTATACAAGTTTTTTTCAAAAAACCTTGACGCGGATAATGCGCTATTCGGCGGTTTATACAACAATTCCGCACTGTCATATGCCGATTTGGGCGATTACGACACCGCAATATCGTATTTTGAAAAGGCACTTGAAATTGCGAAAAAGAGCGGGAACAAGTTGGACGAAGCGGTGACGTACACAAACCTTTCGACAACTTTTCTGAGAAAAGATCCCTTTGACGACGAAAACGTCGACAAGGCTCTTGACAACGCCCTGTCGTGCTTAAATGACGAAAGCGTAACGCGCGACGGATATTACGCCTTTGTGTGCGAAAAATGCGCGTCCGCCTTTTCCGACGCCGGTAGATTTATCGACGCACAAGACCTTTCGGCGCGAGCAAGGAGTATTTATGAAAGGCGTTGAGTTGTCGGAAAAATATTTTGAAAAATTCGGAATGCCGATGCTTGAAAAAGACTTCGCTTTTCTTTTGCCGACGTTGTCCGCAGGGCTTGTCGGTCAAGGCAGCGAGTGTCTGTTTTTCGACGACGACGTTTCAAAAGACCACGACTTCGAGCCGGGATTCTGCATTTTTTTAAGCGACGCGGATTACGAAAAATACGGGTTCGACTTAACCCGCGCGTACAACAAACTTCCCGACGAATTTTTGGGGTTTTCCCGTCTGAAATTTTCGCCCGCGGGCGGCAGTCGCCACGGCGTTTTTTCGTGCAAAGACTTTTACGAAAGTATTATCGGCAGAAGTTCCGCGCCAAAAACAACTTTCGACTGGCTGAAAATCCCGCCATACGCCCTACGCACCGCCGTATCGGGCAAGATGTTTATAAATAACTGCGCCGAGTTTTCAAGGATTCGCGAAGTTTTGCAAAAAGGCTTCCCCGAGGACGTCCGTCTGAAAAAAATCGCGGCGCACGCGCTTTCTATGAGCCAATCCGGACAATACAACTACCCCCGCCTTATCGCAAGAAAAGAGACAGGCGCGGCGCAACTTGCGATTTTCGAATTTGTAAAAAGCGCGATTTCGTGCGTGTATTTGCTGAACAACGTTTACGAGCCTTTTTACAAATGGGTATACCGCGGCATGCGCGAACTCACCGTTTTGTCCGACGTCGAAACGGCGTTGTCGTTCCTTACCGAATGCGGAAATTCGACAAGCGAGGCAAAACTCAAAAACGAAATTATTGCTGACGTTTCGGGCAAAATCATTGCCGAGTTCCGCGCGCAAAAAATATCCGACGAATACGGGCAAAATCTTGACAAACACGCGTTAAGTATCAACGATAAAATCAAAGACGTGAGCCTCAGAAATTCGTCGATTTTCATCGGGCTGTAACGCCGAAAAATTTTACTCTTTATACAAAAAACCGCCGTTTTGGCGGTTTTTGCGTTTTATCGTCAAATATTTGACGGCAAAGTTATTTATCGTTTGATAAAAACATTGTGAACATACTCACGAGAAGTTTCACCTTATCGTGCAACGATACGTCGTCAAAGCCGACGTTGCCGCGCATCGTGAGCCTTTGAGACAAGCTGATAAGCGACTGCGTCGCCGCAAAATAAAAGTCCTGAAAACTGCCGATATCCCTGACCGTATTATCGGAAAGTCCCGTCTTGTATGCATCCTCAAACATTTTGTAAATTTCAAGCAGGATTGCGTCGTATTCCTTTCTCTCTTCCCGCATCGCGTCTTCCGTCATCAGAAACGAATCGAGCGACAGCAAAAACTTTGAAAACGACTTTTCGTTCACGACAAGCCACGAAAAATACTTTGTAAGCACGACGATCTGGTCATATCCGCTTTCCGACAGATTTTTTTCATAAACGACGCGCAATTTATCGCGTTTGTCCTGCCATATGGACACGGCGCATTCCATAATCAACGCCTTCCTGTTTCCGAAGTAGCGATACACCGACGCCACGCCGAAATCGGCTTCTTTTGCAATGTCCGCCATCGAAACGCCCGTGATCCCGCGTTCCAAAAAAACTTCTTTTGCCTTTTCAAGCACGTAATTTTTGTTTCTTTCTTTCGCTCCCATATTTCCTCATTTTCATAAAATCTTGTTGATAATTTGCCTATCAAAATGAACTGTTTTTCTTAATTTTATTTTTCAAACCCTAAAATTACCTAAATTCCGCCGTATAAAGGGGGTTTTTTGAATTTTTTTATGATTTTCGGATTACGATTTTTCCGCTGAGGTTGCGAAAAAAGAAAAGATATTATAAAATACGATTGAGGTACCTATGAATATAAACGATCAAATTTTTTATAAGGCGGAACTCCTGACCAAAGGTATGCGCGCAAGCGACAACGCAAAAGCCATATTATATAAGGAATTTCCCGACTTTTTCACAAAAGGAATAATGCACAGCCTGAACGTAAGGTTTTCGGAAACGAATTGCAACGTCAGTATCGCCGACGACTTCGCGCACGAATCGCCCTATCTTCTGGACGAAAAGGACGGCAGTTTTTTTATAACGGACGGAAAAAACAGTTTCCCCGTTTCGTTTTTCGGCGCGCTCCCACACACCGGCACGGTCGTGGACGACTTTGCAAGGCTTCACTCCAAGGGTTGCGTTACGATCTGGCCGAACAGTAATTGCTGTTATGACAGGGAAAACGAAAAATGCAGGTTTTGCAGTATCGTGAAAGAGCGCGAAACGCCGCTTGACGCCGACATCCTTGCAGATTCCATAAAAAAACTTTTTGAACTGTCAAAAGACAATATGCTCAACTTTTCGGGCGGGACTTATAAAAACCCGGACGTCATGGTGGATTACTGGATTGACCTTGTCAAAAAAATCCGTGCGTTTTCGGACGCGAAAATCGCAATCGAGTTTGCCCCGCCGTCCGACCTTGAAAAAATCGCAGCGCTGAAAAATGCGGGCGCGGACGTCGCGATAATGAATCTGGAAGTCGCAAACGACGAATTAAGGAAAAAGATTTGCCCGGGAAAATCGAAAATATCGTACGAGCATTATTATAAGGCGTTTGAAAAAGCGGTGGGAGTTTTCGGATGGGGACAGGTATCTTCCGTGCTGATTGCGGGAATCCAGCCGAAAGAAGACATTATGGCGGAATGTGAAAAGATGGCAAAAATCGGCGTATTCCCGACGGTTATGCCCATTCGTCCGCTTGACAACGCGCCCGTCGACATTTCGATAAGGTGCAAAACGCAGGATCTTATCGAAATCGCGACGCATTTGTCAGGCCTTCTCGTGAAATACAATCTGGACTTCAAAAAACAGGAAGGTTGCACGAAATGCGGCGGCTGCTCCATCGAAAACGATTGTTATCGCAAACAACTTCAATCGAATAATTAAAACACACTTGCGTTTTTACTGTCGGTATAACTGTCATATTGACATTTGTGCCGACTTATTTGTGTTTTTGAGCCGGTTTTGCACGTTCTTGTGTGTCATACTGACACAAATTTGATATTATTATACTTTTTTATATCTTTGTAAAAAAGTTGTTTACATTAAAAATGTACTATGGTATAATTTTTGTATAAAAATTTTTTAGGGTGACACTTATGTCAAAATATATTATGGCCTACGACGTAGGCACGACAGGCATCAAAACTTGTATTTTCGAAATCGATAAAGACTTCAAAATTCTGGCGTCAGCAACCGAAAGCTACAAACTTTACGTTTACGACGACGGCGGCGCGGAACAGGATCCCGACGAATGGTGGGCGGCAATGTGCTCCACAACGCGCGTCGTACTTGAAAAATCCGGCATTTCCCCCGACAAAATCGCAGGCGTTTCTTTCTGCTCGCAGGCACAGGGGCTTGTCCTTGTCGACAAAGACGGCGTCGCAATCCGCAGAGCCTTTTCTTATATGGATCAGCGCGCGAGAAAGGAAATCAAGGAAGGCATTTCTTATGGGCTTCAAATCGCAGGCGCAAATATTTTCAAACTTATACCCGCGCTTATGATAACGGGCGCGGCACCCGTCAGCGTAAAAGACCCCGTCTGGAAATATAACTGGGTGAAAAATAACGAGCCCGAAAACTTTAAGCGCGTTTACAAATGGTTGGACGTGAAAGAGTATCTCATCTGCCGTCTGACCGGCGAATTCGTCATGACGTACGACAGCGCATTCGGCACGCTTTTACTTGACCTTAAAAACAAGTGCATCAGCAAAAAAATGTGCAAAATGTGCGGCGTGAATTACGACCACCTGCCAAAACTTATCGCGTCGTCCGACTGCGCGGGCGAAATCACCGAAAAAGCCGCGAAAGAACTTGGGCTTGTCAAAGGCATCAAAGTCTTCGGCGGCGGTATGGACGCTTCTCTTATCGGCGTCGGCGCGGGCAGCACGGAACTTGGCGAAACTCACATTTACAGCGGCACTTCGGGCTGGGTTTCGACCGTTACCGACAAATCCGCCGTGGACGTAACCACAATGATTGCGGCAACCGTCGCGGCGCAACCCGGCAAATTCAACTACTTTGCGGAACTTGAAACCTCGGGCAAGTGTCTTGAATGGGTGAAAGACCATATCGCTTTGGACGAGGTCGGCATTTACATTCAGAAAAAACACATCGCGGAAGATTTTGAATCCAAATATCTCAACCTGTATCAATATATGACAACCGTCGTCGACGATATCCCCGCAGGCTCGGGCGGCGTAATTTTCACGCCCTGGCTGCACGGCAACCGTTGCCCGTTTGAGGATCCGAACGCACGCGGTATGTTCTTCAACATTTCGCTTGACACCGGAAAAACCGAACTTATCCGCGCGGTGCTGGAAGGCGTATGCTATCACAAACGCTGGATGCTGGAAGCAAGCGAAAGGAAAGTCAAAACGTCAGACGTCATTCGTTTTGTAGGTGGCGGCGCGCTGAACGACTTTACCTGCCAGCTCCTTGCCGATATCACGGGACACACTATCGAAACGGTTGACAGTCCGCAAAACGTGGGCGCGGTCGGCGCGGCGGTATGCGTTGCAATCGGGCTTAACCTTATTCCTTCGTTTGACAAAGTTAAGGACTTTATCCCCGCAAAAAAGACGTTTAAGCCCAATTTGAAGCTGAAAGCCGAGGTTTACGATAAGGGCTTTGAAGTGTTCAAAAACCTTTATAAGGCGAACAAACAGAACTTCGCGCTGCTTAACGGCAACCACAAATAAGAGTTATGTCGCACAAGACGGACGCAACCCTGCGTCCGTTTTTATTTGTTTTTCCACATTGTGTCCCTTCCGGGAGATTGCCACAGTACCGCAAAGCGGTGCTTCGCAATGACATAGTACTTCGTACGGAAAGGAATATAGGTTTGTTTTCAAAAATAATATCGTGATATAAGCACGCTCTTTATGCTATCCCGTGCAACGCACTTTATGTCATTGCGAGCGCAGCGTGGCAATCTCCCGGAAGGGTATCCTTGTTATAATCCCACGCAAGATACTTTCGTACTTGCGTGGAGAAAAGGCGCAATCGGCTTATTATTTTGTTTTTATTGTTTATTAATATTTTTATTATTATATAAGCAAAAAAATTTTTTGAAAATGTTTGTTTTTTGCTTTACAAAACCTTTTTTATATGGTATTATCCATTCATAACACTTTATTACGCTAAATTACTAACGCGTTAAATCGAGGTAAAAACATGAAAAAGAAAATCACCGTTATCGTTTCGATTATTTCAATAGTTTTCGTGATGGCGTTTGCGCTTGCAGCCTGCAACAAGGAAACAAAACCCGGCTACACCGCGCTCTCGGCGCAGGCAGACGTTTTCAAGGAACTCAACGCCAAAACCGCCGACGTTGGCATAATGGACTACACGATGGCGAACTATCTTCTGAGCGTCGACTCCGCAATGGCGAAAAATCTGACGATCGCCGACGTGGAATTTGAAAAAGAATACTACGGCATCGCTTTCAGAAAGGCAGCCGACGGCAAATACAACGCCCTTACCGACCTTGTCAATCAAGTTCTTGTTGAACTTAAAAACGCCGACTACAAAACAATCGCCGAAAACTACGGCATCGACGGCGCAACGCTTGACCTGACCTACACCGCTCCCACGGGCGAAGCGGACAATACGGAACTTGACTATATCAAAAGCAAAGGCAAAATCGTCATCGGATTCACCTTGAACGCGCCAATGGCTCTCGGCGAAGGCGACAAAACGACGGGCGGTTTCGACACCGACCTTGCAAAAGCGGTCTTTGCAAAAATCAGCGAGAAAGTCGGCAAGACAATCTCGGTCGAATTCAAACTTATCGATTGGGGCAAGAAGGAATCCGAAATGGAAGCAAAAACCATCGACTGCGTATGGAACGGTCTGACCGTAACGCCGGCACGTGCCGCACAATGGTCGATAACGATGAACTACCTTGAAAACAAACAATGCGCCGTCATCAGAAAAGCCGACAAGGATAAATACAACTCCTACGACGCTTTGAAAAAAGCGCGCATCGTGGCGGAAGACGGCTCGGCAGGCGAAGACGCCGCAAAAGAAATTCTCGGCATAAAATAATTAAACAAAAAAATACTTTTTCGATTTCGCCGTGCAAACGGCGAAATCTACCTTTTTACGGACTTATAAATATGGTTTTATCGGCAGCAACAATTTCATTTTCGGAAGTGACGAGGCAACTTTTCACGGGGTTCGGGACGACGTGTCTTCTGTTTATTCTCACGCTTGTCCTGTCCGTGCCTTTGGGGCTTATCGTCTGCTTCGGCTCGATGTCGAAGTTCAAACCGCTTCAATATCTTTCAAAACTTATCGTATGGATTATCCGCGGCACGCCGCTTATGCTTCAAATCATCGTGGTATTTTACGTGCCGGGGCTTTTGTTCGATTATCCGATGCAATCGCGATTTACGGCGGTACTCGTGGCGTTTGTGATAAACTACGCCTGCTACTTTTCGGAAATTTATCGCGGCGGGATCCAGTCGATACCGCGCGGACAAACGGAAGCGGCGGCGGTCTTAGGCATGAAGAAATCGCAGGCATTCTTTTACGTAACCCTGCCGCAGGTCGTGAAGCGCATTATGCCCCCGATGTCCAACGAAATAATCACGCTTGTCAAGGACACGTCGCTTGCGCGCGTCATCGGCGTTGTGGAACTCATCAAATTCAGCGAGCAAATCGTCAACAATTACGTCGTGTTGTGGCCGCTTTTCTATGCGGGCGTATTTTATCTCGTATTCAGCGGACTGCTCACTCTTCTTTTCCGCTACATTGAAAAGAAGCTGGACTATTATAAGGTATAAAAAATGGCAATTCTGGAAGTTATAAATCTGAAAAAATCGTTCGGCGCGCAGGAAGTGCTGAAAGGCATAAATTTTGAAATGGACAAAGGCGAAGTCGTGGTGATTATCGGCTCCTCGGGCAGCGGAAAGACGACGCTTCTTCGGTGCTTGAACTTTTTGGAGACCGCCGACGACGGGCAAATCATCGTTGACGGCGAAACTCTTTTCGACGGCGCAAGCGACAAAAACGAAAAATACAACGACCTTCGGAAAAAGCGGCTGCGCTTCGGACTTGTGTTCCAGCAGTTCAATTTGTTCCCGCATATGAACGTTTTGAAGAACGTGAAAATATCTGCGGAACTACTGGCAAAAGACAAGATAAAGCAGCAAATTAAGGAGTTAAAACAGCAAAAAGTGCGCGGTAAAGCGTTGAGTTTGCAAAAGAAGCAACTTAAAGAAGCCGAGTTTTCGGCAATCGACGCCCGCGCGAAAGAGACTCTTTCAAAGGTCGGTCTTCTGGACAGGTGCGCGGCATATCCTTGCGAACTTTCGGGCGGACAACAGCAGCGTGTCGCAATCGCAAGAGCCCTTGCGCTCTCCCCCGATATCTTGTGCTTTGACGAGCCGACGTCCGCGCTCGATCCCGAACTTACGGGCGAAGTCCTGAAAGTCATAAAGGGGCTTAAAGGGGACAGCACAATGATTATCGTAACGCACGAAATGGACTTTGCAAGAAAGGTTGCCGACCGCGTCGTGTTTATGGCGGACGGCGAAGTCGCCGAATACGGCACGCCCGACGAAATCTTCGACAATCCCAAAACCGAGAAGCTGAAAGCGTTTTTGTTGAACTCCACATCGACGTTTGAATAAATTGTAAGCGCTTTTGCTTTTCTTTTTTGAAAATATTTGTATAATAACGTTTATGAACAACGTTGAAAATCACAAGAAAAACAAAGAAATCGCGACGCTTGGGATAACGCTTGCCCTTGTCGTCGTGTTGCAGGCTCTTGCGGAAATCATACAAAAATTCGGGCTGCCGATAAGTTTTGCGCTGGGGCTTATTCCCGTCTTCGTCTGCGGACAGGTTTACGGCGTGAAATTCGGCGCGATCTCTGGCGGCGTATTCGGGCTTGTAAGTTTGTTTATCGCGCTTATTTATTCGGGCAGTATTCCCATGTACGCCGTTGCGATAAACCCGCTCGTATCGGTGCTTCCGCGCATATTGTGCGGCACTGTCTGCGCGCTCGTATACAAAGGGCTGAGCAAGGCGGCGGCGAAATCGACAAAACCGCGCACCGAAAAACAAAAACGCGCCGTGAACTTTGCAATCGGCTGTTTTTCAACGATTTGCGGCGTTATCACCAACACGATATTGTTCCTTTCAATGTTTCTGGCATTCGCGCACGGCAAAAACTACGACGGACTTGTCATAAATTTTAAGTGGCTTTTGTCAAGCGTGGTTGCAATCAACACCGTTGTCGAACTTTGCTTGTTTGCGGTAATCGTGCCGTCGATAACCGTAGTTTTGAATATTATCGAAAACAAACGTCAAGATGAAAACGGGGAAATTTAGCGATATTTTGCCTTTTCGACAGAACCCGAAAATTCGTTAAAGAATACGGCGGAAACAATCCTTTTTTTAATATGGTTACCCTTCCGGGAGATTGCCACAGCACCGCAAAGCGGTGCTTCGCAATGACAGAGTACTTCGTACGGAAGGAACAAGATTTTGTTTACTTGCAAGTAAAGTCGTGATAGACGGACTCTCTTTATGTTGTTCCGTGCAACGCACCTTATGTCATTGCGAGCGTAGCGTGGCAATCTCCCGGAAGGGGCACCTTATAATAAAACCCTCGCGATTTTGCGAGGGTTTTTTAGGTTTTATTCTTTCTCGTCGTTTGCGGTTTGTTCGTTTGCGGCTTGTTCGTCCGATGGCGGGGTTTGTTCGTTTTTTGGGGTATTTTGTTACGTTTCGGTCGGCGCGTCCGTTTTCTTTTTGCGGCCTATCAGCTTTTCAAGTTTAGGGAAAAGCGGGATGTAGTCGAAAACTTTGTCAAGCCCTTTCCCGATTACCGCGATTATCGGGGCGTTTATCAACGTCGTGACAATCGTCCCAAGCCCCAGGCTATGATAACTTGTCGTGGCGATATTTTTCCAGTCAAAGGTATTCGCGTCCCTGAATATCGTAAGAGCAAGCACCACGGACAGCACCAGAAAAGATAAGTCGAAAACGAGTTTCACCCTGTTTATTTTCAGGGAATATCTGTCGGACAGTTCCGCAACGAAAAGTTCGTGCACCTGAAGCGGCATATACGTCCTGAAAAAGCACGCCACGCCCGCCGCCGTCATCACGTCGCCCGCGATAAGCATAATCCATTTTAAGTACGCTTCCGTGAGCACGACGTTTTTGAAAACCAACATCCACATATCCATCACGTAGCCGTATATCACCGCCACCGCAAACGCCAGCAGGTATCGCCAGTTCACCCGTTGCACGACGGCGCACATTATAAGGAGAATCGCGCCCTGCACAAGATATTCGACCGTGCCCACCGATACAGCCCACAACGGCCTTATCGCCTCGTACACGATAAAAGTCGGCGCGGCAATCATCGAAACCCCGAGATCGGCTTTCTTGCTCATCGTCACGCCAAGCGCGACAAGGAATATGCCCAGCACCCACATAAGTTCCGCGGTCTTCGGGATTTTTTTAAGCGGTTTTTTCATTGGTTCACCTTGAATTTTCTCACGATATATTATCACCGCGGGGGAAAAGTTGCAAACGATTTTCAAAGAAATATGCGCCCTTTCGGACGCATACTTTGTTTTTTTGAGACGGGGCGCGGTTATTGCCACGTTCCGTTGTTGTAATTATAGGTTTTGTTTGTCGCCGCCGCAACCGTCGAGTTGTCCGCATTTACAAACACCGGCGATTTGGTTACGCCGCATATATCGTTGAACGTAAATACGATATATATTCCGCTCCTTACCATAGTTCCTTCGCCTTCCGCCGAGTGAACACCGCTTATCGTGGCGTTTACCCCGACCGCGACCACACCCGCGTTATCCGACGTTACGTTTCCGCCGAGTGCGCCGTTGACGTTCATCGTGCCGTTTACAATAAGTTTCGCGTCGCCGCGGCTTGCTCCCGGATACGGGTAAGTCGAAATATCGGTGAACGATTTATCGTACATAACGAGTGTTCCGTTAAGGTTATATATGCCGCCGCTTTCAACGGTAATCGTTGCGCCCGGCAATGCTTTGAACATATAGCTTTGCGTAAACGTTGCGCCTTTTTTGAGCGTAATATCGGTACGACCGTCAATCGGGAAGAAAACTTTTTCTGATGTCATATTTACGGTCTTCTTTATCACTTTTACGCTTAATGACGTGTAGCCGTCATTAATCTCGTCAAACAAATCAAACCTTACTCTGTCACCGCTCATCGATTTTATGATTTTGCTGTTGTTCCCGACAAGTCTGAACAATCCGCTTGAAGCGTTGCTTGCATCGGAAGAAATAAAAGTAAGATACGCCTCGTTAATTTGTGCGGGTACTTTTACGAGCCCTCCGAGCTGTTCCAGTTTTCCGGTTGCTATCTTTGCGTAACCTTGCAATTTGCTCCCTTTGTTTATTGTTATTCTTGATTGAATTGATCTTAATTCATATTGGCTGAACGGGAATTGTGTAGGATTGTCGATTTTAAGATTTCCGGAAATGGCAAGCGACGCTCCGTCAATTTTATCGTTGCCGATGTACCTTACCGCGGATTGCGTTCCGCCCATCCAACCCGAAAGATACAGATTTTCAATCACGGTCGAGTCGTTTGCAATAATTTCGCCGTTTCCTTTGATATATCCGTACACTTCAAGCGTTGCGTTGTTGAGCGTAATCGTGCCGCCTAAACTTATTTCGCAATAGTTGCCCGATACGGCATTTTGTCTTTGCCCTGCGTCGATTTTGCCGGTTTGTGCGCCGACAACAAGTTTTCCGTTGACGATAACTTCAATGCCTTCGGGGATAACGAGCGTCTTATAAAGTTTCGCAGTTCCCGTAAGCGCGGCTGTTGCATTGTAGTTGTCACTTCCGTCTTCGCCCGCGCCGATATGACCGACGGTGTCGTTCTCGTTAAACGGCAGAAGCAGCGTTACGCCCGTTTTGACGGTTTTGAATTTTACGTCGTTGTAAAGCACGCCTGCAATTTCTTGCGTTGCAAACGTCGTGTCGTTCAAGACGAAAATCGTTTGTCCGCTTGTCGCGACGTCAAGTGCGTCTTCGATTGTGTAATAGTTGTTGCGGACTTTCACGCCTTTGACCTTTACGTAAACGACGTTGTCGGACAAAGCGAAGTTGTCCGCCGTAAGCGTCGCGGTTGTTTTGTGCGTGCCTGCCGCAGAAAACATGTTTTTTTCAAACGTCAGGGTGTAAGGCTCCGTTACTTCGATGTTATTGTACCTCACGGTCGTGCCGATTTCGTGCGACGCGCCGTCATAATTGAACTCGAAAAGATTTTGCGCGAGCGTTACCGTCGCCTTTTGAAGGTCGAGCGTTACCTTCGTTTCAAAATCTTCGTAGTTTGCGGGGTCCGTATTGTACTTCGCCTCGTACACCGTCTTTGTGCAAACGGGGACTTCGTCCGGGTTAACCCAAGTAAATCCTTCCGAAAGCGTGTAATTTCCAAGCGTTTTGTTGGGATCGTACGTGCCGGTAAGAGAAAGCTCGGGAGCCGCCGTGTATTTTGCCTTATTGATGACGATTGTTTTTGTAGTTTCGCCCGAAAGGGTATAGTTTTTGTCTTCCTTAATGGTTACCGTATAAGTGCCCGCGTTTTTGAACTCGCAAGCCTTGCCGTCTTTTGTGAATATAAGATTTGCGGTTTTGCCTTCGTACGTTGCCGTGGGCAAAGTCTGTCCGTCGTTGTAAACGTAACTTTCCGCAATACTCCAAGCGACTTCGGCAGTCTTTTTGTTTATCGTGAGTGTGCCGGTCTTGACAGTCACCGCATAATTATCGCTTGCGGTAAGTCCCGAAACGGAAATTACGTAATCGCCCGCATCCGTGCCTGCGCCGCTGTAAACCGCTTCGCCCGAAAGATTTTCGCCCTTTACAAGCCCCGTGACGGCGTACGAAAATGCGGGCGTTTCGCCGTAAGTTATCGTGACGTCGTTAACCTTAATTTCAACCGCTTTCTTGTTTATCGTAAGCGTGACGTATCCGACATGCTCCGCGAGGGTGTCGTTGTCAACAACCTTAAAGTATATCTTGTACGTGCCTGCGTTTGTATATTCGGGCGAAGAAGTAAGCGTGCAATCGTTTTCGGTCGTGCCGTACGTTATCGTGTAGTTTTTGCTTTCGTCGGTCTTTTTGACCAAAACGCCGTGCGGTTGTCCGTCGTACGTCAGCGTAACGTCCGCGAAATCTATTGCGAAGGTAACCTCTACAAACGTAACGCTCATTTCGTACGAAATTTTGTAGCAATCGGCGTTCGTAACGACAAGGTTTGTTTTGTCGAAAGCGTCTGCGTTATATGTGCCTGCGACGTCCTTTGTTATCGTGACGTATCCCGTGACGGTATCGCCCGCAACAAGTCCGATTTTTTCAAGGTGTTCTGCCTCGACCTTGTATGTTTTCCCGACCGCAACGGTCGCCGTATTATTGAGTTTTATCGTAAGCGGTTTTTGGACGACGTTGAACGTTGTGCCGTTTGCGGCGATTGCATAGTTTTTGTTTTCCGCGGCTTCTGCATTAAACACAACGCTTGCGGTATATTCGCCTTTTCCCGCGCCGACCGTATAGTTGGTTTCAAGCGTGTATGAAAGGCTGTCGCCGTCAAGCACGCCTTCAACTTTTGCCGACAAACCGGGTACTTCATCGCCGTATATGATGTCGTTAACCGCGTTTATCGTGATTGTCGCCGGTTTTTTATTGACCTTGAAGTCGACCGTGTTCACGGTGATTTCGTAAAACTTCGTCTTTTCGCCTGAAACCTTTGCGGTCGCCGTATACGTACCCGCGTCGAGTTTTTCTGCAAATTTCGTTTCGGTAATCGTGACCGTATCCGAAAGTTTCAACCCGCTGATAGTATGGCTTATTATTGGCAAAGCTTCGCCGTACGTAAGTTCGGTTTTGTCCGACGTAACGGTTACCGCAAGGTTCGCCTTATTAATCGTAATCGTGCCGACGGTTTCAACCGTAATATTGTAATTCTTTTCGGGATACTTTTCGCGTAAGACCGAAATATCCACGTTTTCGATATTATACGTGCCGACGTTATTTGCAACGTTGCCCGTTATCGAGGTCATGCCCAGGTGCAATTCGTATTTGCCGCTTTCGATAGTGTACGTTTCGCCGTTTATGGCTGCGGTAAGGCTCGGCAAATTATCGCCGTAAGTCAACGTGTCATCGTCGGGCGTAACGGTGGCGGAAACTTCCGCCTTATTTATCGTTACCGTGATTTTTCCCGACGTGTAAGGGTTGTAGTTGTCGCCCCTGTACACTCTTACAAAGTAATCGTATTCGCCGCAGTCGAGCGCCGACAAATCGACGTTTTGAAGCGGGAAGGTTGTGCCGTCGGTGCCGTATGTTACGACGTCGTCCGCACGAAGTCCGCTTATTCCGATTTTGGCGGTTTTATCGCCGTACGTCATTGTGACGCCCGTTACCGTAATGTCCGAAATGTCCGCGCGGGATACGATAAGCGTTTCGTCTGCCGAAAAGTCTTTTTCGACAGAGTCGCAGTTTTCCATTGACGCGACGATTTTGACGTTTGCCAGATACTCGCCCGCCGCAAGGTTTTGAAGGGTGAGCGACGATTCGGTTGTTTCTTCCGTCTTATAAAAAACGTTATCTTTATTTATTGTCCATATATACTTATAAGTAACGCCCACGTACAAAGTGGTGCCCTCGTTTGGCATTACACTAAATTTGGCGGTGTTGCTTTCCGAAAACGTGAAGTCCGCGGGGGTATTAACCTTGAAATCGCCGATTGCGGAATCCATAAGCCTTAATTTCAGCACATACGTAAGGTCGCGCGTCGGCATTGTCAACTCCGAAAAATCGTCGATGATCGTCTTTTCCGTGTCGGATTTATCGTACCAGCCGACGTAATCCAGAATTGTAGCGTCGTACGTCGCGTCGTTGTCTGCCGTTTCAAAATGGCTGTCGATGGACGCGCCGTACTCGACCTCTTCCGTGTAAACCGACGTGCCGTCAAAGTTAATAAACGTAAGCGTGAACTTCTTTGTTTCCCATTTTGCGTTAACGATAAGGTCGCTTGTGACGTTGTCAAACGATTTGTCCCATCCGACGAACTTTGCGGTTGGGGTATCGATCGGGTTATTCGGTGGGGGTGCGGCAAAGCCGTGTTTTACTTTTTTGGTTGTAATTGTCGTTTCGCCGTTTTTGAAAGTGACCGTATACTCGTTAAGTTCGTACACGGCGGAAACTTCAATGTCTTCCGTCACCTTTGAAAAGTCTTTGTCCCATTTTGCAAAATGCATGCCTTCGGGCGGCGAAAGCCGGGCGGTATCGGGCGCGGTCGCGGCGGCTTCGTATTCCACCGTTTGGGTTTCAAGCACCTTTTCGCCGTCCTTAAACGTCACCGTGAACGTGTCGACGTCGTACACCGCGTTTATCGTAAGGTCGCTTGTGACCTTTGAAAAATCTTTGTCCCATTTTGAAAAAGTCTTGCCGTCCTTTTCAGGGACTTCGGGCGCGGTTACGGTATCGCCGTGCGTGACGTTTGTAAAGGTTGCAAGCACCTTTTCGCCGTCCATAAATGTTACGGTGTATTTATTGATCGTCCATTTGACGTAAACCGTATCGCCGTTTTTGACTTTGGAATCCTTTGTAAGCGGCTTCAAAAAGTCCGCGTCGCGATACAGTCTTCCGGTGTATCCTTCTTTTTGAAGACTGAGCGTGAATAAGTCGGAAAACACGACGTTTTCCTTGTAAATGCTGCCGTCTTCGTCTTGGATTTTCACAATCACTTTCGTTTGTCCGTCTTTGTCAGCCACGTTGCTTTTGTTGCATGCAAACAGCGTAACAAGCCCGATTAAGAGCACGATACACACGAGCATTGTTTTTAATCCTTTTTTGCTCATTCAACATCCTCCGCTACCACGGGATGAATTTTCATCCCTTGGTTTCCTTGGTTTTTTATGCTTTCCTGCCATGACAGGTTTCTGCTCGATTTATTATTGTAAAGGTAAAATCTGAAATCGCCCGCGCCCGCAGCCTGTGGCAACATTTTGCCCTGATTTCGGATATTCTCGTCCTTACTGTTTTCAAGCACCGAGATATTGACGTCGTACACGCCGAACTGCTTTGTTTCGTCGTTCGCTCTTGTTAGGTCAAGGTACGAATAGTTATATCCGCCGCCGTAAAACGCTATGCCGCCATGGACGTATTCCGTCCCGCCGACATTCAGGATTATATCGCGGCACTCCTCCTTTACCTTTGCGACTTCTTTCATCATTTCCGCAACGTTCATCGAAAGCCACGGATTTGCATCGCCGGTAACTTCGATAAGCGTGCTGCTGTCAACGTTTGAAAGGTTTTTCCAGTCAAGCATTTTCACGTCGCCGACTATGCGAAGCGCCGACGCATACGAAGTCGCCGCGCAATCTTTCCACGTCGTTATCGTGCCGCCCAACAATAATTCGCCCGAGAAGTGCGTTTCCATACCGACCGAGAACAACCCCGACGTTTCGAGCACCGAGTTTTTAAGCGTAACGTCGTTGATAAGATAATTGTCGTTAAAGTATTTGTCCGTCTTGTTGCTCTCGTCGTAAGGCGAATAATATTCGTTGTCTTTTTCTTTACGGAGTTTTCTTTGCACTTCGTTTGTCTGTTTCAGCGCGCGGTTGCTGCCGATTTTCAATATGAATTCGCGCGCGTTTGAAAGCACGCAACTTTCAATATGCACGTTTATTTTCTCATCTTGCACGTTAAACGCCGCTTCGACTTCAACAACGGGGCTTCCCATTGTGGATCCGCCCGCAAAAATTCTGACGACGGTGCGCCCGTTCGAGACGCGACTGTTCAACAGTTTTGCGCTTTTTGCGATTTCAAGCGTCGTGCCGACGTAGTTGAGTTTCGCCAAGTTAAACTGTCCGTCTTCTTCAAGAAGGCTATCGTCGCTGCAACCTTTTAAGACGACGTTGTTTATAAGCACGTTGTCCGTCCTTACAAGGAAAGAAATGTTGTCCTGTCCTTTGACGCTTGCGGACGATATCGCGACGAAATTCAAAGGCCCTTTGAAAATTTTCGGAACCCCCGTCGCGTCCTTGCACTGCGTGAACTTGTCGGCGTTGATTTCAAAACCGTTGCCGTAAACGTGGTTTTTGAACTCGATAAGATATTGAACTTTCTTGTTTTCGTCGTTTTCGCCGATGTTATCAAGATACGTTTTGTCGTACGTGGTTGTGAATTTTTTGACGTCTTTTTTGAGTTCGTCTTCGGTCATAGCCGTGCCGTCGTTTTTGACGCCCAGCATCACGTCGCTTGTCAGCACGACGATATGCCCGGCTTCGGTCACCGTTTTCAGTTCCTCGTAATTGCCGACGTTTCTGCCGTCTTTGACCGCACGAAGTCTGATTTTCGCGCAGATGTTCGTGCCGAAGTATTGGTTATAATTTTTGAGTTCCGCGTTGAGCGTGGTAAGCCCCGTGCCCATCGCCCTGATTTCCGCAGAAACCGCGTCGGCGTTCGTCGCCGGTTGCGCCTTGCAGGAAAAGAGCGAATTATCGTCGGAAAACGCGACGTTCATAAATTCGTCCGTGAACGTTTCGGCGCCCGCTTCCGTGACAACCCTTACGAAAATCGTCCTCGTGTCCGGTCTTCCGTTGGGTTTTTTGCCGCCGATTGTCAGTATGTTTTCGATGCCGTACTCTTTCGCGCTGTCCGAAAACTCCATCGAATACACGTTGGGCACGACGCGGATTGTCTTTTTGATTTCTTTGATGACTTTTCCGTCGTGCTCGGCAGTGATTTTGATTTTGGCAAAGCCCCTTTTCGTTGCGGTAATATTTGCAAACTGCCCGTGTTGTTCAAGGGTTATTACGTCTGCGCCGTCGATTATTTCAAATTTCACGTCCGCGTCGTCATCGCTTTCGGAATATGCGACGTAGGTAACTTTCGTGTTGTTTTTTTGTTTGATTTCGTCGCCTTCGCCGTCATAATACGACGTACGCACGTCAAGGTTATATTCGGTAAACTCCAAAGAGAAGTCCGTTGCGCCGACCTTTCCCGAAATTTCTTCGTCCGAAAATTCTTTGTCAAAAGACAAGGTCAATACGAATTTGTTTTTGGAAATCCTTTCGATTCCGCTTGCCGTGACTCCTTCGGGCAAAGTAAGGTCGGATATTTCAAGGGAGTCGTTTTTGCTTTCGACGAAAAGTTTTGCCGTTGTCGCTTTGTTTTTCACGGTGACTTTCGCGCCGCTGCTTTTTCCGTTGACCGCAAAGCCCGTGCTGTCGGTATCGACGTTGACCTTGACGGTCAAAACCTTTTCAAGCCCTTCTCGTCCTTCGGGACAAGTAATTCTAACCTGCGTCTCGCCCGAAAACAGCGCCTGCGCCACGCCCGTGACGGCGTTGAGTTTCAGAATGTGATTGCCGCCGATTTCTTCAAATATCCTTGTTTCGCCCGAAAGGTTTTCGGGGTACAGTTCTGCGGAAAAGACATTTTCGCCGCCGTCTATCGAAACTACGTCGCTCGTGATTTCATCACCGTTGACTTTGGGATAAATTCTTAACACTTTCGTGGAATATGCGGAAACTATGACGCTGTCCTTAAATCCTTTTTCGGCGGAAATCGCCGTGATTTTCACCTTTCCTACGTTATCTATATGAAGTTTTCCGTCGATTATTTCAAATCCGTCGGGGGCTTCGTCGCCGCCGACGCCCGATATTTCAAACGAATATTTCTGATTCCTTGCGTTGACGGGCTGCACCTGCGCCAAAAACGCGATGGGGTCGTAATCGGCAACGTCCACGTCGATAAACCCGTCTTCGTTCTGCGTCGTGATTTGTATGCCCGTCACGGGAATGTCCGCGTAAACGCCTGCCGCTTTTCCCACGGAGAACAGCGCGATCAGAAACACAATCGGTATTATCATTATAAGCGCGATTATTTTCTTTTTCATATCAATCCCCCTCCGTTACCCTGTCAAAGCGGGCTTTAATCCCGATAAGGTAATATAAAAGCGAGCCGACAAACTCCGCCGCCGCGCACACGCTCACGAAAACGTAAGTAAACCAGCGCATATCTTTGCCCCTGACGTTCGACAATACGTTGACGAAAAGGGGTATTCCGCCAAGAATCATCGCGGACACAAGCCCCAGCACGACGATTATCGACACGTTGTTGTTGCTTTCCCTCACGACGTTGTCTTCTTCCAGCGAAAACTGCGGACTGTTCAAATCCTTTCTTGTGGCGTACAGTATCTGCGACAACGCCATCATCGCGCCGACGAAAAACACGAATACGCCTTCGCCCGCCGACACGTATTTCTTTGCAAGAAGCACCGTCGCCGCAATGCCGACGGATATGACCGCCACCGCAAAACTGAGTGCGATTTTCGCGCCCATAATCTCGTTTATCGAAAGCGGCAACGTCTTTTCGACATAAAACGATTTCCCGTCGCGGCTGACGTTCGTCGCGCAGAACGTGTTCGTAAGCGCGCCGAAAAGCACCGTGAGCAAAATCGCCAGCTCGAAATCGCTCTGAACGAAAACGAGCGACGTCAGGAAGTTTTTGCCAATGCCCATACAAAAATATACCATAAGCGGCATTATCGCCGCCACCGTGAAGTACTGCACTGCGTAATCGGGCGTGAACAGCACGAGATTGAATTCCTTTTTCAAAAGACTTAAAAACGGCGGGAGTTTTCTTGCCGCGGATTTTTTTGCAAAAATCATTATTGCGCCCGCCGTCGCGCGCGTTTTCATCGCCTTATTGTACAAAAGCGACGTTATGAGAATGCCGATTGCGCCCGTCGCGACGGTTATCGCCACGATTATCCCCAGATTTTTCCAGACGTTCGTTTTCAGTGTGAACGCCGCGATAAAGTTTGCGGGGACAAGGTTTTTCGTCAACGAAATTATCGTCGTCATCGTCTTTTCGGAAAAGAAAAACTTGATTTCGCCCGTTGACATAAGGGTTTTTAAGAAGTCGAGCACCGTCGCATAGCAATAAAACAGCGCGAAAAGCACCAGCGTTACTATCACCAGAAGACAAACGTACTTCGACGAGAAAAACTTTTTGACGTAATAATACGGCATCGCAAGCACGCTCGATACCGAAAGCGACATAACGGGAATAATAAACGCCGCAAGCAGCCCGAGGATCACGTATCCCGCGCCCTGCTTCGTCACGCTTGCGAACACCGCCACGAACGGCACGAGAATCACAAACGCCGACAACACCTGTTTTGCGTAAATGAAAATGATTTTTGAATACAGTACGTCCGACGCCTTTACGGGAAGAGTCTGGATAATCATTCTGTCGTCGCTTTCAAAAATCGCGCGGTTTATTGAGACGACGCCGCCGATAACGTCGACCGCGAAAACGAATTCATACACGAACGTCATTATTTCATATTGCCGCGCGCGCACGTCGCGTACGCCGTTGAGCCTGATTTCGGTATATTTCGCGACAAACGCGCCGAACACCTCGATAACGACGTACATAATAAACGCCGTCATCACAAGCGTAAGCAACGCGCCGACGATATCGATGCGTTTTTTGTCACGCTTGAAATAAGACAACTTTTCGGTCATCTGTTTTTTCAGAAGTACGCCCAGCATCAGTCTTCCTTATTAGTATCGTAATACTTTTCGATAAGTTCGTCGCCGTCGAATTTGTCCTTTCCGGTGACGATGATTTTTTTGAGTTCGCCCGCGGCAATTATAATCACCCTGTCGCAAACCCTTTCCACGACGTCGAGATTGTGCGACGAAAACAAAATGGTTTTGCCCGTCTGCACGTACTCGCGCATATAGTTTATGACGGCGTTCTGCGTGCGGGGATCGAGACCGAGCATCGGCTCGTCAAGAAGCCACAGCCGCGGCTCGTGAATGAGCGAACCCATCATACATATTTTCTGTTTCATTCCGTGGGAGTATCCCGAAATAAGTTTGTTTATGCTGTCGCCGAGTTTGAATACCCCTTCCAACTCCTTGATTTTCTCGTCGCGCTTTTCGTACGGCACACCGTAAACGTCGCTCATGAACGAAAGATATTGCATACCCGTCATTTTTGTGAACACCGTGTGATTGTCGGTGACGAAAGAAAAATTGCGTTTTGCATCCACGGGATTTTTCGACACGTCGTACCCCGACACGGTTATCGTGCCGGAACTTAACGGAATCATTCCCGTGATGCATTTAAGAGTGGTGGATTTTCCTGCGCCGTTTGCGCCAAGGATACCGACGACTTCCCCTTCCGCACAAGAAAAAGAGATGTCTTTTACGGCATAATCGGATTTTTTGCCGTACTTTTTGAAAAGATTTTTTACTTCAAGGGGCAACGAACCGTCGATCGGCGTGCCAAGTGTTTTTTTATTATTTTTCATTGTATCTCTTATCTTCAAGTAATATATCGCGTATGCACGCGTGCGTGTTCTAATAAAAATTATTAGATATCTTATCATATATCCAAAAAACATATTTGTCAACGATAAAACCGCCCGAAACGCCTTTTGTTTCGTTATTCAACTTTTTGTATAGTATTTGCAAAAAACAAATATCGCCGCTCTTGACAAATAAAAAATATGGTTTTATACTATATTTACATACCCCCATAGGGTATATTGAAAATTAACGGAGAATAGCAAAATGGAAAACGTAAAATGCGCCGAAATATCGTGCGTCGATTGCTGCCGAAAGAAGCACACGCCGCGCGACGAAAAATCCCTCAAATGCCTGAACGACAGGTTAAATCGCATAATCGGACAGTTAAACGGCATAAAAAATATGTTGAACGACAATCGTTATTGCGGCGACATACTCGTGCAGTTGTCCGCCGCCGAAAGTGCGCTGTCGGCATTCGGGTATGAAATTCTGTCCGACCATTTCAAAACCTGCGTCGTCGAAAACGTGAAAGACGGAAACACCGCAATCCTTGACGAGGCGGTTGAACTCATTAAAAAACTGAAATAGTTAAATTATGGAAAAACTTAAATTCAACGTTTACGGTATGAGTTGCTCGGCGTGCGCCGCGCGCGTCGATAAGGTCGTAAGGGAACTTGACGGAATAAAAGACGTAGCCGTGAACCTTCTCACAAATCAGATGGTCGTCGACTTTGACGAGCCTGCCACTGTCGAAAAAATCGAACGTGCCGTTTCGGGCGCGGGGTATAAAGCCGCTCTTTTTAACGATAAATCGCAAAAAAAGGAAAAAGTCAATCCGCTTATCCGCTCGATAATCCGCCTTGCCGTGTCCGCCGTCCTGCTTATCCCCCTTATGTACGTGTCGATGGGCGGCGTTATGTTCGGCTGGGATATGGGCGCGCTGAACGGCAACCCGATGGGTATCGCGATATACGAACTTGTGTTCTCTTTCGTCATACTTGTCATCAACGGAAAGTTTTTCGTGAGCGGCACAAAGGCGATTTTCCACCGCGCGCCGAATATGGATACTCTTGTGTCGATGGGCAGCGGCATTTCTTTCGTATACAGCGTCGCGCTTATGATCCGCGCAGGCGTAAATACCGCATATCTTCATCATCTTCCGCACACCTTGTACTTTGAGTCGGCGGCGATGATACTTGTACTTATCACCCTTGGAAAAACGCTGGAAATTTACAGCAAAGGAAAAACCACGTCCGCTATAAATGGGTTGATGAACCTTGCCCCCGAAACCGCAAGGGTTATTAAGGACGGCGAAGAAAAAGAAATTCCGCTGTCTTCACTTTCGACGGGCGACGCGTTTGTCGTACGCCCCGGCGAGAACTTTCCCGCGGACGGCGTAATATTGTCGGGGAGCGGCTCCGTCAACGAATCGGCGGTAACGGGCGAAAGTATGCCCGTCGATAAATCCGTCGGCGATAAGGTTATTTCCGGCACGACGAACGTCAACGGCTTTATCACCGCAAAAGCCACTTCCGTCGGCGGAGATTCCACGCTCGGGCGCATCGTCAAACTTGTGCAGGACGCGTCCGCTTCAAAAGCCCCGATTGCAAAAACGGCAGATAAAGTATCCGGAATATTCGTGCCAAGCGTCATTTGCGTCGCAATCGTTACTTTTATCGTGTGGATTGCCGTCACGAAAAACTTTGCGACTTCCCTTACGCACGCAATATCCGTGCTTGTCATAAGTTGCCCGTGCGCCTTAGGTCTTGCAACCCCCGTCGCCATTATGGTCGGCAGCGGAAAAGGCGCGAAAAACGGACTTTTGTTCAAGACTGCAACCGCCCTTGAAGAAGCGGGAAAAACAGATATCGTCGTTTTGGACAAGACGGGCACCATAACGAAAGGCACGCCTGTCGTCACCGACGTTTCGGCTTTGTCGGGTGATTCCGAAGAAGAAATTATCGCGCTTTCCGCAAGCCTTGAAAAAGGCAGTTCGCACCCGCTTGCGACGGCGATCGTACGCTTTTCGGAAGAAAAAAACATAACGGTTTTCGCCCCGGAAAAGTTTGAAAACCTTTCGGGACACGGCGTGAAAGGGACTGTTCGCGGCGACGAAATCGTCATCGGAAACGCCGCCCTTATGAAAGATATCGGCGCAGCGGCAAACGACGCTTTCCCGACAGGCGAAAAGTTCGCGCGGGACGGCAAAACCCCGTTGTACGTTGCGAAAAACAATAAAATTATCGGCGTCATCGCCGTGTCGGACGAGTTGAAACCCGAAAGCGCGGGCGCGATAAAACGAATGAAAGAACAAGGTCTGTTCGTCACAATGCTTACGGGCGACAACGCGCTCAGCGCAAATGCGGTTGCAAAAACCTGCGACGTCGACTGCGTTATCCCGGACGTTCTTCCCGACGAAAAAGACGCCGTTTTGTCAAACCTTCAAAAGTACGGAAAGGTTGTCATGGTCGGCGACGGAATCAACGACGCTCCCGCCCTTACCCGCGCGGACGTCGGCATTGCAATCGGCGCGGGCACTGACGTCGCAATCGACAGCGCGGACGTCGTGCTGATGAAGTCGGAACTTTCGGACGTGCCGCGCGCGATAAGCCTTTCCCGTCGCACCCTTCTGAATATCCGCGAAAACCTGTTCTGGGCGTTTATTTACAACGTCGTGTGTATTCCCATCGCCGCAGGCGTGTTCTCTCCGCTCGGCGTTACGCTGAATCCCATGTGGGGCGCGGCGGCAATGAGCCTTTCAAGCGTATGCGTCGTGCTGAACGCGTTAAGACTTAATCTTATCAACCTTGACAAGCCCGTAAAACACAGGAAAAAAGTCGTGAAAATCGACGTGAACGATATTTCAAAAACCAAAAACACCGAAATTAAAAAAGGAGAACAAAGTATGAAAAAAACGTTGAAAATCGAAGGTATGATGTGCGCGCATTGCGTGGCTCACGTGAAATCCGCCCTGCAAAAAGTCGACGGCGTGCAGGACGTCGAAGTGTCGCTTGAAAACAAAACGGCGGTCGTAACGCTTTCGTCGGACGTAAACAACGACGTGTTGAAATCCGCGGTAACAAACGAAGGCTACGAAGTCGTCGAAATAAAATAAAAAACCGCCAAAAACCACTTTCTTGTCAAAAACAAAACTTTGATGCGACGATTTTGAAAGATAAACGCCAAAAAAAGAAGGGATAACGCTTTTTGCGTTATCCCTTCTTTTATTCCGAAAGTTCCGTCCACTCGGTTATCAGCGGATCAAGTTTTTCTTCAATCGTTTTTATTTCTTCTTCGACCGCCATTACTTTTTTGTAGTCGGTGTTGACGGTTTCATCGTCGAGTTTTGCCTGCGCCCGGCTTAGTTCTTCTTCAAGCGCGGTGATCTTTTTTTCCAAAAATTCGACGCGGTGTTTGCGCCGTGCTTCTTCCTTACTTTCGACGTAACGTTCCCCGCCGGTTTTTTTGGTCTTTTCGGGCTTTTCCTTTGCGACTTCTTCCGCGGTTTCTTTTTCTCTTTCTTCGTACTCGTCGAAAGTGCCGTCGAAGTATCTTACCCCGCCGTTTTCAAACACGATAAGGCTTTTTGCAACGCGGTTTATAAGATACCTGTCGTGCGACACGACAATAACCGTGCCCGAAAAATCCATCAGAAGTTTTTCAAGGGTTTCCTTGCCGATGATGTCCATGTGGTTGGTCGGCTCGTCGAGAATCAGGAAGTTGGGACGACGGCGGAATATTTTTGAAAGCGCAAGGCGCACCTTTTCGCCGCCCGACAAATCTTTGACGCACTTGAAAACGTCGTCGCCCGAAAGCAAGAATCCGCCCAGCGTTTTTCGTATTTCCCCGTCGTTAAGTTCCGGAAATTCCGCACGGAAGTCTTCAAGGACGCTCAACTCGCTTTTCGTTGCGGCAATGGTCTGGTCGAAGTACCCGACACGCGTTTTCACGCCGAATCGGACGTCGCCCGAAAGCGGCGGAATAAGCCCCGTTATCGTTTTAAGTAAAGTAGATTTGCCCGTGCCGTTGCTGCCGATCACGCCGATTTTCTGTCCCCTTTCGACGGCAAGCGATATTTCGCCCAACGGTTTATCGTATCCGAAAACAAGGTCTTTCACAAACAGCGCGTCCCTGACGCTTTCGTACTCGGGCTGGAAAGACGAAGCAAACGTCGAGGTGTCGAAGCGGCGCGGGGTTTCGACAGTACCAAGCCTTTCGATTTCTTTCAGTTTCGACTGCGCCATTGCGGCTTTCGTCGCCTTGTAGCGAAATCTTTCGACAATTTTTCGGAGCCTGTCGATTTCGGCGGATTTCCATTTTGCGTCTTTAAGCGCCTTGTCGTACGCCTGTTGTTTTTGCGCCAAAAACGCCGTGTAGTTGCCCTTATATCTTGTCGTGACGCCGTACTCGATTTCGTAAACGACGCCGACGATGCGGTCCAGAAACATACGGTCGTGCGACACGATGACGACCGAATTTTTATAATTTTTTAGGTATCCTTCCAGCCACTCCACCGCGGCGATGTCAAGGTGGTTCGTGGGTTCGTCCAGAAGTAAAACGTCGGGTTTTTCAAGCAGCAGTTTCATAAGCGCGATTTTTGTGCGCTGCCCGCCCGAAAAGCACGAAAGTTTTTTGTCAAGGTCTTCGGCGGAAAACCCGAATTTACTCACCGCCGTCAGATATTCCTTTTTATAAAGGTATCCGCCGATATTTTCAAACCTTTCCATTGCGCGCGAATACGCGCCGACGTTTTCGTCCGACGGGTTTTCGCTCATTTTGTCAAGAAGGTTCTGCAATTTGTTTTCAAGTCCGACGACGTCCTTATACGCCGACAAAATTTCCTGCCGGAGAGTCAGTTCGTCGTTCAAAGACACCTGTTGAAGATATCCGATTTTCGGCGCGCCCGATATCGAAAACGAGAATTTTTCGTCGCCGGTGCCGGACACAAGTGGCACTTCCCCGCTAATGCACTTCAATATGCTGGTTTTTCCGGAGCCGTTCCTTCCGACAAGCGCGATTTTTTCCTTGTCCGACACCGAAAAATTTATTTCGGAAAGCACCGTATTGCCGTCGTACTCGACGGAGCCGTTGATAATCTCGATTCTCATACGTCCGATTATACAAAACTTTTGTTGATTTGTCATTCGTTATGAACACAAGATAATAACGCGCTCTTTACATATTTTAAAATCGGTGCTATAATCCTATCAAACGAGGTAATGGTATTTATATGGTCGGTTTAACGTCAAACAATTTAATGAACCTTAGCATGGCGGAACGCTTCGATAAGTTCAAAGAAAAAGGCTTCGGCTCGGTCATGATATGGCTCGGCCCCGACGCCAAAGAATCCGCGGACGAACGCGCCACCCTTGCCGAACGCGCGGGGCTTTTCATTGAAAACTTCCATTTAAGCTGCGACCACCTGAACGAAATGTGGATCGACTGCAAGGAAGGGGACGAACGCATTTCCCGCTTTAAGGACGAAATTGCGGCAGCCTCGAAACACGGCGTGAAAACGGTTGTCTGCCACCTGACGCACGGCGATTTTCCGCCTTTTGTGTCGACAATCGGCACGAATCGTATCGAAGATCTTGTGAAATTTGCGGAAAACGCAAACGTGAAACTTGCGTTTGAAAACGTCATCACGAAAGACCACGTCACCTACGTTTTGGAAAATTTCAAGTCGCCTTACGTCGGGCTTTGCTATGACGTCGGACACGACCACTACTGGCGCGTTCAGGATTGGCTGGGGCTTTTCGGCGACAGGGTTTTCGCCCTGCACCTGCACGACAATTTCGCCGATAAGGATTCCCACTTCATACCCTTTGACGGCAGCATCGACTGGCAGTACACGCTACCCCGCCTTGCGAAAACGAGTTACCGCGGCACGACCACGCTTGAAACGAAGGACGCCGCCTACGTTTACGACGCCTCGCCCGATAAATATCTGGAACACGCGTTAAGCGTCGGCAACTATATCGACAAATTCCTTGAAAGCAACCGCTGAACGGCAAAATAAAAAACACAAAACCGCGTTGGTTTTGTGTTTTCTTTTTGATTGAGTTTTTTCGGTTGGTTTTTCTTTTTTCGGTTTTATTGACCGATGACGGCTTTGATACGCCTGACTCCTGCGGAACTCGACTGTTCTTTCGTGATTTTGAAAGATTTTAAGTCGCCCGTGTTGTTTGCATGCGGTCCGCCGCAAATTTCCTTGCTGAAATCGCCGATGGTATAAACTTTTACCTTTTCGCCGTACTTGTTGTCGAAGATACCGATTGCGCCCTGCGCTTTCGCTTCGTCAACGGTCATCTCTTCGCACACGACGGGGATATTCTTTTTGATTTGTTCGTTGACAAGGTCTTCAACCGCCTTTATTTCGTCCGCCGTCATTGCACGGTCGAAACCGAAGTCGAACCTTAATCTTTCGGCAGTGATATTGCTGCCACGCTGACGCGCCTCTCCGCCCAGAACTTTCATAAGAGCGGAATGTAAAAGGTGCGTTGCTGTGTGGAGTTTTGCGGTTTCTTCGGAATTGTCCGCAAGCCCGCCGTGGAATTTCTGTTCCGCGCCCGCCTGCGATTTTTTCTGATGTTCCTTGAACGCGTCTTCGTATCCTTGCACGTCGACTTCGAACCCGTTTTCGTGCGCGAGTTCTTCCGTCATCTCGATGGGGAATCCGAAAGTATCGTAAAGACGGAACGCGGTTTTTCCGCTTATCGTCTTTGTGGGAATGTGCGTGATGACCTTTTCAAACTCTTTCAGTCCTTGTTGCAAGGTGTTGGAAAATCTGATTTCTTCCTTGTCAAGTTCCGACACAATCCTGTCTTTATTGGTCAAAAGATACTGATAAACGTCCTGATATTGCGAAATATACTGTTCTGCAATTTTGGAAAGGGAACGCTCGGGAAGGTCGATGATGCGTCCAAAACGCACCGCACGACGGATAAGTCTCCTAAGAATATAGCCTTGGTCGACGTTGCTTGGCACAATGCCTTTCACGTCGCCGATAAGGAAGGTCGAGGTGCGGATATGGTCGGCGATTATACGCATCGCTTTCGTGACGGTTTCGCTTTCGTCGTACTTGTGTCCCGAAAGATTTTCGATGAGCGCGATCGCGGGTTTGAACAAGTCGGTTTCATAAACCGATTTGTATCCGTTCAAAATGCAAAGCATACGTTCAAGCCCCATGCCCTCGTCGACGTTCTTTTGTTTAAGCGGCGAGAAGGTGCCGTCGGCGTTTTTGAAGTATTGCATAAAGACGTCGTTACCGATTTCGACGTACTTGCCGCAGTCGCACGCGGGCGAACATTCGTCCGAACATTTGGGTTTTCCGGTGTCAATGAACATTTCGGTGTCGGGACCGCAAGGACCGGTAACGCCGGCGGGACCCCACCAGTTGTTTTCTTTCGGAAGGAAGAAAATGCGGTCTTCGGGGACGCCCATCTTTTTCCAGAATTCCGCGCTTTCGTCGTCGCGGGGGCAATCTTCGTCGCCCTTGAAAATGGTAACCGCGAATTTGTCTTTGTCAAATTCCAGCCGGTTCAGCAAAAAGTCGTACGAGCAGGAAATTGCGTATTCCTTGAAGTAGTCACCGAGCGACCATCTGCCCAGCATTTCAAAAAACGTGCAGTGCGTCGGATCGCCGACTTCTTCGATATCGCCCGTGCGGACGCAGATTTGCACGTCGGTCAGACGGTTGCCCGCGGGGTGTTTTTCGCCGAGAAGGTACGGTACGAGGGGGTGCATGCCCGCCGTTGTGAACAATACCGTCGGATCGTTTTCGGGGATAAGCGACGCGCTGGAAATAACGGCGTGTCCCTTCGATTTGTAGTAGTCGAGATAAATTTTGCGAAGTTCGCTGCTTGTAAGATTTTTCATAAATATCCTTAAATTAAATTATCTTCTGATAAATTGCCCTGAACCCGTGCGGCAATACGCCGAGTTTGATGAGATAGCCTTCCGCGCCGTCGCCCTCGCTGACGGTGAGTTTGTCCGCGCCGAGATATTTCAGAATAAGCGAATACATGAGTATGCCCGGGGCGATGATGTCTGCGCGCTTTTCGGGGAGTCCTTTCACGTGGCGGCGTTCTTCCATCGTCATTTTGCTGATTTT
>ENA-ORMN01000098-ORMN01000098.1-human-gut-metagenome-genome-assembly--contig:-NODE-98-length-102459-cov-5.928362_pt1 | contig 102459 bp, 80 predicted proteins | sample MGYA00242102_ERZ508993 | MGnify/ENA primary metagenome ERZ508993 (study PRJEB26280, sample SAMEA2338770) | human gut metagenome | biome: human gut; feature: human-associated habitat; material: faeces...
GTAGGACTGCTTGTTCGCGAGTTTTGTTGCTCCGGAACAGATGTGTCTGCCAAAGTCCTTGCGATGTACGCAGACACTAGAACTCCGTCAATGGAACCACAGTGGCTTGCCGCTGGGTTAAGTCAGAATATGTAATAGTGGAAGCAAGATTTTTGTTTTCGAGAAGGGAAGGTAAAAACAGATGATGGGTGAGAGATTAGCATTTCAGAAGAAAAATGGACAAAAAATTGCAGGAAAGGCATACTTTGCAGGCGTAGATAAAAAATATCCGACGGTGATTTTTGCCCACGGATTCGGTTCCAATTACCGTGACCTAGAACATCACGGAGCTGGATTTGCAGAAAGTGGAATTAACTGCATTTTTTTTGATTTTTGTGGAGGTGGATTAAAGTCTCTTAGTGATGGCAAGATGACGCAGATGACAGTTCTCACAGAGGCAGAGGATTTAATCGAGGTAATTAGTCAAGTGCAGCAGATGGAGAATGTAGATTCAGATCAATTATTTATTCAGGGAGAAAGTCAGGGAGGATTTGTCGGTGCTTATGTAGCAGCGCAGATTCCAGAAAAAATAAAGGGATTAATTTTGTGGTATCCTGCATTTGTGATTCCAGATGATGCCAAGCGCCGTTTTGAAGAAAATGACAATACCTGTTTTGGACAGCAGTTAAGTCCAGATTACAATAAAGTAGCAAAGGATATCGATATTTTCAATGTCATCACAGGATATAAGGGACCAGTGGTGATCATTCATGGAGAAAGCGATAATTGCGTGCCGATTTCTTATTCCGAGCACGCAGAAAAAGTATATGACAATGTTAAACTGATTCGAATTCCAAGCGCAGGGCATGGATTTGATGGAAAGGATAGTCAGTTTGCGAGAGAACAGTCGATAGAGTTTATTAAGAAAAATTTGAAATAAAATTTTAACTACTAAATCACGATTTAGTAATTTGCTGTATGCATGAATAAATTTACATTTTTTTTACTCAAACAGGATAGAAAAGCAACATAGTTTGGTGCTATTGTGTATTAGAAACAGAAATAATACTAGATGATAGATTAGCTAGTTCGCTAATACAGAAAAGAGGCACAAATAAAGATGATTACCTATAAAGACATCCAGAAAAATAAAGAAATCAATGCAATGATTGAGCAGGGCAACCAAGTATTAAAGACACTTGGTTATACGGAGCATTCGAAGAAACATGCAATCAAGGTGGCAGAGCATGCAGCTGAGATTTTAAAAATCACTGGAGCAGACGCACATCAGATTGAGCTGGCACAAATTGCAGGTTACATGCACGATATTGGAAATTGTATCAATCGACAGGATCATGCGCACAGTGGAGCTATTTTGACCTATTCCATTTTGAAAGAGTTGGATATGCCGATTTCAGATCGATTGACAATCGTAACAGCAATTGGTCATCATGATGAGAAGACAGGAACAGCTCTAGATCCAGTTTCGGCTGCACTCATTCTTGCTGATAAGACCGATGTGCGAAGAAATCGTGTACAAAACCCAGTCATTGCAAATTTTGATATTCATGACCGCGTAAACTATGCAGCATTGTCCTCATCTCTAGAGTTTAAGACAGAAAAGAAAATCATTCAGATGAATTTGGAACTGGATGATTCGATGTGTACGGTTATGGATTACTTTGGCATATTCTTAGAGCGCATGATGATGTGCAGACGTGCAGCAGAGGTGCTTGGCTGGCGCTTTAAATTGGTTGCAAATGGAAGTAAGCTGTGTTAAATTCGTGAGGCAATATAAAATGTCACATGGGCATCATCATCTTCAATTGGAATACTTTTACAAAGCAGGTAACCTCCTTGAATAAATTTATTGTTAAATATTCGTGCAAAGTATTGTTCTTACTGGAAATGCTACAAACATAAGTATTTGTATGGATGCAGATTTGAAAGCGCAAGCGGACGCACTGTTTACTGAACTTGGCATGAATCTGACTACGGCGTTTAAAGTGCCACTGTACCTGTCCCCATGGCCTTCTGGATATCAAGCAGGTGACAAAGACAGAAATAGAGGAATATACAGAAGAAGAAATACTTTACAAAACAAAATAAATGCGATATGATATGACTAAATAGGGAGCTCAAATAGATGGGCTGAGAGTAGACTTGGTAGTCTTGACCTGAAACCTGATTTGGATAATGCCAACGTAGGGAAATACATGTCTTGCACAATAATGTTGTGTGTTTTTTGCTCTCTGTTTTTTTGTGAACTGGGGGCACCACTTTTCGCAGAACAGACTAGGCGCCGGATGATACTTGTATTGTATCATTCGGCGCTTTTTTTGTTTTTAATTTGCTAATAAAGGTGCCGAATATAAGAAAGGAGATAAGCCATATGGTAAGGATAAATGGAGAAGATAAGGCACTTGCAGGAATTAATCTCTTGGAATACTTAAAAGATGCTGGATACCAACTGGAAAAGATTGTGGTAGAACGAAATCTGGAAATAATTCCGCGAGATCAGTTAGAAAATGTGGTGATTCAGGAAAATGATTCCATTGAAGTACTGAGTTTTGTTGGTGGAGGCTGATATAATGACTGAAATGCAGAAAGAGATGCAGAAACTTATTTCAAAAGACGAATTGGATAAAGCTTTTGATGCAAGGTTTCCAAAAGAGATGCAGGTAAAGCTGCATAATGCAAAGGTTGCCATAGCAGGACTTGGCGGACTTGGCTCCAATATTGCAGTCATGCTTGCAAGAAGTGGGGTGGGTCAGCTTTTACTTGTAGATTATGATGTGGTAGATGTGACAAATCTGAATAGACAGATGTATTATATTCAACATATTGGAAAACCAAAAGCTCAGGCACTGCCTGAAATATTATATCAGATTAATCCATATAGTAATTATCAGTCATGTTCTGTGAAAGTAACAGAGCGAAATGTACACGAGTTGTTTTCGCAATATCCAATTGTATGTGAAGCTTTTGACGCACCAGATCAGAAAGCAATGCTGGTAAGAGAAGTACTTACTCAGTGTCCCAATACTACAGTTGTATCGGGAAATGGAATGGCTGGATATGGAGATATCAATGAAATACAGACAAGCAGAAAAATGAGACACCTTTATGTGTGCGGAGATCAGCATACAGATGTAGGTGAGGGAATTGGCCTTATGGCTCCGAGAGTAGCAGCTTGCGCTGCACATGAAGCCAATAAAGTGATACAGCTTATTATGGAAGCATGAAATAAAAACTTAAAAATAAAAGTTTAATGAGGAGACAAACATGGAAGATAAACTGATATTAGGTGGAAAAGAATTCAAAAGTCGTTTTATTCTGGGATCAGGAAAATATAATTTGAATCTGATTAACGCAGCAGTAGAGCAGGGTGGTGCAGAAATCATAACACTTGCTCTTAGACGTGCAAATACCAAGGAAAGTGAAAATATTTTGGATTATATTCCAAAGGGTGTCACACTGCTTCCAAATACTTCTGGTGCACGAAATGCAGAGGAGGCAGTTCGTATTGCGAGACTGAGCCGTGCAATGGGCTGTGGTGATTTTGTAAAGATAGAGATAATGCGAGATGCCAAATATCTTTTCCCAGATAATCAGGAAACAATAAAAGCAACAGAAATTTTGGCAAAGGAAGGATTTGTAGTTCTGCCGTATATGAATCCTGATTTAAATGTTGCAAGAGATCTGCAAAACGCCGGAGCTGCTGCTGTAATGCCGCTGGCTGCTCCTATTGGAAGCAATAAAGGTCTGGCAACAAAAGCCATGATTCAGGTACTTATTGATGAGATCGATCTGCCAGTTATTGTGGATGCAGGAATTGGAAAACCATCTCAGGCTTGTGAAGCAATGGAAATGGGAGCAGCAGCAATTATGGCAAATACGGCAATTGCAACAGCAGGGAATATACCTGATATGGCAGAGGCTTTTAAGCTTGCAATTCAGGCTGGCAGAAAAGCATATCTTACTGGAATGGGAAGAGTTCTTGCAAGAGGTGGAAGCGCATCAGATCCGTTAACAGGATTTTTACGGTAGGAGGTTGCAGTCATGAATGAAGAAAATCAGGTATATTTTATTGACAGTGATCAACTGCCGCCTTCCGCATTGGAAAGAAAACATCGTTTGGAGCAGGATCCCTCTTTTCGTGCTGACCATATGAAATACATGGATGGAATGCAGGTAATCGAATCAGACATTAAAGATAAAGTGTTAAAAGCCATGGGAGAGTATGATTACAATTCCTACACTGCAGCTGATGTTGAGAGAGCACTTTCTCACGAGACATGTTCAATAGAAGACTTTAAAGCCTTTTTGTCACCTGCTGCAGCACCGTATCTGGAGCAGATGGCAAGAAAAGCAGAAGAGATAACAAAAAATCATTTTGGAAACACTGTTTATATTTTTACACCACTTTATATAGCCAATTATTGTCAGAATTACTGCATTTACTGTGGATTCAATTGTTATAACAATATTCGCAGAAAGAAATTAAATTTCCAAGAAATAGAGCATGAAATGCAGGTTATAGCCAAAACTGGAATGGAAGAGATACTGCTGCTTACCGGAGAAAGCCGGAAATATTCTGATGTGGAATATATTGGTGAGGCAGTAAAAATTGCTCGGAAATATTTCAAAAACATCGGAATTGAAATTTATCCGGTAAACGTAGATGAGTATAAGTATCTTCATGAATGCGGCGTAGATTATGTAACTGTTTTTCAGGAAACCTATAATACAGATAAGTATGAGACACTGCATTTGCTCGGACATAAGCGTGTATGGCCGTATCGTTTTGATTCTCAGGAACGTGCATTGATGGGAGGCATGAGAGGCGCTGGATTTTCTGCCCTTCTGGGGCTTGATGATTTCAGGAAGGATGCACTGGCGACTGCGCTTCATGTTTATTATATAAACCGTAAATATCCGCATGCAGAGCTTTCTCTAAGCTGTCCAAGACTGCGTCCTATTGTAAATAATGATAAGATCAATCCACGTGATGTAGGCGAAAAAGAACTCTGCCAAGTATTATGTGCATATCGTATGTTCCTTCCTTTTGTTGGAATTACAGTATCTAGTCGTGAAAGTGCTGATTTCAGAAATGGTATTGCAAAAATTTGTGCAACAAAAGTATCAGCAGGAGTATCAACAGGTATAGGTGATCATGAAGAAAAATATGAAGGAACAAAAGATGCAGATGTAGGAGACGAGCAGTTTGAAATTAACGATTCCCGCTCTTTTGAATCCATGTATCAGGACATGGAACAGGAAGGTCTGCAGCCTGTGTTGAATGATTACCTCTATGTGTAACAGCTACGAACATACTATTGTAATTACTAACCGTCATCTTGTGCAGGGGGATTTCCTGAAGCAGCTCGAAAAAGTAACAAAGCTGCATCCCCATGCATTGATTCTGAGAGAAAAAGATCTTACAGATGATGCTTATGAAAGTCTGGCAAAAAAAGTTTTTGATTTATGCGAGAGAGAAGATATAACTTTCTTTTTACATACTAAGATTGAAATTGCCCGAAAAATAGGATGTCAAAACATTCATCTGTCTATTCCTGTGCTAAAAGGATTATCAGAGACAGAAAAGAAAGCTTTAACAGAAGATTTTTGTGAAATCAGTATTTCCTGCCACAGCATGGAAGATGTAGAAATTGCAATGGCAGGAGGTGCTACACAGATTATTCTGGGAACTATTTTTGAGACAGAGTGTAAAAAAGGTGTTCTAGGCAAGGGTGTTGAGTTTGTCAGAGAAATATGTCAAAAGTGTCCGCTTCCGGTATACGCTATAGGCGGAATGAATCTGCAAAGGCTGCATCTTGTCATAGACGCGGGAGCTGCAGGTTGCTGCATGATGTCTGGATTTATGCAAACAACGAAAACATTGCAATAAAGTGCTTTCATAACATGACATGTCAACTGCAGTAAAATATCACAAAAAATAGCTGCAGATTTTGTTACGGGTTACGCGTTTAACCTTTGAAAAAATTTCTGATGAAACAATAAAACGTGTTCAGCAAGAACTTGAAAGATCGGGATACATACCGAATATGGCAGGTATTTTGCTTGCAAGAAATAATTCAAGAATTATCGGAGTAGTGGTCAATGACCATGAAAAGTATGAGGGCAGAGTTTTAGAAGATGGTTTTGTGATGTCATCATTAAATGCTCTTTCACGTGAGGTAAATGAAAAAGGATATTTCTTGATGATAAAAACGACAGCTGATATCAGTGAAATTCCGGTGTTTGCTTCCATGTGGAATATGGATGGACTGATTTTAATGGGATTTTGCGAAGCAGATTATGAGAAACTTCGAAATCAGATGAGAATATCATTTGTAGTGTATGATGGCTACTTTGAGAAATGTTCTAAGGTAGTTAACCTGGTCATAAATCATTATGATGGTGGTTATCAAGCTGGAAAATATTTCAAGGAACTTGGTCATAAAAAAGCATTATGTATAGCAGATAACTTTATTTGTATGGATAAGGAACGCAAGGAATACAAATCCCAAAGAATATCCAGATTATAGGATTTGATGATAACACAGCAAGCAGGGAAAGCAATCCTCTGCTTACGACGATTCATCAGGATGCATCTTTAAGGGCAAAAACTGCAATTAATTGTCTTGAAGCTATGCGAGATGGATTAAATTGTGAGACTGAAATTGTGCTTCCGGTTGAACTTGTAAAAAGAGAAAGTACGGGGGTGCTATAATGTCAAAGTTCATGAAATCATTATGTAAAATAGCGATTCCTGTTACATTGCAAAGTATGCTGCAGTTTAGCCGGTGCAATAGCCGTATCGTCATTGCTTATTATTTTTTCAGGAGTCTATACCGGTTTTTATCGTGTAGATTATATTTGCTTTATATGCACCTGTTAAGGTTGAAAATATGATTCTTGGAGGAGGAATTATCAGAAGCGGCGGCAATACAAAAATTATCATGGTGATTGATATTGTTGGTACATGGTGCATTGGAATACCTCTGTGTCTGCTTGCAGCGTATGTTTTTAATTGGGGAATCGTAGGTGTATACACGCTGCTCACCACAGAAGAAATATTCAGGCTAGTTGTATCACTGATTATATTTAAAAAGCGTAAATGGATGATCAGTTTATCATAGTCACCAGATCAGTTTTGGTGCCAGGTAGTCTTACAATCAATGTGATCTGGAAAAACAGCTTCGCTGGTTTTATAAAGCTGCAAATCAGGCTGCTTTCAATTGACAAACAAAATTCCTATGCTATAATAGCAGGCAGAGAAAAATGATAACAAAAGAGAATAGGGGAGTTTTAAAATGAAGGCGAAGCTTGCGAGAACGGCATTTGAATATGGCGTGATCACAGTGGCGACACTGCTTTTAGTAGTTGGCGTGTATTTTTTTAAGTTTCCAAATAATTTTTCATTTGGAGGAGTAACTGGTATTGCTGTTGTGCTTTCAGCAATGAGCAAAGCATCAGCAAGTTCCTACACATTTATCATCAATATGGCGCTTCTGGTGTTAGGCTTTTTATTCTTAGGAAAAAGTTTTGGTGCCAAGACAGTCTATGTCAGTGTATTAACATCAGTAGGATTGTCAGCACTTGAAAAGTTGTTTCCTATGAGTGCACCATTGACGACAGAGCCAGTGCTGGAACTGATTTTTGCAATCTTTCTTCCGGCGCTTAGTGCAGCCATTTTATTCAATATTGGCGCATCTGGCGGTGGCACAGATATCATTGCAATGATCTTAAAGAAATATACAAGCGTGCCAATTGGCACAGCACTATTTTTAGTGGATTGCGTTATTGTTATATCATCTTGCTTTGTATTTGATATTCAGACAGGTCTGTTCTCACTGACAGGTCTTTTGGCAAAGTCACTTGTCATTGATAACGTAATTGAGAGTATTAATCGCTGTAAGGTATTTTTGATTGTATGCGATAATCCAGATCCGATTTGTGAATTTATTTACCAGGATCTTAAGCGCAGCGCAACCGTTTATAAAGCACATGGCGCTTTCACGCACAATCAGAAGATGATTATTATGTCAGTTATGAAGCGTGGACAGGCAGTTCAGCTTAGAAACTTTGTAAAGCGCTATCAGCCAGGCGCATTTATTGCCATTGTAAATTCAAGTGAAATCATCGGAAAGGGCTTCCGTGGATTGAACTGATGAACTAGCCACGGGGACAGGTACAGTGGCACTTAAAGCCATGGGGACGGGTACAGTGGCACTATATCTGTCCCCCATGGTTTTCAAACACTAAATGAAAAAACAAGGAGAAGAATCATGCCGCATTAACTGTTATCAAACGGCAACCAAATAAAAGCGTCATAAACCTAGGGCAAACGCTCTGGGTTTCTCGTGGCGCCTTTTTTGCGTACAAAAAATTAATCCAAAATGTACAATACGTTCGATAACAGGAGAGTTAATATTAGAATGAAAAAATCAAAATTGAATAAAAAATTAGATAAAATTAAGAGTATTAAAAGTAGCAAGCGGGGAATTCATATGTCAAGCTTAATGGACAGCTACGATGCGGTATCTTTTTTCAATGGACTTGTCTTTTTTGCACCCGTGTCTCTTCTAGTGCGCACACAGGCAGGTGTATCACAGAGCATGTTCTTTTTGTTGCAGGCGCTTCTTTCTGCAATCACTTTTCTGGGCGAGATTCCAACCGGCTTTTTGACAGATCGAATCGGATATAAGCGCTCCCTTGTGCTTTCACAGAGTCTGCTCCTTCTGGCACGAAGCCTTTTATTTGTCAGCTTTCTTTGCAAAAATCCAGTATTGTTTGCAATAGAAGCAGCAGTTGAAGGACTATCTTATTGCTTTTCTTCTGGTACAGACAGTGCCTATTTGTATGAGGTGTACGGTAACGAAGCCTATCTTTCCAAAACAGCACATGCGTCCAATTGTGGTACAGCAGGCTTTTTGATCAGTACACTCAGCTATGTAATTATCTATCATCAGTGTGGCATAGAAGGACTTCTTCTTTCTACGATGGCAGCAGGCACAGCTGCGGCAATCTTTTCCATAAAGCTAAAACCAGAGCCATCAAAAAATAAACAGACCTGCTATGCAAAAGAAAACGAAGCAGAAAACAAGAACTTCGCCAAGAAGGAAACATACGCATTTAATATAGAAGAAACAGTCAAAATAGAAGAAACAGCAAAACAGGGAGAGCACTCAATTAAGCAACTACTTTCCGTCATGAAACATCCAAGAGCACTTTTGTTTGCGTCAGCCCTTTCCATCTTTCAGGTATCATGGCTGCTAATCAATTTCTTTTATGTTGAAAAATTGGGAGAGTGCGGAATTTCACCAGAATGGATGTCTGCTGTTATTTTGGGCTACTCCGCAGTAGAGATGCTTGCAGAGCCGATCATCCGAAAACTTGGAACATCTTTTTCAAAAAGTTGGGCGCGTCGATTTGGCATTCTTTGTGGTGTGGGCTTTCTGGCATTCGGCTTTGTCTCAAAGCGTATCCTCATATTGCCTCTAATGCTTGTACTTCCGCTTCTCTTAAAGCTGCCAGAATATTTTGTCATGGAGCAGGAAAATGTGCTGGTAGATCTGCTTGGCGTGAAAGAACAGCGTGCAGCGGCGTTATCCGTTTTGAATATGGGCGTCAGCATCATCGAGATATTGGCACTATTTGCGTCGGCAGCGCTGACTGCGGCAGGAATTGGGTGGTGCTTTCTCGGAGTCGGAGTGCTTCTAATTGTTTGTATGTTATGCGTTTGTTGAACTTCCGGACTGCACAATTTTTTAGGTTGACAATCCTGAAAAGTCTGCTATACTGAAAAACAGAAAAAAGAAAGGCATGTAATACCCTGAAATAGGAAATGCATGTACGGTGAGGGAATGATTATTCGATAAGTTGATTTGGAGTAACAAAATGGTAAGACCGTAAAGGTCTTGTTTGTGTATGCCGAATCAGTTTATCGGGAATCATTCTCTCTATTTTTATGCCCAATGGCTTTCGGCAGTGCATATTTTAGAAGAAGATTCGCGAAAAATCAACGACTGTTTCGGTGTGCAAGAAAGGCACAGGTACAACGTATATGCTGCAAATAAAAAATTTAACACTGACACACAAAAAGGATTTGCGAGAAATTTTAAGTGACTTTTCCTGCGTATTCAATAATGGCGACAAAGCTGTAATCATTGGCGAGGAGGGAAATGGAAAATCAACTCTTCTAAAATGGCTGTATGATCCGTTAATGGTCGAGGAATACTGTGAGGCAGAGGGGGAGCGCCTTATATCAGGAGAAGTACTCGGGTATCTTGCGCAGGAATTGCCCAAAGAAGACCAGCAAAAAAGCGTCTATGAATTTTTTTCGGAACAAGAAAGTTTCTGGAATCAGACACCGAAGGAACTGAACCAGACTGCGGCAAAATTTCACATCGCTCCTGACTTTTTTTACAGGGAGCAGCAAATGAGCACGCTTTCTGGTGGAGAGAAGGTAAAGGCACAGCTGATGCGAATCCTTTTCGCAGAACCAACTGTCCTGTTGCTCGATGAGCCATCAAACGACATTGACATTGAGACATTAGAGACACTTGAAGAGCTGATTTTATCGTGGGACAAGATCGTCATCTATATTTCGCATGATGAAACCTTAATTGAACGCACGGCGAATAAGATTATTCATATCGAGCAGATTCGCCGCAAGACAAAGAGCCGCTTTTGCATCGCAAACACAAGCTACACAGAATATCTCAAAAATCGCAGCAGCCAGATGGAGAATCAGGCACGCCAGGCGGCAGATGAGCGCCGCCAGAAGCAAATCCGTGATGAGAAATTCCAAAGAATATATCAGAGCGTCGAACATGCACAAGCGGTAATTACGCGTCAAAATCCGTCCGGTGGACGTCTCCTAAAGAAAAAGATGCACGCTGTCAAGTCAATGGGACGCCGTTTTGAGCGGGAGGACGAGAACATGACCGCCATGCCAGAGGAGGAGACCGCGATCTACTTTGAGCTTGGAACGAAGGACTCGCAAATTCCGGCGGGAAAAACGGTACTTGACTATTCGCTTGATCAGCTGACCTCGCCGGATGGCGGCCGTGTGTTGGCAGAGCATATTTCGCTTCGCATTCGCGGCAGCGAGAAGATTTGCATCATTGGAAAGAATGGAGTCGGAAAAACAACACTTCTAAAAAAGATTGCAAAAGACCTTATGGAACGATCGGACATTCGTGCTGAATATATGCCGCAAAATTACGAAGATCAGCTTGACCTGTCGCTCACGCCAGTTGAATATTTAAACACAACTGGCGACAAGGAGGAGATGACGCGGATTCGCACGTATCTTGGCGCACTCAAATATACGGCAGATGAGATGGATCATCCTATCCGGGAATTGTCTGGTGGACAGAAGGCAAAGGTTCTTCTTTTAAAGATGAGTTTGTCAAATGCAAATGTCCTAATTCTTGATGAGCCGACAAGAAACTTTTCGCCATTGTCCGGTCCTGTCATCCGTCAGATGCTTGCCGCATTTCCAGGGGCGATCATCAGCATTTCCCATGACCGAAAATACATCATAGAGGTGTGCGAGAAGGTTTATCGCCTCGAAGCACACGGGTTAGTGGAAACAAACCTGTAAAGCGAAGGATAAACCCGGAAAAACAGTGCAAAATAAGGAAAAATAAGCAAAAAACAAAAAAGGTAGGCACTTCTGTGCTTGCCTTTTTTTTAACAATGTTGTATAATAAGCCAGTATCAACCTATAAAAACCGTAGGAAATAGGTTTGAATAGGTTTTAAAAGTTTATTGGTTCGCCATAATATTCATTATTATTATTTTGAGGAGGCACTGCGATGTCAGCACCATTATTACAGATAGAAGGATTATCAGTTCGCGTAGAGGATAAAGAGATTCTGCACGGAATTGATCTGCAGATTAAAAAAGGAGAAACCCATGTTTTGATGGGACCAAACGGAGCTGGAAAGTCTACACTTGGTTATGCACTTATGGGAAATCCTAAGTATCAGATTACTGGAGGAAAGATCCTGTTTGAGGGTAAGGATATTTCTGAAGAAACACCGGATAAGAGAGCAAAAGATGGAATGTTCTTATCTTTCCAGAATCCGATTGAGATTCCAGGTGTATCTTTAACAAACTTTATCCGCAGCGGCGTAGAACAGCGCACTGGAAAGAGAATCCGTTTCTTTGCATATAAGAAGGAGCTTGAGGAAATGATGAAGGTTCTTCAGATGGATCCGTCCTATGCAGAGAGAGATTTAAATGTAGGTTTTTCAGGTGGTGAGAAAAAGAAGGCTGAGATTTTACAGATGTTAATGTTAAAGCCATCTTTTGCAATTCTTGATGAGACAGACTCTGGTTTGGATGTTGATGCAGTAAGAACTGTATCAAGCGGTGTAGAAGAGTATCAAAAGAGCATTCACGGCGGTCTTTTAATTATCACACACAGCACAAGAATCTTAGAGTCTCTTCACGTAGATGCTACTCACGTTCTTGTAGATGGACGTATTGTGGCATCAGGAGATGGATCTTTAGTAGACGAGATCAACGAAAACGGTTTTGAGCGTTTTCTGTAATAGGATAGAAGGAGACGCAAAGCGATTATGAAAGAAAAGACTTATGTAGAAGATGTCGATAGAAGCATGTATGACTTTAGAAATGAAGACAAAGATGCTTATAAAGTAAAGGAAGGTTTGAATCCTGAAATTGTAGAGCAGATTTCAAGCGAGAAGCATGATCCAGAGTGGATGAAAGAATTTCGTATGAAATCTCTTGAGATTTTCAATAATAGTACGATGCCGGATGAATGGGGTCCATCCATTGAGGGACTTGATATGGATAACATTGTAACTTATGTTCGTCCAAACACTCATATGGCAGCAAAGTGGTCAGAGGTTCCGGAAGAAATTAAGGATACTTTTGAAAAGCTTGGTATCCCGAAGGCAGAGCGTGAGTCTCTGGCTGGCGTTGGTGCTCAGTACGACTCTGAGCTTGTTTATCACAATGTAAAGGAAGAGGTAGCAGCACAGGGCGTTATCTATACTGATATGGAGAGCGCATTAAATGGCGAGTATGCAGATATGGTACACAAGCACTTTATGAAGCTTGTTCCTCCGACTGATCATAAATTTGCCGCACTTCATGGCGCTGTATGGTCTGGCGGTTCCTTCGTCTATGTTCCAAAGGGTGTATCCGTTACCATTCCATTACAGTCTTATTTCAGACTGAATGCACCAGGTGCAGGTCAGTTTGAGCATACACTTATCATCGTTGATGAGGGTGCATATCTGCATTTTATTGAGGGATGTTCAGCACCAAAGTATAACGTGGCTAACCTTCATGCAGGCTGCGTGGAGCTGTTTGTTGGAAAGAATGCGACACTTCGCTATTCCACTATCGAGAACTGGTCCAAGAACATGTACAACTTAAATACAAAGCGTGCAAAAGTTGAAGAAGGCGGAAAGATTGAGTGGGTATCTGGTTCATTTGGTTCTCATGTATCTTATTTGTACCCGATGAGCATCTTAAACGGTGAGGGTGCAAGCGCTGAGTTTACAGGAATTACCTTTGCCGGAAAGGGTCAGAACCTGGATACTGGTACAAAGGTAGTTCACAATGCACCTAATACGTCCTCCTATGTAAATACAAAGTCTATTTCCAAGGATGGCGGTGTAAGTACCTTTAGAAGTAGCGTTGTTGTAAACAGCAAGGCAAAACACAGCAAGTCAGCTGTCTCTTGTCAGTCTCTGATGCTTGATGATATTTCACGTTCTGATACAATTCCGGCTATGGATATCCGCACAAAGGATGCCAATATCGGTCATGAGGCAAGAATCGGACGAATCAGCGATGAGGCTGTATTCTATCTGATGTCAAGAGGTATTTCAGAGGAAGATGCAAGAGCGATGATCGTCAGCGGATTTGCAGATGAAGTATCAAAGGAACTGCCGCTTGAGTATGCAATGGAGATGAACAATCTGATTCGCCTAGAGATGAAGGGCAGCATCGGATGATGGAGAGAGGTGAACACGTTTTGGAGATGAAGATAAATAAATTGCCGGCCGGAACATGGAGATGGCTGCATATGAATAATGCTCGCATTGAGCAGGAAGCAGATCTGGCGTTATGTCAGGTTGCGATTCAATGTCCAGATGCGATTGTGAAGACAGAAACATCAGAGGAACAGCTTAATCAAATTCGTACAGGTATGGGCGAAGATATGACAAAGCTGCTGCAGAAGTCTAAAACACAGGCAATCTGTTTTACAGCAGAGGAAGGTGTAAAGGAGGCAGCTCCAGTAACACTTTCATTTGGCTATCAGGATACTGACCGCAAGGGAAATAGAATTGATCTGTATTTGAAAGAAAACAGTGAGATGACAGTTGTAATGGATTACCACAGCAACGAGGGAACTGGTACTGCAGCAATTCAGACAAAGATTCACGCAGAGAAGAATGCAAAGTTAAAGCTGATTCAGATTGAACGTCTTGGAGAAGGCTTTGATTGCATGAATGATATCGGTGCCTACTGCGAAGATGGTGCAGGTGTCGAACTTGTACAGCTGATCATCGGTGGAAAAAATGTCTATATGGGTGCAGAGACAACACTTGCCGGAAAGGAATCTGATTTTACAGCAGCAATAGGCTATCAGGTGACAGGCGAAAATCGTCTTGATATGAATTACAATGCTGTTCATGAGGGCAAGAAGACAACGAGCAGCATGACAGCAAATGGTGTGCTTCGCGATCATGCAAAGAAACTGTTTCGCGGTACCATTGATTTTAAGAAGGGTGCAAAAGGTGCAAAGGGTGATGAGTTAGAGGATGTACTTCTTCTGGATGATGGCGTTCAGAATCAGACAATCCCGTTGATTCTTTGTGCAGAGGAGGATGTAGAAGGAAATCATGGCGCATCCATTGGAAGCCTTGACGATGAGCTGATTTTCTATCTGGAATCAAGAGGAATCAGTGAAGAGGCTGCATATGAGCTAATGGCAAAGGCAAGATTAAAGGCTGTCTGCAAGAAGATTCCGGTTGAAGGTCTTCGCGCAGAACTTAATGAAATGTTAGATGGCGAGGAGCCGGTTGGAGAGGAGCAGTAAAATGACGACAGAAGAAAGAAAGGCAGAAGATGCACGCTTTCGCCAGGAATATCCACTGTTTGCACAGTATCCAGAGCTGATTTATCTGGATAACGCAGCGACCACGCAAAAGCCATCATGTGTCATTCAGGCAGAATCAGCATTTTATGAAAAATATAATGCTAACCCATTCCGTGGTGTTTATGAGCTGGCCGAGTTTGCTACAGAGCATTATGAGGAGGCTAGAGCAGCTGTTGCAGAGCTTCTTCATGCAAATACAGATGAGATTGTTTTTACCAGAAATGCATCAGAGAGTCTGAATTTGATTGCATACAGTTTAGGAAATCTTGTGCTTCGTCCTGGCGATGAGGTTCTTGTCAGCATTATGGAACATCACAGCAATCTGCTTGTATGGCAGCAGGCAGCAAAGCGCACTGGTGCAACACTTCGTTATCTTGACTGCACACAGGATGGAAAAATTACCGCCGAGATGGTAGAGGCTGCTATTACTGATAAAACAAAAATCTTCGCTGTGACTCAGATTTCAAATGTACTGGGATGGAAAAATGATATTAAATCATTTGCAGAGATCTGTCATAGAAAAGGCTGTCTGATTGTAGCAGATGGCGCGCAGAGCGTTCCTCATATTGAGGTCGATGTCAAGGCACTTGATGTTGATTTCCTGGCATTTTCCGGCCATAAGATGATGGGACCAATGGGTATTGGTGCGCTGTACGGAAAGAAGGAACTGTTGGAATCAATGCCGCCGTTCTTATTTGGCGGAGAGATGATTGATACTGTCACAAGAGAGGGTGCCGTGTATGCACCAGTTCCGCATAAGTTTGAGGCAGGCACTGTTAATGCAGCAGGTGCAGTTGGACTTATGGCAGCGATCCGTTACTTAAAAGAGATTGGATTTGATACTATTGAAAGACGTGAGGCAGAATTAACGCAGTATGCAGTAAAGCGCCTTTTGGCAATTCCTGGCGTGCACATTCTTGGTTCACAGGATCCAAGTGAGCATCACAGCATTGTGACATTCCTTGTTGACAATGTGCATCCGCATGATGTTGCATCTATTCTTGATATGGACCACATTGCAGTGCGTGCAGGTCATCACTGTGCACAGCCATTATTGCAGCACTTAAATGTCTCTGCGACGACACGTGCAAGTTTTGCATTTTATAATACAATGGAAGAGGTTGATGCTCTGGCAGAGAGCCTCGCTCAGGTAAGAAGGAGGATGGGTTACGTTGACTAACAAAACCTTTTATAATGAAATTTTAATAGATCACAACATGCATCCGGGTCACAAGCATGATTTAGACGATGCAAACATGGTGATGGAAGGCTTAAATCCAACATGTGGTGATCATATTTGGCTGAAGCTCAAGGTTGAAGATGGCGTGATCGTAGATGGCTCCTTCGTAGGCGAGGGCTGTGCAGTTTCTCAGGCATCTGCTGATATGATGCTCGATCTGATTATCGGACAGAAGGTAGAGGATGCCGAGAAATTGGCAGATAACTTCTTAAAGATGATCAAGGGAACAGCTACAGAAGAAGAAATTGAAAGTCTTGAAGAAGCATCAGCGCTTGAAGATATCGCGCATATGCCGGCACGTGTAAAGTGTGCAGTGCTCGGATGGCATACCATGGAAGAGATGCTTAAATGTGATAAGTGCAGCGGACACGGGGAGTGTTCACACTGCAACTAATAATTTTATATACCCACCTGTTTCAATGGATATTGTCCACTGAGACAGGTGGGATTTTTTTATATAAAAATAGGTTGAACCGAGGAACAGGTTTGATATAATAGGGGTAGATACTGGAAAAGGACAGAGGAAAATTATTCTATTATAAAACAGGAGGTACGAAGATGAATAAAGATAATTTGGAACAGTTAATCCATAATTATATGGAAAAATATGATCTGTTAAATGATGCGGAACATGATGAAATTTATAAATGGAAGGCCGTCAATCACTTTCAGAAATATTGGGATTTGGATACTGACGAATTTGGAGAAATGTTTAAGCAGGCAATGGAAAAAACCTTCAATCTCATCAACAACGGTATTGTCCAGCCAACGAGTGGAATTGTCTTTCTGTGCAAACAGGATAAGAAAACAGAAAGAGAAGTACAAGAGGAATTTCGAAAGCTGTTAGCGCCAGATGAAGGAAATATAAAGGTGAGACAGGGTCGTATTCATATGTTTGTTGATGCAATTAATGAAAAATTGCAAAAGGCAGCACCTAATAAATGGAAATATAATCAGGACAGACGATCTGTAATAATGTATCTTAGCTTTATTGCACCGGATGAGAATTTTATGTTTAAGTCAACTGAGGCAAGAGCATTTGCAGACTGCTATGAATTTGGGGAAGATATAGGAAGTGGACAAACATTTCGATTAGATGTTTATTACAGAATGTGCCGAGAGTTGGTTGATGAAATAAAAAAGCATAAAGATTTGTGTGCACTTTTAGAGGAAAAATTAAAGTACGAGGCAGAAGTAGATGAGGACAAAACAAATCCTGTGACAAAGGTTGCAGGTAAATATAATATTTTGGCATACGATCTTATATATTGTGCACATGCATATAATCTTTATGAAAATATTTCCGTTCGAAAACGGAAAAAATTAAGTGCCGTCGAACAAAAAAGACAGGAAAAAGAAAATAGAGTGAAAGATCTGATTGCTCAGAGAGAAGAAAAAAATGAGCAGTTCGAGCAACTAGAAAAGCAATTAAACGAGATGAAATTTCCTGATATTATTGGCATGAAAGTCAAGAATATTCGATACGGAGAGGGAAATGTAACTGACCAGAATGGAAAGTATGTGACTGTGGAATTTACGGCAGGTGCAAAGAATTTCATATTGCCAGATGCTTTTGAGAAAGGTTTTCTGAAATCAGCGGATGAGGAAATCAGTGCTTGCTTTGAAGAGATTGGCTCGCTTAAGAAGACAAAAGAAAAATATGAAGGTAACATCCGACTGTTGAGTACAGAAATATCTAGATTGAGTAAGAATTAATTCTAAAATGAGGTAAAACTATGAGACTATTATTCCGTCAACGCATGTTTTCTTGGTTTGACAGTTACGATATTTACGATGAAAATGGCAATACTGTATACGTAGTGAAAGGACAACTTTCTTGGGGTCATCTTTTGAATATCTATGATGCTTATGAAAATAAGCTTGGCTGCGTAAAACAGCAAGTGTTAACCTTTTTGCCGAAATTTGAAATATACGAGCGAGAGCAGTATCTTGGCTGCATCAGCAAAGAATTTACATTTTTTAAGCCTAAATATAATATTGATTTTAATGGATGGCAGGTAGAAGGAAACTGGCTAGAGTGGGATTACACGATTTTGCGATCCGATGGATGTGTTGTTGCAACAATCTCAAAGGAACTGCTACATATGACAGATACCTATGTGCTTGATATACAAAATCCGAAAGATGCGCTCCATGTCTTGATGTTTGTATTGGCCATGGATGCAGAAAAGTGTTCGAGAAATTAATGAGCTTATTGCGAAATGAAGGGAGGCAGAGATGGCAAGAACAATCAGTATTGGAAACCAGAGTTTCGAAGAAATTCGAGAAAAAGGGTATTTTCTGGTAGACAAGACCAATTTGATCAAAGAGTGGTGGGAGTCGGCAGACAGTGTGACGTTAATTACGCGTCCGCGTCGTTTTGGAAAGACCATAAATATGGACATGCTGAACTGCTTCTTTTCGAATCGCTTTCAGGGCAGAGGAGATTTGTTTGAGGGGCTGTCTATATGGAAAGAAGAAGTCTACAGAAGATTGCAGGGAAGCTATCCTGTCATTTTCTTAAGCTTTGCTGATGTAAAGCAGAATAACTGTAAAGATGCTATACAGAAAATCAAAACAATTATTACCGGGGTGTATCGCCAGTTTTTTGATACACAAGATAAATTGCCATCTCGGATTGTGCAGATGATGCAAGAAAACATGAGCGATGTTGCAGCGCAAAGTGCTTTGCAGATCTTGTCAGAGGAATTGGCAAGACGATGTGGGAAAAAAGTGTTAATCTTTCTGGACGAGTACGATACGCCGATGCAGGAAGCTTATCTTCACGGATACTGGGATGAATTTACTGGATTTATACGCGGACTATTTAACTCCACTTTTAAAAGCAATTTTTATATGGAACGCGGAATCATGACGGGTATTACTCGTGTCTCAAAAGAATCTGTATTTTCCGACCTAAATAATTTGACTGTGGTGACAACGACTTCTGAAAAATACGCATCCTGTTTTGGCTTTACGCAACAGGAAGTGACAGATGCCCTTGATGAGTATGGACTGGAAGAAAGCAGTGCATCAGTAAGGCAGTGGTATAATGGATTTACATTTGGAAGTCACCGTGATATCTATAACCCTTGGTCAATCACAAATTTCTTAAAAGAAAAAAGATTGTTTCCTTATTGGGCATCAACAAGCTCAAATGGACTTGCCAGTAAATTGATTCGAACGGCATCGGCTGATCTAAAGGAAAAAATGGAAACTTTGCTAAATGGACAGTCGATAACAGTAAATTTTGATGAGCAGATCGTTTATAGTCAGTTGGATGAAAACGAGAGTGCCATCTGGAGCTTGCTAACAGCATCTGGCTATTTAAAGATTGAAAATATTGAATACAAAGGGATTTTTTTGGAACCTTGGTATACGCTTCGTATTACCAATCTGGAGACAGTAGGCATGTTTTCTGCTATGTTTCGTGGATGGTTTTCCAGTTCGGATGCCAACTACAATGGTTTTGTGAGGGCACTACTTAGTGGAAATCTAAAAGAAATGAATCTGTTTATGAATGATGTCGCGCTCGCAACATTTAGTGCTTTTGATACAGGAAAGCATCCATCAGCGCGAACTCAGCCAGAGCGCTTTTATCATGGCTTTGTACTAGGACTGTTGGTTGAACTTCGTGGTCGCTATAGTGTGCAGTCAAATAAGGAGAGCGGATATGGTCGCTATGATATTTGTCTAATTCCCCAAAAAACTACAGATCCGGCGATTGTATTGGAATTTAAGGTGCATGATCCAGATGAAGAAAAGACGCTTCAAGAGACTGTGGAATCAGCGTTAAAGCAGATAGAAGAAAAAGCTTATGATTCAATGCTTGTCGAGCAAGGAATCAGCAAAAAACAAATCCGACACTATGGTTTTGCTTTTGAGGGAAAGAAAGTGTTAATCGGAAGTGATGAAAAAATGCGAAAGGAGTACAAAGAAACATGAATCAAACAATTATGCAGCAAACCACCTGCAGCAGATGGGGTATTTTTGAAGTCAGCATTGTCGGACCAAAGGATGGAAACCCATTTACCGAGCAAAAATTAACAGGAATTTTTAAAGGTGACAATGAAACGGTATCTTGCGACGGTTTCTATGATGGTGACGGTGTGTATCGCATCCGTTTTATGCCGTCCTTTGAGGGAGCTTACACCTATCAGATTCAGACCACATTTGGAGGTGATTGTACTGGTAACTTTACTGTAACAGCCCCAAAAGAAAATGCACATGGCCCAGTGCGTGTTGCAAACACCTACCATATGGCCTACGAGGATGGCACACCATACTATTCAATTGGAACGACCTGCTATGTTTGGGAGCTTCAAAGCGATGAGCTGATTGAGCAGACATTTGAGACATTGAAAAATAGTGCGTTTAACAAAATTCGTTTTTGTATCTTTCCAAAGCACTATGATTATAACCTGCGTGAGCCACGTTCTTATCCGTATGAGGGAATACCAATGGATTCAAGTGTGTTGACAACGGAAAATTTCTGGGACTATACGGGAAAAACAGAAGGAAATCACTGGGATTTGACTCGTTTTAATCCAGCACATTTCCAGCATATTGAAAACTGCATTCGTCGTCTAGGCGAGCTTGGAATCGAAGCCGATCTTATCATGATGCACCCGTATGACCGCTGGGGCTTCTCTCAAATGACAAGAGAGCAGGATGATCTGTACTGGAATTATGCAGTTGCCAGATTTAGTGCATTTGCAAATGTCTGGTGGTCACTGGCAAACGAGTATGATCTTCTGCCACACAAGACTCTTGACGATTGGGAACATTATGCGTCGATTCTTTGTGAGAAAGATCCGTATCATCATATGAGATCCATCCATAACTGCATTTCTTTATATGATTTTTCAAAGCCATGGATCACGCACTGTAGCGTGCAAAGAACCGATCTGTATAAGAGTGCAGAGTGCACGAATGAACTTCGTGAACGCTACAGAAAGCCAGTTGTGCTCGATGAGATTGCCTATGAGGGTGATATTCAGCACGGATGGGGAAATTTAACCGGAGAGGAAATGCTAAGACGTTTCTGGGAGGCAGCTTGCAGAGGCGGCTATCCGGGTCACGGTGAAACCTATTTAAATAAAGAAAATATTCTGTGGTGGTCACATGGTGGCAAGCTTCACGGAGAGAGCCATAAGCGCTTTGGATTTTTGCTTGACCGATTAAAAGAAACACCAGGACTCGGTCTTCAGCCATGCAATCGAAGCTGGGACGAGGTGTGCGCTGTGCCACAACAGTTGACAGCAGGAGAGGCAGAGTGTGGCTGCAAAGAATACTATCTGATTTATTATAGCTTCATGCGTCCAACCTTCCGCGAGTTTCATTTCGACGACAAGTCAAGCTGGCATGTGCGTGTACTCGATACCTGGAACATGACAATCGAAGATCGCGGTAGCTTCCAAGGCAAATTTAAGGTAACACTCCCAGCAAAGCCGTATATGGCCGTGCAGATCTGGAGAGAAGGCGCAGATATACACCTCTTATGAATATAGCTTTCCGAGGTGGAAGTGCTTTGCCCACGACGCCGTAAAGTGAAACGGTTAGGCTCGTGGGCAATCACTTCACCGAGGGGGACATTCGGCAGCGATAAGATGCGGCAATTTGCATCTTACCGCTGCCTTTGCGCATCTTGCCGCGAATTGCTTGCTGTATATTCCTAATTTCGCTATCCTTATATTAGTGAATGATATTCATGGGATAATCACTACGCAGGCGAGCCTGTGAACATATAAGGGAGGAATGCATATGCAATCAGAGATCACCGTAAAAAATCTGAAAAAGTATTTCGCTGAAATCAAAGCTGTCGATGACATCAGTTTTACCGTGCAAAAAGGGGAATTGTTTGGCTTTCTCGGTGTAAATGGAGCTGGAAAATCAACAACAATTCGCATGATGTGCACGTTGTTTTCACCAACTGGAGGGGAGATAGAGATCGGCGGATTGCGAGTGGGAGAGGCAGATGAACAGATCCGGCAGAAAATTGGTGTCGTCTGGCAGGAGAATGTGTTAGATGATCGCTTGACAGTTAAGGAAAATTTGCAAGTGCGTGCTGCAATGTATCAGACAAAAAGTGCATGGCAAAAAGAGCGCATTCACACTGTCTGTGAAAAACTTCATTTAGAGGATATCTATGCAAGACGTTATGCAAAACTTTCTGGTGGACAAAAGAGGCGATGTGAGATTGCGGCAGCACTGCTAAATGATCCAGAGGTTTTGTTCTTGGATGAGCCGACGACGGGGCTTGATCCAGCGACGAGAAAGCAAGTATGGGCAAGTGTGAAATCTCTGCAAAGAGATGACAAAGTGACGGTCTTTTTGACCACTCACTATATGGAAGAGGCAGCCGCGGCCGGTCATATTGTAATTATCGATAAAGGGAAAATTTGTGAGTTTGGCACACCACAGGAATTAAAAATGCGCTATGCAAAGGATACATTGACGTTGTATTATAAACAAGAGAAAGACACACTTACTTCTGATAATGAAAAAACATATGATACAATACCGATAACAGCAAAATCAGAGATCCGTGTATTAGAAAACAGCATGGAAGCAATCCCAATTTTAAATCAGTTATCAGATCAGCTTGAGGGCTTTGAACTACAACAGGGAACGATGGATGACGTATTTCTTGCAGTTACTGGAAAGAGCTTGAAAGGAGGAAGCATATGAACGAGATCAAAGCAATGACAAAGAGAAATCTGTTAATTTATTTTCGAGACAAAAGTGCTGTCTTTTTTTCGATATTATCAGCACTGATTTTGCTTGCCATTATGGTTGTCTTTCTTGGAGAGTCGTCATCAGAGGGTTTGCTTGACGCATTGAATCAATATGGAACTGGCACAGCAGAGGAAAATGCAAAAAATGCCTCGTGGCTGGTTCAATTGTGGATTATGGGGGGTATTCTGGGTATTAACAGCGTAACAGTGTCGCTAACTGCGATTGGTGCAATGGTAGAGGATGAAGAAAGAGGACGGCTTCGCGCCTTTTATGTGACACCAGCAAGTCGTTTTTATCTGTCACTGGGTTATATTTTGTCAGCTTGGGTTAGTGGTATGGTGATTTGCCTTACGACATTGGCAGTGGGAGAAGGGTTCTTTGCATTAAAAGGACATCCAGTACTTGGAATTGTTGATCTGGTATCACTTGTCGGTGTGATTGCATTAAATACGTTTGTATTTTCAGCAGTTGGCTATTTGGCAGCATTGTTTATACGCACAGGAAGTGCATGGAGTGGTATGTTGACTGTGGCTGGTACACTTGTAGGTTTCTTGGGTGGTACTTACATTCCAGTGGCGTCCATGTCTGAATGGCTTCAAAATGTGGTAAAACTTCTTCCAGTGATTCATGGAACTGCTCTGATGCGAAGATTTTGTATGCAAAGTGCATCTAAAACAGTTTTTGCAGGAATGTCAGATACCGTACAGACTGTATTTTTCGAACAGATGGGTGTCACACTAAAAAATGGCGCACAGACAATCAGTATATTGGGACAGATTTTACTATTGATTGCTTGGGCAGTGGTTGTCATCGTAATTGCAGCTGCAATCGCAAAACGAAGAAAATTAAAAGATCGCTAAAGGTCTGAGAGGTGGGATTTTATGAAAGTAACAATACAGGAGTGTTCGGCAGAGGAGGAAGAGGAAGTCATTATCCGATGCCGTGGAATAGATGAAAGAATCAGTCGACTTCTTAAGGCACTCCAATCCGATCAGGAAAAATTGACGGTATTTGACGGAGAAAAAATGCATCAAGTACAGCTTCGCGATATCTGCTATTTTGAGGCAGTTGACAATCGTGTGTTTGCCTATCTGGATACAAAAGTATTTGAAATTCATTCAAAGTTGTATGAGTTAGAGCAGCAGTATGGAAATGCTGATTTTTTCAGAGTCTCAAAATCAGTCATCGTAAATTTATCAAAGGTCGATCATTTTAGTCCAATGTTTCAGGGACGTATGGATGCCTGCATGACCAACAAAGAGCATGTCGTAATATCTAGACAGTACGTTTCACTTTTAAAGGTTCGATTAGGACTGAAAAATTAGAAGGGAGAAGGAACATGACAAAATTTGAGTTCGTTTTGAATAAATTTTATGAAATTACGGTTTGGTCGCTGTTTGCGGCGATTGCTATGACAGTATTAAACGGAGGCGATGACATGGTTCCGGCTTCTATTCTATGGCAGATTCCAGTATTGTCATTTTTGGGAGCACTTTCCTCTCTGATTTATCCTTGGGATCGCAGCATGACAAGAAAAGAGTTTGTGATTCGCATTGCCATTCACTATTTGATTATGAATGGGATTATGCTCGGTGGCGGCAACTTGTTTGGTTGGATTGACATTCATGAGCCGATGCAGGTTACTATGATGGCATTATCCGTTGCCATTATCTTTTTCATTATTTCCTTGTATTCGTGGACGAAGGGAAATAGGGAAGCACAAAAGCTGAACCAGCGTTTAAAAAAGCGTAATGACAACGAATCATGATAAATCGAAAAAAATATAGTGGATCATACAATTAGACTAGCATTAAATTACAAATGAAATTAACTTTTATTGTGTGATTGCTTCTGCCTTTTAACTTCAATGTGGTGTTGCGCCCGAAATTTATCAATGGTGGCAAGACCGGCATCAGATACAGGACGGATCCACTTTCCAGAGTAGAGATGACACTGCATGATAATGTAGCGGATCGGCTCATCAATATAGCAGAACGCAAACACAAGAAGAAATGGTGCATGAAAATAAAAATTAGAAAGATATACAAATGGAAGCACCATAAGATACATGAATGTAATCTCCATAATAGAACCAAAAGCGGCATCTCCGGCAGAACGGTAGGTGTCGTTTTGTGCCCAGTTTCCCATACGAATGATGGCGGCAATGCTGTAAATGATAAGCATGCCAGTACCAATTTCATACGATTTTCCTGAAAGTCCGAGCGTATGAAGAAGTGGATTGTGAACGAGCAAAAGTGTCAGACAGGCAATACTTATAATGGCACTGCATAGATAAACCAGACGTTTAGCGCGCTCAAAGGCAAGCTCGTGATTGCCGGCACCAACTTCTTTTCCAACAAGGATTGAGGCTGCATTGGAAAAACCGCTAAAGAATGCAATGACGAGACCTTCCATAGTACGAAAGACAGCGACAGCGGCAATTGCCTGTTCACTTTGACGTCCCAGAACAACGTTAATCATCATATTTCCAACACCAATCAGAACTTCGTTGCATATGATTGGGAAGCACTTGATCAGATAATTTTGCAGAGATTCCTTTGTCCAGCGAAAATGTTTGGAAAATTCCAAGACAAATGGAATCCTTTGATGAAGGATAAAGCCAATCAAAATTAAAAGATTCACAATACCGGCAAGAACAGTTCCGACAGCGGCACCAGCGGCACCCATCTCTGGAAGTCCAAATTTTCCAAAAATGAAAAGATAGTTAAAAAAGCAATTGGCGATAACAGAGGCGATGCCGCCATAAAGCGGAATTTTTACGCGCTCAATGGAACGAAGCAGCGCACTCATTGCCATTGACAAAACTTGGAGTGGGTACGCAAAGCCAACAATTCTAAGGTAAGAAATACCAATCGCCTGAATTTCAGGTTTGTCGGTGTAGACTCCCATGATAAAAGAAGGTGCTCCGATTGCAAGGCCGGCAAAAATAAGAGCAACGGTCATCATAAAAAGAAGCGTCATTCCATAGGAGCGAGTAATTCCATCATGATCCTTTGCACCCCAATATTGAGCGAAAAATAGCATGCCGCCGCCAATAAAACCCCAGTATCCGGAGAACATCAAACTGGAAAATTGAGCACATAGTCCGACAGCACCAACCGCTTTTTCTCCGATAGAAGCCAGCATAATTGTGTCAACCATACTGCCTGTGGTGGTGAGCAGATTCTGGAGGGCTACTGGTATCGCAATAATGGCAATGTGCTTTAGAAAGTACCCCCAGTCAAATTTTTTCTGCTTCATAAGAAAAACCTCCCCAAAAACAATAATAAAATGCAGAAACAGCGCTATCATATCATGGTTTAATATGTTTTTCCATGTAGTATTTTGCTTAAATGATATACTTTTTGGAAGAATATGATCTTGCCATTTTTGCTGTGCTGTACTATAATGACGACAAAGGAAAAGACAGGCAGGTGATGTAGTGAAATATAAAAAAGGAAAATTGTGGAAGGTTCCAACGCTTGTCGTATGTGCAGTTTTATTTGGACTATTGGCGGCTGATATCAGTGGATCATATGTGACTGCACCGATTGATGTTACAGCGTATCATATTTTAAGGTCATTTAAGAGCAGCGCAGCGACAGGATTTTTCAAAATAATGACTAACATGGTTCATCCAGTAGTACTTTTAGTAATAAGTCTTTCGATGATTCATATTTTAAAGCAGCGTAAATATTTTATAGCTTTGCTTGGAAATTTGATTTTGACAGTTCTTTTGAATGTAGCAATCAAGGGCAGTTTTATGAGAATACGTCCGCCGCAGGAGATGCATCTTGTTATGGAGAGCGGTTATAGCTTTCCGAGTGGACATGCCATGGTGGCAGCGTCATTTTATGGATTTCTTGCATATATGCTTAAGCAGGCAGACTTGAAAAAAAGTCAAAGATATGCGCTTACAGTGCTTAATGCGCTGGTTGTATTTTTAGTTGGCTGCAGCCGAATTTATCTTGGCGTGCATTATGCAACTGACGTTATTGGTGGATTTTGCGTTTCAGTAATATATCTGATTTTATATACTGAGGTTATTAGTCATTACTTTGCAGCAGAGGCATTAGATGCGGCACATCATCATTTAGATGTAAAGCAAGAGCTTGTTTTAAGTTTTGCCTATGCATTTCGAGGTATATTTGACGGCATCAAAAATGAACGAAATATGATGATACATTATTCAGTAGTTGTATTAGTTGTAGTTTTTGGTGTTACATTAAAGTTGACAGTGACCGAATGGGGCATTTGCCTTATATTATGTGGAATGGTCATTGCACTTGAGCAGGTCAATACTGCAATAGAAGCAGTAGTTGATCTGGTGACAGAGGAACACAAAGAGCTGGCACGTTTAGCGAAAGACACAGCGGCAGGTGCTGTGCTTGTAGCAGCTATCACGGCAGCCATTGTAGGCGGATTAATTTTCTTCCCTAAATTGGCACAGCTTTTTGGATTATAAATTTAACACAAGCAGAAAGGCAGGTAACAGTATGGATTTTAAGGTAACAGATCTTGTAAAGAATGTAGTTTTGGCAGGTATTGGTGCAGCGGCAGTGACAACCGAGAAGGCAAAGGATGTTGCGGATGAACTCGTAAAAAAGGGAAGCCTGACCGTAGAGCAGGGAAAGGTGTTAAACGAGGAGCTTAAACACAACATTAAAGAAACCTTGGATAATAAGAAAAAAAAGGATGCTTCTGTTGAGGAACTGCTGTCAGCGATGACACCAGATCAGATTGATGCTTTAAAGGAGCTGTTAAATAAGGCGTCTAAGCCAAAGGAGGAAGAGCCAAAGGCAGAAGCACCACAGGATGAAGAACAAAAGGCAGAGCAAAAAGAGAATACACAGGATGAGTGAAAGAGAAGACAGATCAAGACTTTCTGAAATCATGCAGGTACTGCGGCGTTATCGTATTACAAAAGGGATAACGCCGGTAAAAGTGCGTGAGATATTAGAAGAACTAGGACCAACTTATGTAAAGCTAGGACAAATTCTTTCAATACGAACAGATTTAATTTCATCTGAGTATTGCAAAGAGCTGCAGAAGCTGCGCTCTCAGGTCAGTCCAATGCCATATGATGAGGTTAGGGCTGTACTTTGCGAAGCATACAAAAAAGACCCGGAGGATGTTTTTGCATCAATTGTAAAGACACCAATCGGGTCTGCTTCGATTGCGCAGGTTCATGAAGCTTTTCTTAAAAGTGGTGAGCATGTGGTGCTCAAGGTTCAAAGGCGCGGTATTTATGACACAATGGAAAGGGATGTTGCAATGATGCAGCGTATGCTTCGCTTTGTGCCGCCCGCGCTGAAAGGATTTGTTGATTTAGAGCGTGTGATAAGTGAGTTTTGGTCAGCGGCTAAAGAGGAAATGGATTTTCTTCGCGAAGCTGCAAATATGGAAACATTTTCAAAAAATAATGAGAACGTTGTTTTTGTTGCATCTCCTAAGTTGTATAGGGAACTGACAACGGCACAGGTTCTCGTCATGGAGTATATTGATGGCTACAGTGTTTCAGATACGCATACATTAGAGCAGGAGGGATACGACCTAGTTGAAATAGGAGAAAAGCTTGCTGACAATTATGTGCGTCAGATTATGCAGGACGGATTTTTCCATGCCGATCCACATCCAGGAAATCTTCGGATTCGCGGTGGGAAAATTGTTTGGCTTGATATGGGAATGATGGGACGCCTAACGCCAAGAGACAAAAGCCTGATAGCAAAAGCAGTAAAGGCAATCGCAAGAGGAAATAATTCTGAGCTAGTGGATGTGATATTGGCGCTTGGCATTTTTCATGGAAAACCAAATCGAATCCGATTATATACTGATATTGAAGGACTCATGACGCGTTATGGCACGATGGATATCGGAAGCATTGATATTGCTGCACTGTTAACAGAGCTGATAGAGATCATGAGTGCCAATGAGCTTGCAATGCCGGCACAGCTGACACTTCTCGCAAGAGGAATGACGACAATTGAGGGTGTAATTGCAGATTTAAGCCCTCAGGTCAATATCGTGGAGGTAGCGTCGGGACGTATTTCGGCATCATTTTGGGAAAATGTAAATTGGAAGGAAGAACTCAAAAATGAGGGAAGCCAGCTGTATCGCTCCATTAATAGGGCAATGGACATTCCCGTAATAATGGCAGATCTTTTACAGAGCTATCGAAATAATGAGACGAGAATTAAGCTTGATCTTCACGCGACAGAGGATTTGTCACAGATGCTTGAGAAGCTTGTCTCGAAGATGGTTATGGGACTTGTTATAGCAGCACTTCTTCTGGCATCAAGTATTTTATGTACCACACAAATGCAGCCGCACTTGTTTGGAATACCAGCGCTTGGTTTTCTAGGCTATATCATGGCGCTTGGTCTTGCAGGTTATCTAGTGTGGGAGCATTTTAAAAACAAAAATAAATAGCATGCATTAGGCGTGTGATGGCAAAGGCAGGTTTAGGATGATACCATTTGCGATTTTATCAGGCAAAATAAAGACAAAGACAGATGAAAAGGAGATTCGTCTTTTGGAGCTGTCGCCTGATTATTTTACCTTTCGTCTGTTAAAAGAACAGGCACAAAAATATGAACAGCAGTTATCAGATGCAGGACAGCAAGGCAACATAGTGCTGTCCTTTTTTCAGTTTCAAAAGAGAAGCTATCATGAAGTGATACTAAATTGTACACGGGACGTTGTAAAAATTGAATTGATGCCGCAAAAACAGATGGAGGGGCTTGTTTGTGAGATTCGTGTTGATATAAAAAACGAAGAATACCGCATATATACAGAACGCTTTAATAAGGAGTATCTGAAATATATATATTTAAAGCTTGATGAGACAGAGGCAGATATGTCACAGGCATTAGTTGGCTATCCGGCAGAAAAGGAACAAACTTATTCAGATACATTAAAGAAACAGCGAGCAGCATGGCTACAAGTGCCTGATGAAACAAAGAAGTCACTGGCAGAGCGAGTAGATGGCATTGAGCTAGATAACCCGGCCTGGTATCAGGCATATCTGTCAAAGCCTCTTAATGATTTTATTTCTCTTTATTGGGAAAGCAGTGGATGGATTGATATAGATTTATGTAAGATTGCATGGCGTGTACCAAAATATTTTTATATTGGAAATGCATATTGTTTTCATCTGTTTCCTAAAAAGACACAGTTAGAGGCTATGCTTGAAAAGACATGGGATGATCATATTTTCCCTGTTTGTGTGTTTGCACCTGTTGAAGAAAAAGATCTAATAAAAATAGAAGAAATATTAAAGCTTCTTTCAGATTGGTGTCAAAATAAATGTGTAAAAATTGAGCTTGTAATAAATGATTGGGGAATGGCAGGTCTGATCAGAAAAAAATATCCGAATCAGTTTGTGCTGACGCTTGGCTGCCTTTTGTCAAAACAAAGACGTGACACAAGAATGAACTATGTTAATAGAAATGACAATGAGCTAAGCAAGGGAAAAAGTCAATTTGATGCGCCATTTTACAGACAATATCTTGCCAAGCATTTTAATATAACGCGTGTGTCATTTCAAAACAGCGGCATTGATCAATCATTTTTTACGCCGGACAGTATGATTGGCATGACGCTTCATTTTCCATATTTTCAAATGAATACTTCTGGATGGTGTCCGCTTTTGGCAATGCTTTACAGAGGCAGTAGAGGAAGGCAGAAAGCAGTTGATTATTGCCATTGTGAATGTATGACATATGCATTTGAGTATCCTGATTTTCTTTGCATGACAGGGCGGTATAACAGTATTTTTGGATATAATGATTCGATTAGAATAGAAAAAGAAGGAGTTCGTCTTGTGGCTGGATTTTTAAATACACCATTAAAAAACGATTCGGCAAAGGGGACAAAGCTATGAAAATTACGGCAGGATTAGGCTCTGTTGATGATTATCTTCCTTATGTGGAAGCAGGGGCAGATGAATTTTTTTGCGGCTATGTGCCATATGAATGGATGCAAAACGGAGGATTGACATATCCGCTAAATCGCAGAGAGGTGCTTTATTATAACGTGCAGATCGGATCTGAAAGTGAAATGGAGATCTTAGCAGCACTTGTCAGAAGAAAGAAAAAAATAGTCACAGTAGCGTTAAATGGATTATTTTATGCACCTCATCAATATCCGATGATAGAAGCACTTATTAAGCGTTTGTTTCACATGGGTTTTTCATCATTTATTGTTGGAGATATGGCGCTGCTTGTCTTTTTAAAAAAGAATCTGACAGTTCCGGCAGAAATTCATGTAAGTGGTGAAATGTCGGAATCAAATCATATAATGATTGATGAGATGAGGAGTCTTGGGGCAAAGCGGATTATTTTTCATCGTAAGGTGACACCGCAGGAGATGAAAAGCTGTATTGATTATCAAAAAATGCAGTATCCAAAACAGCCGCTCGAATATGAAGCTTTTTCATTAAATGAGCTTTGTCATTTTACTGGTGCATTTTGCAGTAGTCTTCATTGTGATGAATTAGCGCCAGCCTGTCGTCTCCCTTATAGACTTATAAAAACAGAACAAGCAGATATTTTGAATTACAAGAGACAGCCAGGTCAGGCAGAACTGGAAAATGCAGGAGAGGATTTTGTGCTTGGACAAAGCGGATGTGGTCTGTGTGCACTTTGGCAGCTGCGAGATGCAGGCATTACTCATATTAAGCTTGTAAGCCGGGGAAATTATACGGCGGATACCATAGAAGATATCCGCCAATTAAAAAATGCTCTTAATATTTTAGAACAATCAGCCTGCGAAAAAGACTATAAAAAACAAATGAAAAGCAGGCTGTTTGCAAATGACTGCAGCCATAATTGTTACTATATTACAGAAAATTGACTAGCTGCTGATATGTTGTAATTTAAGATGCAGACAATATATTAGAGTGACCATTGTGTGCGAAGCCATGCATCTGCAAGACAAGGCCAAATGGAAACTTCTGCGTTAGGCTCACGTGAACAAGGATTACCAGGCATATGGTTTGGAAATTCTCTTTCTAAATCTGCCAGCTTTTCTTTGGATACGTCAACATTGGCAGTACCAGCTTTAATCGCATCAATAGTATATTTGAATGGATCTAGTGTATACAGTTCACCGAAGATTCCCTGTGCCCAGGAAGCTGTTGCCAAAGAAAGTCCATGAGGACCCTGTGAGAAAACATGATGAGCAAAAGAAACACCATTTTTCTTGCAGGCATCAGCAAACATATAACTGTTTTCAACAGGAACTACTTCATCAGTTACAGTCTGCCACAGAAAGCTAGGAGGTGTCTGTGAAGTTACCTGTGTTTCAAGAGACATATATTTTAATTCATCTGCTGTTGGGTTAGTACCAAGCAGATTTTGCATGGAGCCTTCATGTGTATAAGGACCAGAGGTAATAACAGGGTAACATAGAAGCATTGCATCTGGTCTTGCACTGACATTACTATAGAGCGGATTTTTTTCTTCAATATCATTATAATGTACGCCCTCGCTGGCAGTCAGATGGCCGCCGGCAGAAAAGCCACATGTTGCAATGCAGTCTGGTTTGATGCTGTATTCCTTGCTGCGGCTTCTGACAATGCGAACAGCACGCGCAAGATCACGCATTGGCTGATCCTTAAGAGGGATCGTTCCAAGCAGATTTGTCGTGTAGGTGAGAACAAAAGTCTGATAACCCTTATGGTAGAAATCAAGAGCGACAATGCCTGCCTCTGTTGGTGATGCAATATAGTAGGCGCCTCCTGGAACAACGAGCACACAAGGACGCTCTTTATTGTCTTCATGAAGATAGCCAGTTAGAAACGGAACAAATCCGTAGCCCTGAGGCCAGGTGTATTCACCATCTTCCCAGATTGAAAAACGAATTGTTTTCATAAAAAAATACCATGCCTTTCCGTATAAATTGCAGCAAAGCTGCTTTTCTTTTTTATAGCACTATTCAGGCTGAATGGCAAGCAGAAAGTTAAGTGTAGACATTTTAAAATGGATATGGTAGCATTATTATGAAGAGTTCGGGAGTGCAAAGTACGTAGCAATCTGGTATTATATATAATAATGATGGAAAGAAGGAGGAAAACCATATGAGAGTATTAATTTTATCGTGCGGTACAGGCGGAGGACATAATGCAGCAGCAAGTGCGATGAAGGAAGCGTTAGAGGCGCGTGGTCACAGTGCAGATGTATTGAATCCATATACATTAAAAACTAATAAGCTAGCCAAAATTATCGACGTTGTCTATGTACGGCTAGTGCAGATATCTCCGACATTATTTGGCTGTGTTTATAAAATTGGTGATGCCTACCGCAGACTGCCATGGCGTTCCCCAGTCTATTTTGTAAATGCACAGATGGTTCCTGTTATGGATAAGTATTTAAAGGAAAATAAATATGACGCGATTTTAATGCCGCATTTGTTTCCAGCAGAAATGGTAACGCAGATGAAGGCAAAAGGGATCAATCTTCCGCCAACGATTTTTGTCGCGACTGACTATGTGTGTACCCCATTTACAGAAGAAACTAATTGTGATGCGTATGTAATTCCATCAAGACATGTAAGGTATGATTTTTTAAGAAGAGGAATACCAGAAGAAAAGATAAAATCACTTGGCATTCCTGTTCGAAAGGAGTTTGTTAAAAAGGTTTCAAAAGAGGAAGCCAGAAAAGAGCTTGGATTAGAGGAGGATACATTTTATCTGCTTGTAAGTGCAGGCAGCATGGGAGCGGGCGGAATTGTGAAAACAATTAAGCTTTTGTATCGTTGGTGCAAAAAGCAAAATAAGAAGCTTGAGAAAAAACATAAGAACGAGAATGAAAATCAGCGTCAGACAAAGTTGATTATTATATGCGGAAATAATAAGGTACTGTATGAGACACTGCAAAAAATTGTTGGCGATGATGATTGTGTTATATTGACTGGATTTACAAAGCAGATGGCACTTTATCTGAAGGCAAGTGATGTGTGTATTACAAAGCCTGGTGGTCTTTCAAGTACAGAGGCTGCAGTTGCCAATATACCATTTATACATGCAATGGCAATTCCAGGCTGTGAAACAAGAAATCTTGAATTTTTTGAATCATGCGGCATGAGCATAGGTGTGAAAAAAACAAAGGGGCAGCTGATTCGTGCAGTGAATAGAATACAGGGTAAGGAGCTTTGTGAGACAATGAAGCTGGCACAAAGAAAATTTGTGCGTCCAGACAGTGGAATGGCGATCTGCCGTCTGACAGAAAAAATGGTACGGAATGTAAATTTATAGTAACTACAATTTTAAACAGATCTAAGTAGTTACAATTTAAACAAAAAAAACGGCGAGCCTTAGTGGCCAGCCGGTTTCTTGTTTAATAGATCATGTTCCCAGGTCAGATCCGCATGAGCGAGTCTGTAGAAAAGAATTAAAAGTGGAACAAGAGCGATCCAGATTGATTTTTCATTCATAAATTTACAGAAGACTGAAAGTAAGAAAGCACCAACACAGAAGCAGACGATCATGCCAAGATGTTCCATACCACGATGAAAACCTTTCTGATCATGCTTTCTAAATAGCTTTGCAACGCCAATTCCAACCTGACGAATATGGTTGGTGCAGAAGGTTGTTGCCATCGGAATACCCTCAGCTTGACGGAATGTATTATACTGCATTGAGGCAATAAAGTTAACAGCGACCTGAACAACAGGATCTGGTACTGTTGTTGGAATAAATCCAATAATAAAAAGAATAAGTGCTTCAAATCCAACCAGCCAAGTGTCCCAGCGAAACAGGCCGTAGTGCTTTATTGGTGTAGGGAGAATCTCAGAGGCAATCGCACCAAGAACATAAGCAGATATTGGAATAAAATAGAAAAGTGCGTGCTTAAAGTTGCCCTCTCCAAGTGAAATTCCCAGCATCAAAAAGTTTGCCGTCTGTGCATTACAGAAAACACCGCCGCGTACAACATATGTGTAAGCACCCATAATACCGGAAGTCAGCATTAAAAGATAGAAAACACTTACATGTTCGCATGTAAGGTAACCAGAAGAATCATGTCTCAATTTCAGAGTCATTGCAGAACATCTCCTTAATGAAATAGTAGTGTAAAGACATACAATACACTACATATTATTATAAAGCAAAAAGTGATTTTGGACTATGCGCGAAAAGGACAAAAAAACAATGAAAAATACATCGCAAGTTGTCAGTTTCGGGGAAAGAAATAAAAAAGTTCAAGATACTGAACTTCAAAAATAAAACTTGAACTTTTACGGCTGCCGTGCTATAGTGTGCATGTAGGAAATTGAACTAAGATAATAAGGAGTGGATATGGCAGCATTTGCAGAGCGATTGAAAGAGGCTATGGAATTAAAGGGGCTAAAACAGGCAGATGTTATTCGTCTGGCACAGCCATTTGGAGAGCCGGTCGGCATTCGGATCGGCAAGAGCCATATGAGTCAATATGTAAGTGGCAAGACAGAGCCAAGGCGTGATATTTTAAAGGTTTTGGCGCAGGCGCTTGAGGTAGATTATCTGTGGCTTGAAGGCGATGATGTGGCAATGACAGCAGACAGTCATCCGGCAAAAGAGCAGCAGAGTAAAAATTCATGGAGTATAGGAGAAGACGGTATGAGAACATTTAATAAATCATCAAAGCTGGACAATGTATTGTATGATGTGAGAGGACCGGTTGTAGAGGAAGCAAAGAGAATGGAAGATGCAGGTATGCATGTTCTGAAATTAAATATCGGAAATCCGGCACCGTTTGGCTTTCGTACACCAGAAGAGGTTATCTTTGATATGCGCCAGCAGCTTACTGAGTGTGAGGGATACTCTGATTCTAAGGGCTTATTCTCAGCAAGAAAGGCAATCATGCAGTATGCACAGTTAAAGAATCTTCCGAATGTTACGATCAATGACATCTATACAGGAAATGGCGTCAGTGAGCTTATCAATCTGTCTATGCAGGCACTTCTTGATGAGGGAGATGAGATTTTAATTCCGTCACCTGATTATCCGTTGTGGACAGCAACAGCTACACTTGCGGGTGGAAAGGTTGTTCACTATATTTGTGATGAACAGGCAGAATGGTATCCTGATATGGATGATATTAAAAAGAAGATAACAGACCGTACAAAGGCCATTGTTTTAATTAATCCAAACAATCCGACTGGCGCATTATATCCAAAGGAAGTATTGATGGAGATTGTAAAAATTGCAAGAGAGCATCAGTTAATCATTTTCTCAGATGAGATTTATGATCGTCTTGTTATGGATGGAGAAGAGCATATCTCAATTGCATCGTTGGCACCAGATCTGTTTTGCGTAACATTCAGCGGTCTTTCTAAATCTCACATGATTGCAGGTTTTCGTATTGGCTGGATGATCTTAAGCGGAAAGAAGGAGATGGCAAAGGATTATATTGAAGGCTTAAACATGCTTTCTAACATGCGACTTTGCTCCAACGTTCCGGCACAGTCTATCGTACAGACTGCACTCGGAGGATATCAGAGCGTAAATAATTATATTATACCAGGCGGCCGTATTTATGAGCAAAGAGAGTATATCTATAAGGTATTAAATGATATTCCTGGCATCAGTGTTGTAAAGCCAAAGGCAGCTTTTTATGCCTTCCCAAAGATCGATACAAAACGCTTCAATATTTTAGATGATGAGAAATTTGCTCTTGATTTCTTAAAGGAGAAGAAGGTTCTGATCGTACATGGAGGTGGCTTTAACTGGAAGCAGCCAGACCATTTCCGTATTGTATATCTGCCGCGTATTGAGATACTTGAGGAATCATTAAACAATTTGCGTGATTTCTTATCGACATATCAGCAGTAAGGGTTGCTTACACTGAGAATCGCTTCACAAGTTTTGCGGAGACTTCAATTTTACAGGTGTGCTGCTTGGACTCTTCAATTTGAGAGAGAAGTTCACGGGCAGCCACCTCTCCCATATAGTGTCTTGGAATTGAGATAGTGGTCAGTGCAGGATCAATTATGCGTCCCTCAGAAATATTGTCAAAGCCCACTACAGCGATATCTTCTGGTACGCGAAAGCCGCGCAGTTTCAGCGCTTTAATGGTACCAATTGCAATTAAATCGTTGTCTGCAAAATAGCAGTCAGCGAGTGTATCGGCGCGGTCAATAATGGCGAGCATATCTGCCATAGCACCGTCAATTGTAGGAGAAAGCTGATGGATTATGCAGCGAGAGCGTGACATTCCATTATCCTGCACCGCACGGAAAAATCCCTCCTGACGTTCAGAAAAATTTCGAAGCGGATATGATGACTGAAGGTATCCAGGCTGTTTTAAGCATCTGCTGATTAAATAGTCAGTGGCAAGATATGCACCTTGTCGGTTGTTTGGCAAAACATAGGTAAAGTCAAGTCCTTCAAAATAGGCATCCATGATGACAACAGGGAACGGAAGTTTAAAAAAAGGTCTGACGACTTCCTCTCGCATTTCTGTTCCAAATAATAGAATGCCCACACAATCAGTTGCGCGTAAATCCTCCAGATAATGATCTAGGTTGTCACGCTTTTCATAGAAATTGACAACTTTTAATTTATAACATTCTTTTTGTATTACAGATTCCATTCCCTCCACCATAGTATCGAAAATAGGAGAATAGGATAAAATAGCATTGTGAGAACGATAGCTGACAGCGTAAATGCTGCCAGCTTTATTTTTTTTTAGAGAAAGTTTTGTAAAATCATAATCATATTTTTCAGCTGCCTCGATAATCATTCTGCGTGTTTCTGTGCTGACGCCAGGCTTATTATTAAGCGCCATAGAAACTGCAGTTTGGGACAGACCAAGTTTTTGTGCCAGTTCTTTGGCAGTAATTGACATAATAGACCTCCTGATTAGAAAATATAATAAAGTGATTGTACATCATACATCGAAAATACACAAGAAATTTGAATGAAATAAAGTAAAAATAAAGTAAAAAATACTTTATTATCTGTTGGAATAAAGCTGAAATGGAAATATACTAAAGCCAGAAGTTAATTATTAAAACATAGCATCAGCAAAAAAAGTGAAAGATTTGATTTTGCTGGGAAGGCGAGGAGAAAAAATGGCAACTATAAAGCTTGGCTATGCGCCGACAAGAAGAAGTATCTTTAGTGCACCAGATGCAGTAAAATATCGTGGACTGACCGCAGACAGACTGCGTGAACTAGGTGTTGATTTTGTTGACATTACAGATGTAAATGATGAGGGCCTTCTGTATGACGAAGAGGGAAGAAAGAAAATTGCAGAGAAATTCAAAAGAGAGAAGATTGATGGACTGTTACTTGCTCACTGCAATTTTGGAACCGAGTTTGAGTGTGCAAGATTGGCAAAGGAGTTGAATGTGCCAGTACTGCTTTGGGGACCTCTTGATGAGAGACCAGATGAGAATGGTGTGCGCCTTCGTGATACCCAGTGTGGACTGTTTGCAACTGGAAAGGTACTCAGAAGATTTCAGGTTCCGTTTACTTACCTGACAAACTGCCGTCTGAATGATCCGGTATTTGAGCGTGGAATCCGTGACTTTTTGGCAGTCTGTAATGTAGTAAAGACCTTTCGCAATATGAGAATTCTTCAGATTTCAACAAGACCGTATGAATTCTGGTCAACAATGTGCAATGAAGGTGAGTTGTTGGAAAAGTTTAATATTCAGTTGACACCAATTCCAATGCCAGAGCTTACCGATGAGATGAAAAAGGCAAAAGAGCAGGGAGAAGAAGTAGCAAAGGTTATGCAGTATTGCCGTGAGAACATGGAGATTTGCATCAAGGAAAATGAGCTTGAAAATGTTGCTGCTTTGAAGGTTGCAATGAAGAATTTGATCCAAAAGTATGGATGCCAGGCAGCTGCAATTCAGTGCTGGAATCAGCTACAAAAGGAAATTGGCATTATGCCATGTGCAGCAAATGCGCTGTTAAATGAAGAGGGCATTCCGGTTGTATGTGAGACCGATATTCACGGTGCAATCACAGCACTTTTGGTTGAGGCAGCAGCACTCGATGATACCAGAAGCTTCTTTGCAGATTGGACGATTCGCCATCCAGACATTGCAAACGGAGAACTGTTACAGCACTGTGGACCATGGCCAATTTCAGTTGCAAAGGAAAAGCCAAAGCTGACTTATCCACTTGCATTCTCTCATCCAGGAAGCATCACAGCAGAGGCAAAGCATGGAGAGGTGACACTTGCCCGCTTTGATGGAGATAACGGAAACTACTCAATGCTGTTAGGAAAAGCAAAGGGTGTTGATGGACCAAAAGGAATGGGAACCTATCTGTGGGTTGAGGTTGAAAATATTAAGAGACTGGAAGCAAAAATCGTAGAGGGACCTTATATTCATCACTGTGTAGGAATTCATAAGGATGTTGTAGCAAGACTTTATGAGGCATGCAAGTATATGGGAATCACACCAGATTTGTATGATCCGATTGAAGAGGATGTAAAAGCATATTTAAGAGGTGAATGAGAATGGAAAATTTAAAAGCAAAGGCTTTTGATTTACGAAAAGATGCAGTTGATATTATTGTTGCCGGAAAAGGTGGCCATATCGGCGGCGATATGAGTGTGATGGACATTTTGATTAGTCTGTATTTTTGCCAGATGAATGTGTCACCGGATCGTTTAGAGGATCCAGATCGAGACCGCTTTGTGTTAAGCAAGGGGCATTCGGTTGAGGCTTACTATGCAGTGCTTGCTGCAAAAGGCTTTTTGGATCTGGAAGATGTAAAGGCAAATTTCTCGAAATTTGGTTCCAAATATATTGGACATCCAAACAACAAGCTTCCAGGTATTGAGATGAACTCTGGATCGTTAGGACATGGACTTCCGGTCTGTGTTGGAATGGCACTTGCAGGAAAGATGGATAAAAGATCCTACCGCGTTTATACGGTAATGGGTGATGGTGAGTTGGCAGAGGGCTCTGTATGGGAAGGCTTCATGGCAGGTCATCAGTATCAGTTAGATAATCTGTGTGCAGTCATTGACCGAAATCATCTTCAGATCTCTGGAAATACTGAGGATGTGATGGGGCATGAAAAGTTGGCAGAGCGCATTCGTGCATTCGGCTGGCATGTGATTGAAGTAACAGATGGAAATGATCTAGATCAGTTAAATGCAGCATTTGAGGAGGCGAAGACCGTGAAGGGACAGCCGACTGCAGTGATTGCAAACACAATCAAGGGATTCGGATCAAGCGTGATGGAGAATAAGGCAAATTGGCATCATAAGGTTCCAACACAGGAAGAATATGATCAGATCATAGCAGATTTTGCAAAGCGAAAGGAGGCACTTCTTCATGAATAAGATTCCAAATAGACAGGCAATCTGTGAAGTATTGATGGATAGAGCAAAGGACGATAAGGACATTGTTGTGCTTTGCAGTGACTCAAGAGGTTCCGCATCGATGACCCCATTTGCCGATGCATTTCCAGAGCAGTTTGTGGAGACTGGTATTGCAGAGCAGAATCTGGTCAGTATTTCGGCAGGACTTGCCAAATGCGGAAAAAAGACATTTGCATGCTCTCCGGCTTGCTTTTTGTCAACAAGAAGCTATGAGCAGGCAAAGATTGATGTTGCCTATTCAAATACAAATGTGACACTGATCGGAATCAGTGGCGGTGTCAGCTACGGTGCACTGGGAATGAGCCATCATTCGGCACAGGACATCGCAGCGATGGCAGCAATTCCAAACATGCGTGTCTATCTGCCAAGCGATCGCCATCAGACAAAAAAGCTGATTCAAGGCTTATTAGAGGATCAGAAGCCAGCCTATATCCGTGTCGGAAGAAATCCGGTTGAAGATATTTATACAGAAGAAAATTGTCCGTTTGAGATGGACAAGGCAACTGTGTTAAAGGAAGGGACGGATGTTGCAATTATTGCATGTGGCGAGATGGTTCGCCCGGCAGTAGAGGCAGCAGAGGTTTTGAAAGAGCAGGGAATTTCGGCAAGTGTCCTTGATATGTACTGTGTGAAGCCACTTGACAAGGATGGCGTGATCAAGGCAGCAAAGAATGCGAAAGTGGTGATCACTGCAGAAGAGCATGCACCGTTTGGAGGTCTAGGCTCTATGGTTGCACAGGTTGTCGGTGAGAATTGTCCGAGAAAGGTGATCAATATGGCACTTCCGGATGCACCGGTGATCACAGGAACCTCAAAAGAAGTATTTGATTATTATGGACTGAATGCACAGGGAATTGCAAAGAAAGCAGCAGAGGCATTGAAAGGATAAATGAATGGCAGCATATATAATCAGCATTGACCAGAGTACGCAGGGAACAAAGGCACTTTTGTTTGATGAGACAGGAACGATTGTGCGTCGAACTGACTGTGCTCACAGACAGATTGTCAATGAGAAGGGATGGGTTTCCCATGATCCAGAGGAGATCTATCGAAATGTGCTTACTGTCGTTTCCAAGCTTCTAGAAGGAATTGATGCAAACTGTGTGGTTGGTGTAGGAATTAGTAATCAGCGAGAGACTACAGTTGCATGGAATAAAATCACTGGCAAGCCATACGGAAATGCAGTGGTATGGCAGTGTGCGAGAGCAACAAAGATTTGCGAGCGAGAGTCCATCGTGCTGATGGCAGATGCGATACAAAAAAAGACGGGAATGAAACTATCACCGTATTTTCCGGCTGCAAAGCTTACATGGATTCTAGAAAATGAAGAGGGAGCGAAAGAGGCAGCAGGCAAGCATGAAATTTGCCACGGAACCATGGATAGTTGGCTTGTCTACAAGCTGACAGGTGGAAAGGAATATCGAACCGATTATTCCAATGCATCAAGAACGCAGCTGTTTAACATTTTTGAATTAATATGGGATGAACAGCTATGCCATCTATTTGGAATTGATCCGGAAAATATGGCAGAGGTGACAGACTCCGATGGGGTATTTGGTGAAACCGATTTTGATGGAATTCTGCCAAAAAAGGTGCCAATTCACAGTGTAATGGGCGATTCTCATGGCGCTTTGTTTGGACAGGGATGTTTACAGCCGGGTAAAATTAAGGCAACCTACGGTACCGGCTCTTCGATTATGATGAATATTGGAGAAAAGCCGATTTTAAGTACGCATGGTGTTGTGACATCGCTTGCCTGGAAAATAGGCGGACATGTCAACTATGTGTTGGAGGGAAATTTAAATTATACAGGTGCCGTAATCACATGGCTCAAGGATGATTTGGAATTGATCTCGTCGGCGGCTGAGACAGAGGCGCTTGCGAATAAGGCAGTAAAAGAGGATGGACTGTATTTGGTGCCGGCATTTAGCGGACTGGGTGCACCATACTGGGACAGTGACGCGAGAGCAGCAATTGTCGGAATGAGCAGGACAACCAGAAAGGCAGAGCTTGTAAGAGCAGCACTTGAGTGTATTGCTTATCAGATTACAGATGTTGTAAAAGCCATGTCTGAGGATTCTAAAATTTGTATTGGACAGTTGTGTGTAGATGGTGGTCCGACTAGAAATGCGTATTTGATGCAGTTTCAAAGTGATCTGTTAACTGCTGATGTGATGGTGCCGGATGCAGAGGAGCTATCGGCAATCGGTCCGGCATATGCGGCAGGACTTCGCCTTGGACTGTGGGATGAAACGATTTTTACAAAATTAAAGAGAACTGCTTATAAGCCTTCTATGGAAGATAAAAAACGAACTCAAAAATATGCAGGCTGGAAAGAAGCAGTAAAGTCGGTACTTTGCCATAACAAAATGGCAGGAAAGGATTGAAAAAAATGCATGGAATTACATTGACATCAGCCCCGTCTGACTGGGAGATTTTGCAGCAGACAGACAAAAAGGCCACGGTAACATTAAAGGGAAGCTTTCAGGTACATCCGGCGGCAATACAGGTAGGAGTCGATCATGTCACACCGATTGCGCGTGTCATGAGAGAAGATGACAATATGACCGTGATTCCGTGGACAAAAGCCGATCATTTTACTTGCGATGACCAGTTTCGCGGAACATTTGATATTACGCTGACACTTCCGGCAGGAGGTCCATATCGAATCGATACCAGTCTGGAGACAAAGAGTACCATTCCAGATCTGACTTGGTTATACAGAGGAGATTGTGTGCTTCACCTTGGTGTTGGAAACTTGTTTATCATTGCCGGACAGTCCAATTCAGCCGGATACAGCCGTGATTTCTGTGCAGATGCACCAAGCATGGATGTACACTTATATCGAAACAGAAGTCGTTGGGATATTGCAAGCCATCCGATGAATGAGAGTACATTTGCCGGCTCACTGGCAAATGAAGAGATGGGTGTGCCTGGTGTCTCTCCATATCTTTCTTTTGGAAAGACCTATGCAAAGATGACAGGAATGCCGGTTGGCTTGATTCAGACTTCACTTGGAGGCTCTCCAATGGAGAGATGGAATCCAAAGGATGGTGATCTGTATCAAAATATGATTGATAAAATTCACCAGACAGGCGGACATTATGCTGGAATTTTGTGGTACCAGGGCTGTTCAGACACCAATCCAGAACCAGCAGCTCAGTACTTTGAGCATTTTCGTGACTATGTGGAGGCAGTCAGAGCCGAGCTTGGCTATCAGATCCCGGTATTTACGATGCAGTTAAATCGTCAGATTAACGGTATCAACGATGAGTGCTGGGGAATGGTTCGCGATGCGCAGGCAAAAGCTGCTGAGAAAATTCCAGGTGTGTCCATTCTGACCACAACAAATTTAAGTCTGTGCGATGGCATTCACAATACAGCTCAGGCAAATGTGGCACTTGGCGAGAAGCTGGCAAAGCAGTGTGCAGAGGTGTTAAACGGGGCAGAGGAGTATCAGCCACCGAAATTAGTAACGATCGAGCGGACAGATGAGGCAGAGCAAAAGGCATTCCAGTTAGAGGGAAGCAAGATCTGGTTAAAGCTTACATTTGAGCATGTGAAGAATTGCTTTTTGGTTTACTCAGCAGTTGGAAAAGACAGTGGTTTTACATTGACCGATCAGGATGGTGAAGTTGAAATCCTCCATATAAGAGGAAATCGTGAAAATAAAAATCATCTGTATCTGGAGCTTTCACGCGAGGTTGCAGATGAGGCATTGCTATCGTTTGCATGGCAGGCAGATCCCGTTAAGCAGCCACCAGTTGATGAAGTGACATTTATGCCGATTTTGTCATTCTATCAGAAAAAAATCATATTAAAGTAAAACAAAGACTCCAAAAGTGGGCAATAAAATTGAACAACTGCTTTTGGAGTCTTTTATTATAAAAATTTAGCGTGAGGTTGCAACTGCAATGCCGCGGCCCTGATCACCGACAGCACAGTAGAAGTGGTAGACGGTGCCATTATGTTGTAAGACATATGGCTTATGAGCAAACAATTTGTCGTAACCTTCTGTTGGCTTTACGAGAGGCTCACCGTCCCATTTTGTCCAGTGGACAAGGTCTTTCGAGCAGGCAAATGTGTCATAGGCCATTCCATCGCGGGCAACAAAATAGTGCATGACCCAGAGATCCTCAAAGCGAATCACTTGCGGATCACCAGCAATGTTCCAGCGGTCTTCGATTTCATTTTCAACGACACAGTTTTCTCCAAAACGCTTCCAGTGAATCATATCGCGGCTGACAGCCATTCCAATTTTCTCAATGCTAAAACGGCCAGCCTTGGCATTGTAAAACATAACAAATGGCCAGCCAAGTGATTCGTCTGAATCGAAAATGACATTGCTCTTATAGAGTGTGGTCGTCTCAAATGGGCGAACATCGGAATCGGTATTGGTTAAAATGGGATCAGGAAGTCTTGTAAAGCTTCCAGGTGTCAATGTGTCAGACCAGGCAATGCCCATTTTTAGTGGGTCGGGTTCATAGCCTGGCAGGCAGCCACCGATATAAGTCATCCAATATTTATTGTCCCAAGTGTGGACACTGTGGTCACCGTCCCAGTCGGTATCAAGAAGACAGATGCTTCCATCTGCCTGCAGACAGTCCCAACCAGACTCTGTATGGGCAAGTAGTTTTCCAACCGGTGTCCAGTGGAGCAGATCATTTGAAGTTGCAAGCCAGGTTTCATAACCCTCGCGCTCGGCACCTGGAACATGTTTTGCATAGGCCATTGCAAAGGTGCCATCAGGCCGCCTAAAAATATTAGGGCAGTCGATATTTGCGCCCTCCTCGAAAAGTACAGGGCCATATTTGATTGGTGTTTTCATTGCGTCATAGACGTGTTGCATTTGCTCTTTTGTGATTTTGTGTTCTACCATTTTTGTACCAGCCTTTCTCAAAATCGTTCAAAACAAAAAATGTTATTGATTATAATTGTTTGTAATAGTTGCAATTAACAATAATTAATTGCAATTGTAGCATGGCAAAACAGCAAGCGTCAATGGAAGAACTAATGAAGAAAAACAAAGATTTTTACATAGACCGTTGAAGCAATTCTATATTCTTTTTAGAAGAAAAAATTTATAATAAAATTACGAATAGAAAATGGAGGATATTACTATGAAAGCAGCATTGGTTTATACAAGTACAACACCGGAGTTAATTGAACTTGTGGAGAAAGAGGTAACAAAGAATATCGGAACAGATGCAGAGATCATCAGTCTGCAGGACCCAAGCATTTTGGCAGAGGTTCGTGAGGCAGGCTATGTAACCAAAACAGCAGCAGCCCGTCTGATTGGCATGTATATGGAGGCAGTTGCACAGGGAGCAGATGCCATTTTAAATATCTGTTCATCAGTAGGTGAGGTTGCCGATTCTGTACAGACAGCAGCAGCCTACATTGGTGTTCCGATTGTCCGCATTGATGAGGAAATGTGCAGGGAAGCAGCTCGTCTTGGAAAGAGAGTAGGTGTGCTTGCAACATTGGCAACAACACTGGAGCCGACGAAAAACACCATTTCTCGTGTCGCAAGAGCAATGGGAAAGCATGTCGAGCTTGTAGACGGATTGATTGACGGTGCATTTGGCTTAAATCAGGAAGAGTTTCGTAAGCTCTTGTTAGAGGCAGCAGGAAAGATCAAGGATGATGTTGATGTGATTGTACTTGCACAGGGATCTATGGCCTATGTCGAGAAAGATCTCCATGAAGCATATGGCATCCCGGTTCTCTCTAGTCCGCGTTTTGGTGCGATTGAATTGAAAAAAGCATTGCAGGAGAAAGGAATGTTGGCATGATTACAGATACAAGAAAATCACCGGGAGCGAAGGTTTCTTCTATCTCCTACAATGATGTCGAGTGGACAGGAGGCGTTTATAAAGAGCGCTTTGACACCTGTGCCGATGTAACAGTTTCTCATTTGCAGCATATGTTTGAGAGCAAAGAGATTAGCCATGTAGTGGAAAATTTCAAAATCGCAGCAGGTGAGGCAGACGGCGAGTTTGACGGAACTGTATTTGGCGATGGCGATTTTTATAAATGGATGGAGTCAGCTGTCTATACGGCAGTAAAGACAAACAATCAGAAATTGTTGGATCAGCTAGAAGATTATATTGCGCTGTTTTCAAGGGCACAGCAGCCGGACGGTTATCTTTCAACAAAGCAGATCATCGGTGAGAGACAGGGAAATGGTGTATCTCGTCAGGGCGACATCAATGATTTTGAAGTCTATAATATGGGACATATGTTCACGTCAGCCTGCCTGTATTATCGTCTGACAGGAAGGGACAGCTTTTTGAAGGTGGCAGAAAGAGCAGCCGGCTATTTAAAGAATCTCTACGAGGAGGCAGCTTGTACAGGTGAGGTAAAAACAGCAGTTTGCCCGTCTCACTATATGGGTCTGATTGAACTGTACCGCACCACTGGAAAGAAAGAATATTTAGATTTGGCAAAGCTGGCAGTTGAACTTCGCGACTCGGTAAAAGAGGGATTAGATGACAATCAGGACCGTATTCCATTAAAAGAACATAGAAAAATTGTGGGACATGCTGTGCGCGCTAACTATTTGTATGCGGGTGTGGCTGATCTGTATATGGAAGATACGGATGAAGACTATAAGACGGTATTGGAATCTGTATGGCATCACTTAGTAACACAGAAAATGTATCTGACAGGTGGCTGTGGTGCTCTGTATAATGGCGCCTCTCCGTATGGAAATTTCTTCCATCATCAGCTTGTTCATCAGGCATATGGCTATGAGTATCAGCTTCCGAATGTGACAGCCTACAATGAAACCTGTGCATCGCTTGGAGGTGTGTTCTGGGCATGGCGTATGTTCTGCATCGATCCCAAAGCCGAGTATATGGATATGTTAGAGCGCATGATGTTAAATGTAAATCTGGCTGGCATTAGCATGGATGGAAAGCGCTTCTTCTATGAAAATATGCTTCGTAGAGCGAAAGAGCTTCCATATGAGCTTGTATGGGGACAGGAGAGAACCGAGTATATTTTAAGCTATTGCTGCCCACCAAATCTTGCTAGAACCATTGCAGAGTCGGCAGAATATGCCTATGCAGTTGATAAGGATGGCGTGTGGACTGGTCTGTACGGAGCAAATAAAGCGCACTTCAAACTGAAAAACGGTGCAAACTTTACACTTGTTCAAAAGACACAGTATCCGTCGAATGGAACGATTGCATTTGAAGTGGAAGAAAGTAATGAGATTCCTTTCTTGCTTCATATTCGTATTCCATCATGGGCAACAGCAGGTGTCATAGTAAATGGAAACAATGCAATTCGTCTTACCAAAAAGCATGCAGGAACCTATCAGACAATCGAGGTGACAGATCCAAAGAATACCTGTATTTGTCTAAAGCTTGAGATGAAGCCGAGACTCACAAGAGGACATGGACTGATTGAGGAAGATCGAAATCAGGTAGCAGTAGAGTATGGACCATTTGTCTACTGTATGGAATCTCCAGATGTCAATGTGGAATACTTAGAGGATCTTTTGATGCCGCTCGATCCAGGTTTTGAGCCAGTTGAATATGAGATCGAGGGACGCAAAATTCAGGCATTAGAGGGAACGATGCTTCAGATTTGTCATCAGCCGGAAAGCTTTGAGAGAGATGCACTGTATCAGCAGTTAGAGCCTGAGAACGTAAAGGCAGTGCCTGTCCGCATGATCCCGTACTATGCGTGGGACAACAGAGGACGCGGTGAGATGATGATTTGGATGCCACTTGCTTGGCGAACTGTCAAGGAATAAGCACAGGAGAAAGAGATGATTAACAAGATAGAGGAACAGGAAAAAAAGGAAAAGGCATCGCTTTTTTTGCAGTGTGAAGCTCTTTTTGTGGATCCAGATGCTAGAAAAAAGATTGATGAGTTGTTTGAAAAGGAATATCAGGATTTCACAAAGAAAGTGATTGTGTTAGACGATGATCCGACCGGAATTCAGACCGTGCATGATGTGGATGTCTATACCGATTGGACAAAGGAAAGCCTAAAAAATGGGCTTTCCTCACCAGAAAAGCTTTTCTTTGTGCTGACCAATTCAAGAAGCTTTTCGGCACAAAAGACCACACAGGTTCATACCGAGATTGCAGAAAATGCAGCCGAGGCAGGCAAAGAGACGGATGCCAAGTTTTTGATGATTTCACGCGGGGATTCCACTCTTCGTGGACATTATCCGCTTGAGACACAGATACTGAAAAATACATTAGAGTCCAAATTAGGTCTGCAGTTTGACGGAGAGGTGTTATGCCCATTCTTTAAGGAAGGCGGCCGCTTCACGGTAAATGGTGTGCATTATGTGACAGAGAAGGATACACTTATTCCGGCAGGAATGACTGAATTTGCAAAGGACAAAACCTTTGGCTATGAGCATTCATTTTTGCCAAATTATATAGAAGAAAAAAGTGATGGCAAGGTGAAGGCAGAAGAGGTGGCACTTGTCAGCCTAGAAAAGCTTCGCAAGTTACAGTTTGACGAGATTGAAGCCGAGCTTTCAAATAGAAAGGGGTACACCTGGATTGTCGCAGATGCAATCGAGGAGGCAGATGTGAAGGCATTTGCGATTGTCCTGATGCGTCTGATGAAGAAAGGCAAAAATTATTTGATTCGAAGTGCCGCTGCTGTGCCAAAGGTATTTGGCAATATCTCGAATCGTCCACTTTTAACAAAAGAGGAACTGACAAAAGAATACAACCCGAATGATCAAACATATCTTCCGGGTGGAATGGTTTTGGTAGGGTCCCATGTAAAGAAAACGACAAGACAGCTAGAATGCTTAAAGAAATCAAACTGTCCACTTGAGTGGATCGAATTTCATGTGGCAGAGTGGAAGAATGAAGGCGGTCTTGAAAAAGAAGCAGCCACCTGTGCAAGTCTTGCAGAAACAGCGATGGCGAATGGAAAGACAGCAGTTGTCTATACCAGCCGCACCGTGATTGACTTGAGTGATCAAACACCGGAGCAGTTACTGGCAATTTCGGTTCGCATTTCAGACGCGCTTACCAGTGTTGTAAGCCGCTTAGCGAAGCGCCCGCGCTTTTTGATTGCAAAGGGTGGAATTACATCAAGTGATGTCGGAACCATTGCGTTAGCTGTGAAAAAAGCGCGCGTGTTAGGTCAGGTTCAGCCGGGAATTCCGGTCTGGAAAATTGGAGAGGAGAGCCGTTTCCCGGGAATGTCCTATATTATTTTCCCAGGAAATGTTGGCGATGAGGATACACTTCGAAAAATTGTGGAGGTTTTAAACAGATGAGAAAAGTAATTATTTCACTGGCTCCGGTCAAGGCAGGAACACCGATTGACCGTGTGGCATTGGCAGAGGATGTAAAGAGCTGTGTTGAGGCTGGCGCAGCAATGTGTCATTTGCACTGTCGTCGCCCAGATGGATCATTGACACCGGATACCACCGAATTTATCGCTGAATTTGAAGAAATTTTAAAGAGAACTGATGTGGTTGTACAGGCATCGACTGGTGGTGTATCGGATTTGACCATTGAAGAAAGATGCAATCCACTTGATTATTGGAGAGTAGAGAGTTCTTCATTAAATGGTGGAACAACCAATCTTGGTGATGCTGTTTATATCAATACATTTGATCAGATTGATTATTGTGCAAAGGCTTCCTATGACAGAGGAATCATCCCGGAGGTTGAAGTATTTGATATCGGAATGATTTATAACATTGAGAGAAGCAAGCAGAATACAGCTTATCGTACACCTGTATTTTATAATCTAGTATTTGGTCATAAGGGTGGTATGCAGCCAGATATCACCTGCCTGCAGGCATTTCGCTCGGCTGTACCAGCAGATGCAAAGTGGGGCGTAACCCATTACGGCCGTGACAATTGGGAGTTTTTGGCGGCAGCAATTGCAATGGGAGCAAGTATTGTTCGAATTGGATTTGAGGACAGTGCTTATCTGGCACCAGGAAAAGAGGCAACACAAAATTATGAGGTTGTTGCGCGCTTGGTAGAGTTGATCCATGCAATGGGCTTAGAGACTGCAACACCAGACGAGGCAAGAAAAATTATGGGTACACTGCCAAGAAAACAGAATTGAGAAATTTTGTACAGTAATGGTAGAATAATTAAATAAAAATATCGAAAAGAGAGGATGTCAAACGGCATCCTCTTTTTATATGGATATTTACTTACAGATCAAGACCTAGTCTTGGACACACAGCCTTCATCCACTCATCGGCAAGAATTTGATGTCCACATACGGTTGGATGGACACCATCCCATACCCAATAGTCAGGATCGCGAATCTCACAAAGCTGATTGAATTTGTCCTGAAGAGGGACAAAAATGGTTTTGTTTCGCTCGGCAAGAAGTCTTGTCTTTTCCTGAAGAGGTTTCATTAAATCATTCCATTCCTTGAAATGCTCTTTTCTCTCACCGACAGGTAATAAAAAAGGTTCACATAAAACAAGAAGAAGGTCTGGATTTTGCTCTTTGGCTTCATCAATTAAAAGCTGATAGATCTTTTCAAAGCGGTCAGGATCTGAACCAGCATCCTCGTAGATGGTGCTTCCGCAGTCATTGATTCCGACTAAGATGCTTAACACATCTGGATGCAGGTTTAGCGTATCCTCTTTCCAGCGACCATACAGATCAGCAACACGGTTTCCAGAGATGCCCCGGTTGATAAATTTTAAATTGCGCTCTGGATAGCGGGAGCCTAACAGTGCATTGACGACAAAGGCATAGCCGTGTCCCATCTGGTGGTTAAGATCCCACTCGTTTTCCTTTCCGCGAAGTCGTTTTCCGTCTGTGATGGAGTCACCCTGAAACAGGATAACCGTTTCTTTTTTTGTTGATTCATTTACAATCTCACTCATGATTCCCTCCATTTTTTTATGCCATCGGAATTTTTAGTACAAAAGCTAGTTTCGCAGGCTCTTTCTTTGGTAGCTGAACCAAAAGAGCTTCGTCTGTCTGCTCGAAAGAAAGTGGCGTGTCAGATCCAACCAAGGAGACAGAAGGAATAGAAGATAGCTCACCATTTTTTCGAAGTGTATGGATTTTTAGGACACCGTCAGCCGGCCATCCCATTGCAATGACATACAGATTGCCATTGCTTGTGGTAAAGCGAAAATCGCGCTCTCCAAGCTCATTGCCGCGCACATCTGCAGCATCGCCGTTTTTGATCTGTTCGTGGAGCTTATCAATATCGAAATTTTCATCCTTTTGCGCGGCAGGTCCCTCAGCGGCAACTGTAAATGGACGAGAGCCGTAGATGGCCTCTCCGTTTACCTTGAGCCAGTCACCAACTGCATAGAGTTGCTTTTTGGCATCTGGATGGAAGGAGCCGTCTGCCTGAGGTCCAATATTTAACAATAGATTTCCATTTTTGGAAACGATATCGCATAACTGCTCAATGATCTTTTTTGCTGGCTTGTACTTTGGATTTTGTACAATACACCAGGTAATATTGTCCTCAAGTCGGTCATCTGATTGCCATACAAACGGCTTAGGCTCAGCAAAATGACCGCACTCAAGATCATAGACACCGATTCCAGCTGGGAAGTCTTCTTGTTTGTAGGTGATAATGCCATCAGTATGGCCGGTTGTGTGATAGTAGTGGTCTGCAATCTGATAGCGGTAAGATTCTCCGATGATGCAGGTGCGGCTGTCAAAGTAGATTGCATCCGGGCTATATTTGTCAATCACTTCAAGAACCTTATCTCGCCATGTTGTATTAAATTTGTCATCTGGATAGCGGTATGGCAGATAGCGGTTCGTCTCAAGAGGAAGGGCAGGACCATAGTAAATTTCATTTTTCGGATCGTAGACGTCAGCCTCATTGTCTGTAGACATAAACCATCCCCACAGCCATTGATGGTGGAATGTGGCAATCAATTTAATATCGCGCTCTCGAAAGGCTTTTGCACACTCACCAAAGACATCGCGGTGAGGACCACAATTGACACTGTTGATTGGATTCACAGAGCTGTCCCACATAGAGAAGTTATCGGCATGCTCGGTGACAGGGCCGGCATAGCGTGCTCCGCTTTTGACAACCAGATCAGCCCATTCTTCAGGATCGAAGGCTTCTCCTTTCATCATTGGGATAAAATCTTTGTAACCGAAATCGTGCAGTGAACCAAAGTGCTCTTCGTGATAGCGGTTTTGCTCAAGTCCTTTGCAGTACATGTTTCGAGAATACCACTCATTTAGGCAGGCAGGGACGCTGTATGGTCCCCAATGAAAAAAAAGTCCGAATTTTGCATCCTGAAACCACTTAGGAACTGGCTGCTGTACCGAAGTCCAGTCAATATTGGTTGTGTGTTTACTGTCCATAGTATTTCTTCCTTTCTAGAGTTAGTTGCTCTTGGCAGTTGAATTTGTATTGCTTTTTTCTTGCAATGTGTGATAGCTGTCATTTTGACGTTTAATATAATCGTCAAGCCCCTGCTTTTTTAGTTCATCAATTTCTTCATCCCAGATTGAAAGGGCAGGCTCAGAGCCGATGATTGCTTTGATAAAACAGGAGAAGGCATTTGTTGTGCTGAACAGTTCAGAGGATTCCTTTGGAGAAATCAAGAAATCATAAGGTCGGCTGATCAGCGTGGCATGCTCTTTATTCCAAGTGACATCTTTGTTGGCAAGAGTCACACAGTGCTTTCCATAGCGGGCAAAATTCATCTCATTTAATTCAAAATCGTCATCAGAACCACCCCAGGTAGCAAGACCACTGAATAATACAATACTAGGGTACTTGTTTTCAAGAAGTGTCAAAAGAGAGGTTTTGTTGGTGTCGAGAAGACAGGTATAGTTTCCAGAAGAATCAATCTTATAGTCTACAGTTTCAAGTCCATACTTGCTCATATGTAAGCCTTCTTCGGACAAAAGAAAATCAAACAGGGCGAGGATACGCTCCATTTTTTTTTCATCAACCGAAGAAGAGATAAAAGATTCGGACCAGAAAGGATTGCTGCTGTTACAATAGATTGTGCCATCTGGAGCCGGAAACATTGGGAGAACATCTACACATTCCTCAAAAGGTTTGTCATTGTAAAGCTCCCACTGCTCGGCCAGAAGCTGAATGGAGCTTGGTGAAGATTTGTATTCTAATGCACCAAGCTTGCCAGAAGCAAAGTCGGTGATCACTTCATTTGGATTTTTTAAATAAAAGTTTGGATCGAGTCCTCCGGTTTCGTACATTTTTCGATAGGCGCTTACAACATCGCGAAACTGTTCGCTATACCAAGATGGAATATAAGTGCCATCCTGATCAATCCAGGAGTAGGTGTTGCAATCTGGGGCAATGCCAAGCATCACCCATTTACCGAGGGCATTTGTTGCATTGACATTGTAGCCGATCGTATCGTCTAGGCCATTTTGATCAGGGTCATCATTTGCAAATGCAGCAACTAAGTCAATAAATTCGTCAATATTGGTGGGATCGTCAAGTCCAAGATTTTCCATCCAGTCGCGACGTACAATCATAGCTGCATCTGAACAGGCGAGAGTAGGATCTACAAAGGAAATACGCGGGATCGCATAAAAATGTCCGTCGCTGTAGCGGGTGTAGTCAAGTTGATTCATCAGTTTTTCAAGATTTGGCCATGCGCTCAGATCGTCTGGGAGTGGTTGAATACTTCCGTTGCGAATCAAATCTTCATAATAGGCAGAGTCGTTCGTATCATTTGATGAAATCGTGAGGGTAGCAAATACGTCTGGTAGACTGTTTGTTACACTCAACATTTGATAATAATCTTTATAGTTAGACCAGTCGACCGAGATCGGATTGATTGAAATCGCAAACTTTTTTTCTACATAATCGCGCATCGCATCCTTTTGAATGTTGGACATATCTTCAATATTCCAATAGCCAATGCTGACATCTAAAGTATCAAGATTGGCATAGGCAGAATCGCTAGTTTCACTTTGGCTGCAGCCAGATAAGAAAAGTCCAGATACCAAAAAAGCTGTGCAGGTATGGCAGAAAAAATGGTGAAGCTTTGTTAAACTCATAGTGCTACCTTTCCGTAATCAAAAATTTGTTATAGTAAGCCTATTTTTATAAGGAAGGTTCATCCTCATGTCGGTAGCTGCTCGGTGTAGAACCGGTCAACTTTTTAAAAACCTTGGCAAAATAAAAGTAATCTTGATAGCCGACAGAAGCTGCTACCAGTGCAATTGGCATATCGGTATCGACGAGAAGTTTTTCTGCCTTCTGAATGCGAAAATTGGACAGATAACTGCTGAAGGTTTGATTCATCTTTTGCTTGAACAGCTGTCCAGCATAATTCGGATTAATCGAACATAAATCGGCCAAGGTCTGAATTGAGATATCTTCCATATAATGGGAGTTGATATAGTCAATCATTGCAGAAACAAAATTTCCTCTGGATAAAACCTGTACTGAAGGAGCTGTTTTTGTGACCGGTGCGGGTTCATTTCGCTTTTCAAGAATGGTCAGCGCCTTTTGAACAGAATCAGAGAGTTCACTTCGGGAGAAGGGCTTTAGACAGTAGCCGATTGCATTGTGAAGCATTGCTTTTTGGGCATAGGCAAACTCAGCATGACCGCTTATGACGATAAAGAGTGTCTTGAGAGAAAGTCGATTTGCTTCCTGAAGAATCTCAAGTCCACTCATACCAGGGAGGCGAACATCGACAAAGGCGAGATCAGGCTGCTGTTCTTTGATATAGCGAATGGCGGAAAGCCCGTCATAAAGCTCTGCTACAATATGAAATTGTTCCATGACCTGCATTGCATCCAATGTGGCTGTAAGACTTTTTACAACCCATTTTTCATCATCAACAATAATTGCCTGATACATCAAAAAACCTCCTTGCTCTATCGTAATCGTTTTATTAGTATTTTTTTATAGCAGTTTTATTTCATTTATCGTTAAAAATCAATTCCATTGGGCCGGAATGCAAATTTGCATGTTGGTTCCAAAGCCTTCCCAAGAGTCTAGCTTTAATGCATACTGTTCGCCGTAATAGAGTACAATTCGACTGTTTACATTAAAAATTCCAATGCTGTCGTGAGCCTTTGCGTCAAAAGCTTGAATATTGGTTTGGGCATTGTTGCTTTTGTTTTGCATAGATTCTTTTAAGAGTGTTTTTAGCTGTTGCAGCTTTTGAGCCGACATGCCAACTCCAGTATCCATGACAGAGATCGTGAGAAGATTCTTTTTCGTATCGAGAGAGGTACTGATAATCAGTCGACCAGGTTTTAAGCTTGGCTCTAATCCATGCACAATTGCATTTTCTACGAGTGGTTGAATGATCATTTTGGGAATTTGACAATTAAGTGTGTTTTCCTGAATTTGATATTCAACCGAAAAGCGGTCCTCAAAGCGGCAAGACTGAATCATCACATAAGATCGAATGATGTCAAGCTCTTCTGACAGGGAGACCATATCGCCACCTCGTATGCTGTAGCGAAAGATCTGAGAGAGGGCACTTGTCACATTGATAATCTGGTCATTCATATTAGAGGCTGCCATGCCGCAGATCGTTGTCAGCGTATTGTACAAGAAATGCGGATTAATTTGGCTGCGTAAGAATGCAATTTCAGTCTGACGATTGTTCATCTCAAGTTCATACATCTGCGTGTAGGTATTAAAAATCGTATGATTGAGTCGATTGATCTCGTTTATCATATCACGAAATGCTTTGTAGATATCCTGTATTTCCGAGCAGCTGTAGCGGACATTGGTAAGGTCAATTCCCTTTTTGATGGCACTTTGACCGCCCTCTGTGATATGCTCCATCACTCCGGTAAGATTTCGAAGCGAAGTGGAGACTGGGAAGCATACATGGACAAAGCAGATCAGAACAAAAAACATTGCAACCAAAATGCCAATGCCCAATCGAACCGCAATCTGAACAGATGCAGTTGTATAATAAGAAGTATCAAATAATACATACAAGCGGCTTCCAGATTCAGATATTGTGTACATGCGGGCTTCATAGACCTTGTCTTCGGCGGTTACACGAAAAACAGTGTTATCAGTATGGTCGATCAGATCAGGCAAAAGTGATTCATCTCCATAGACAGTTCGCCCAGATTCATCGACAAGAAGCACCTCTGGGATATTTTCATTTCGCTCATCTGCAATGCTAGCGGCAAAAAAATGCTCACTGTTGATTGCAAGAAAAACCGTGCCAAGATATCGAGAACGCCCACTTGAGGAGAGCTTGTGAACTGGCATCGATAAAATATGACAGTTCGTTCCGCGAATGTTTAACGTTCCCATCGAGCAAAACGCATAACTTGGTGTGGACAAAACATCTTCATAGCAATCATACAGTGATGGGGATGCAGTTAGAGAAATCGAGTTGCCATCGCTGCTGATAATTGCGATATCTGCAAGATACGAATTTAGCTTCGACGTATTGCTGAGCAAATTGTAGACTTGCTGATAGGCTTCATAGCGTTTGACAGAATCATTTTCCTGAATATAGTCCTGTACAAGTGTGTTGTAGGCAACACTGTAAGCGATATTTTCATAAGAAGTATAAGATTGACGTGCAGTCTGAGCGAGATGTCCAGCATATAGTTCAAGCGTATTTTCAAGATTCTTGTTCTGAAGCTTAATATAATCGGAAATACTCCAGACAATAATGCTTAAAACGCAGATTACAAAAATAAGCAACAAGTGAACCAGTTGTTTTTGCAACGGCTGCAGTTTCTTTTTTCTTTTCATCTATGGAAATAACCAGCCTTTCCGTCCCAATGTTTTAGAATTGCGAGATTGCTACGCAACGAAGCAATTCGTGGGTGTCAAATATTAGATTTTGTCGATATGTACAGTATAACATAAAAAAGAAGGATAACCATGGAAGAAATTACAGGAAATATGGAAAAATTACATAAAATAAATTAAAAGGACATAAAAAACAAATAAAAATCTATAAAGCATGAGATAAATTACATTTTAAAATTAGATAAAATAACATATACTTGGGACAGTGAAACACGGAAAGGAAGAATATTATGGAGAAAAGAGCAAAAAAGTCTGCTTCTGGTATGATAGTGCATAAGCAAAGCATCTGGCAAAAGATGTGGAGACAACGTACACTGATTCTAATGGCAGCATTGCCGATGGCAATTCTTATTATTTTCAAGTATGTTCCGATGTATGGAATCCTGATTGCCTTTAAGAATTACAAGCCGAAAAAAGGAATCCTAGGGAGTGAATGGTGTGATCCTCTGTTTAAGAATTTTATCAAGTTCTTTAAGAATGTAAACAGCCGCTACATCATATGGAATACATTTCGAGTAGGTGTATTGACACTGTTATTTACCTATCCGCTTCCAATTATTTTTGCACTCGCATTAAACGAAATTAAAAATGGGAAGTTCAAGCGTGTGGCTCAGACAGCATCCTACATACCACATTTTATCTCGGTTGTAGTAATTTGTTCTATGTTAAACCGCTTCGGTTCCTTAAATGGATTGTTCAATGATGTTCGTGCACTGTTTGGTATGAGCAGAGTTGATATGAACAGCGGTGATACCTACTTCTTGCTTGAGTATATCGGTTCAGCCGTATGGCAGGGAGTTGGCTGGGGCTCCATTATCTATCTTTCAGCATTGTCTAACATTGATACTTCTTTATATGATGTTGCAAATCTGGACGGTGCAAACCGTTTACAGAAGATTCGCCATATCGCATGGCCGACAATCATGCCGACATCAGCGACACTTCTTATTATGAATGCTGGTTCTGTTATGAATGCTGATTTCCAGAAAATCCTTCTAATGCAGAATACAACTAATACCAGTAAGCTTGAGGTTCTCGCAACCTTCGTATACCATCAAGGTATTGAGAGTGGAGAGTTCAGCTATTCAACAGCAGTTAACCTGTTTTCATCCGTCATCTGTCTGATCCTTGTATGGGGAACCAACATGATTGTCAGAAGAACGAGCCCAGAAAACAGTCTGTGGTAAGAAAGAGGAGAGAAAAATGGCAAAACAAGTAAAAACACAGAAAAAAAATAGAATTTATATCGGAAACCGTTTTGCAGATGCTCTTCTGTACCTGTTCTTCATTGTGGCAACGATCATCTTCATCTATCCGTTCTTAAATGTCATCGCTGTTTCAATGTCGAGTAATACGATGATTACGACCGGACAGGTTACTTGGTTTCCAAGAGAATTCAATGTAACAGGTTATAAGATTTTGTTCGAAGAAGGAAATATTTGGAGAGCATATGGAAACACCATCATCATCTGTTTGGGCTTTGCAGTCTGTAACTTAGCAATGACTTCACTGTTGGCTTACGTTATGATGATTCCAAATTTCGTTTTCCATAAACCAATTTCCATCATGCTTCTGATTACGATGTTTTTCAGCGGTGGAACCGTACCGACCTACCTGTTAATTAAGAATATTGGTTGGTTCAACAACTGGCTTTCCCTAATTGTTCCGGGATGTCTGTCAGCCTACAATGTTTTCGTATATCGTGCCTTCTATAAGGGAATTTCTCCACAGGTGCGTGAGGCTGCAATGATCGACGGAGCAGGAGAGTTCCAGATTTTAATGAAGATTTATGTACCATTATCAAAGGCTCTGTATGCAAGCTTTGGATTGTTTGCAGTTGTTGGTATGTGGAACAGCTACTATGAGGCACTTCTTTATATTAAGGATGAGAGACTTCATCCGATTCAGATGATCCTAAGAAAGATTGTATTCACATCAACTGGAAGTGGTGATATGGCAGCAGCAACAGAGATGATGAACAATGGTCAGTTAAATACACTGAATATTCAGTATGCATGTGTTGTTGCGACGGCACTGCCAATCATGTGCATCTACCCGTTCTTACAGAAATATTTTGCACAGGGCGTTCAAGTAGGAGCAGTAAAGGGATAATTCAAAAAAAATTATAAAAAGAAATAGCAGGAGGAAGAAAAAATGAAAAGAGCAAGAAAATGGTCAGCAGCGGTATTATCCGGCGTAATGGCAATGAGCATGGTTCCGGGTATGGCAATGGCAGATGAGACAAGCGTTCCGGAGATCGACTGGAGCCAGTATGCGACAGCAGCAGACAACGGAATTGAGCTTCCAGAATTAGAGGGTGGCGTATTAAAGGTAGAGGCAAACATTGCAGACTTTAATCAGTCATCTGATGGAACAATGATTCAGCAACTTTGGGAGCAGGCAATGGAGCATTACTTAGGTGTTGATGTAGAGGTTACCTTCAACCGTACACCATGGGCTGATTATCGTACCAACGAGTTGGTTCGTCTGGCTGGCGATGATGTAGCAGATGCCAATACTTATTCTCAGGGAACTGCTATTCAGCAGTATGGCGAGGATGGTGTTGTTTTGAATCTTGCTGATTATCAGGATTACATCAAGTATTACTGGGATTATGTAGATGGTCATCCAAACGGAAGAAATGTAGCAATCAATGCAGATGGTTCTATGTATTACTTCATGGATGCAATGAACAATGAAGATAACATTATGGGTGCTCAGTCCTTCACCGCATTCGCATATCGTTTTGATGTATTACAGAAGCTTGGTTTAACACCGGCAACTACACTGGATGAGTTCACACAGCTGTGTGCTGATTTACAGGCAAAGATTGATGACGGTACCATCGATGCAGATGCTGTTATCATGAACTCCACAAAGGATTATGCATTCTACCGTGGATTTGTAGGAATCTTCCATACTTGGGATACCTTATACTGGAACGGAACCGAGTGGGCATTTGGACCAATCGAGGATAACTTCCGTGAGATGTTAAAGTATTTAAAGAGTCTGTATGATGCAGGTTATATTGATTCTGAGTTTGCAACTGCAGATACCAATATGTGCAATGAGAAGGCATCAACAGGAAAGGCTCTGATTTGTCCGACACTGTGGGCTGGATCTGCAAATAGCTGGAATACAGCAGCTTCTGATGATTCTGGTATTGAGTGGGGTCTTGCATATCTGCCAAAGAACGAAACCTACGGAACTGCATGGAAGTGGGGATCTAAGCTTCCTGGCAAGTCCTTAAATACCAATATGGGTATCTTCATCGGCGCTGAGACTGAGAACCCAGAGTATATGGTAGCAATGATCGATTATCAGTATTCAGATGAGATGACCACACTGTTAAACTGGGGTGTTAAGGATATGACTTACACTGAGGATGAGAATGGCAAGAAGACCTACTCAGATGAGATTATGAATGCAGATTCTCCGTCCACAAAGAGTGCAGACTATGGTATGATGGCATCTGCAGTATGCCGTACCGGTATCCCGTTCACACCACAGAACTTCTCAGCATTGGTTCAGGTTGCAGCAACCACAGAGCCATGGTGGAATACAGATGACGGATATTATGAGGGCAAGTATTGGGTTGAGTCCGACCGTCTTGGCGGAGAGGATTCTGTATCTCCATATGACCGTCCGGCAGTTGTAAATCTGGATTCTGATCAGGCAGCAGCAAAGGCTCAGCTGGCATCTGCATGCGAGACCTATGCAAAGGAAGAGGCTTTGAAGTTCATCACTGGCGAGTATGATGTCAATGATGATGATGCATGGCAGTCTTACATCGATGGCGTTAAGTCTCAGACTGATGATGACTTCGATGAGACCATCCAGATGTTAAATGACAACTCTGTAACAGAGTAAATAGTGTACGAAATGTATCAAATATAACAGCAGAAAGGGGCAGAGCATATTTGCCCCTTTTTGTGATATCAGGGAGAACTGGCAGATGCAGATCATTGATTTAAGGACAGAAAGACAGTGCACACCGATTCAAATTGACAGTGCACATCCGAGATTTTCGTGGAGAGTTGATACAAAAGAACAAAATTGGTATCAAGAAAGCTATCGAATTCAGGTATGGAAAACTTGCTTAGGCAAAAAACAATGCAAAGTATGGGACAGTGGCACCGTACTTAGTAGAGCAATGAGCCAGATTCCCTATGAGGGAGAGCCACTAAAAAGTGACAGCTGTTATAGCTGGACGGTTGAAGTAAAAAAAGAGGGTGGACAGGCTGCTGTGGTTTCAGAAGAGGCAAGTTTTGAAACCGCATTCTATTCAGATAGCGAATGGAATGCAGAGTGGATCACAGAGCCACAGAATACCTATCATCTGTATCGAACTGAATTTAAAGCAGATGAGAAAATTGCAAAGGTGAAATTATATATTTGCGGATTGGGCCATGAAGAGTGTGTGATCAATGGAAAATTAGTGACCGATGCTGTGATGGAAGCTGGTTGGACCGATTATAACAAGAGCTGTCTGTATTGTGCCTATGATGTCAGTGAACTTGTGACAGCTGGAGACAATGCAATTTGTGTAAAGCTTGGCGATGGCATGTACCGTGTGCCGGGCGGACGATACGTCTATTTTCCAAGAAGCTATGGAGACAGAAAGCTGTTAGCGACACTTCGAATTATCTACGAGGATGGACGCACACAGGAAATCTCGACAGGAGATGACTGGAAAATCGGAGAAAGCCCAATTTTGTTTTGCTGTATTTATGGCGGCGAGGATTACGATGGCCGCATTGATTGGAAAGCATACGGAATGCCAGATGCAGACTGCAGTAACTGGGCAAAGGTAGCAGTCTGCCAAGCGCCGAATGCAAAATTAGTTGCTCGACAGACAGCACCACTTAAGGTGATGAAACGTTACAGTCCAGTTTCAGTGACAAAACAAAGAGACGGCTCCTATTTGTACGATTTTGGAAAGAATTTTTCAGGTCGCGTGGCACTTTGCTCTCAGGTAGAGTCGCGCTGTGCAGGGGAAAAGATTGTTTTAACGCCAGCTGAGATTTTGACAAAAGATGGTCAGCTAGATCAGCGTGTGACCGGAAAAGGATATGCATGGACCTACATCTGCAGTGAAAAGCCGTGCCAAGAGTTTGCACCAGATTTTACCTATACTGGATTTCGTTATGTAAAGGCGACGGTTCCGGATGGTGTGATAATAACTGCATTAACTGGTGAATTTTTATATCCAGATTTAGAAGAGACAGGAACATTTTCCTGCTCCAATCCACTGTTTAATGAAATCCATGCGATCATCAGACAGGCAATGCTGTCCAATATCAAAAGCTATTTTACTGATTGCCCACACCGTGAAAAATTAGGATGGCTGGAACAGACGCATCTAATTGGACCAGCCCTTCTTTGTAACTGGGATCTTGAGCTGTTCTATGAAAAAATTGAGCAGGATATGGCAGATTCACAGCATTTAGATGGATTGGTACCTGATATTTGTCCAGAGTATGTCACAGGATTTGATAAATGGCATACCGGCTTTGTGGACTCACCGGAGTGGGGAAGTGCATGCGTTTTAAATCCAGAGCTTCTTTTGGCAAAGTACGGAAATTTGAAAGCGTTAGAACACTGGTATGAACCGATGAAGCGGTATGTTGCGTATCTGACGAAAAAGACACATCACGGTGTTTTGCATCACGGACTAGGCGATTGGCTGGACATTGGACCGTGCACTCCATATTCACAGAACACACCGGTTCCCGTCACAGCTACCTGCATCTACTATATGGATTTAAAGGTGATGGAAGAGGCTGCCCATAGACTCAAAAAAACGGAAGATGAACAATTCTTTGCCAAGCAGAGAGCATTTGTCTATGAGGAATATAACAGTCAGTTTTTGGATGATCAGACCGGACGGTATGCAAATGGCAGCCAGGCATGTCAGGCAATGAGTCTGATGGCAGGTCTTGTTCCAGAACAATATGAAAAAAAGGCAGTCAGTCAGCTAAGAGATGAAGTGGTAAAGCGCGGCTATGCGATTACAGCAGGTGATGTCGGACATCCATATCTGGTGGCTGCACTGATGAAATATGGCATGAATGATCTGCTCAATAAGATGACCAATATCACAGACCGCCCAGGCTACGGCTATCAGGTGAAAAATGGTGCGACGACTCTTACTGAAGAGTGGGATGGACCAGATCCGAATCGCCCACACGGTTCTCAGAACCATCTGATGCTTGGCAGTATTGATGAATGGTTTTTTGCAGGTCTTGGCGGAATTGGCAGCATTCGCACCAACCAAGAATTTAATCATGTTACGATCTGCCCACATATCGCAGAGAATATGGATTTTTTTAAGGTACAGATGAAGCATCCATATGGAATAATTGGTGTTTCGTGGGAAAAAGCTGGTGAGACAACGACGGTTACTGTGACGATTCCACCGAACACGACAGCAACGATCTGTACAGAAGATAAAAAGAAAGAATGGGTTATTGGTTCAGGAACCTATACTTATACAATTTAATCGCACAGGACGCAAGGAGAAAATAATGATTGAACGATTAGAGCAATTACTTCACGCAGAGTGTAGTAGTCATATCCTTCCTTTTTTGTGGATGAAAGGGGAGGATACGTTAACAATACGCGAGGAGATAGACAAAATTGAGGAATGTGGTATCAAAGAAATCTGTCTGGAGTCACGCCCGTATCCTGATTTTTGTGGTCCTCGTTGGTGGGAAACCATGGATTTTCTGGTGCCGGAAGCCGAAAAAAGAGGGATGAAGCTGTGGATCTTGGATGATAGAAAGTTTCCGACAGGCTATGCAAATGGTGGTTTTGAGCGAAATCCGAAACATGAAAAAATATATATTGCAGAGCGCCATATGGACATCATGGGACCGTGTAAGGACGGAGCTGTTCTGGTAGAAAATTTTTTGCAGCCGGATGGAAAGCTGTTAGGAATTTTGGCGTGTCCAAAGCCAGACACACAGACATTAAATGTAAGTGCTGAGGGAGTTCTTGATCTTACAAACTCTGTAAAGGATGGATTTGTCTATTTTGATCTTCCAGAGGGCGCTTATCGCTTGTTCATCCTGTTCACGACAAAAAAAGGTGGTGGAAGAGAACACTATATGAATCTGATCGACAGCGAATCGGTTCGTGTATTGATTAATGAGGTTTATGAGAAGCATTATGAGCATTATGGACGCTATTTTGGAAAGACAATTGCCGGCTTCTTCTCAGATGAGCCAGAGCTTGGCAATATCAATGGCTATCCATTTGACGCAGGTCCAGGCCGAAGAGATGTCAGGATGCCATGGAGCAAACAACTGAGTGATCGCTTGCATGAACAGTGGAAGGATGAATTTTTACAAAATCTTCCGGCATTGTGGTATGATATGGGAGAGAAGACCGGACGGGTTCGCACACAGTATATGGAGCACTTAACAGATCTTGTGTACAGCTGTTTTTCTGGTCAGGTCGGTAAGTGGTGTAGCGATCATGGAGTTGAGTACATTGGTCATATCATCGAGGATGACAATGCTCATACAAGACTAGCTTGTAGCATCGGTCATTATTTCAAAGAGATGAAGGGACAGCATATGGCAGGCGTCGATGTGGTTCATCATCAGATTGTACCTGGCTTTACCGGAAAGATTCATCAGTGGATTGCAGGTGACAGCGACGGTGAATTCTTCCATTTTGGACTCGCCAAGCTTGCAAGTTCAGCAGCACATCTTGATCCCAAAAAGAAAAATCGTGCACTCTGTGAAATCTTTGGAAATTACGGCTGGGCAGAGGGTGTTTCCTTTATGAAGTGGCTGACCAATCATATGTTGGTGCGAGGCATCAATGAGTTTACACCGCATGCATTCTCAATGACTTATCCAGATCGAGATTGTCCACCACATTTTTATGCCCGTGGCAACAATCCGCAGTTTCCTGCCTTTGCAAAGCTAATGCAGTATATGCAGCGCAGTGCCCATCTTTTGACTGGTGGACAGCCGATGATTGACGCCGCTGTTTTGTATCATGCAGAGTCGGAGTGGAGCGCAAAAGACTATCAGCTGTACCAGAAGCCGATGCGTGTCCTGATGGAAAATCAGCTTGACTGCGATGTCATTCCAGTTCAGGTATTAAAAGAGGCTTATGTAGAGAAAAATCAGCTGCGCATTGGAAAAATGACCTACAGCTGTCTGGTGCTTCCAGGTGCAGCATGTGAGGACAAAGAGGCAGTGGCATTTGTCATCGAGGCAGCCAAAAAGGGGTTGCCGGTCTATGCAGTAGACTATGTAGCCGAGCATGATACCTATGGAAACAAGCTTTCAGAGGAATTTGGTAAGAGTGTGGAAAAGACTTCGCTTGCAGAGCTTTCTAGATGTGTCAGAGAGAAGTGTATAGGATATGGAAAGCTGATCGCTACAGAAACAACAGAGAGTGCAAATGCATTTCACGATATCAGACTGTATCAGACAGCACAAGAAGATGCGAGAGTCGTGATGATTTTTAACGAGAGCACAACCAAGAAAGTGACGGCGAAACTTGTATTTGAAAAGACAAAGCAGCCATTTTTGTCAGCGACACAGTACAATCCGTGGAATAATACAGCAACTCATTTTGGCATTGCAGAAAATGAACTGCCGATTGAGATAGAGCCAGGAGAGGCACAGTTTTTTGTGGTTGAGCCCCAAAAGGATCTTACTGCTCGAGCTATTAAACAGTCTGAGCAGGTGCTCGATTTAAAGTGGGCAGTTAGCCGTGCAGATGAGCTTCATTACGGCACGTTCACGCCATTTATAAAGATTGAGCAAAAAGAAGAACTTGTGAATCTGAATGGTCCTAAATTTGATCCGTGTTTTACTGGTTTTTATCGATATGAGACGAACTTTTCTGTGAATAAGAAAGAAGGGGTACGATATTTTCTAAAGGTCGAAAAGGGTGGAGACACGGCTCAGGTATTTGTAAATGGGATCGATTGTGGCTATCAGGCTGAGTTTCCGGGAAGAACAGAAATCACGGGTGCACTCACCGATGGAGAAAACAAGCTTTGTCTGGAGTTTTCCACGACACTTGTTTGGAAGAGAAAGGATGGCGCATCAACCCATCTGCAGCTGTCGGGAACAGGACTGTTATCGTGTCCAGTGATTGAGTGCTGGGCCAACTAAAATTGATTTAAAAATTTAGATAGAGTGCTGTCAAAGGCACAGTGCTTTTGACAGCAGGAAGGGATAGGTGACATATGAAGAAGGCAGATCGAATTTATTATGGAGGAGATTACAATCCGGATCAGTGGGATGAGGCAACAATTGCCAAGGATATGCGGTTATTTAAAAAGGCAGGAATCAATTTGTTGACATTGCCAGTCTTTTCATGGGCAAAATTAGAGCCAGACGAGGGCGTATATGATTTTGAGTGGCTCGATAAAATTATTGATCAGATTTGGGCAAACGGAATCTATGTGTGTCTTGCGACACCGACGACTGCTCAGCCGGCATGGCTGTCAACCCGGTATCCGGAGGTACTTCCAGTTGACATTCAGGGAAGAAAGAGAACCCATGGAATGCGAGTATTTTTCTGCGTGAACAGTCTAAAATACAGAGAGCGTGCAGCTGCAATTGCAGAAGAATTTGCAAAGCGCTATGCGCATCATCCAGCCCTTGCCATGTGGCATGTATCAAACGAGTATGGGACTTACTGCTATTGCCCAACCTGCCAGGCAAAGTTTCGTCTGTGGCTGAGAAAGCGCTATGGCAGTGTACAGGAATTAAACAACCGTTGGCATACGACATTTTGGGGCAGAATCCTCACAAGCTTTGAGGAGGTAACACTTCCAACAGAGTTAAATGATGATTATCGCTTTAATCCGGCGATTCAGCTCGACTATATGAGATTTGTCACAGACTCAACAGCAGAGTGTTTTTTAAATGAGTACCGTGTACTGAAAAAATACAATCCTGAGATTCCGATTCAGACCAATATGTCTGGTTATATCAAAAAGTTGGATCAGTCAGAGCTGACCAAAAATCTGGACGTTGTTGGTTGGGACAATTATCCGTGGCCGGATGATCCGCCGTATTTTGTAGCAATGAAGCACGACATCATGCGTGGATTAAAGGGTGGTCAGTCCTATGTGTTGACAGAGCAGTCACCAAATCAGCAAAACTGGCAGCCGTATAACCGTCTGAAGCGCCCAGGCGAGGTTCGTCTGTTAAGCTATCAGGCAATGGCACACGGAGCAGATACCTGTCTGTTCTTCCAGATGAGACAGTCAATTGCCGGACAGGAAAAATTCCACGGCGCAATCATCAGCCATGCTGGACATGAGAATACCAGAGTTTTCCGAGAGTGTGAAGCACTTGGCCATGAGTTAGAGACGATTGGTGATGCCTTCTTGACTGCTCGCACACCGGCAAAGGTTGCAATTCTATTTGACTGGAACAACTGGTGGGCATTGGAGCTTGCAAGTGGTCCAAGCAAGGATATGGATTATTTAAAGACGATTTCTCGTTATTATCATGCACTGTATCGCAAGAATATCTCAGTTGATATCATCAATCCGTCAGCATCCTTTGATAACTATGAGTTGATTGTTGCACCGATGTTATATATGACAAAGGAAGGTGTCGCAGAGAGATTAACAGAATTTGTTGGAAAAGGAAAGACACTTGTGACGACGGTAATGTCTGGACTTGTTGATGAAAATGACCGCTGCATTTTTGGCGAATATCCTGGAAAATTAAAAGAGGTTCTTGGTATCTGGGTGGAAGAGGTCGATGCGCTTCGTCCGTATGAGAGCAATCGCATGTTGATCAATGGACAGATGCCGCTTCCAAAGGAGTCTTATTCCTGTGGTTTTCTTTGTGATCTTCTTCATACAAGACAGGCAGAGGCACTTGCCTACTATGAGAGCGATTTCTATGCAGGCATGCCGTGCGTGACAAGAAATCAGTACAAAAATGGAACTGCTTACTATATTGGCACCGATCCGGATGATGAATTTTTGGCAGACTTTTTTGATCAGGTAACGAAGGATTGCAAGATTACACCGGTTTACGAGGCACAGGAGAATGTCGAAGTGACAAGAAGAGTCAATGAAAAGGAGACAACAATATTTGTATTGAACCACAATCAGACGCCTTCTTGGGTTGACTTTGGAGAAGATTCGCTAACCAATCTGGTGACGAAAGAGACAAAAACTGGACGCTGTGAAATTGCAGGACGTGATGTATGGGTTTTAAAGAAAAATTGAGAAAGTAGCGACAAAAGCCAGGATGGAGCAGAAAAATGACAGAAATTAAAGCAGTAGAAATGGATTATTTAAAGCAGGCAATTGGAACCGATGGCATGCCTGCACTTAGCTGGGTAATACAAAGTGATGGGGTCTGCATCATGCAGACTGCATACCAGATACAGCTGTCCGACACAGCTAAATTTCAAAATGTGATTTATGACAGCCAAAAGGTGATAAGCAAGGAATCATCTGGTATCAAATCCTGCAAAAAAGAAGACTTACATTCCTGCACTCGATACTGGGTTCGAATTAAAGTCTGGGTAAAAGGCACTTTTCAAAAAGAAAATGAGGAAGAAGAGAGTGCATTTTGCACACCAGTTTCATTTGTAACTGGCTTGTTAAACAATGAATGGCAGGGAGACTTTGTGTCAGCAGAGACAAAGGCCGACAAGTCAAATTCAAAGGGAACCTACTTAAGAAAAGAATTTCAGATTGAAAAGAAAGTGAAAGAAGCCTATGTTTGCTCGACTGCATTAGGTTTGTATCATCTGTATTTAAATGGCGGTCAGGTGGGACACGATGAGATGGCACCAGGATGGACTTCTTATCACAATCACTTATGCTATCAGACCTACGATGTGACAGATCAGCTTCAGATCGGTGAAAATGTAATTGGTGCTCATATCGGAGCCGGTTGGTACAAGGGATTAATGGGCTTTATTCATGAGAGAAACAATTATGGCGATCAGACAGCTCTTTTGTTACAGCTGACAATCCGCTATGAAGATGGCACGACACAGGTACTTTCCACAGACGAAAGCTGGATCGGCGCAAACTCACCAGTAACCTTCTCTGAAATTTATGATGGAGAAATTTACGATGCAAGACTTGAGCAGTCAGGTTGGAATGCGCCTGGTTTTGTGCCAAAACTGGATGAGTCCTTTCATCATCTGACAGAAGAGGAAAAGAAATCTTTGATGCATGATCCGTTGACGCAGCCATTTACTGAAGAAGAGAAAAAACTTCAGCGCCAGATTGCATGGACCTACCAGCCAAGCACAACTGCATGGCATACAGTTGAAGTCGTGGATTTTCCAAAAACAGTGTTGACAGCACAGCCAGGCTGCCGTGTGAGCGTAGAGATGGAACTTCCAGCAAAACAGTTGTTTGTGACACCAAAAGGGGAGTGGGTCGTAGATTTTGGACAAAATCTCACTGGATGTATTCGTTTTCGTGTAAAGGGCCATCAGGGAATGAAGGTAAGACTGCGCTGCTTTGAAGTTCTTGACGCAGATGGCAATGCTTATTTTGATAATTTGAGAGAGGCAAAGGCACAAGTAAGCTACATCTGTAGAGATAATGCCAAGGCAATTTATAGAGAACAGTTTTCATTTCAGGGATTTCGCTATGCGATGCTTGAAGGATGGGAGAGTCTGCCGTCAAAGGAAGACTTTGTTGCATGCGTTATGCATTCCGATATGGAAGAAACTGGTCATTTTTCCTGCTCCAATCTGTTGTTAAATCAGCTTGAGCATAACATTGAGTGGGGACTTCGCGGTAATTTCCTCGATATTCCAACTGACTGCCCACAGAGAGATGAGCGAATGGGATGGACAGGAGATGCGCAAATTTTCTGCCGCACAGCAAGCTTTTTGAGAAACACATGGCCATTCTTTTCTAAATGGCTAAAGGATGTAGCCTACGACCAGACACCAGAGGGTGGTGTGCCACATATGGTACCTGATTTAATGCCATTTCATAAGATTACCGATTGGCTTTTGGGACAGGGAACTCATTCAGCAGCGGCATGGGCAGACGTGGCAGTAATCAATCCGTGGACCTTATATCTGACATATGGAGATAAAAAGATCCTAGAGCAGCAGTTTACAAGCATGAAAAAATGGATTGATTTTATGAGAGAACATGCGGTAGATGATATCTGGAATTACAAACTCCAATTTGGCGATTGGGTAGCGCTAGATGCAGAGGAAGGAAGCTATTTTGGCGCAACACCAAATGATCTTACCTGCACGGCATACTATGCGTACTCAACTGGACTGTTTGTGAAAACTTGTCGTGCACTTGGAAAGACAGAGGAAGCCGACAAGTATCAGGCACAGTATGAACGAATTGTAAAGAAATTTCAGCAAACCTTTTTGGATGAAACTGGTGTGATGAAGGTCCAGACACAGACCGCTCATATTTTGGCACTCTATTTTGATCTACTTCCGGAAACTGGAAAGGCTGGAACAATTGAAGGGTTAAAGAGACTTCTTGCAAAAGAGAATGGTCATCTTGTCACTGGTTTTGTGGGAACGCCATATTTTTGTCATGCGCTTAGCCAGAATGGATGCGTAAAAGAGGCGTATGATCTGTTACTAAAAGAGGATTTTCCGTCATGGCTATATCAGGTAAAGGCAGGAGCCACAACCGTGTGGGAGCATTGGGACGGCATCAAGCCAGATCATACCATGTGGAGTCCAGATATGAACTCATTTAACCACTATGCATACGGTGCAATTGGTGAGTGGATGTACCGCGTCATTGCTGGTATCGAGATCGACGAAAGAGCACCAGGCTATCGTCATATCTTGTTTGCACCAAAAACAGGAGGAAATCTCACCTGGGCTCAAGGAAGCTACGAGAGCGTCTACGGTACAGTAGCGATTCGCTGGGAAGAAAAAGACGGACGAATCTTCGTGACAATCCGCATTCCAGTCAACACAACAGCCAAGCTTACTCTAGAAGAGTCAGCCACAGAGCCAGAAGGTGATATTGTAATGCAGCGAGGCGAAGATGGGCTTCTCAGTACCGAAATCGGCTCCGGAACTTGGACGGTATCCTATAAAAAATAGGATTACCTTAAAAAAAACGTAAGAATCACTTCCTTGTGTTTGACACATCGCTGTGCTATAGTAAAAGAAAAAGCTGTGTCGAAAGATGCAAAACAGTGCAGTCAAATGTGATGCGCATGGGGAGGCTGGATGAAAAAACAAATTATACTTTTTGTGCTCCTGTTGTCGCTTATGACAGCAGGAGTTTTTCCTTTACAGAATACGATTGGCTATGCAAGCGAGTCATCAGGAAGAAAGATCGTGACTATTGTTTTTGATGATTCCTTTAGTATGGCAAATGAGAATCGCTACTCAAATGCTAATTATGCGATTCAGGCATTTATTGCGCTTTTAAATGAAGAGGATGAACTTCATTTAATTTATATGAGTGATGCTGCAAGACAGCTGGCGGCGCAACCAGGAAATTTTGATCCGTCAGCGATTGCAAAAGATATTGACCTGACAAATCCGCAATCAGGTGCCGATCAGGTGAGAAATAATCCGTGGCAGGGTGCAGGAACACCGTTTGGTGCAGTGCAGATGGGATATAATGAATTAGTATCTCATGAAGATACTGATTCTTCCACACAATATTATCTGATTGTATTGTCAGATGGTGGTTTTATGGACGATGCGACAAATCAGATTACGATTGACACTGGGACTGTGCAGGGACAGTTTGAATCCTTTTATGGAACATTGATGCCAAACCAGACACATATGAATACATATTATCTGGCAATTGGTGCAGAAGCAGTGGCGCTTACTGATAGACCAGATCTTAACTTTCATGCGCAGACGGCGTCAGATGGTCAGAGTATGATTCTTGCAATAGGAGCGTTAGCTGATACTATTTCAGGACGCTATCGTCTTGATGCTTCAGAGATTTCTGTTTATGATACGCTTGTCAGTTTTACTAGCGAACTTCCATTAAAGAGTGTATCCTTTTTATCTCAGGGAAGAGAGGCAGCAGTATCTTCTGTCACTGGACCAAATGGCGAAAACTATGAAATAAGGCGAAACGTGACTCTTGCACCAGATGGCTACAATGCTGATCCATCACTTTTTGGAAATGCAATCGTGACAGATGCAGGTGGTGCGAATATGCCTGCTGGTACATATCAGGTGCAGTTTACAGCAGGAGTTGATCCGGGCAGCCTAAATGTTATGATTGAGCCGGCTGTGGAGTGCCGTTTGTCTGTACAATATAATGGGGAGACAGTTTCGGCAGAAAAATTAGCAGAAATTCCAGAGGGTGAGACAGTGACGATCACGGCGCAGGCTGTTGAGAGCGGAACAGATACGGTGGTTGATAGTTCATTTTTGGAGGAAGGAACTGCCAATACACTTGTCTACGAGGTAGATGGAAATGAGATTGTACGTTCCGATACAGGTGAGCTGCCGATCACTTTACAGCTTGGTGAGGGGAGCATAAGCGGACAAATTCAGATGCCAGGATTTTTGCCAAAGACGGCAGATGAGCGTTTTACGACAAAGTCAAAAGTTGTATATCGTGTAGAATCAGATGCAGCTGATGTATCTGTGCGTCAGAATGAGTTAGATTCCTGCGAAGAAATTCGTTTTTACCTTACAGCAGATGGCGTGAAAATGAGTGCTGATGAAGCAAAGAATTATCCGCTTTCAACACCAGTATTAACTGGTGCCAAGGTGGAGTATGAGTGGTACCAGGATGAGGATAGTGGTGAGTGGATTTTTAAGCCAAAGGGTGAAACAGACAGTACTGGCACACTTACGGTTTATGTAGAAAATGAAGAATTAGAGGCATCAGGTCAGGCTATTATTGATGTGATTCCAAGAATACATTATCAGATTATACAGATTGGTGGACAGGATGCTCATGCAGCGCAGACATCTCTTGGGCAAATGGAGCCAATAAAGTTTCAGATTACAGCTGATGCAGAGGTACTTGATAGGGCAGCAATTGATGCACTAAAGACAAAGCCTGCTTTAGCTGTTAAGATGACAGACAGCTCATTTTTTATATGGAAAACAGGCGAAAAAAGAAATGGCATTTCTGGACGGTGGTATATTGAAGATGATGGAACATGTGTATACCAGCCGAAAGGCCTAAGCTGGTTTTATGGAACTGGAGAAGTGGCACTGACACTCCCTGAGGAGGCATCGTGTACGGCAGTCTTTACAATAGAGGAAAGAAGTTTTCTTTATTGGATACCGATTGGTTTTGTCTTATTCTCACTTTTTCTTTTCTGGTGTATCATAGGGTGGATTCGTCAGCCTAAATTCAACAATCAGATCATGGAGATTGTGGTATATACAAAGTTTGGAAGTGCAATTCAGGAATCACCGCGCATCAAGGTTATGAAGCGTCGCATCGGATTGATTCCATATCGTGCATGTCGCATGCGTGTAGGTGATCTTGTATTTATTGCAGCGCCAGGTCGAAAAATCGTACTAGATAAGGATTGTGTGAGAGGACGTGTTGTATATTCAGGTAAGGTTCGGTTTATGGGAAGAAGTGCAGGAAACATGAAACGTTTGATTCGTATGATGGAACCGGCAAAGCGTGATGTGCGCATGGTGCGCGGCATGGAACTTTATGTGGCACCAGATAAAAATGCGCAGGCGCTGACTGGATACCGTATTACAGGGTAAGCAGAAAGGTATGGGTATTGGTATGGATGCATATGAGCAGATGGGAAGAGAGCTTTTTGAAAAAAGTCAGGGTGCACCGATATTGCTGATTGGTATGGGCGGTGTCGGAGGACGCATTGTGGCACAGATAGATAAAATGTTAGCAAAGGATTCACCAAGGCGCGATAAGGTGGCGATTCTTGCGATTGACACAAATGTAAAGGATCTTCGAAAGCTGCGTGAGCAGGGAATAGAGACAATTCAGATCAGCGATGAGCGTCTGGTTCGTCAATATTTGAAGGATCATCCTCAGTATATGAGTTGGTTTCCGAATAACATTTTTTTGAATAACAGAGGAATGCTTGAGGGCGCTGGACAGATTAGAGCAATATCTAGACTCGCAGCACTAGCTGCTGAGGAAGAAGGAAAGTTTCGCCCGATTGAAGAGGCAGTCAGAAAAATTGCAGCTGTCACGGGAAGTGGATTAAAGGAAAATATCATGACGATGGTTGTCGGATCAATATGCGGCGGTACAGGAGCAGGCATGTTTATCCAGATCCCATTTTATGTAAAAAAAATCATCCAAAAGGTGCTTGCAATTCCAAATGTGATGGTTAGAGGCATGTTTTTGGGACCTGATATTATGGCTCCTATTCAGCCGGGAGATTTAAATCGTCAGGCTGTATATGTTAATGCATATGCCTGCCTAAAAGAATTAAATGCGTTTTATTTATTGCAGAGACGTGATGCTTCATCGTCACTTCTTCGCATGGAATATTATGATTACGGAGAAAATGAGGATCTTGAGGCAGAAGTGATGGAGTCGCGTCAGATGTATCAGGCAATTGCAAAGGATCTTTCGTCAAAGGGCGTAGCTGTATTGGATGAAGAAATACCAGAGGAGGTACAGGAGGAATATCTAAAGCGAAACGGAACTATTCCATATGATCATCTGTTTTTATTTGACAGCAGCTTTAATGGCGGCACGATTGGACAAAAGCAGCTGGCAGAGGTAGAGCGCATGATCGCGTCTATGGCATATGTGCATCTGCTTACAGACGTAGGAGAAAATGCGCTGTCTGTTGAGGATAACTTTATTCTTTCCACGATTGGAAGCAATGGTATGGCTCGCTTTGGAAGCGCAGGTCTTTGCAAGATTATTTATCCAGGCGAGCAGATCATGCAGTATTGCTCAATGAGATGGATTACAGAGCTTGTTGATTCTTATTGGATGCGTATTGATAAGCGCTTTGAAGAAGAACTTATTCTGGCAAGGGAAGAACAGGCAATGAATCCGCGTATTCAGCTGCCTGGAATTATCGAGCGTTATCAGGAGATTTTTTTGGAGGAGACATCAGGAGAACATGCAAGTATGGCATCCTTATATGCTCAGGTTTTCATGCAGAATGATGATGGAACGGATTTTTCGCTTGCAGATCGCTTTTTGGAGCAGATTGAGGAGATGATAGAGGATGCAACTTCAAAGGAAAGCCTGCAGCGCCTTGGAGAATCCTGTATGGATATTTCTATTGATCAATGGATTCAGTCACCGGAAGCAGCAAGACAGGGAGTAGCAACAAATAAGCAGTCAATTAGAAATTATAGGGCTGCTGTCATGAAGGTTATTGATGATACGAAATATTCACTTCCAAACCAAATGATTCCGGCAACGCTTAGCGCAATGATTCAGATGAGTGACCGTGACAGCTGTATTTCTCAGATTCTTGGACGTGTGCATCCGATTGCGGCTCGTTATCTTTTGTATGCGATTTTAGAGCAGACTGCAGCACGGGCAAGAGAGGCAAATGAGGATTGCTTTGGACTTGAGCTTGATCTGATCAGCACGGCAGATTATGATATAAGCGGCAAAAATCCAGGGCTTCCGATAGAGGCTATTCTTGGAAAAAGGATGAACCGCAAACAAATGCGTCAGGTACTTGAGGTGTATGAGGATGCATCTGGAAGAACAGCTGCAAATTTGACTGCATATTTGTCGGCACAGTTACGCGCAAATGTTTATGAGACGCTGCAAAAACGTCTTGAAAAGCTGTGTGATCTGTACAGACGTTTTTTCAATGTATTAGAAAGCTCTACGGAGGATCTTAGAAGACAGATTCGTGAGCTCAAAACGATGGGAAGACAGTCATCTGTAGGAGAACAATATATTTGCTGCAGTGAATCATGTCTGGAAGCATTATATGAAAGATTTGCTCTTATGTGTCAGAATACAGGAGCCGAGCTTCCGCAGGAGTCGGCAAGAATGATTCTTCGAAATATTTACGGAGAGATGGAGCTGGAATTAAAGAAAAACAATATGGAAGACCGCCGCAGAGAAGATATGGCTTATAATAACCGCATGAGGACGATATTTAATCAGGCAGTGGCAGAGGTGATGCAGCAAAAAGCGCGTGAGCAGGCTTCTTCTGTGGTGGAAATAAGTATATATGATGCATTTGCACTTGAGATGCAGACAGAGCTTGGCATTGTGCGTGAGCATGATCGTGCTCGTTATGATGCAATGCTGGATGCATGGATTAAAAGCAAGGTATCAGCTGCCATGACAATGGCGCAGCCTTGGATCGGCATATGCAATACAGTTGGTGCTACAACTATGTCTGTTTATCTTGCAATGCATCCTGACAATGCTGTTAGAATGGATAATACACCATCTGTCGAGGCGACAGCAGCACGTTATTTAAAAGAACGCACAACACCACAAGGTCATGCAGTTACTGTGCTGATCCATGATAATTTCCGCCAGAATGAATTGATTTGCTATAAGGCACGCTACAACTTGCTCATTGAAAATCTTGATAAATTCAAACGGGAAGGAGAGGCGCATAGCTACTATGAGCAGCGAATCAACCGTATTGGTCAGCTGCCAGGTACGTCAAGAGAGTCAGAGATCATTACTGTAATCAATCCTCATTTAAATAAATATTGGTGCGAGGAGGGCTTTCTTCCAAGTATTTATCCATCGCAGCGAATTGTGGATGAAAAAAATAACATGCGAGCCTTTTTCTATGCACTAACACTTGAAAAACCTTGCTGTGTACGTTTGAAAAATACTAAGGGAAAAATATCATGGTGGTTTCTTCGTGGTATGGATACGATTCGCGTCAAGGCAGCAGGTGTCCCAATTGGAAGCTCTTATGCAGATCTGTATGAAGCGATGAAATTTAACAGGGATATGAAATATACACTTTTATATTATGGAAAAAGTCATCTGCATCGTATAAAGGCTCAAAGCATGCAGGATCAGCTAGAGCAGGAAATTTACACGCAGCCGATAATTGCCGATATGATTCAGCAGGAGAAGGAGCCAGACGACGAAAACATGCTTGATATTTTTGAAAAGATGTCAAGAAGTATGGAAAGTGCACAGTTTAATCGTTTGTTAGAGGGATTGGCACAGTTTATTCGTGAGTATTGTGAGTACATGTTTGATAAGGACGAGGTAAAGGTAATATACGCATGCCGAAATATAAGAAATGCTATTGCAACATTCTCAAAGCTTTATCAAAGAAGCAAACAGGAAAAGCTTACATACAGAGAAGAACATTTATTGTCAGTTTTCCTTGAGCTTTATGAAGAAGATGACATGGCAGATTCAAATGCAGGATTAAGCAAAGTCCTTTATGATACTGATGATCCGGATGCAGAAGCTGCAGTCGCAAAAGATGAGCCAGGCGAGAAAATTTTTACAGATGATTATGATGATCTTGCCTAAACAAAGGCAGCGCTATAGTAAGGGGGTGAAAAAATGCTGTATGTGGTGAATGTGGAAGCGTGTATTCATCAGGAAAATTATGGTATTTTTTTCTATGAGCCTGCAGCAAAGCAAAAGATAGAGCTGTTTGAGGCAAAATGGACATTTGAGTCACTGACAGATGTGTTTTCACAAATTGCAGCGCATATAAACCGCCGCGAGTTTGAAGATAATGATTATCAGGTCATCGTATGTGTAAGAAAACATAAAAGAGCATCAAGACATCATATGAATGCTCAGCTTATATGGCATGACACAACACTATATGCAAAGACACTCACAGCAAGAGCACTTGAGCAGTCTGGTATGACATCTGTACTGACTTCATCGTATACAAGAAAAATAAAAATTGTTTTTCAGTCTGAGCAGGAATATTTTGGAAGTGCACAGCAGATAAGCAGTTGGGAGGAGGAACAGGAAGGTCTTAGATCCTTTTTAGGAAGTCTGCAGGCTGCGTGTGAGGCTATACAAAATGATCAGAGTGATCATGAAGATATGTCTGGTGAGAAAAATTCATATGTCATGGTAGACAGCTTTGGACTGCCATCAGTGCTTACTCCTAAGGAGTGGGAGAATACTCTTTTTCAGGCGCTTAATGTTGCAGTGCTTAACGCAAAGAGGGAATCTTCACAGACATGGCTTCAAAGAAGGATTCTTTCTGTAATAGAGGAAGAAAAGCTGCTTGACGAGAAAATGAGAATGCCAGAGGAGGAACTTCCACAGATTGATAATATAGATTCGCCAGATGAAATATCAGATGACAATTATGGCGAATATATAAGCCATCGTCTTAGAAGTGTAATCGAAGGAAGTCAGATAGGGCGTGTATGTGAAGTTATTTATTGGCCGGTTGCAGCAAATAGCAGCCAGGCGAGTACACTTGCTATGTTTGGGCTTGTGGAGCTTTTGTGTATGCAAAAAGAAATCACACAAGAAAGCATACAGCGTTATTTGACACAGGGAGATCCTCGTGCAGCCAAACAATTGCAGGAACACTTTTTGGATGTTCTGGATGGATACCGATATCAGCTTAGAAAAAAACGTCAGCAGATCATACGTGAAATTCAGGCAGAGCATGCAGACTTATATGCATCAAATGACCAAGAAACATCTTTTGAGCAGGAACAAAGGATTCGTATAGAACCTTTGATGGTTCCAAGTGCACCGCAGGAATATCAGGAGCATTTAAAAAATGTAAAGATGCAGCTTGACATCTGTGAGCTTTCTTTAAAAGAAGGAAAGAAAAGTGAGATGAAGGAGCGTATAGAGCAGGCCTCTGATATTCTTTTTAAGACAACAGATGGTTTAGAGGATGAGCTTGTGGCATATCAAAAGGCGGCAGCGAAGACACTTTATCGGGAGATAGAGCAGTCTGCTTCAATTGGTTTTGAATCAGTATCATCAGTAAATAAGCTAAGCAAAGCATCTATTCAAACAAAAAAAATACAGAAGCAAAAGACAGAAGCATCTGCAAAGGAAATGATCACAAAATGGAAGCAAGATATGCAGTTTCTTGTGCACTGCGCAAAGCTTACAGGATTCTTGCCATCATTTTTGTATCTGTGCGGATGCATGACATTTGCTGCAGGTGTCTATTTTCCAGTCCATAAGGGTGAAGGCGTACAGTCTGTGTATGCAGGTATTTGTGCTATGGCTGTTATCATTATTTTTCTGGCAGCGGGCAGTTTTAATATTTCTGGCTATTTTATGAAGGAGATTCGTAAGAGCTATGCACATTTGCAAAACCAGATAGAGCAAGTTTTGAAGGCGTATCAATTTAGAGCACAGGATTATGAAAATTGTCTGAATGAATGGCTGTGTGAATTTAATAAGCAGCAGTTTAAGAATGATCAGGCACAAAAAAATCAAGGCAAAAATGAGCAGGTATCAGCGCGTGCATGGCATCTTGCGAACATCAAGCGCATTTTAGATTTGCTGGATTCATTTGGGTTTGAGCAGAATAATCATGTGACTGTACAAACAGAAGATGCAACGATTGCATCACGCATTGTGCAGCCAATGGATTATAGTCAAAAAGAGCTTGGAAATGAATGCTATTGGCCAGTTTGGACAGAAAATGAGATTGAAAGGGGGCAGAGAAGGTGAAAGAAATTGTGACGATTATTTTTGCTTTATTATTTCTGGCACTTGATTTGTCTCTGATTGTTTCAGTAAAGAGGCTTATAAAGGCAGGAAGCAAGATTCAGGGAGCAGCGGCAGCTGTCTGCTATGGAATTTTTGGTGTTGTGGCTGTATTTGCGTGTGGAATTGGAAGCAAAGGCATGTATCAGTCAATGAAAAAGACAGCATTGTTTTCTTATATAAAAACAAATTTTTTGTCTGGAAGCAATCCGCAGGTTTTATACTTTCTTTTTTATATACTGCTGATTAATTTTGCAGTATGCATTGCTGGTCTTTTGATTTGGTGGTTTATTTTACTTATGAGCAAATTGACATGCGTGCAAAATGCAGCCATATATATCAAAGAAAAAATGAAAAAACGTCCATTTACAACTATACTTGGCAAATGGCTCTGGAATCTTAGCAGTGCGATGCTCGTTTTATTTTTTATTCAGATTGTGTGCGGACTGATTGCAGTGTATGTGAAAATTCCAGAGTTTTCTTATATAAGAAAAACACAGTGGTTATATGGATTTTTTAGGCTTACGTTTTTGATTAGTCTTGTAATAGCTGGTGTTGGCAGGGCGCTTAGCTATGATGTCAAATGGTCACTTGAACAGGGAGCACCACAAGAGTCAGCAACACAAAAAGTTGAAAAAAAGCAAGCATCATATGAGCGATTGCTTTTGGGTGTTAATCTGAGGATGGCATCTGGAAGTGATTTGAAAACGGTGCTTCCAGATTATCTGTATGAATGCTTTCAAAGACGCCGCAGAGTAGTTTTTCTATGCAGAGGAAAAGAAGAAAAATTGCATTGGCAGATGACTTTAACTGATATGCTTACAGGACGATTTGGTGAAATTTGCTTGATTAGAATTGGTGAAGCAATACACTTGAAGAATCGCGAAGATATTGATATACTAGTGGCAGATGCGGATGAATTTTTACATACAAATTTACAGCAAATTTGGCCGCAGTGGTTTTTTCAGGTTGGATTTATCATTTTGTCTGATTCACATCGTTTTCTGGCAGATACGACACAGGCAGATGCTTTTTTCGCTCTTTGGAGACAGATGACTAGTCAGGATTTTTCGCAAAGAAGCAGCAAATCTTCAATTCAGTATTTGTTTTTAGACTGTACAATGAGCGCACAGGAAAATGAAGCACTTGTTTATTATGCAGGAAGCGATGTTGAAGATCAAGCTGACTGGGAAAAAGAAGCATCTAATGAGGAGAGCAGAGAACTGGTTCCGTGGCTTGTTATATCACAGGCAGGTCTTTACAGAAGATTACTTCTTTTAATGAAGACAGAAAATGGGGTGCCTGAGAGTTGGCTTATCAGACAAAAAAAGCGCTTTGGTATGGAGCATGCATCAACAGAGGAGTTTCTAAAAAACGTATTGTCAGCTGTTCTTCCAGACTATCCGGTGCAGAACATCTATGATATATTTTCATTTGAGGAGGAGCCAGCCTGGCCGCATGGCAAATGGAAAGTTCGCTTAAGCGATGCAGCAGCAGAGGCAATTTTGACAAGAAGAGACACAGAGAAAAAGCTTGTCAGCACTCGACCAGGAATGATTCGCCTGCCGGATATGGTTTATGAAATGGAAGATGTGGCGCCACTTGGAAGCAAGCTTAAGCAAAACAATTGGCGTATGCAGCTTTGTGAGGCAAAGATAAAACGAACATGCAGGGGTGTTTATTTCCTTGCAGAAACAAGGAGTCTTTCTGATTATGATCATATGATACATGAAGAATATGAAGAAAAATCAGTATTTAGACAGCCTGATCAGTACGAGACAGTTTTTTTGCAGCTTACAATTATGTGCAGTGAGAGTTCAGAGAAAAAACAGCTTGCGCAGTTATTGGCATCAGTTTGCAATGAAGTGTTATCGACCATCTTTCCTTATAATAAAGGGCAAATTACGGCATGTTATCGTGATGAGGACTCTTTTTTGGGAATTGTTCCTTTTATCAGACATAGTCAGACAACGGAAAATATGTACCAGGATGCGTTTGTGATTGATCTTATCGAAAATCAGAGTGAGGAAGGACTTGCCGCCGCACTTTATAAAAACAGCAGTCTGCTTTTTATGCTGTGCAGGGAATGGCTAAGACGCGCCGTAGATGATCCAAAGTCAAATGAGGCCGCGCTTGTAGATTATATGATGAAAGCGCAGCAAACACAGCTGATGCTTCCAGCCGCATCTGAAAGTGCAGGACAGCTTGCAGGATTAGCGAAGCTTCTCTTGGTACTTTTAAGCGAGTAAACATTATTGTCACCTGCCATTAAAATGGCGATGAACAGCTAGAAAATTAGGAGGAAAACAAAAATGAGTGGAGAAAAAAATCAGGTATTAGAGAATATGAAAACAAGAAGAAGTATCCGCAAATATAAGCCGGATATGGTTCCGAAGGAAATTATTGAGAAGATTGCAGAGGCTGGAACATACGCTGCAACTGGAATGGGCAAGCAGTCTCCAATCATTATTGCCGTTACAAACAAAGAGCTTAGAGATCGTCTTTCCAAAATGAATGCACAGGTTATGGGATCAAACAGCGATCCGTTTTACGGTGCACCAGTAGTTTTAATCGTTCTGGCAAATAAAAATTATGGCACTTATGTTTACGATGGAAGTCTTGTAATGGGCAATCTGATGTTAGCCGCACATGAGCTAGGCGTAGCAAGCTGCTGGATCCACCGTGCAAAAGAAGAATTTGAAAGCCCAGAAGGAAAGCAGATCTTAAAAGATTTAGGCATTACAGGTGATTACGAAGGCATCGGTCATTGTATTTTGGGTTATGCTGACTGCGAAGAGCCAACAGCTGCACCAAGAAAAGAAAATTATGTGATTTTTGCGGAGTAAGCGCAAAAGTGTTTATAGGAATTTAACTTGCCTCTTTTCGAAAATGGCGGTATACTTGCTGTATGAAGCGATTTACCGCTTTTCGGAAAGGGGTTTTTCATGGCTATAGCGACAAAAAAACTTCTGGCGGACGGTTTAAAAGAGCTGCTGGAGAAAAAGACATTAGATAAAATCACAGTAAAAGAGCTGGTGGCTACCTGCGGTGTAAATCGCCAGACCTTTTATTATAACTTTCAGGATATTTATGAATTATTGGAATGGATTTTTGTGGAAGAAGGAAAGCGCGTCAGAAAAGAAACAGCAGAAAAGAAAAATTGGCAGGATAGGCTTCATGCTGTGATTGAGGAACTGAATAAGGAAGATAATAGACGTCTTATTTTGAATGCATTTTATTCTGTAAACCCTATGCAGATTGACCGTTTTATGCAAAATTATTTTCGACCAGCTGTAGAAGAAATTCTAACAGAATATATTCAGGATGTGGATATTTCAGAAGAAAACCGTGAATTCATGATTCGCATGTATGATTTGTTTTGGGTGGATCTTGTGATGCGGTGGATTCAGACAGGCATGGAGATTAGTGAGATGACAGGTGATATTGAAAAGATCATGTATGTCATGACGGGCTCTAGCCAGTACATAGCACAAAGTTTGAAGGCATTTGAAAACAAGGATCGTAAGGCATTGCGACCGGCAGGCGAAAAAAATAAAAAAGAAATCAGCTAGACAAAACAGGCACTATGTTTAAATTTAAACAGAGTGCTTTTTTTTGTCTATTCCATTTATTTTCGACAATAGATACAATAAAGTCAATTCAAGGGTAATAGCATTTATACAAAAGATGCAACCAAGAATGGTTACAGTTTACAAAATACGAATAGACGAATTGCAATCAAAAGATGGGAGGAATCGATATGTTTGGACAGGAATTAAAGAAAATGGGTATTGCCACTGCATACCGTTATATTGAGAAGAATCCAAAGGATAATTTAAGGAAGCTCATGACTTGGGTGGATCGTATTGCAGGAGAAGGTCCAGATAGCTTTGAGGAGCAAAGAAAGGTAATATGGGATGTTTTAGATCATCCAGAATCAAATATGTATCAGCTGATCATGCGTGTCATTGAAGAGGTTGATCCAGAAATTGTGAAGACGGTATTTTCAAACTTCTTCTTAAATGCAGCTATTCTTGGATGGCCAAAACAGGAGAAGTTAAGAGCTGAATATAATTGCAATATTCCGTGGGCTATTCTTCTCGATCCAACATCTGCTTGTAATCTGCATTGTACAGGCTGTTGGGCTGCTGAGTACGGCAATAAGTTAAATCTTACATTTGATGAGATTGACAGCATTATTGAACAGGGAAAAGAGCTTGGCATTTACTTCTATATTTATACCGGCGGTGAGCCGCTTGTCAGAAAGAATGATCTGATTGCACTGTGTAAGAAGCATTCTGATTGTATTTTCCTTTCATTTACAAACGCAACGCTGATTGATGAAGCTTTTGCTGATGATATGCTTCGCGTAAAGAATTTTGTTCCGGCAATCAGTGTAGAAGGTGATATGGCAGCACATGATGGCAGACGAGGAAAAGGCTCCTACGAGAAGGTAGAGAAGGCAATGAAGCTATTAAAAGAAAAGAAGCTTCCGTTTGGTGTTTCCTGTTGCTACACAAGTGCAAACTGCGACAGTATCAGCAGTGATGAGTTTTATGATTGGCTTGTTGATAAAGGTGTATTATTTGCATGGTATTTCCACTATATGCCAGTTGGAAATGATGCAGTACCGCATCTTATGCCGACACCATCTCAGAGAGAGATGATGTATGACCGTGTTCGCTATTGCAGACGTACAAAGCCACTCTTTGCAATCGACTTCCAGAATGATGGCGAGTATGTTGGCGGATGTGTAGCTGGAGGACGCCGTTATCTGCATATCAATGCAAATGGTGATGTAGATCCATGTGTATTCATTCATTATTCCGACAGCAACATTCGTGAGAAGACACTTCTTGAGTGTCTGCAGTCTCCGTTATTTATGGCATATCATGAGAATCAGCCATTTAACGAGAATCATCTTCGCCCATGTCCAATGCTTGAGAATCCGCAGAAGTTACGCGAGATGGTAGCAAAGACACAGGCAAAATCAACTGACATGCAAAGTCCAGAGAGTGCAGAGCACCTTTGCAGCAAGTGCGATGAGTATGCAAAGAACTGGACCCCATCAGCAGAGAAGTTGTGGAATGAGTCACATAAAAAATAATCAATATTGAAATCTTTAAATAAAAAAGCCTTCTAGCTGTAAATATTTAGTTGATATTTGCAGTTAGGGGCTTTTCATTTTTTTGTGGTTTAAAAAACTGTATTGACAGCAACTAATTTTAAGGGTAAGCTAACAGTAAGTAAAAATTAAAAAATGTTGTCTATATAGATGACCTGGTAAAAAGGAGAAAAGCGCATGCAGAAAATGATATGGACTGGAATCGGAGTGAGTGCGGCGGCAGTCATTGGAACTGTGAGTTTGTTTGGAACAGGAAGACTTCACTCCAATAATGTGATCCAAACTCCAGCTCATTTAGAGCAAGCAGCATCAGAAAATAATCAAACCACACAATCAAGCGAAGTATTAACAGAGCAATCCGTTTATTATGCGCGTAAGCTTGGAAAGAAGGCTTCTGACACAGAATACTTTAAGAACAGTATGCTTTCAGATGACCTAATGGAATACATACAAAAGGCAGTGCCACTTGCAGATGCAGTGCCGACGGAACTAATGAAGATCAATCTGGACTCATTTACAGTGGAAGAGATGGGAGATGACTTGAAAAGTATTGCACTGACAGACATCACTGAAATCAGCAACATGATAGCAAGATCACTTGCAACGATGATGGTAGGTGCTTCTAGTGATACAAAAGCATTGGCTGCCTATGCGCTGCTTGAAGACAATCAATATTTAAATATGGAGTTGAGTACAACAGTTGGATTGTGGCTGTATTATGGAGAAGATTTGCCATCGGTATTATGTGTGTTTATTCCAAGAAATGGCGGTACAGAGCTAACAGCTGGTGTGCTAGATGCTGCAAGCTATGAGACAGTGCGAAAGAAAGTGGCTGAGCCATCTGATCAAAATAGTGATAACAGTGATGATGTTTTAATCGAAGTTTTGGCACAACGATCTACGATTAACGGCGATTTAGGGTCACTTGATTACTCCTACTTAGATCAAATGACAGATGATTCTTCTCAGACGGAAGGACTATTAGCAGCTGCCACCTTGGATGAACCAGCAGATGCGACATTTTTTTATCAATTGATCGATGAAATCATCGGTGAAATGGTCAGTGGAACAACACCAATTGATGAGCTAACACAACTTTTCACCGCCTCATCAGAAGTAGCAGACTATGTAAAAAAAGCACAAACTTGTATGGAAGAAGTAGCCAAAGGATCAACAAAGGGAACGCTCACCGCTTATCAGGTTCCTTCAAGTTCCTATTGGTCGGCAGAACAAATTGCATCTGGTGTATCAAATGGTTCTAGTATGAACCAGATAGCAGCATCTAGTGTTTTGTCCCGAATAGCTCATGAGCGGACCCCACTGCATGCAATCACAACAGATTGGAAAGAAGATGTTGTATTGGCATATACGTTTTCTGACTTGGCACTTTTGATCTCGGTAGAAGAAGCAGATAATTGCTACCTGAAGATCAACACAAATTTCGTTTGGCTAGATGAAGAAAACAATGGAAACATTATAGATCGAATGGCGAAACAGTATGGTCTTGAGCAAATGGATTTGGAGCAATAGAAGTCCATTGAGGAAAGGTTCGTACAGAAAGGAAGCAGTGGTTTATGATTTATGCGGATCATGCGGCAACAACAAAGATGAGCGAGACGGCAAAGCTGGCGATGCTGTCTGCAATAGAAGAAAATTGGTATAATCCGTCAAGCTTATATACACCGGGACAGCAGGCATCTGGTGTGCTGATGGATGCGCGCGTAAGAATTTCACGTTGTTTAGGATGTCTTCCAAAGGAAATTTATTTTACTTCAGGCGGAAGCGAGGCTGATAATCAGGCAATTTTATCGGCAGCAGCGATTGGAAAGAGACAGGGCAAGATGCATATCATCTCAACTGCATTCGAGCATCATGCTGTTTTGCATACATTAAAAAAATTAGAAAAAGAAGGATTTGAAATCACTCTTCTTGATGTGGGAGAGTCTGGAATCGTAGACCCAAATCAGCTTGAAAAGGCAATTCGACCAGACACGGCACTTGTGACCATTATGTATGCAAACAATGAGATAGGAACTATTCAGCCAATTGGTGAGATCGGAGCAGTGTGCAGACAAAATGGTGTGCTGTTTCACACCGATGCGGTACAGGCAGCAGGTCATCTTCCTATTAATGTAAAAGAAGATCAGATTGATATGCTGTCTTTATCGGCCCATAAATTTAACGGTCCAAAGGGAATCGGAGTGTTGTACGCAAAAACAGGTGTATTTTTGACCAATCTGATCGAAGGTGGCGGACAGGAGAGAGGAAAGCGAGCTGGAACCGAAAATTTGCCTGCAATTGTGGGAATGGCAGCGGCATTAGAGGAAGCTTGTGCACTTCAAAAAGAGCGCTCCATCTATGTGACAAAGCTTCGCGACCAGCTGATAGCAGGACTAAAGAAAATTTCAGGTGCGCTATTAAACGGAGACGAAACAAGACGCCTTCCAGGAAATGTAAACTTCTGCTTTCCGGATACCGAGGCAGAGGGACTATTACTATTACTTGACAATAAAGGAATTTGTGCTTCTTCAGGTTCAGCGTGTACATCGGGCTTTTTAGATCCAAGCCATGTGCTTCTTGCAATTGGACGAGATCCACAGACAGCAAGAGGATCCCTTCGCTTGACACTAGACTATGAAAACACACCAGAAGAGGTAGAGACAATCATCGAGGCAGTCACTGACACAGTTCGCATTTTGAGAGGGTGCTAAGTATATCAAAAAAGGGCGGTCCAATCTGGGCCGCCTTTCTCTCATAAATATAACATCTCTGAATACGCCATAATAAAAGGACCACTTCCTTTGCCCTCATCTGGCAGATAATATTCTGGAATCTCATAATTATTGGTATTGTTTGCACTTGCCTTTAAGTAAATATCTTCCAGTACATTGTCGTGAAGCTTAGTATTTACAATTGCGTTAAATGCTTTGATAGCAGGTTCGCGGTAGGACTCGTTAAGCCAACCCTTTCTTACACCCTTTAACAGCATGTAAATCATCATTGCAGTACCGCTGACCTCAAGACGATTCATCTCAGTGACAGGCTGATCCGCTAAATTTGCCCACAAACCAAATTCATCCTGATACTTTAACATGCCATCAGCAAAGAGCTTTAATGCAGCTTTTCTTTCTTCCAGATAGCATTCTGGTAGCACTTCCATCACATCAACCATTGCCATTGCATACCAACCCATCGCACGAGTCCAGTGATAAGCGCATACATCATCCTTGCTGTTGCATGCGTGATAATACATGCCGTTAGGAGCAAGCATCGTATCGGCAACCCAATTTAAACGAGTATTGATCGTCTCAAGTTGCTTGGTATCGCCAATTTTTGCAGCATAGTGAGCCAAAAACGGCTGCAGCATATAGATACCATCGAGCCATACCTTATACTTAGGTGGCTGTCCGCCAGCCCAGCAGTGCCAGTAATTCTCACCAAGAGCTTCTTCTGTATATTTTTCAACTATAACATCACCCTTTGAATTGACGTGCTTTGGATTAGTCAGATCGCGGTAAAGCTCAGCCATAATCTCAGCGTAAGCTGGATTTTCATCAAAAGCCTTCATGACTAGCGCAGCGGTCTTATAGCAGTCAGCACCGTGGTGATCTACATATCCTGCAAGGCTGCGGTTTAAATGATGTACTCCATTTTCATCAGTCACAAGCATTGCGTCAAGATATTCCAACACATAATTCTTGTATTCTGCACCACTTTCTGGCTTTGCCTGGTAAATATCGTAAAGTCCTTCCATCACAACACCGTTGTAATAGCTCCAGTCAAACAGATACGGCTTTACAGATGGTGTTCGCTTCTCATTGTCCCATGAGAAAAATTTGTGCTCATCAGAAACGACTTCCTTTGGAATGTTGCATGAAGAGTTTATAGTAAGCGCATCCACATAATTTTTTGCCTTTAAAATAGAGGCTTGAATATCAGCAGTTAAATTGCTCATAGTAATTCTCCAATCTTAGTAAGTTTCATGTAAACTCAGTATACCATGGAAAGCATTGATTGGAAAGAAGAATTTGGTCCGTCGACGAAACCATTGCATCTTAGGGCTTTTGTAAAATGTAACAGTTCCATGAGCAAAGATATTTCTTAAAAGAAATAAGGTCTGGTAATAAAAAAGAAAATATGGTATAATGGCACAGATAACGTTGAAGGGTCAAGCCAACAACACGAACAAGACCAAAAAACGAAAAAGAGCGAAAAGGAGGATTGCATTATGTTAATTATAAAGAAACGAACGGTGGAGTTTGAAGTGGAAACAAGGGATTGGTGTGACGCATAGCAGTGGCTGTTGCAAATATACAATGAAAGAATTGTATTTGCTATAGCCGTTGCTTTCCGGTAAATAGTACCGCACGGAAAGCCGCTGCAGTTGCAGCGCAGATTGAGAGGAAGGCATGAGCTATAGAAAGGCAGAGGAGATACTGCCAAGAGAATTGATAGAAGTGATTCAGCAGTACGTGGACGGAGAAAATATCTACATTCCGAGAAAGCTGGAGCATCGAAAGGGCTGGGGCGAGCGTACACAGGCACGACAGGAGCTTGATGCACGCAACAGTGCCATATGCAGGGAGCATCGGGAGGGTGCGAGTGTCCCGAGACTTTCCCAGAAGTATTATCTTACAGAAAAGAGTATACAGCGGATTATTCGCCAGTATCGTTAATTAAACAGAGGGCTGCCATATGGCAGCCCCCAACTTTTGATAAAAATAGGAGGAAACTTTTGTGAAAAAGAAAAGCTTATACCAGTATATCGCGCCAAATATATTGGCAATGGTAGGAATGTCATGCTACATTTTAGCCGATACTTTTTTTATTGCAACATCGCAGGGTACAAATGGTATTACCGCATTGAATCTGGCGCTTCCAATTTATGGTCTTATCTTCGCGATTGGCTCCATGATTGGAACTGGTTCTGCCATTCGTTATACATTGGCAAAAGCAACTGATCAGCAGGAGGCAAAAAAATATTTTTCAAATGCACTTATATGGGATGCGATTGTCAGTGTGATCTTTATAGCAGCAGGACTGTTTTTCCCAGGGCAGGTTATGCGAGTGATGGGTGCTGACGCAGTAATCGAAGCAATTGGTATACCATATATTCGCATTGTACTATGCTTTACACCATTTTTCATGATGAATTACGCATTTACTGCATTTGTGAGAAATGATAATGCGCCGCATATTGCTATGGCAGCAACGCTTCTTAGCAGTTTGTTTAATATTGTATTTGACTATATATTTATGTTTCCGCTTGGAATGGGTATGACAGGCGCAGCTCTTGCAACAGCAGTTTCACCAATTGTAAGTATTTTGATTTGTATGGTGCACTATCTGTCACCAAAAAGTAGCGTATCATTTCATTTAATGGTGCCATCTGTAAAAATGCTTATCTCATCCTGCAGTCTTGGCGTAGTTGCCTTTGTCGGAGAGATTGCAAGTGCAGTTACAACGATGGTCTTTAATTTTGTTCTTCTTGCACTTGATGGAAATACAGCAGTTGCTGCTTACGGTGTAATTGCCAATACAGCGCTTGTAGGTACAGCTATTTTCAACGGTGTTTCCCAGGGACTTCAGCCTCTTGCAAGCGAAGCACATGCGAGGGGAGAAGAACATGAAAAGCATCAGATTCTTGTAAAAAGCATAGTAACAGGAATTGTTCTTGCAATTGTTCTTATCGCAGGAGTGTGGTTTTTTGCAGCAGATATAACAAGTGCCTTTAACAGTGAACAATCTGCACAACTGGCAGCTTATGCTATTCCTGGAATACGTATTTATTTTATTGGATTTTTTGCAGCCGGAATTAATATCATTTGCGCAGGCTTTTTAAGTGCCACTGATCATGCAAAAGAGTCTTCGATTGTGGCAATCACCAGAGGAATTGTCGCAATCATTGCGTTTGCATTGATTCTTCCAAAGTTTCTTGGAATCACGGGTGTATGGCTGGCATTTCCAGCGGCAGAGGTGCTTACTCTTTTTGTAGCACTTGTGATATCGAAAAAAAACTAAGAATTTGTTTTTTAAAACGTAATAAAAAATAGAAGTTAACAAAATCGCTTGACGTAAGTCTCAATCACGGGTATCATAGAAATCTAGGGAATGTGAATTTTTTCACAGCTTCTCTGGATTTTTATAATACGAATGTTTTTAGAATTGCTAAGCTCTCAGCAGCGCAGCAATTCGTAGGTATCAATATATCTTATGTACAAGTAAGGAAAGAAGATATCCATTTTGGATATCAGCGATGGAAGGCGCGAAAGAAAATGACACAGTTTGAATCAAGAAATATAACAATGATGATGGATCTGTATGAAATGACAATGGCATATGGATACTTCAAGGAAAATGACACAGAGAAGAAGGTAGCATTTGATGTATTTTACCGTAGGAACCCAGATGGCGGCGGATTTTCTATTTTTGCCGGACTTGAGCAGGTGATCGAGTATCTGGAAAATATGCATTTTGAGGATGAGGATGTTGAATACTTCCGTTCATTAAATCTGTTTGATGAGGATTTTCTTGCTTATTTAAAGAATTTCCGTTTCAATGGAGATGTTTATGCATTTGAAGAGGGAACGATCATGTATCCAAATGAGCCAGTTGTAACAGTTGTTGCACCGTTAATTGAGGCACAGCTTGTTGAGACTGCAATTTTGGCGCAGATCAATCATCAGAGTCTGATTGCTACAAAGGCAAGAAGAATCGTAAAGGCAGCGGCAGGACGCGGTGTATCTGATTTTGGTGCAAGACGTGCACACAACATGGATGCAGCTATTTACGGTGCTCGTGCTTCCTACATTGGTGGTGTAAATGGTACTGCAACAGTTAGTGCAGGCCAGATGTTTGGTATTCCGGTTGGCGGAACTCATGCACACAGTTGGGTAATGGAACACAGCGATGAGCTGACAGCTTTTAGAAGCTATGCAAAGGTATTCCCAAATAATTGTACACTTCTTGTTGACACATATGATGTTTTAAAGTCTGGCGTTCCGAATGCAATCAAGGTATTTCAGGAGATGAAGGATGCAGGGATCCCGCTGACACGTTATGGCATTCGTCTTGACAGCGGCGACCTTGCATATTTGTCCAGAAAGGCAAGAAAGATGCTTGATAAGGCTGGTTTTACAGATGCAAAGATCGTTGTATCAAACAGCTTAGATGAATATACAATCACTTCTATTCTTTCTCAGGGCGGCTGCATTGACAGCTTTGGTGTTGGTGAGCGCATGATTACAGCAAAGACTGATCCTGTTTTTGGCGCTGTTTATAAGATCTGCGCAGTTGAGGAAAATGGTAAATTTGCACCGAGAATTAAGGTTTCTGAGACAGTTGAAAAGATCACTAATCCGGGACTAAAGAGTGTATATCGTGTATATGATGAGGAAGGTCATGCAGTTTCAGATCTGATTGCCGGTTTTGACGAGAAAGTTGACTTTAGCACACCGTATCGCTATGTAGATCCTGAGAAGCCATGGAAGAATAGAAGCTATGAGAATTGTACTGCAAAGCCGCTTCTTCATAAGGTAATTGAGGGTGGAAAGCGCCTGACAAAGACAAAGACGCTTCAGGAACTTCAGGCTTATGTAAAGAAACAGCTTGACAATGAGATCTGGGAAGAGGAGCAGCGTTTCGAGAATCCGCATAAGCATTATATTGATATGAGTCCGGATTACTACGAGATGAAGATGAGCATGCTGCACAATATCAGAACTGTATAACATTTGCAGAAAGGAAGAAAGCACTGTGAAAAAGTTTGCCATAATTGGAGGATCCTTCAACCCGGTGACGAAGGCACATGTAGAGATCGGACAAATCGCAGCCAGAGAATTGCCAGGTTGGCAGATTTTATATATCCCGGCACCAGATCGTTTTTTGACATCATGGAAGGCGATGGAAAAAAACGATATTCTGTCGGGAGAGCAGCGCCTTAACCTTTTAAGAAAGGCAGTTGAGCCGTACGGCTTTTTATGCGAAGACTGTGAAGTACACTTAAAGACAAGCGCTAAAACGTATGATACAATGCAGTATTTAAGAGCACAATATGGGCAGGATACGCAGCTTGTCTATGTGTGCGGAACAGATAAGCTTTCAGAGCTTTCTATCTGGTATAAGGCAGAGGGCATTTTTGAACTATCGCGATTTCTTGTAATTCCAAGAGATGGAGATGAGCCAGAAAAAATGATTAAAGAAATTCCATTTTTAAAGGAGCGCAGAGACCGGATTCTGATCAGCCATGAACCGCGCATTTATCCGGATTTTAGTGCAACAAAGGTTCGGGAAAGCATTAAAGCTGGAGATGGAAAATGGAAAGAAATGGTTCCAAAGGAGATTGCAGCAGATTTGGAGGCTTTGCAAAAACTATAAAAGTTATATGGTGAGATTTGAAAATCTGAAAATAAGAATCTAGAAATATGAAATCTGGAAACAAGAGAGGATGGTAGTAGAATGTCATTGAGCAAAAGCGGATATATAAAAGCAGTGGCAGTTCATATGAAAACGTCGCTGGGAAGACCGATGGAGAATGCAGAGGAGATTGTAAGGCAGGTAAAGCAGTATGAGGCGAAAAATCCAGACCTGATCGTGTTTGGCGAGCTTTCAATAAGCGGTTACAGCTGCGGTGATCTGTTTTTGCAGTCCTTTATGGAGGAACAGTGCAGGATGGCAATCACGTATCTGTGTGACAATCTGCCGCAGTCAGATACACTTATTGCAGTTGGAGCCCCACTTAGAAAGGACGGCATGCTGTTCAATACAGCGCTGATTTTTAAAGGCAATGAGCTGCTTGGTATTGTGCCTAAGACATTTGTACCTAATTATAAGGAGTTCTACGAAAAGAGATGGTTTGCAGGAGCAGATCAGCGTTTTTCAGATACGATTCGCTATGATGAGATTTTCTATGATGAAGGCGCTTCACTGAATGGTGAGCGCACATTCCCATTCACACCGAATCTGATTATTGAGGGACGAAATGGTATTCGCCTTGCATGCGAGATATGCGAAGATCTGTGGGTTAATATTCCGCCGAGTTCATTTCATGCATCAGCAGGAGCAAATGTGATTGCAAATCTGTCAGCATCAAATGATGTTGTAACGAAACCAGAGTATCGCATAGACTTAGTTCGCATGCAGTCCGGTACAAATATGTGTGCTTATGTATATTGTTCTTCAGGAAGCGGTGAGAGTACGACTGATCTGATTTTCTCAGGTCACAATATTATTGCAGCAAATGGAACAATTTTGGCGGACAGCAACAAAGAAGCGACAGAGGCACTTATTGATCTGGAGCGAATCAATAACGACCGAATAAAGAATAACAGTATTTCCTATGCAGCAGCAAGATATTCGCAGATGGCATCAAATGGAAAGGGTTATGTAAGACTTCATACGCAGACAAGCAGCGTAGCACATTGGCCAGAATCATTAAATCCATATCCATTTGTTCCATCAGAGGCAGAACGTGCCGGAAGATGCAAAGAGATCATGCGCCTTCAGGCGACAGGTCTTGCAGAGCGTCTGACAAAGATTGGCATTCGCAAGTGTGTAATAGGTGTATCAGGTGGTCTTGACTCAACACTGGCTCTCCTTGTCATTAAGGAAGCATATGATATGCTTGGCTGGCCGCTTACAGATATCATCGGAATAACCATGCCAGGCTTTGGAACAACTGATCTGACAAAGACCAATTCATGGAAATTAATGGAGCAGCTTGGCATTACTATTCGTATGATTAATATTACAGATGCATGTCTGCAGCACTTCGAAGATATCGGTCACAAACGCGATAGCTACGATGTCACATATGAGAACACGCAGGCAAGAGAGCGTACCCAGATTTTGATGGATATCGCAAACAAAGAGGGCGGTATCGTAGTTGGAACAGGTGATATGTCTGAGTTAGCTCTTGGCTGGTGTACTTATAATGGTGATCATATGTCTATGTATGCAGTAAATGTCAGCGTGCCGAAGACACTTGTTAAATATCTGGTGCGCGCTTATGCTGAGCTTCATCCAGATGTCCATGATACGCTTGAATCTATCTGTGACACAATCATCAGTCCAGAACTTCTGCCGCCAGATGCACAGGGCAACATCGCACAGTCCACAGAGGCAACAATCGGAAAGTACGATCTGCATGATTTCTTTTTATATCATTTTGTCCGTAATGGGTTCACGAAGGAAAAGATTCAAAAGCTTGCAGAGATAGCATTTGCACAGAAGAACGTGACAAAAGAGGAGATTACATCAACACTCGATAACTTCTTTAGACGTTTCTATGCACAGCAGTTCAAGAGATCCTGTCTGCCGGATGGACCGAAGGTCGGTACTGTATCGCTGTCACCACGCGGTGATTGGAGAATGCCATCCGATGCGAAAAATCCGTATTGATTTGGATTTATCTTGTACAAAGAATAGAAAATAATTAGATAAAAGCAACTTTAGTTATATAAAACTAACTAAAGTTGCTTTTTTGCGTTTTCTGTGCTTGACAGGATTTGGAAAAATATGATATAGTATCTTCTGCTGTTAGTAATAACTAACTAAAGGGAGGCGCAATGAACACAAAGGATATCAGAAAAATTGCGATATACGGCAAGGGCGGTATCGGAAAGTCAACGACAACATCTAATTTGTCAGCGGCACTTGCGAAAAAAGGTTATCGTGTGATGCAGATTGGCTGTGACCCGAAGGCTGATTCTACAAAAAACCTGATGGGGGGAAAACGAATTCCAACTGTTCTTGAGCAGATTAAGACAAAGGGTGAGGAACTTACGTTGGAAGATATCGTATTTAAAGGCTTTGGCGGCGTACTGTGCGTGGAATCTGGAGGACCGACACCGGGCGTAGGATGTGCAGGACGAGGAATTATATCTGCATTTGAAAAGCTTGAAGAACTGGAAGCATTTGAAACCTATCAGCCAGACATTGTGATATATGACGTGCTTGGCGATGTTGTATGCGGTGGATTTGCAATGCCGATTCGAGGTGGATATGCAAAAGATGTGTATGTTGTTTCATCTGGTGAGATGATGTCATTATATGCAGCAAACAACATTGCAAGCGCAATTCGTAATTTCGGCAAGCGAGGCTATGCGCAGCTTCGCGGATTGATTTTGAATGCAAAAAATATTGAAAACGAACGCGAGATTGTTGCAAAGGCAGTCGAGGAGATTGGTACGCAGGTAGTCTGTTATGTTCCGCGTTCGCCAGAGATTCAGGAAGCAGAGAATCGGGGAGGAACAGTATTTGAGTTTTTAACAAATTCTGTGATGCAGGGCGTTTATAACGAACTGGCTGACCGTATTTTAGCAGATGCATGACAGATACCAACGAATTGCTTCGTTGCGATGCAACTCTCGCAATTCTAAAAACATTCGGATTCGCTGATTTGCAATGCAAATCGCTGCATCCTCATGTTTTTGACGGGTCTCAAGCTCAAAAGCCTTATCGTGCAAGCACGATCGGCTTTTAGAGCTTTTGCCCCTGGTATCACAAATCAAAGCCGAAAGGCAGCCTATGGGCAGAAAGGAAAAGAAAATGAAGAATACAAAGTTACAGGCAATGATCATGGCAGGAGCAATGGCAGCAAGCTCTCTTAGCGCAATGAGCGTATTTGCAGATGAAACTACATCTGAGGCAGCAACTGAGGCAGTAAGTGCAACAGAGGTTGATACAGAGGGCAAGTTTGTCTTGGAGTATCCAGAGGATATGCAGGAGTTAGGCTACACCGATCCGATCGTGCTTGACGAGGTTCCAGAGCGCGTTGTCTCCTTATCCGCAGCACCAGTTCTGGCACTGTATGAGCTAGGTGTAAATTTAGTTGGTATTCCAAACAGCATGGTTGTAACTTGGCCGGAGGATCTTCAGGAGAGCACCGAAACTGTTTCCTTCTCTGTTATGAGTCCGGACGATTTTGATTATGAGAGCGTTGTTGATCTTGAGCCGGATCTGGTTTTGCTTGCTTACAATGGCGCCGATACTGCGGGAAAGACACTGGAATCCTTAGGAATCCCGGTTTACTATATCTATGCAGGTCATACCGTTCCATACGAGTCCATCGTAGGACAGACAAATGCACTGATTGATGCATTTTCCGTTGATGAGGAGTCTGCTGCAGCTGGTGAGAAGATTCGTGAGCGTTTTGATGCACTTGATCAGAACATGGAAGCAGCAAAGGAAGCATTTGCAGGAAAGAGCGTTATGGTACTTCAGTCCAGCGGTGATGCTCATTATATCCAGACTGAGAACGGAACACTTGGAAGCATGGCAGCGATGATCGGTCTTGAGAATGTGTACACAAATGACCAGTCCTCCATGGTGCAGTTAGACTATGAGCAGGCACTTGACTATGATCCAGACATCGTTATGTGTGTAGGTGCAGAGGATGCAGAGGGTCATAAGGAACTGATGGAAAAAGCATTTGCAGAAAATCCAGAGTATTGGAACAGCATCCCGGCAATCGCAGAAGGAAGAGTTCTGTATCTGCCAGTATCTTATGTATCTACAGCAGGAATCAATGTAATCGACGGCATCAATGATCTGATCGGAACCGTTGCAGACTTTTACGGAATCGAAGTAGAGACCATCTCTGTTGACGAGGAAGAGGAATCCGAGGAGGCAACTGGTGAGGACGCATCCGAGGAGAATGCATCTGACGAGGCAGAAGAGTCCACAGCCGAGACAAAGTAATGAGTGAACACAAGAGAAATAAAAATAATCGAAGCGGCAATCAGCTGTTAAAGACAGGAATGGTATGGACCATTCTTCTGGCTGCGTTGGTAGCGGTATTTGTACTTAGCATTGCAATTGGAAGTTCTGGCTATCCACTTTCAGAGGTCCTTCGGGGCCTCTGGGATACCGAAGCTGGAAAAATCCGAATTATCGTGTTTAATCTGCGTTTGCCAAGAGCAGTACTTGCAATTATGGTGGGCGCGTGTCTTTCGGCAGCAGGTGCTATTTTGCAGGCTGTGATGCGTAATCCCTTAGCTGATCCTGGCACCATTGGTGTATCAGCAGGTGCAGGCGCAGCGGCGATTACAATTCTTCTTTTGTTTCCGAGTTTGACTTATTCTGTTCCGTTGTTTGCATTTGGCGGAGCCGCACTTGCATGTGTATTAATCTATCTGCTTGCATGGAAGGATGGTGTGGATCCGGTGCGAATCATTTTGTCAGGTGTCGCTGTCAATTCTGTCTTAGGAGGCTATAACTCCTTCTTACAGCTGCAAAACAGCGATAACTTAAACGGAGTTTTGTCTTTTATGAACGGAAGTTTCTCAGGTGGAAACTGGACACAGGTGCGTGTAATGGCAGTGTATGCCGTGATTGGACTTGTGCTTGCATGTTTTTGTATCCGAAATGCCAATGCACTTCAGTTGGGAGATGAAATGGCCAAAAATCTTGGCATTCGCGTAAATGCGAGCCGTATCGTGCTGTCTGGTGTTTCCGCATTTTTGGCAGCGGCTACGGTTTCTGAGGTCGGAATGATCGGCTTTGTCGGTCTTGTTGCACCGCACATTGCAAGAATGTTAGTCGGTTCGGACTACAAAGTGTTACTTCCAACAAGTATCCTGACGGGAAGCGTGATGGTACTGCTTGCCGATACAGTGGGAAGAACAATTTGGCCTGGTACAGAGATTCCGGTTGGCGTTATGATGAGTGTATTTGGAGGACCATTCTTCCTGTATATGCTCAGAAAGAGAGGTAGTTTCAATGGAGCTTGAGGCAAGTGGACTGCAAATTGGCTATGGAGAACACGTGATCGTAAACCAAATGGATGTGTCTATTGCAAGAGATAAAATCACAACAATTATCGGACCAAATGGCTCTGGAAAATCGACACTGTTAAAGGCACTCACGAGACTGATTCGTTATCAGAAGGGAAATGTTTTGCTGGATGGCTGCGATATTCAGACAATGAAGCCAAAAGCATTAGCTAAAAAGCTCGGAGTGCTGCCGCAGATTCATACGGCACCGTCCGATTTTCGTGTAAAGGAGCTTGTCGGCTATGGTCGTATGCCGCACCAAAAGTTAATGGCAGGAAAGAGTAAAGAGGATGAGGAAGTCATCCGTTGGGCAATGGAAGTCACAGGCACTTGGAAATTCCGCGACAAGTCAATTTACGAGATTTCAGGAGGAGAGACGCAGCGTGTGTGGATTGCTACCGTACTTGCGCAGAAGCCGGAAATCATGTTTTTGGATGAGCCAACGACCTATCTGGACATTTCTCATCAGCTTGAGACGATGAATCTGGTGAAAAAATTAAATCGCGAGACGGGAATCGGTGTGGTTATGGTGCTGCATGATTTGGCGCAGGCGATGGAAGTCAGCGATCATGTGATTGTGATCCGTGACGGGGAAAAGTACGATGAGGGTGCACCGCAGAATGTCATCACATCAAAGATGATGAAGGACGTCTATCAGGTGGAGTGTGAGATCTTGAATGTGCCTGGACGCGAAAAGCCGCTGCTTGCGTATGCAGCAATCTGAAAATGAGTATCTAGTGCCTTGCAATTTTTCTGCATTCAGGCACTTTTGTGAATAACATAAAAATGAAGAAAGAGGATATTATGGGATTAAATGGAGAAAAGATGCTCCAGAGCCTGAAACACCTAAGTCAGGTTGACAAGATGAAGCAGGTTGAGCCGATGTCTTATGCACTGTTTCCAGGCTATCATTGTCCGTTAATGGGTGCTATGCTGACAATCCGTGCGATTAAGGATAGTGTGATGTTGGTACTCGGCCCAGATGAGTGTGCCTACTATACAAAAATGGCAACTTCTGGAAATGGAAGCATGTCGGCGGATGGCTGTCAGATCGTGTCTGTTGTACTAGAGCAGCATGATGTCACCTTTGGCTGTCAGGAGAAGCTTGAGGAGGCAATGGAAGAATTAAACGATGAATATCATCCGAAGGCTGTTTTCATCGTAACCACCTGCGTACCAGAAATTACCGGTGATGATGTGGAGTCAATGGCAGATTTATTTACCGATCAGTATGGCTTCCCAGTTATGGTCGTTCACGCAGAGAATTTTAAGACCGATGACCATCTGCCAGGTATTGAGCATACGCTTGAAGTCTGTTGTGCGATGATGCAGCCGCAGGAAAAGACTGACTGCGTTAATGTACTTGGTCTGCGGCTGGGTGATTTTACAAAAACAGAGGTGTACCGCGTATTGCAGGAGCAAAGCATTCCAGTAGGAATGCAGCTGCCAGGAAATAGTAGTGCAGAGGAAATCGAAAGAGCACCGCAGGCAGCAGTCAATCTAGTCGTTCATCCAGTTGGATTAGCGCTTGCAAAAAAAATGAAGCGAAAGTTTGGAACACCGTATATAGTATTTGAGCGCTACAGCGATCCAGACCGCATTTATCAGTCTTACAAAGAATTATTTGAAATTCTTGAAAAGCCACTTCCAGAAAAGCTTGCTGGCTGGTATCAGGAGGCAAAAAAGCGCTCAGAGGCAGCAAAGCCTATACTTGATGGCAAAACTTATTTTAGTGGAAATACAGCGCTTTGTAACTATGAACTTCACAGTTTTCTGACTGGTCTTGGAATGAAGCCGCTTCTGTTACAGATCTCGGATTTGACTGCACAAGATGAACAGTGGCGTAAAGAGATTTTGACGCACTGCGATCCATATGTGACAAGAGCAGCCAATATTGGACCTTTGCAATATCTATATCCAGTATTAAAACCTAAATTTAACATTGGAGCTGGAAATGCGAAAGAGATGAAAACATCTGGCACACAGATGATTCGCATGATGCAGGCCTACAATGTGCTAGGTTTCGAGGTGAACGAGATGGTTGTGAATGCATTTGTTCAGGCACAAAAAGGAGGGATGAAATGAGTCTATGTAGATTTTACCCGCCGGCGTCCGACCGCATGGCGATCATATGGAGCCTGATGCCGATTCAGAATGCGATTGTACTTGAGTACGGCCCGGCTGGAACAACTCATTTTGGTGGTGGCCTTTACAGCTCGCTTGGCATTCGACTTAGCCAGTCTCTTTTTACAACTCATATCAGTGAAGATGATGTCATAATGGGAGATGTCACTCGCTTGGAAAAGGCGATTGTCGAGATTGATGAGACCTATGAGCCAAAGGTAATTTTCGTTGTGGCATCAGCCGTTATTGCTGTCATTGGAACAGACATCAAAGGTGTCTGCCGCTATATGCAGGAAAAGGTCAATGCAAAGTTAGTTGCCTTTGAGGATGGAGGTTTTCGCGGTGATTATACCTACGGACTTCGTGCTGTCTATAAGCTTTTGGCAAAGCAAATCGCAAAGGATTGTTATAAAAAAGAGGAAAAGACTTATCAGATCATCGGTGCGTCGGCTGGTTCCTACCGAATCCGTTCCGACGTGTGGGAGTTACAGCAGCTGATGAGTGAAGCATTTGACTGGAAGTGTAGAATGGTGATGGGACTTGAATCTGATATTGAAGATCTTGAGACGGCAGGGGCAGCAAGACTTAATCTCATTATTCGAAATGAGGCGCTTGAAGCAGGAAATAGTTTAAAGGATCGCTTTGGGACACCTTTTGTCTATGGTGCGCCGTATGGCTATCAAGGAACCATCGACTGGTTAAAGCAGATTTCGGCTGTGATTGGAGAGCCAATCAACGAAGAATTGCTTGCTCGCATCGAAGAAAAACAGGCTGATTTGATGCCGATGGGCGGTGGACCAATGGCAAGCATGAGAAGAAAGCCGGCACAGGCCACTATTCAAGCTGATTACGATACATTACTTGGATTAGCCAGTGCAATGCGAGAGCTTGACATTGAACTGACTGCTCTGATTTGCAGTCACAGCCTAAAGGCAATTGAATCTCCAAATGCAGACGTTACCTACTATGCAAAGGAGAAAGATCGACTTGATTTATATCAGACACTTCATGGCCAGTGGGTGCTCGGCGATAGCGTGATGGAAAGCTGCGTGCCACAGGACACCTATTTTACCTGTGTGAGTTTCCCGTTCTCTGGAAAACCACAGATTGCCCACCATCTTCCATTCATGGGCGAGAAGGGCATGGATTATTTGAGAGAATGCAAGGAACTGTACTTCGATCAGCTAGAGATTTGATAGCAGAGCTATATGGTGACGGAGCAATTCACCAGTGCCAGGTGATAAAATATTTCAATAATAGAGTTCGCACTTGACAAATACTCTCTTGGGGCATACGATAAACATACCCCAAGGGGGTATGATTTTGCTAAGAAAAGGCAGGTGTAGATAATATGATCAAGACAACATTAAAAATCGACGGAATGATGTGTGGCATGTGCGAGGCACATATGAACGAGTTGATTCGCAACAATTTCAAGGTAAAAAAAGTCTCCTCATCAGCAAAGGATGGAGAGACTGTTGTAATCAGTGAGGATGCACTGGATATTCCGTGGGCAAAAAATAAGATCAAAGAGATCGGATATGAGCTTGTCTCCTACGAGAGTGAGCCATATGAGAAAAAGGGCTGTTTCCACTTTGGAAGAAAGTGATTTGTTATAAAAATTTTAGGCGAAAACCTGGGATGAAGCCAAGAAATATTTTTCTAAATCTTTAATGTCGATATCTTCTGA